>Ga0164242_10000366_pt1 | contig 55785 bp, 110 predicted proteins | sample OricomgcompostMG_FD_108783 | JGI IMG/M metagenome (GOLD analysis project Ga0164242, IMG submission 108783) | Miracle-Growth compost microbial communities from Emeryville, California, USA - Original compost - Miracle growth compost (MG) ...
ATTAATCTTAAAAGTGGAGGGAAAATCTGGAAGGATATTTATACAGGTGAAGAGGATGTAGTTACAAGTCTTATAGAGGATGATTATAAAAGATGGCTTAATGATAGAACTGCCTCAGAGATTGTATTAAAAGAGTATGATTATATTGACCACCAACCAAGTAAATAAAAACTAAATAATGGAGAGATTTGAGCAGTTTTATGAAAAGTTAAGTGAATTAACAGCTCTTAAGAGGGAATTGGGGTTACAGGATGAGATGATCTTTAATGTAACAATAGTTACTACACCTGAGGGTCATCAAGCATTTACAAAGCATACTAAGGATTGGGAAGCTAGGCATAATACAGAACCTAATGAGTATGTTGAGATTAGAGGATCTGGGGAGTTTGCAGGAGATAGACTTGGAGTACATTGTATGGCCGATCCAGATTATTTCAAACCAAAAAAAGTCATGTTAAAAACTAAATAATGGAGTTACCAGATAAACCAATGCGCTGGCAAATAATCCAGTACTTTATTGAGAAATACAACTATAAATCTTGGAGGGAAATTGGGTACTACAAAGGATGGTGCTTTGATAATGTAAAGTGTGATGAGAAAATTACAATAGACCCAAATCCCTGTAAAACTCCAGAACAGGAACAACTTCCTTATAGGACAATTTCTCAATTAGGAGAGAATGAAGTATTAGTTAAAGAGACCTCAGATGATTACTTCTATGATTTAAAGAAGGTACTCAGACAGCAAGTAGGTATAGATCATGAGTATACCGGAGGAGATATTTATCTTGTCGATGGGATGCATGAGTACAAACAAGTATATAGGGACATTGAGAATTGCTTAGAATTTCTTAATGATGGTGGAGTAGTACTCTGCCATGACATTCTGCCACCTACTAAAGAGCACACAACTACAGGTGATAAACACGGGAACTGGAATGGTGACTGCTATAAAGCCCTCCTACAGTTTATACAGAGTGATCCTTTTGGTAACTATACTATAAGAACTCTAGATACAGATTGGGGTATAGGCATTATTAGCAAAGCTCCTATTTCATTAGAGAGAATGTGGTCTTTAGATTATAATAGAGCTATTGAGGATTGGGACTATTTTGATAAGAATAGGAATGAGTTACTTAATGTTATAGATGTTGAGGAGTTTAAAAAATTATATTAAAACAAACCAAATGATACAAGATCAACAATTACACAATGATTATTTAAAGAAGCAATTTGAGAAGGTTGCTGCTGAGTATACCGGATATAATACTCCTGTAGATATACAAGAGTTGGAGAAGGCATTGAAGGGTACTTTTACAAGTACTACAAGTGAGATTAAGACAGATTCTGATACTGTAAATGATGCTGTAAATGATACTGTAATTACAGATGATGGATTAACAGCTAAGGAGAGATTGGTACAAGATCTTGTAATTGAGGGTGCAATTGATATTAAAGAGGCTATGATCCTATTAGAGAAGGATGTTAAAGTAGTTGAGGTTCCTAAACCTGATGATGGCTGGAAGGACATGTTTAAACCTCATCCTTATGATGGTAGTGGAACACCCTATTGGATGGGAACTACTTGGACATGCAGTGAGTCTACAGGTGTTAAACCAGTATCCAATTTTGCATGAAGGATCTTAAGTTAATTTGTGTTCAGCCCAGTAACTACGAACAATATGGTTGGCAGGCAATAAACTGGTTAAATAGTGCTAGAGAGTTTGGGTTGAGTGGAAACTGTCAGATATTACTATTTGAGACGGAGGGGTTACCAAGATGGGATTATATAAAAGGGTTATTTCCTGAGGTACAATTTTATAGTTATAAGGGTACAGAGATAAACCATCTTATAAATACCTATATACCTGTACTTAGACCCTATACTTTAAAAAGACATTGGGAGGTTTATCCAGAGTTAGAGAACAGTACTATATTTTATCATGATTGTGATATTCTTCTTACAGGAAGGATACCATTTGAGGATTTTCAAGAGAATTGTTACGTCTCAGATTGTAAAGGATATATAAGTGCAACTTACTTTAATAGTAAAGTAAAGGATGTTTTACCTGGGAGAGAGGATATATACAAGAAGATTGATGTTATACATGATCTTGCTACCATATGTGGGATTGATAAAGGTACTATAGAGAGTAATACTGAGAATAGTGGAGGTGCACAGTATATCTTAAATGGTATAACATCCCAGTTCTGGGATAGAATGATAAGAGATTGTATTAATATCTACAATTATCTTGGAAATGTTAATAGAGAGTATTTTGAGAGTGAGAATAAGGGATTTCAAAGATGGTGTGCTGATATGTGGGCATTACTATATGGATTATGGAGAGAGGGAAAGAGAGTTAGTTGTCCTAAAGAGTTAGATTTTGCATGGTCTACTGATCTAAAAACTAAGCTTGGTGAGGTAAATATCCTGCATAATGCCGGTATAACCTCAGACAGTAAGATGAGGGTCAGATGGAATAAAACTGAGATCGATGCACCTACTTTTTATAAAGGGAGATATGTTAACTCAGTTCTCTCACCTTTTAGAGATGATCCTTATGTAAATAAAGTGCTTACCTCCGAGGTAACTAAGGATTATTGCAACCATTATTACCTCCAGAAATTAATGGAGTGTAGAGATAAATATAATCTTACCTAGTTCTGGACGAGTATAAAAGATTATCCTCAGCCAAAACCCCTTAAAATAACCTGTTTTGGCTACTTATAAGACCATGTACCCAATGCTGTGATAGGGGATAGTTTGCAAAACTATTTCAACACTGGTTAAATTCCAGTCATGGCCTCCAATTATATTCCACTTAAGCTTTGTTGGTGAAGCTTCTACCTAATAAAATTGTGAATTAATGTCAAAATGGACAACTGAGGAAACAGAGTTTTTTAAAAATAACTCCACTAAAATACCAATCAAGGAAATAGCAGAGATTTTAAATAAGAGTTGTATAGCTGTAGAGTCAAAGGCTAAGAAGCTCAAAATATCTAGGAGATTAGAAACTCTCGTGAATACTAATTGCTTAGTATGTGGAAAAGAGATAATAGATCATAAACTTACTAATAGAAAATTCTGTTCACATTCGTGTTCTGCAACTTATAATAATAAGGCTAGGGGAGAAAGGAATAGAATAATTAGAAATTGTAAGAATTGTGGAAAAGAGACTGCTAACAAAAAGTTTTGTTCTCCTGAATGTGCATTTAGGTATAAATCTGTATCTGTATATAAAAGCTTTTTAGATGGAACATTAAATATAGATCTGAAAACTTATAATCCTAAATCTTTCAAAAAATATTTTCTAGAGGAACAAGATCATAAGTGTGCTATTTGCAATATGGAGGATAATTGGAATGGCAAAGAGATACATTTCATACTAGACCATATTGATGGAAACTCTCAGAATAATACTAGACTTAATCTTAGGTTAGTGTGTCCAAATTGTGACAGTCAACTTCCTACATTTAAATCCAGAAACAAAAATTCAGGAAGATATTATAGAAGAAAAAGATATGCTGAGGGAAAGAGTTATTAAACAAGTTTTTATTCATTAACAATTAAATAAACAACAAACAATGGGAAACTTTAACAACAGGCTTAAATGTTTTATCAAGTACACTAGTGCTGGTAAGTGGATTCAGGGATCAGGCTTCCGTGGAAAACACTCTCCTAAATCAGGTAGATGGGTAGAGGTAGATTGTGACTTATGTTGCCCTCCAAGCACTAGCACTACCAGTACAACTACTACAAGTAGCACAAGTACTACTACAACCACTCTCTAAGATATGAGTAAAACCAAATTATATCTTATTCTAGGTGGAGTATGGGGTTTATCCCTGATAGGGGTATATGCCTATACCAGGATTCATTATAAGGGATCATCTACGGTTAAAACTGTGGAGGTCCCTTATTATGTTCCTACTTATATAAAAGACAGTAATGGTGTAACACATGCCCAGTTTACCTCGGTACAGTTAAGTAGAGATCAATATAAACATCAACTAGATAGTATCTCTAAACTATTGCATATTAAAAGTAAGAGTATATCTCAAGTTGGTGATTATAGTACAAGTACTGCTATTAAAACTGGAGGGGATACAGTTACAGTACATGATACTTTATATGAATTTAGTAAGATTGATCCTTATTACAGTATAACAGGTCAGGTAAGTCCTGCTTCCTGGAGTGTTAATATGGCTATATATGATACTTTACATACAGTACAATACACTAAAAATAGTCTATTTGCTCCCTCTGAAACCCTACTAGATATAAGCAACAGTAATCCATATGTCCATATTGGTGCAGGAAGGGTAGTTATTATAAAGCAAAAGCCTATACTATTCTCTATAGGTCCTTATGTAGGCTATCAAATATACCCAAAAGAGCAATGGAGTGTAGGAATAAGTATACAGCATCCTCTAATAAATATCCGATAATATATCCAAATGTACCTAAAAGTCTCTGAGATTGCTCCTTTATTACCTGATAATGATTTCAGGTATTTTACTATGCTCGAAGGAATATTAAACTCTGTAGATTCCTCCTGTATAGTGGAGATTATCAGAGGGCCCCAAGAGTACATAACCAGAATAACCCCTACCGAGGATATAAATCATATTATAAAAGAGATTTTAAAACTTCATACCTTATTAGGTATCCAATTAGATATGTCCAAATCAATAAAAACTTCGGGACATATCATATATAAAATACATTATTGTGAGAACTAACATGACCTTTGTGGTATTGTTAACAATATAATTTAATTATGGCAACAAAAACAACTAAGCCGAGTAAAAAGAAAGTAGAGAGTAAAACCCCTAAGTACAATCCTCAGAAGAATTACAGGTGGAATGAGGATGATGAGTTTATTTTGAAGGGATCTGAGTTTGGTCTGATGTATAACCTACTTAAATCAAAAGCAGCTGAGTCCCAAGCTATTATTGAGGCATTCCAGGCATTGCATAAACTGTTTGAAGCAGGTGTAGAGGAGGGAACTATAACTGAGATTGAGTTGCCTGAGCAAGAGAAAGAGTAAGTTTTTTCTGAATCTAGTCATAGTGCACAGCTCCTTATAGGGGCTGTTTTTATTTACATACTTGGTAACTCCTTAGGTGCAAGCCTGGGCTTTACATAATGTCTTACCATAGTATCTACTGTATTACCTAGTATAAGTGAGACCTCGGTTACAGGCATATTATTATCCAATGCCCTGGTAGCTAATGAATGCCTGCAAGCATATAGATCTCTATAGGGTATGCCACACTCCTTAAATATTCTTCTCATTATTCTTACCTGTAGCATTCTATCATCTATACAACCTCCTTGTGGTGAGGTAAATACTAGATCATCACCCACTTTATTCATACAATGAGTTCGGAGAATATCATATAGATCCTGGGGTATAGGAATATCCCGGGATTTATTGTTTTTAGTATTCTTACGTATCCTTTTATTGGAGTTTGAGGTTTTACCCCTAGCCATTACCTCTCGAACATGAATAAGATTGCTATTAAGATCTACATATTTTACACGAAGCCCTATAATCTCCTCATTACGCAACCCTGTTCTAAATATGGTATATAGGAAAGTATAGTAATATTGACCATGTTGATCAGCTTTTACCCGAGATAATATCTTATTAATCTCCTCTGTAGTAAGTGGTTCTCTTTTATAAGATTTCAATTTACCCGGATTACTCCTCTTACTTATTCCCTCATAGGGATTTTTTGCTATATGACCCTCCTTAACCAACCACATAGCAAATTGAGACAGAGTTGTTAATCTCCTATTATATGTAGTATAAGACCATGTATATTGAGATATATCAGGAAGTTCATCTCCAATAAGGCTCTGTACCTGAGAAAAATTACTATTGGTCTCCAGATTACCATTTTTGTACTTGGTAACCCAGATAGTATATAACTCCTTAAGAGATTTATCTAACGATCTATCTCTATGGGTATTCTTATATGTTTGGGGATTAAAGGTACCCTGGGAAATCTCATACTGTATACGGGAAGTGTAAGCAGTAACCTCTGAGCTATTACAGTTGATGGAGAAAGGTATATTATTATAGGTACCTCTTATACGAGCCTTACCATCTTTTCTGGGATAATCTACTCTCATGTGACCTTTATTGTGACCAAATAAGAAGAGATCGTGACTATATTAAGAGAATATAATTTTGTATCTTATTGATTCTCTGAGCTGTTGAGCAGGATTGAACTGCCGACCTCTTCCTTACCAAGGAGTACATTTTCCCTTATAAACATTTAATTATTAAGTACTTATCTCATTTTGGCCCTATAATGTGACCACCTTTGTGACCATATCCCAATATTAAAGGGAGCTATGTGCTCCCTATAACATCAGTTTCGGGCTGCAAATATATACAGCTCTTATTTTTTATCCAAATTTTTAATAACAGTACCTATACAATATTGGTGAATTTACCGGCTCATACTGCTCATTACAGATAGCACAGTTTATGGCTATATGAGTACAACCTATCCCACCCAGATGAGAGTGTACACCCCTACCTACTCCATAAGAGTCATGAATATGTCCATGTACAACAGCTCGTAGATTGTTAAAATCATTCTTTATAAGAGTTAGATGAAGTTCCCTCTCTCCTAAGTAGGGTCCGTTATCTACAGTATCTAAATAAGAATATTGGGGACCATGTGTTAATAATATATTAGTATCTTTTGGTATATTACCAAATATCTCTTTTAACTTATCCTCTGTCCTATTAAATGCCCAGTTATAAAAGATCTTTGTATGTGGGATACCATAGATTTTTACACCCTGTATAGTAATCTCACTCTCCTCTAAATATATGATCTTTTTATAATCTTTATCCAGCATCTCCCTAAACTCTACAGGACGGTTCTCAATATATCTATCATGATTACCGGCTATCATTACTTTGTACTGTATGGGTTGTTTATTATACCAGGCTAAGAAAGTTCTTAACTCTCTCTCATCATAACCCTTAGTCATACAGTCTCCAGCAAATAAAGATATATCAGAGGGAGGAAGTTTTACCTTCCCCCATCTGCCATGTACATCACTAAAACAGGATATCTTAATATCACTCATTTCTCAGTATATTTTTCCAGCTCCTCTTCCCAACTCTCAAGTAATTCACTAACCTCTTGAAAATTACCCTTTGACATATACTCCTGAATCTCCTTAATAAATTGGAGATCATCCTCTCTTTGAGAATTTAGGGTATCTGTAGCAAAATCTATCATATCCTCCCATCCAAAAACTCCCTCATCTCCATAATTATCCATTTGCTCTACAAGGTAATCATATTCCTCTCTTTGTGTATTGTTCATCATATTAAAATACTTTATCAAACTGGTTCACATCATAAACAAAAATTCCCTCTCTTCCCCACATAGCTTTTACTGATTTCCTATCCTCAAAGGCACCTATAACATTAAAGTAGCCTTTAATATAAGTCTCGTATATCTCCTTTTTTACTACAGTATCCTTTCTGGTATCTCCAGTCCTTCTCATATGGATTCTGTTGTGATAAGGAAATCCATTACTGACTATCCAGTTTATGGTAGCATTTTTCCATTTGTCCTCTCTACCTGAGACATAGATTATCTGAGCTTGGGTTCCTAAGTCTCCAGTATCTTCATTCTCAATAATTTTAAGAAGTGTTCTGGTAGCCTCAATAGGTTTATCTAGATGTAGCAAATGCCCATCATATGGAGATCTTATCCCTTCACAAGAGGCTATAGTACCATCCAGATCACATATTATACAATCCTCCAGATCCTCATTGTATGGAATACTTATAATCTCCTTTTTAGGGATAAATATACCCTCAGGATTATCCTTAAACTCAGGAGCTATTTTGTTATACTCAGCTATCTGCCTCTCTATATAAGTAGTATTGGGAGGTAAATCTGGGTAAGCTCTATCAACTACTCTAAACTGTGCTTCACCCAACTCTATAGGAAATGGTTTAATATAAATATCAGCCAGATAAGTGAAATTATCTACATAGTTTTGAATATCATCCTTCCTCAAGTGGGTATTATCAGCCATAACATCAAAACCATGCTGTAGCCAATACCTTATCATCTCATTCTGTACTATAGTAATATGCTTCTCTAACTTAGTACGGATATTATTGTTAGCCTTGGAGTAATAATCCTGAGTTATATCACCCAGGACTTGTACTCTCATATCATCTCTATTTACTCTTACTGTATTTGGATTCTCCTTTATATATTCCTTTGCAAATGTGGACTTTCCTGAGCCACTCACACCACATAAAATAATCAGCTTTTGATTCATTCAGATATAAATTTTTGTAACTCTGTATATCCCTTTAACATCTCCTCCATTAAGCCATTAGTAATCATATATTTTAATAGATATCTTATACTAGAAACATTTTTGTAAATAAATGATTTAACCTCCTCAGGTGCAATAGAAGGTCCAAAACCTGTATATCTATCATAGCCTTTCATATAATTTATAATATCATCAACAAAATTATCTCTGTATATTCTATAATTGGCTATGTCTCTGTCTTTCTCAGTTTCATGAAATCCCTTTTTAATATCCAGGTATCCACATACCTCATCAGATTCACACTTACACTTCTTTTTATTAAACCAGCTCATTTCAATATCCCTTTTAACTCCTTAAATGCTTTTATACAATCATTTATCTTCCTCTTAATAAAGGGTTTTAAATCTTCATAATTATTAGTACTGTCATACCAATTTCTCTCCTCATTCTCACTATTCCATAATCCAACCTCTATATCCATATCATACTTCATAATAACCAGGGTTATTACCTCTACCTCACCTTGTATAGTATATCTTAGAAAATAATCCTCACAGTTCTCATTATATATCTCCTCCTGGAGGTCTTGTAATTCCTCATATATCTTACTCATTAGTAATATTTTTGTATTTAGAGAGATCTAGAGGTTTTAATTGGCTAATAAGTTCTGCTCTCCTCTTTTTATGTTCCTTTGCTAACTCATAGGCTTCATTAGCTATCTCTTTAAACTTATTATCTATATCTGTATCATATGTCCTATAGTTTTTCTCTATAGTCTCAGGAGAGACATACAAGGTATAGGCTCCTTTTAATATTAACTTTCCATCACTCCTTATACCACATATCTCACGTACACTATTGTCACTGTGTATACTTTCCTCTATAACTTTAAAAGGCTTAAACTCTAAGTTTAGTTTAATAAACTTATCAATCTCCTTTTTTAGATCTTTTAAAGATCCTCTCTTCTTATTAGAGAATTTATCCTCTATAGAGATATCACAAATAAACTTGTCATAATCCTCATCATACTCTATAGTTTGGCCCTTATAGACCTCAATTTCATATTTCATATTCCTAATAGTTTTGAAATGTATCTCAATTCATTAATTGAGGGAATAGGACCTGTATATAATTGATCCTCTCCGATAAGATATCTCCTTATATTCCATACTCCAGGGCACCTAGTGAATTGCAGGAGATCTACAAAACCACCTTTGATATTTTTTCTGTAGTAATAGGAGAATGTCTCCTCTGAATATCTACCCCTCTCAACCTCACTATTATCCTCCTTCCAGCCTTCACTCTCAATCTGGTCTTTAGTAAGATGTTTGGTCCTTATTGCACTACATCCATCTTCTAACATATCAAAGGTATTACCTACATTCCTATAACAACCATCTTCATACCTTACTTGAAAGATGTAAGGGCACCATTCGTTACTATACGCAGCAGAGGGGTTTATCTCACATTCATAACCTATAAATATATCCTCTATATTAGGGGTATAGTACAAGGGATCTTTATTTAACTCTATCATATTTATAAACAGTCTAACTTCCAAAATCCAAAAACAAATAATCCTGCTACAAGCGTAATCTTACCCAATACAATAAAGAAGTCTTTTAGGCCACTCCAGGTTATTCCTGTAATAGAGGAGATAAATCCATGTGTGTCTACAAAATAACATAGAAGAGTTAATCCTGCAAGAAGGGATAAAAATCCTATAATATATTTCATATTAGTAAGTCGGTTTTAATCTACATTTATCACACAAGCAATACATCCAACCCTCATTATTAACAGTTACCTCAGGCCCCTCATAACCACACTCTTCACAAATATGTAGACAGTCCTCTTCTAACTTATCTACTATACTAAACATCTTATCAGTTCCATAAAGATATATTCTAGGAGTAGCATACTTATCTTTTATATCTGTGATCATACCCTTGGCAAATCTGTCTCTAACTCTATACCAAAACCTCGATTTAACTCTAACTATAGAGCCTCCGGTAGCCCTATAATGAATGAACCTTTTTATGAACATGGGCATCCATACAGGCCACATCTCCCTCTCTATATCTATTATAGCTTGTTTTACTTTAGGAACCCATCCTGGAGGTACAGCTGGATAACTTATCCCTACATGTCTGTATTTTTTATAAAACTTTTTACTACTGCTCATATTTTATTAAAGTTTATTGTCCCTACTCTTCCTAAATGGTATTTACCGCAGGTAGGGCATTTATATGCTCTAGCTGCTCTAAACTGTTTATCCTCCTTATTAACCCTTTTGCAAGTAACAAGAGCATCCCTAAAAGAGTTATAAGCTCTCTTAGGGATACGAATCTCTTGTCTTGTCAAAGGATTATATTCATATTTATAATGGTTATGATCCTTTGGTATTTTATGCATTATCCTCAATATTAATTACACCAGTATCCAACTCTTTACTCTCATGTAAAAGAAAGGCTGTATTCTTAAGTTTGTAGGATTTAGGTGTAAGTGAGTTATCAATTCTAAGTACTATACCCTCAGCAGGTACTTTATTTTTACACATATAACAAGCCTTACCCTCTACATATTGTTCCTTAAGTAACCCTAGGAATTTATCTCTCCACTCCCTATCAGTATAATCTATATCAGGAAAAAGGTCATGTACATAACCATAGTATAGCTCAGGTACAGCATTAACGCCCCTCTCTTTACAGTATAACTGTAATTGATGGGCTGGCATTTCCCATACCTTTCCATCTACATTAGTATAAGTAATTCTATAAATATAGACTTGAAACTCACCGGGGTTACAACCGTAATCATATTGCCCCTGGATAGGCTTTTCTCCTACAAATCCCACAATTTCCCCATACCATGTTTCTCCATTCTGTAATAAAGGAGAAATAGTTAAATTAGCTGATCCCCATATATCCTCTCCATAGTAATGCTGAGAGTTCTTAGGAAGTAACCATCCCGACTTTAATACCCTTCTCGATGAGTATATAGTATCATACTTAGTACCACCAGAGAGTTTAAAAGCCCTACTAATTCTACTCTTTAATGAGGTATCTTTTACTAATAGCTTGCTGAATATACCACTTGTACCATGTAGCTTGTAAGTTAAGCTGATTATGTCATTTGGATTAATAACCAATAAGTTACGTTGTAAACTCTCAGTATCGATGTGGAACCTGAATTGATCTGGAACAATAAGTGAAACTTTAGCTTTCTTACCCCTCTTCTCACCTCCTAATCCAGCTCCTTGAGTCTGTTGAGGGATATACTTCTTCACAAACCATTTCCCCTCTACAGTATCAAACTCAGTTCCTGTAGGAAATGTAATACAATCACCTATTGCTAGGTTATGAATATAAGCCTCAAATTTATCTAGCTCAATCCAAAATCCCTCAGAGACTATACCTCTTAATTTGGTAGCCTTTACTCTACCTCCTACAGGTACTTGAGGTAAAGCTCCTACTTGTTTATATTTAATCTCAAAGAATCCTGTAGCCTCTTTATTCTTATTAAGATCTTTATCTCTATACAAATTGCAAAAGGAAAGGAAATCATGACAGATTATACACTCTAAAGGAAAGTATACTCCTACATCACCCTCCTTAACATCCTTTCCTATAATTATAGTCTGTCCTGCAACTGTACAAAGGTTTAATTTATCAGCATTGGGATGTTCTCTTATATTATGTACCTTACAGATCTGAGCAAGATAATTCGGGTTGCTCTTCTCTGATTTGGTTAGTAATTGTGTTGCCATAAGTTTTAATTATCTCCTCTACAGCTTTAGAGGACATTGATTTATTACGAATACATATCTCCTGTATTGAGCTCATAGGAGCTGTTACAGGGGGTATATCATTAATTGGTTGATCATAAAATAATGAGAGATATTCAGATACCTCATCCTGGGAGGCTTTAGGAATCTCTAATTGTACATCTACTCTTCCTGGCCTAATAAGTGCAGGATCTAATCTCTCAATATGATTAGTAGTCATTATAGTAATAACATTCTCTTTTGAGAGTGCTCCATCCAGGCAATTAAGTAAGCAAGAGAATGAGATTTTTGATTGTTTATTACCTTCTCTATTAATAAAAGCTGCATCAATATCCTCCATAAGGAGTACTGAATTATCCTCTATATTAGATACTAGCCTTATTAGATTCTCATCACTGCTTATACTGCCCAGGTTAAGTACATATATTGGTCTTTTAACCTCTCTGGCTATAGCTAATGAGAGAGTAGTCTTACCTGTACCAGGAGGACCATAGAATAAGTACCCTCTTTTATAAGGGATGTTTACCTGCTTATACCATTCTCTACTTGTAGTAAATGAATTTAAATCCTCACTAATTGTTCTTTTGGTCTCTTTATTAAGAACTGTTGAGGACAAAGGTTTTACCTCTCTTCTAATAATAGAGGACCACTCACTCCATGAACTTAGATACATTTTTAATCTTGTATCCTCATTCTCCCGATTATATAATGAAGTTATCTCCTCAAGTAATGAAATAATATGTGATTTAGCTCTCCATCCTGAGATATTATAATGATAACTATAAAGCCTTTTTGTCTCTTTTGTTCCCTCAATCTTTTCCTTAGTCTTATTAAAAAGAAGTTTCTTCCCATTCCTATTTATAGTAAATACATTAACATCTTGTTTTAATAAGATTCTCTTTGCTCCCTCCTCACTCTCAGTATTTGTTATACTTCCCCAGCTATAATAATTATCCGGACTTATACTATAACTAGCCTCAACACTCCTGTATTTACCTTTATAATTGCTATATAACCAATCTTCCAGCACATAAAACAACTCATCATAGTCATATACCACTACTCTAAATACCAGTAATTGCTTTAATTTACTCCATCCAAGTTTAGGTAGAGATTTTAATGAGAGTATAATCCCTCCAAGCATAGAGAGTAATATACCAGCATTAAGTAATCCCATGCCTGTTAAACCAGTTGTAAGACTATTCAAACTCATCTAATAGTTCTTTTTTAGCTTTCTCAATAGCTTGTAAGTGAAGAGGCTTTGGAAATCCATTACTTTTCTCAGTATGACAATCTGGGCAGCAGAAGAACATATTTTTAGGTTCATACTTAAACTGCGGGAAGATCTCCTTTTCCAGCAAGTGATCCCAGTATATAGTTAGATTCTCTCCAAATATCCTCTTACCACAAGCCCAACACTTTTTAACTTTAGGTAGTTTCTCCCATAAACTATTGAAAAACTCCCTCATCTTATCAATCTCGCTATGCTCCTTTTGAGGTTTATCTTTATGAGATCTTATTCTCTTCTTAGGTATATGATTCTTACATAATCCATTACTCCAAACGGGGTTATTACACCCCACACTTTTGCATTTTTTAGCTCTCAGCATCTATGATATCTTGAACTTTTAAAGAGAGTGCCTCTATATCCTCATCATTAACCAGGAAGTAATTGTATCCTTTTTGTGAGAGAGACTTCTTTATCATTACAGAGAGTGGTTGTTCACTAATCATAATAAGCAAACCTCCTCTTTTCTTTATGGCCTTTACCTCAGGGATAAACCTTACATCAGTTATGATCCACTTACTATCCTGTTTATGACTCTTAAATAAAGCCTCAACCCATATACTATCGCTTCTGGTTTTCATCCCTTGGCAGAACTGAATAAAATCAGCCCTAATCTCCTCTTTCTCCTCTCTGGGTATATCATGGAAATCTATACCAGTAATCAGTTTATAACACTGTACAGGAATATTGGCAAACTTCTCTATAGTATATCCATCACCAAGTCTAGCCTGTAACAGTTTACCTACTGTATCCTTTCCTATACCATTACTCCCACTTATTCCCCACAGCTTATTCATTTGTATTTAGCTCTTTTGCTATACTCTCATTAAGATCAATCTCTTGTACTAGCTCTATAAAAGCATTGGCAATCTCTTTAGGTGTATATCCTTGGGCAAGTAGCTCCCTATAAAATCTTAATACCTTATCGTTTAGCTCCATAGTATAATATGCAATTAGATATAATCAGGTCTTTTAAAACCCAATTATATCTAAAAGCATATAGTTTTGATTAGTGAATAGATTTCAGAAATTCCCTGGCCTCCTTAAGACGGGTAAAACTTCCCCTCTTAGTTACACCATTTACATTCTTAGAGACTTCATACCTATTCCATCTCTTTCTAATGTTCTTCTGAATCCTCTTTACTGTAGTAGTATTACTGTTCATAATTGGTTGTTTACGATTTAATTTATTATACCTATTCTTTACTATATAACTGGCTAAAATCCTATCTGTACTCTTTACCTTATCCAATCTCTTATCTAGCTTAATAGATTGATCTCCTTTTACAATATATGCACACCATTTTCCAGGCTCTAGCATAACACCATTAAGATGTACTACAAGAGTTCCTGTAGAGAAAGGCTTTTTGGTGTGATATAAGCCAGTCTCTTTATTCAATCTCAACTTTTCATTCGTAACTATATTGTTAAAATTCCTCATAATTCAAATTCTGTTTTAAGTTAATTAATGCTATCAACTCTATATCATCTTTAGAGGTCCACAGCCCAATCATAGGAAGCAGATCTCTCATTAAAAACTTTGCCTCAATCATCTCATCCAAGTTCTGGTACATCTTCTGCATTATCCTCAACTTTAGGTTTTTCATGTATAGTATTAATCACTTGAAGTTCAATGTCCTCTCTAAACTCTGGATTATCCTCCATAAATTGGATCATTTTAGCCTCACCTCTCTCTAACTTCTGCTCTCCTAAACTATAAGAGGCTCCAGATTTAGTAATTATTCCCAGCTCTATAGCTAACTCTAACACCTCCTTAGCTCTATCTATACCCTTACCAAATACAATATCAAACCTACATTCCTTAAAAGGAGGATAAGTTTTATTCTTAATTGTCTTAAACTTGGTATCATTCCCTACAGTCTCATCACCTTCCTTACTCAACTTCTTACTGAGCTCAATAATAATATCCGCATAAAACTTAAGAGCATGGCCGCCAGATGTTACTTTAGGATCTCCAAACATTACTCCTATTTTCTCTCTATATTGAGAGATTACTATAACACAGCAATTATTATTAGAGAGTGATAGCTTAAGCCTTGGATAGGCAGTTGAGTTCAATTTTGCCTTCTTACCTAGATTACTGGCCTCCATAGGATTATCAATAATAATCTTGGGGATAAGTGAGCTGTCACTATCAATAATAACCAGAGATAACTCTCCAGTATTAATTAAAGTCTCTGCTACATCAAATCCCTCCTCACCATAATCTGGCTGACACAAAATAAACTTGGAGAGATCTACTCCTAGCTTCTGGAAGTATTTTATATCTACTGCATGTTCTCCATCTATATAGAGGACTTTCCCCCCTAGTTTTTGACAATTGGCACATAATGTACCAGCTAGGGTAGATTTTCCAGTTCCCTCCCAACCACGTAGCTCATACATTTTACCCTTAATAAATCCTCCTACTCCCAGAGCAACATGATCTACTCCTATAGAGCCACTAGGAATAACATTATACTCCTCTACTTTATCAGTATCCAGGGTAATAACAGTTCCCTTCCCATAAGTCTCATTCAACTTATCCATCTTCTCCTGGAAAGAGATTGCCTCAACTTTTGCTTTTCTTGGCATAATATCCTTTTATACTTGCAATATTGGCGATTTATCTCACCAAACATCACTAAATAATAAAGCCCTGCTTGGTTTTGCAGGGCTCTAAAATTTATATTCAAAATTTACTCACTCAACTTATCAGCTATCTCAATAATTACCTCAGGAGAGAGATCTTTCAGATAAAAATCATACTCCTCCTCATTTACAGTATCTACACCTTTTATGAATATAGCACCCTCCTCCTCATAAACCTTAACTAGCTCATAAGTAGTATATGTACACTCATATTTATCAGAGAGTATTTTCTCGTATATAGTATTCTCTGTAGAGTATATATCTATTGTACCAGCTGGAACAACTTTATCAATAATATAATCTCCAGCCTCCTTAATTAACTCGTAGAATTTATCCTCAAACGTGTTCATTTTTAATGGTTTTGATTAAGTTCCATCTTATTAAAAGCTACCTCAAAAGCTGCTGTCTCTGCCTTTACTCTGGTACTAAAGCCAGTAGCTTGAGCTATAAGAGAGTAATCCCTCTCATTATAAATATCATAAGAGAAATCGTTCTCATTATTAAATCCTATTGTAATCATCATGTGCTCCTTATCAAATAGCTCATATAAAGATCTGGGATTAGAGGTTAAAAATGCCTGGGTAACTACTCTCCTACCTGAGGGATCTATTCCTTTTAATAGGGGGATAGTCTCCTCATATTTAGCCATTGAGAGAGGATACTTCTCATATAATTCATTAATATGCATTTATTGTAGGTATTCGTTTTAACTCATTTAGTTTCTCTTTGTAGAAGTATAGGTTATAACCATCATTATATGTTAGCCACATACCCTTTTTTTGTACTAACTCCAGGATAAATATCTGAGTTTCGAGGTACTGGATTGCTCCTTGTACCCCGAATTTCTCAGATACTGCCTTTATAATATCATTATTCAGCATTTTTCTTGATTTGTTCAATGTCCAGTATCTCCTTTGACATATCTGGTGCTCCCCATAACTCTTGATCCTCCTCAAGAGTAATATCTAACTCCTTCTCCCAATAAGATTTTAACCTCTCTGTCCTCTCAAATACCTCCCATTGTAAAGTAGGTCTACCCTCCTCACTGGTTTTAGTAAAGAGATTCTTAAAATCCTCAGAGAGTTTTGAGTATTTACCCTCTAGGAATAATTGATAGTCAGAAAGATATTTTGTAGGAATATTATACACCACTACTACATACTCCTCATAATCATAATCATCCAGTATAGTTATTCTCTCTCTCTCACTTGCTAGGAAGTGTTGAAACACCTCCAAATCATGGGGTTTAAAGAGGATATAGATACTATTCTCATAGTGTATCTCATGTGAGATATCATCTAAAAATCCATCAATAAATCCATTTCTCTCCAGCTTCTCTTTACCTATAGTAAGTGCTGGTACCAGAAATACACTGGTGTTGGTATGCTTTGCCTCGATCATTAATATTAATTAAACTAATTGTCTAAGAGGGACTATCCCTCCGTTTTCATAATTATCCTTACTTATGTTCCATATTCCTGTCTTTTTATGCCATGCTATATCCTCCAAGGCTTTCTTTATACCCATATGATACTTACCATACTGATCTACATAACCATTCATACCACAGTCATGATGAGTCTTATCAGTTTTGTAGATTAGAGGATTCATGTAGTTAATACTATCTACTACAATAAAACTGAGGGGTTTAATCTTATATTCCTCATAGCCATTCTCTACAGCCCACTGTTTTATCCCCTCATTATAAGAGGCTGTTTGGATATAATAACCATTCTTTCTAAATGCAGTATCCCAATCCTCTACCATCCAGGTTATTTTATAATCCAAGGGGATAATATTCTTCTTTCTATGACTGACAATAAGCTTATCAATCATTCCTTTAAACTCCACACCTCCAATCTCAAAGAAGATTTTATACTCATTGTGTACCTCTACACCCTCCTCATCTCCCTGGTTAATTAATCCTTTGGTATTAAAGCTAGTTTTTAATCCCTGTACAATATTATTACTGTTCTCCAGATCTGAGGGATTAATAATATATCTAACCTCTGAGGTTCTTAATTGCTCATAGTAGCTCTCTGCATTAGAACCTACAAACTTCTCTACTACATCAGAGAGTTCCTTATTCTTAAAAGCTACCTTCTCACCATTCCTATCAAACTTGGTCTTATTAAAAGCCTCCTCTAATAAGGAGGACATAGGTCTGGTAACTACTCCATTCAACCCAGTAGCCTCCAAAGTAACCTTATACAGATTCTCTACAAAGTCCTTCATCTGACCTGTAGGCTTATCTACCAAAGCCATCTGAAAGTTATCCTCTACTTTATCAGGTTCTGAGAGTAGCATGTGTACTAAGGAACCTAATATAGAGGCATCACTCTCATCCTCATCCTCCTTAACTCTCTCTCCAAGTATATACTTCTTATGGTATTTCTTCCTATCCTTAATAAACTCCCTTATGGTACTATAAGAGTTAGCTGGATGGGCTCTATACTCTCTCTCTGTCATGATGGATTGGTTATGAAAGGAATACGATTAGCCTCCATAATCTTAAGGTGTTTATCCTCTATACTATCATATATATCTCCCAGGTGGGCAATATCCTTGGTATATACCTCAACCTCTACCTCCATAGGGATGGTACGAAGCCTAAAGTAGTTCTGGTTACAATAATCAATAAAGGTCTTTCCACCTTTACCATCTTTAATAGGAATGGAGAATTTCTCAGGATGGTAAGTCTCTCCCTCAAAATTATCAGAGAAAGCTGCTCTGGCTACCCTTTTACTAAATTGATCCTGTTTACTGCATGCTACTACAGAGAACAATAATCTTCCGTTATACTCCTCAGCTTTTATGGCAAGCCGATTACCTTTGTTATTATAGAACTTATAAGTAATGTATTCGTGTTTCATATTATTGCATTTCTTTAAGTTGTTTCTCTAGTTGTTCGACTGTAAATGCAAGACTATCATTCTCACTTGATAATTGAGAGATAATCTTCTCCAGCCTTTCATTATCCTCTTTTAGATCATCAATTACATCGAGTTGCCTATCCAAAGCATCCTCCAATTGACTCATTGATAAGTTCATTCTCATAGTGAATTAATATATTGTTTAACAGTTCTGTCCTCCCACTTTATAGCTCTTGGCTTACCAGTAGAAGTTTTATGATATTTCAGTGGAGTAAAAGTTGCTGGGAATAACATCTCATTTTTTATCAGGTTAACCCATACTCCCTCTCTTTGTAATAACCACTTGATATTCAATTTCACTAACCTCTCCATGTTCTTAAAATCATGCATAGGTTTTATCTCTACTATAGAGTGATACCCATTATGGTAATAAGCCTCAAATATGTGGTGTTTCTCCCTCTTTGCACCTGATCTCCTATCCCATAAAAAGGGACATGCCAGAGAGGTCCAGGCAATATCAAATTCAGGAGTATAAACATGCCCCTTCATAACTACCTGACTCATTGGTTTACCAGAGGATTTTAGCTGTTTTATATAGTTAATGGTAACTGCATCTGAGAGGCTATAACTCTCAGCTCTGGTTATCTCCCTGATAAAACCCTCCTTCTGCATCTCCTCAGCCCAGTATAAGAAGTTTAACTCCTCATGACTTTCCCAGGTTATACCATTGTATACACCTGTTTTATGCTTTCTTGCTACTCTCTTTTTTGTTGTTTTTGTACTCTTTCTTCTCATAGGCTATCTCTAGTTGTGTATATCTCCTACCTGTGGGTGTTGTAACCTCGTAGGGGATATCTAAATATACCTTGAGCTGGTTGGCTATCTCTATCATTTTAATTTGATTATACCATGCCCTCTCAGGTACTTGTATAGTTGCAAGTATATCACAATGGCTCACCAATTTCCTGGTAAGTGCTATGATCTCTTTCTGGTGTCTCATCTTAAAATGGTACCTCCTGTAGCCACAGGGGTTCAAAATTGTAATACTCTTTCAATAACTTGTTAATTTTAGTAAATAGATTTTGGTGATCCCAACTTCTCAGCTCATGAGCTGCTCTACTGGGATGTTCTACTTTAATAATATGGTGCATAAGGGGATCAATATACTTCTCCAGGAACATTGAGCATGAACCACTTAATACAAAGATTAATCCTGGATTATACTTATTAAATACCTCCTCAATCAAGTATCTCATGAAGGGTAACCATAACTCTACCATAGACCCTGGTTTATTCTCCTCTACAGTTAAAGAGGTATTAAGCATCATTATTCCCTGTTTACAGAGATATGAGAGATCTGGATCTCTATAAGCTGAGATATTTAATCCAATATCCTTCTCTATACCCTCATAGAATAACTGTAAGGAGGGTTGTAATATCTGAGTATGTGAGCAGCTAAGTGCTATTCCATCGGCCACCATCACTCCATTTTTAAACCACGGGTACGGGTTCTGGGCCCAGAATACTACTTTTAAATCCTCATAAGGAGTTTTCTCAAAAGCCCTGAAAGTTTCAGTACTTACAGGGCATATTACTTTTCCATCCCTTGAGGCTTCCTTAAGCTGGGCATATATATTATCACACTCTTTACTCTCTATAAAAGGCTTTAATTTTGTAGCCCAAGTGCCTAGTAATGGAGAAAATTTATCAAAATTCATAGCTTTAGTCTCTCTATAAAACCCTCAATCTCTATAGCTTGGTTTAAGGTCTCAGGTAAAATACAGTAATATCCCTCATCCTGTAATGCCTCGGCTAATACAGCTAATTGTGCATCTCTAAGTTTTGGATCTACTTTTTCAAGCTTCTCCGAGAGCATCTCCATTAGATCATCTATTGTAAAATCATAATGATCTACAATAACCTCTACCTCTACTTTTTGTGTTACAGCTATTCCCATATTTTACCCTCCTCATCTAATTCATACTCATTAGCAATAAGAACCTCTCTTACAGTATCATCACTTACTCTATCCTCATACTCATTCTCAAGATCTTTGTATATCTCCTTACCCAACTCAATCACAGTTTTATCCATATGCTCCTCTAAAGCCTCTAATTGTTCCTCCATCTTAGTTTTATATTTACCAAGCCCCAGATATGACCAATTAAAGTTTACTGATGTAGATTTCTCATGATAATAATGATTGTTATACCTATGTATATAAGCGAATATTTCAAGGTTCCCCTCCCTCAACCTCCTTAATATAGGATAAAACTGTTTGAGTTTGAAGTATTTAATATAATCCTGTACGAATATATTATCACAGGTAAAAGAGGCTCCATCACCTTGAGACCAAAATCCAGTATAAGCTATTTTAGGTTCAAAAAATCCCATTTTATTCAGCTTATCCTGCCAATCCTCAATAACAAAATCTGACCATCCATCCCACTCAACCTCAATTAGCCTGTGCTTCTCAATAATTTTAGCTTGGGTATCCTCATCCCACTCATCTAATTTTCTACAATGAATTATAATATCTTTCATGTACTTAGTATATAATATTGTTCCGTACCGTATAGTACTGTGCTATAGTCCTCAGACATATTATCAGCTGTACCTGCCCAATCAATCTCTATCCATGATGGGATTTCACTAGGGATATATCCTACCTCTTTACAGAAATCTTCACAATATTCCTCCCAGTAATTCTCATGAATAACTGCGGCACCATATCTATAATCTGAGCTATAATGCTCAAGTTCCTTGGCAAACTTTTTAATCTCTTCGTACTCCTCAATAGTATCCTCAAATCTATTATGAAATCCCTCTAGGTATAAATCTATATCCTCAATCTTCTCTGCATTCCCAGGAGGATTATCCACCTCAGAGATGTAGTCATTCCACATATAGATAAGAGTCTCCTCCAGGAACTCAATATATTCCTGGAGGTCTCTTGTATCAAATACTGTATTATTAATTGGATTATTCATTAGCTCAAATTGTAAGATCCAGCCAGTATATCCAATGCCAGGTTATAAGCCCTGTTTGAGTTGGCTTTACCAGTACCATACATTAACTGTTTGAGTTTATCCTCATGAGTTTTATACTCCTTTACATTGTTATAATACCCAGTTACAGCATTCAGTGCCCCAAATAAGGTACCTTTTGTGGTATGCATTAGCTGGGTCTCATCTGTATGGGCATATTGTAATACACCCTCTACAGTATTATTAAATCTCTTTGAGAACTCCTCCTCACTAATTTGCTCAATATTAGGTTTAAGAGCCAGCTGAATGAACTTCTTAAGCTCCTCATCACTAATATTCACCTTTACCATTCTCTGGTAGTTATTCTCCATAATCTCACCCTGTTTTACAGCTATTCCCATCATTTTAGCAGCCTGGGAAAGGTTAGTTTGTGCATTCATAGTATGCCGGAACTTTACCTGATGAGAGCTATTAGCAAGTGCCATAGCTAAAGTATTAGCACATACTATACGTACTGTAGTAAATGCTGCTGAGATAGAACCTGATCCATCATGGCTATTAGTAATAAACAGGTACTGATCAATAACATCATTGGGAGCTACAACCAATTGTTTGGGAAGCTTTGCTGTAATGAAGATCTTTTCACCTTTGCCTAATACACCGGCAGTCTCATATATAGCCTTTCCCTCACCTACTATACTATCAAAGAATTTAAATGCCTCCTTATTCTGTAATACTGTATACCTATCTCCTACTACACCAAGTGGTACATTATTATCAGTACGTACTGTAGCATACATATCAGGAACTCTAGTCCTACCAAAATTATCATTCTGAGACTGTCCAATAATTACATCTCCAGAGGTAGTAAATAACTCCCTTTTCTCTACCTCATACCCCAGATTAGCATGCTCAATTGCCTCCTCAGCAGTAAATACATGATCTAGTACTGTGCCTCCACCCCACCAAGCGGGTTCTCTAGCAGATACAAAAGAGTCTTTTCCGTTATGTTTATTAATATTTGCACTCATTATTTGTATTTTAATTAATCAAAAACTCTATTCTCTTCATAAAACTTTAATTCAGAAAGGTCTGATAGCAGATTCAAATCATCTGTATGAATAGGGCTATACTCAGCATAGTAATATCTCTCTCCCTCAAATTCTATATAATTCTCCTTATTTTCCTTAAACCAATAATCTGGACATCTATCTTTGAGTTCTTTCTTCTTAAGGTATCTAGTACAATCTACCATCCAATATTCGCCAGTGAAGTGGGGTATAAGTAGTGCATCTAAACTGTCACTATAATATACCGCTCCAGCAATTACTAGCTTAGTATTGCTCATTTTTATTACTTTTTAATGTATAATTGGACTAGGTTTAAATCTCCCCCTGTCATGTACTCACCATATTTATCATCAAATTCTCCACTATCCACCATTTCCTCATTCTCTAAATCCTCTTGAAATTGGTTATTTAGCTCATTGGGGAGAATATACCAATGACAATCATTATCCTGTGCTGGATGTACAGGTATATATTGTTCATTCATGATATTGCTTTATTATTGATTCTAAATCAAAGAGCTGTTCGTTTAATTCCTCAATCTTATTATCCTTATCCTCAATCTCAGATTCTAACTCATCCACTCTTTTCTCTAAATCCTCAATAGTCTGTACTAGCTGGTCAATAGTATATGAAGCTGCATCAGCTTGATCTGCTAATCTTCTATCATTCATAGTTATTTTACTCCTAATAGTTCATTAATATCATCCTTATGTTTCAGGTTACCCTGTTTAACATATTTAATCTTCTTCTCTAGAATATCAATAGCTCTGGAGACTTTAAAATCAAATCCATCATAAGTTATAATATCCCAACGCTCTGTAGGGTTAATGGCAATATCTACCTTTACTCCTTTATATAGGGTGTTATACTCAAAATCAGATCCTGACCTGAAATCCTCCTCACCATTATAAGGATTACCATTAGCATAAGAGCCTTTTACAGGTACAAAATAGGGCATAACTATGTCCCAATCACTATCTTGAGTAGCACCTACCCTTTTCAGTTTAGCACCTCTTAACCACAATCCTAATGAGCCTACTACATGGGCTAATGGATACTCAGTAAGAAATTGTTTAAGCTCCTCCAGGTGGATATTCTTATGAATAACATTTATTCTAACCAGGTCTCTATCTTGTATAAGTATTTTATCAATCTCTGGAGAGGTTAGCTCTCTTACTATGTAGATATCCGTAGCACAGGACTTAGCACCCTCTGTAGATCTTTTTGGTCCTGCATAAATCTCACAATACCTACTCTCTAGACCTCTGCTATAGAATGTAGTTGCATCAAGGAGGGTCTTACAATAATGTATACCCTCATCACTACAAGGTTTGGGTATGAAAGTATGGCCTGTACTGTACCATTGCCCTACCTCATAGGGAAACTTCCTACATTCTAGATCTTTGTCAAATCCTTTATATCCCTTTTCCCATCCCTCAGGTACATTATTAATTATGGGATGGTTTTCTAATTTATGTACTGTCATATCAATCCTTTCTTTTTAAAATGTGCTATTACTTTATCCAAACCTCTTTCCTTGGTAAGATCAGCCACGTCCTTGATACCTTTGCGTACCCAGCCATCTGGAATATTTATATGTTTAAATCCAAATTCTGAGGTTACTGTTATACTTGCTTTCTTACCTGGCTGGTCCCCATCAAAATTTATGTATACAATACCACCATGTAATTGTAAATGATTAACTGTCTCCTCATTAAATGCTACTAAACTCTCATTCTGTACGTGGGCTGTATAAGGGAATATTTTCCTAATTACCAGTTTATCCTTCTTACTTTTTGTAACCAATGATTTAGAACAGTTTATAATATTCTCTAAACCATCTGCTGTATCTATAGGTACATTACTTCTCCATTTATCAGATTTATTGGCTGAGTGAGGTCTGTATATTTTCCAATATTTCTCTTTGTATAGATAACCAAAGGCTATCTCATCTTTAGGTATCTCTACCCTTTTCTTATTAATGTAAAGGTTTCTTATACTATATATCTCTTCGTTTTTTAATGTACTCTCATCTATAGTGTACTCATTCCAATATTGCAGATCCTCTTTGGTAAATCTCCTAGGTGTAACCTGTATAAGTGTATCTATTCTCTTTATTATAATAGGCTGTTTATATACAGGTACCTGTCGAGATGTACCTTTTATTAGTCCAAAATCTGTAGCTATCCTTTGTAGGCATTCTGGATATGTACATGCACATATTTGCTGTACAAAGTCAAAGCAACTACCTCTATAATTAGTATCTCCAAAATCAATATGATACAGGCTATTGTACTTATTACCTATAAGGAAGGAGGGTACAGGATCTTTTCTAAATGGGGAAGAGACTGGTTTATTAACCTTAAAGTCTCTTCCTATATAGTATCTATAAATGTCATACTCGGAGATATGCAGCATAATATCCTCTTTAGTGAGGTAGAGAGCTGCTCTCCCTTTAATCATGTATATATTCTCTTATACTATATATTTTAAAGAAATGACTTAGTGATATATCCAATCAATAATATTCCCCAATAAGAGATGGCTATTCCATATATCTTAGTACATATCTCTTCAAAATCCTCTCTAGCACCGTCTCTAAAATCTTTTATAGTCTCATTTCCTTTGAGTAATTGAATAAGTAATACTAATCCATAAATCTCAGCCAAATTTAAAGGTGGCAGATGAAATTGGGGAACTACAAACCAACCATACAGTATACTCAATACCTGTACGAGGGAGTATACTGAGAATATAGTACCGATCAATAAAATAATAAATTGTCCAAATACCTTCATATGCAATAGTTTTCTCTAATTTCTTTTAAACAATTTTCTAATCTATTAATAAATCTCTCCATCTCATCCGAGGACTTCAATTTTAGGATGGTATTTTCGTTTATGTGTAGAAATATACCCTCCTGATAAATATCTCCATCTTCATCATAGAGATTAACACTGAACGTAACATCCATAATAAATAAGTTAAAAAAGGGGGCTTTCACCCCCTTGGTTTTTCATGTTAGTAAGAATTATCATCCTCAGCAGTCACCTTAGCCTCATCTGTAGAGACTGGATTCCGGGTAGGATCATAATCCTGCAATGGTTCTAACAAGAAGTAATCTTTAATGCTATACTTACACTGATCTACATAATACTGTACAAACTTGGGAAATTTACCTCCCAGGTTAAAGAACTTTATGCTATTACCAGGGAGAAATGCTCTATTAAAGAGATTCTGATACTCCTTAGTCTCCTTATCACCTTGGTTATTCTCAACCTCTTTAGTAATAATAACACTATTAAAGAGTACTGTATGATCCAGTTCCTCATCACCAATCATAGCCCTAAGCTCCTTCACATTCCCTTTGAAAAGCTTCTTAAGCTCTACATTAAGCTCAGCAGCTTTATCATTTTTGGTATCAATCTGGAGCCAGGAGTTTAGGAAATCATACAAAATATCCTCTCCTTGTACAGCTCTATGAGTCTCATAAGCTTGGAACCACTCAGGAGTATTCTCCAGGCTATCAATCCAAAAAGAGACTTTACCCTGCTTATTGATAAACTTGGTCTTATCACCATTCTTATTTGAGAGAGGCTTATCAACAAGAGTTATTCTGCAAGCTGCCTTCATACCACTTTTTACATCCTCAGTCCAAATAGAGAGTACAACTTTATCATTACCCTCATCATCCTCACCTAAATACTCTGGATCCTTTTTAATCTCAGTACCTAACAATTTCTCCAACTCCTCCTTATCTGGATTAATTGCAATAATCTTACCCTCAAATAATCCAACTTTCTTACTAAAATCTCCCCCAGTAAATTCCCGGGACTTACCTTTAATTGCCATTTTCTTCCTTTTTTGATTTATATTCTATTTTAACTCCTAATATTTCCTCTTCTAATACATGGATACTATCAGGAAACATATCCAATAGTTTTAAACTTACCTCGTTTTGCATGTCGTTATCAAGAGCAACTTGATGTATAGTACCGTCACTTAACTCTGCAAGGACAATAACACTCTTTATATACATATTATGAAAATACCTCGGGATAAATAATATCCCAGTATGTTTTAGGTCTTTTATATGCTTTAATCTCCTCATCACTAAGAAGATCTGCAATTTTAATGACCTGATTACTCAAGTTAGGAGTCCTACTTCCCAGATCTGTCTCCTCCTTTTTGGTAAAATCCAGGAAACAACCCTTGTCATTTCTATAAAAGATAGAGACTGCCTGGGCCTTAGCTGTAAATATTGTACTATACAGTCCATCTAATGCAATATCTACCGCTGAGATATCCTCCTCACCCTTTTTAAATACCTTCTTACGAGATGCTACATGACCTGACCATATAATAAAAGGAGCTGCATTCATCTCTACAAAATCCTTAAGCACATTAAAAGCCGCTCTTGTGTACCTGACCCCGGAAAAATCATCAGCTTTCTTTATATTACCCTTTCTGTTCTCAGCCTTTACTCCCAGATTATACTCATACAATGCTGTGGCATTATTAATATCCTGTACTGAGGTTATTGTATCCATACAGAATATAGGGAATTTCATGCTTTTTATACAGGAGACTAATTCACCGTGCAGGATTTTCTTATCTTCTCCAGTCCTGGCATCATCAAACTTGTTCTTAATCTCCCAGTACTTCTTCATCCCATTAGCCCTATTAAGCTCATCTACTGTCTGGAATATACCAGCATGGACATAACCAGCTGAGATCTTGACAAACTCTTTATCTCCCTCATAGGTAAGGAGATTAACTCTATTGGACATTTTAAAATCATCAGTACCCCCCTCAGCATCACCTACCAGCATATGAGGTACATCTGCTTTAGTAAGGGATTTTCCACTCTTAGGGAATGAGACCTCTACTAAATTCCTAGGCCCAATTATACTGTACTCATTCTTAATTAAATTGCCCTTATCATCTAGTGGTAACTTCCTCCAAATGGTAGGACTCTCCTTTTTTACTTGTTTCTTCTCTAATACTTCCATATTACAATATTGGTTTGTTCTCTCACCATTTATAAAGTTGATTAACATTCTCTGTACGAAGTTTAAAACCTAAGAAATGATAAGGTGTCATTTCAGGGGTCAGTCTTGTATGTACAGTTCTGATTTTGAGTTTCTTGGATTTTCTTCCTCTTTTGTGGGCCATACTTTTACGTATTCAGGATTAATATGTAACAAAGCTTTCTCTAAGTAATCCTCATCTTTTGTACCTTGGAGTATAAATAGATGTATCTCAGGCATTTCACTACGAAGCCCTCTACCTATAACCTGGATAAGATCTAATCCATCATCCTTACCTGAGGATAATTGTAATAGTGCAACTATCTCTATACCCTTGAGATTAAGTCCCTCTCTACCCATTTTATTGGTATACAGCTGGTTAATCTCATACTCATTAAATCTCTGTAAAGTCTCTATGTTGACTTTCTTACTATTATTGGAGTGTATACCTTGGGATAGTGGAAACTCCTCAACCTGTGAGATCTTATTTAGGAATACTATAGCCCTTCTATCATGCAGGTTATTATGTAGGAATGCTCTTAAATAAGGCATTTTAGCCTCACTCATAGCCATCTTTCTCTGAGAACCTAACTGTATTATCTTTCTCTCAAACCACATAGGATCATTCCCCTTTACTATAGCTGCATTCTTCTTCTTTAGCCAGTACTCAATCTGCCTCTGGAAATTCTCAATGTACTTTTTATGGGTTACTCTCCAGCCTTTACCTTTAGGACCTATCATGTACTCCTTTATAGTATCATCTAAAGGGATATAATGTAACCATACACTTGGTTTAGGAAGTATACCCTCCTCTATAGCCTGAGACATAGTTACTTTATACTCTATAAATGCCCCCAGACTATATAATCTCTCTCTTACTACATTAGGTATAGTAGCACTATCAGCTATAATCTTATGATATTTGACTGTTTGTGCTATATCCTCTTTAAGCAAACTGAGGTGTTGACACTCGTTTAGGACAATATTGCATTCCCTTCCTTTTAACTTACCAAATGAAGAGTAGCATATAATACCTTCTATTTTACTACCGTATAAGTACTCATATCCCCATTTAGCAATCTCAGCTTTAAAGTTCTGAATCTGTAATACCTCAGGTACAATAATATACCAAGGATAAGGTGAGGAGGAGGCTTTAATACAACCTAGTACTGTCTTTCCTTTACCCATACCTGTGGGAAACTCAATTAGTACAAAATCATGGCTTTTGGAGAGTTCGACTGCTTTACTCTGGTGATATTCCCTCTGGCCCATTTATTACTTTTATTTTATGACCTTTCTCACCAAATAGCTCTCTTAGTAGTTCAACCTTCTTTTGTACTGAGGTTGTCTCATCATCATTAATATCTATAGCCTCATTAGCGAGATTAGTATTTCTATATGTTTGATCCTCCATATAGGATTCTTTATTCAGTTCTGGTATATGAGCATTGACCTCTCCAGGATCACTTAGATCTGCTATATCTGCATTGGTAAGTTCAGAATTTAATTGAAGTGAAAACATACCGAGGCAACACATGTAGCCTTTCTCGTTTAGTAATCTAGTTTCTCCGTTCCCAGTCCTACATTCTATATCATCAGACCTATACCCACACCTCCATTTACTATAATCCAATATCAGCTCTTTATTCTCCATTAGTATACTTTTAAAACTTGATTACCTTGAAATAGGAATACTATATTGAAATGTCTATCCATATAGGAGATAACTCTCTCAATAAGCCTCTTTATCATAAGTTGTAATATCATAGGGTCTATATCAGGTCTGGTAGTTTGAAAGACCTCATTAAAATGATCTATATCCTCTACAGAGAACTCCTCTTTTTTATTGTTCAAGAGATAATACTCATATAATACCCTTGTGTCCATGTAATTCTCAGTAAAGTATTTCTCTCTTAGTTCTAAGTACAAGTCTCTCTCCATAGGCTAAGGTTTAAAAGTTCCTCTATGCTTAATAATATTCCTCATTATGGCTATCATTCTGTCCTCATCAGCCATAGCTGTATTTTTATCCTCATCAAGATCATCATAATTCTCAGGTAGGAATTGGTCATAAAAATCCTGACAAGCATCCTCCTCATCCCAGTCTAAACCAATTTTCTCATCTATTTTATAAGCATACCTGTCTCCAGTACAATAAGGACTCTCATAGGCCTCCTCAATAAGTAATAGTTGTTTGGGAGAGAATATATCTTTTAAGATCTCATATACATTATTTGTTATAGTATGTAGACCTCCTCCAACATCATCTTTAATAAGTTTATTTCTAAACTTTGTTGTTGAGAGGATAATAGCTCCAATTTGGCAAACATGGCACTCTTTAATCTTATTAAAGTTCTTTTTAATAGGAGTCTCCCCTCCTCCGGGTAATTTTGCAGACTCAATATAACTACCTGCACGAGCTATATACCTTTTAGCTTTAATTTGCTCTAAAATGTCCTTTGCTATAGCTACCCTTTTTTGATAGGGTTTTAGCTTTTCAAACTCTTTTGCTGTCATAATTAATCAATTAAAAAATAACTATTATCGATAACTCTTTCATAAGTATCTTGGGTAATCTCATCAGATTTAGGTAACTCTTTAAATACTCCTGTTACAGGCTGAAATCCTAATCCTATACCAATATCATCAGCCCCATAAGAGTTCTTTAGTATTCTAAGAGATCTGTATTTCTTAGCCCCAGTAGGCTCTCTAAGTTTATCCAACTCATATCCTAAAGTATCTTTACCCTCAGGAAATGCTATTTTATACCTTATAGGATCAAATAAGGCCATAACCACATCTGCATCATCTTGAGTTACAGAGCTTTCTCTAAAATCCTCTAAGCTAGGTTCGACTGATCCATTCTTAATCCTTATAGGATTTGAGATATCTCTATTAAACTGGGAAAGTTTTACTGGTGAGTAGCCATATACATCTCTAAAGTCCCTAGCATCTCCTGAGGATAAATCAATAATCTCCTTTTTACTTCTATATGAGATAGAACCACTATCTGTCTTTCTGGTCTCAGGCTTTTGTAGACCAATATGATCATAAAGTATCTCAACTATCTCACTTGGATCATCAGCTATATAGACACTTTTGTATTCGGAGATCTTCTCAAAATGTCCATGAGATCTAGCATATTTATCTACATACTTTTTAAAATGCATTGGATTCTGAGGACCTGCTATAATATCTACATACTCTTCCATCTCATCGAAATAGGGCTTATACATCTTTACCAGATCATTCTCCTCATCTGTAAGTTTATTACCCTTCTTTCCCCAGCCTAAGATTTTACTAGGAGAGACTATAATACCCTGATCCAGAAATATCTTCCTGCTAGTCCATTTTGCTATTTTATGGGAGGTTTTCCTCTCCATAGAGAAGTATATAATATGAAGTTTTACATTGGTGTTGTGCTTATTTTTTATATACCAATCATAGGGATTCAATACAAAAGCATTATCTAATAGTGCAGTTTTTCCACTCCCGGTATAGCCCCCAAGTAAATAATAGGTTGATCTTCTTAATCCTACATGGGCCGATAATCTATCAAACCCCATAGGTATAATATCCTCATTTTTACCCCTCTCCATCTCAGAGAGTAACTCATCAAAATTGCTCATATTCCTACTATACCTCCTACAGAGGCTATATTCTCAGTTTTAATTTGTCCTAACTCAATAAATCCCTCAAATGTTCTTTGATTAAGATAAGTAAGTGAGTTTTGCATATAGGTCATTTTATTAGTATGCTCCCTTATGGATCTCTCAGTTTTAAGGTCAATCTCTGCATTAAGAGCTGCTATAAGTTGCTCTACAGTATACTCCTGCTCTGCAAGGATTTTACAGAATTTAGCCTCACATGCATCTTTATTTACTTTTAAAGAGCGAGAACCTTTGTATATAACCTTCTTATCCTTAATGACTGTATCAGTACCTGGATAAGCCTTCCACCACATGGCAAATGCCTCATTATTAACCAGTTTAGCTAGTTTGAGACCTTTACCCTCCTTACTATTAAGAAACTCAATAACCTTTTTACCAGGCTCTTGTAGGGTATTATTCTCATTTATATACCCCTTACGTAAAAGGGTTTGTATAAGCCCCCTCTCTTTAGGCTCATCCAAAGGATGTATGTCATACCCTTCCTCAATAAGTAGGAGAAGATAGAGTTGATCTAGGGATACCCCCTCCTTTAACAATGCCCTGAACTTGGTAGGGCTCACTTTTATTGTCGGTGACTTCATGTGTGTTTATTTTTCCCTGTATACGGGTATATTCTTCCTGTAAAAGCTCCTGTTCAATCTCATATCTGTACTCCTCTAGGAATATATGATCTTGTAACAGGAGCCTTTCCCAATCCTCATCAGCTAACATCTGAGTGTTTCTCATAATGTTCTATTATATGATCTCTCCACATCTCACCAGCAGGAGAGAGCTTGTTACCATTCCAATGGCCTTCTCTATCATGAAGATGTTGTAACTCATTCCAAAACTCTCTAGAATGACCTCTATACTGGGGAAGAAGTGCATCCTCAAGAGTATTTCTCTCAATATTATCTATTTGTCCTAAGCCATTAAATTGCCAACGGGTAGCTGCATCATCACTAACACATCTCCCTACAGCACATTTATTACCTTGAGCAGTTATATATTCACACATTAATGTTTCACTATTGTATGCTCTAGGATGGGTACTATAATACTCTACGGTTTCATTTACAATCTCAGTTACTGTCATAACTCTTTCATATACTTTTTAGGAAAATTCTTAAATTCAAGCTTATAATGATATTTACTACAAAGTGATCTTAATGCCTTCATCTTTTCAGGGACGGTAGTATTTTTATCATCATTTATCTCTACAGCTTTAACTGAAAACCCAGTATCCATATAGCCAATATTGTCGCTACCTTTGGTAAGAAGTGGAATATGACATCCTAAACTACAAGGATATGCTCTATCAACCAGATCCTTTCTTTTTATTGAGGGATTTAGTTGAGATGAGAAAATTCCTAAGCAACAGTAATTATGGGAATTTTCAGTAATTGGGTTATATAATCTTGTTTTACAATCTCCAAGACCATTTTCCTTATAATCTAAGAAGGTATAGTATAAACCCCCACATCTCCATTTTTTGTAATCAAGTATTAGTGTTTTCATCTTGTAAATCTTTAATGAATAATTTAAATGTTCTCCACCTATCCCTATATAAGGGAACAGTCTCAAATTTGCTTGTAAAATTTCTCCTACTCCGTAGTATTGTAGTTTTACTACAAGGATAATAAGCTCTTATATCAGAGGTACTATATCCCTCTACCTCAACACACCACTTAAAGAATATAGCTCTTGAGATATATACCTCGGGAGTATGATTATTAGTGCTTACTTTTTTAATATCTACTCCATTAAACTCTTTTATACAGCTAATTATCCATCTCATCCTATTGTTCTTACCCTGAATGGAGATCAATCTATTCCTAGCTCTACGAATACTACTATTTAATCTTCTGTACTCTTTAGTTTCACGTCCATATAGCACTCTAGCTCTATCTCTTCTTAGCTTGTAAGTTGAGATTATTGTAGCTGCCTCTCTGTAAGTTGCTACTCTATACCCCATTTAGAATAATGATAATTGAAGTTTATTATGTGGTGTTTTCCTTTTACTGCCTCTCTCAATTTTATCTACAATGTCCTGTGCCCTGGCTATATAAAAGTCATAATCAATATTATAATCGGAGAAGTTCTCTATGTGGTAGGATTTATTAAACATTGTTACTGTATGCTCACCACATATTTTGGTAACTGAGCTACCTGTAGCATCACTATCCTCCTTTTTAACCTTATATAGCCTAACACCCTTTTTAGAGATGAAAAATCGAATAACCCTGCTGTACTCCTCCTGTTTATAGCTTACTGGATTAGTAGTAATATATTTATAATCCCTACTAGCTTTCATACCTATACAGAACTTAAATATCTCAGTACATCCTTTTATAGTGTCCTCAATAGGTGTACCCTTAATAAAGTAATCCTGTATAGCCAATCTCTCTATTCTACCTATTTTATCAGTATTGTTCTTATGTAACTCAACGTCTACATCAAACCTTCCTTTGATTTTGACTTTTCCCTCTGTAGTAACAGCTATATAGTGATTTACACTCTCTTTATAGAAAGCTTGGTACTGCTCAAATTCTAATTTGCCAATCTCAGTGTTACCCACTATAGCCTCCCAGGCATGACAAATCTCATAGAATTTACTCTCTAAGGATTTATCAAATAGAACCTCACATCCATCTGTATTAGCCGAAACAATATGAATACCTGCCAACTCAAGAGTCTCAATAAGCATAAGCATCTCGAATTGATTTCCTATAGTGCATTTATGTAGACTATATGGATCATACTGCCATGAAGTTTTGTCATTTAACTTCCCAAATGCCCCATTGACGGAAAGCTTACCAGTTTTCTCTTTAGAGGAGAATATCCTTCTTTGCTCCTCACTATAAGATTTGTCCTTGGATTTAGCTTTGTTATCGAGCCTATCTAGTAGTTGCTTCTTATAGTTTACTAGCCACTTCTTACCAAGATGGGAAGGGTATAATCCTCTTTTAATAATAGCACTCGGGTATTGCGAGGATATATCGAATGAGACCAGCAATTCATTCTCTAAAGGCTTGATAATTACATTCTTTTCACAAGAATGGATACCTCCACGACCTATAGTATACTTAGTACCATTATAAGTAAAATTGAACTCTTGCTTACTACTTCCTAAAGAGACTTTTATGGTATTAACCTCATTGTATAACTTTTGAAACTCCTTTGTTTGAAAGGTTACATAATGGGGTATACAATCTCCAAATGTAAATTTTGGTGTAGGTTTTCTATTCTTTTTAAGCTCCCAGAGCTTTTTGTTATCATAACCAGTAAGCTCCAGATAGCCCTTCTTATTTACCTCATCTCCAATTTTTACATCTGAGTAATTAAGACATTCTTCATTAAATCCATACAGCTCCATTATATCAAGCCTGTCCTGGATCTTATTCTTCCCTTTGTAGAATGAATGGTCTATGTTACCTGTTACATATTTATAGACTAAATAGGTACTTTTAATATCATTCCTACAATAGTATATAGTATCCTCAATCTCCTTATTTGTCATGTTCTCCTTGTCATGAGCTACTGGCATTACCTCTATCTCAGGAGCATCTCCAGAAAATTCACACCACTTTAAGGAAGAACTCCTAGCAGGGTTGTCGAAGTGTAGGATTTTAAATACATCTATTTGAGGATTGGTTATCTCACTCTCCCTATAAGGTGGAAAATCTCCATAATTAATATCTCGTATAATATCCTGGGACTTCTTATAAATCTTAAGGACTATCTCCTCATTAGTTAAATCATACCATCCTTTATATTGTCTAAGTATATACTCAATAACCTGAGCATCAAATTTTACATTATTAAACCCTACAAAGTATATGTCCTTTCTCTCCTTTAGGAATTTTGCTAAGGCATATATATCATTCTTACGGTGAGAAATCTCAAATTCATACCATTCATCTTTTACAGGATCCCAAAATGAGGCCAGAAAAAGCTTTTTAAGGGTCTCAATGTCCCATGTAAGTATTTCCATAAAATATTAGATTAGAACTGCCAATAGGATTTGAACCTATAACCTTCACAGTCAAAGTGTGACGCTCTACCAATTGAGCTATAGCAGTATAGTACAGCCAAAGGGACTTGAACCCCTATTCACTGGATATAAGCCAGTTTTCCTAACCATTGGAAGATAGCTGCATAGTACCCCCTGGGAGAGTCGAACTCTAATCCATCTAAGACTTAGAAGGTCCTCGTTTTTCCATTAAACTAAGGAGGCTACACTTACAAAAGTGATATGTTATCTCACAATACACCTTTGATTTTAAGGAATCTTCTGAGATTTGCTACAACTTGCTGTCTGGTAGCTGCATCATCTAGCTCAGGATGATCGTTATAGTAAGGATCTATTGAGGAGAGTTGACTCTGTGGATAAAATAGATGATCTACCTCACTTATCTTTAACCCAAAGAGGTGACCTATATGAGAGTCACAGCCCCAGCCACCATCATCTTTTACTAAAGTAATATTATCTCCCATCCACCTCCAAGTCTCAGGAAATATTGCGGGAAACTCACCCATCATACATCCCATAGTACCACATGTATTACTGTGATCAACTACATTAGGAGTCTTATTTATACATGCGAAATTGAACTCTTTATGAGCCAACTTGGATTGTGGTTGCCTCATGTGATTATAAAGCTTCAAAAGCCTCTCTTTTTGTACCTTGTTCATTTCATGTATTTATAAAGTAAAGCTGCTATACCAGCAATAACTATAACTGAGAGTATTTGCTCAGTCATTGTGAAAAAATTAGCCCCCTCTTTCACAAGGGGGCTTATTGTGTTAATTAAAAGTAAAACCTAGCTGCTTACAAAGTTTAGTACTGTGTTTATCTCTGGCAAGGGCCTTTTCTGAGAAATACTTCCTGCTATCATACACCCAGGATCTCTTTGGGAGGGGAGTATTCATCCTTTGTTTAGGAAGAACTGTATAATGGGAAGTTTTACCATTTTTGAAGAAAACCTTTACCTGAGGATGGTGTTTGTTAGGAAGTTCAATAAATTTTACCTCCTCCTCATGTACTGGTAATCCATATTGAGATATGGCTAACCTTATACACCTTATTACCTCAGATTTTTGTAAGTCATGCTTACCATTAGTAAGATACTTTCGAGAGGTCATATTAATAATATCAGCCCTCTCCATAGCTAGTTTTGCTCTCATTTCGATTGGTTTTATAATACTTTAAAATAGTCTGATCCCACCAATTTTTATAAAGTTGCAATCTTTATTACCACCTCTTTTGGCTCCTTTTGTGGGCAACTTCTTTAAGTTAATGGGCTTGTTTACCCTCCTGCAATCATTAAGGACTTTAATCTTCTTTGCAGTGTTATAGGTAGAAAATGCATCTTTCATAGAGAATATTATAGTGTTATACTCTCTTCCCTACATGTGTAAGAATGTAGGCTACACATAGCACCCCCCAACTAACAAATGTTAGTATCACATAATACAAACTCTCTGGTGCCTCTACTATATACAGCGTCAGGTAACTGAGTAGAACTGTGAGTGAAAATGATAAAGTAAAGAATTTGGCTATTGGCGTAGATTAATAATTATGAACATTGTTAAAGGTTTTAGGTTAAGATATAGTTACTCTTTTTTATGAACTCTAATTATAAGCCACTTGCCTTGCTTACTAGGAGAGGCAGTTATATCATAAGCCTCTGTATCCAGGATAAGGCACCTTCCTTGAATATCCTCACTGTCCTCCTCTTTCATAGCTACCCCATATCCAATTTGTAAAGTGTTGGTATTACCGAATAACTCCTTACTAATATTACATAACATATTAGAGTCAAACTGCTTTACAAAGGCATTCTTATCCTTGGGTTTATCATTAATATACTCACTGAAAACTTTATAGGCTATAGGCTTTTGTACCTCAGTAAGATCTTTAAATGCCTTATCTAACCACTCCTTTGTAAATTCAATGTCCTCAGTAAAAGGTTGGCTATTAATAATCTTATCTAACTGCCTCTTGTAATTCTCACAAGCTGCATCATACATCTCCTTGAGTTTGGACCTCTCTATTTTATATGTCTTAGACATAACTTTTTGCTTTAAAATATGTTCCTTGAATTGTTCAAATGTAATCTCTGTATATCCCTTTTGGATTGTGCCACGTACTCTCTTATAGATACCTGTTGGTGAAGCAGCATGAGAATGGATATAACCCCCTCGTAAGTTATAGTCGTCAGCATCCCCCTCTACAGGATGCTTATTTACCCAATCATTAATTATCTTGTAATTATCCTTATCTCTAAGAATAACCCACTTCTCAGGGATATCCTCTCCAATAACATACTTCTTAAACTGTTCAGTTGTTATCTCTGGTATATCCTCTGGTTCTCTAAAGAAGTTTGAGTAGGAGGGTTTATTATCCCCTCTGCCATTTCCTATATATTCATCTATTGTATTATGAGAATATAAAATTGGGAATCCTCCAGCTTGAGTATAACAACCATCTGTATCACTCGTTTGAGAATGCTTATTATAATATCCTCCTACAAGTTCTAAATTATCTGGGGTACACCTAATAAGCCATCTTTCTGGTATAGGTTCAATAGTATTTGTCATTTTTTGTGTTTTTATTGTCCTGAGGCCTCAATAATATCTGCGTAAGTGTTTATTCTCTGCTTAAGCCTTGTTAGATCCCTTTTAGTTGTTTCACCACTTATCATCTCTCTATTGGGGAGCTTACAATTTTTGTACTTTGGGTATAATATTTTTAATTGATAGTTTATATATTTACCCTTACCTACTCTTATTCTATCTCCCAATCTGGCAACAGTTTCTCCAATAATGTCTGTAGCATATACACTCACAAATCCCAAATTCATACAGGCCATTCCCCCTAGACAGGGTAAACAGGTACCCTCGAAATTTTCAAAATAGTTGCTCATATCCATAGGCTTACCAATCTTCTCAGCTGTCTCAATATCTGAGATAAAAGATCTCACAAACTCGCTAGGCTTAAACTTTCTATAGTTCTCTATAGTTATGTATTTAGGTTTACTCATGATATTTTCATTTAATCTCGTTATTAAATTTCTCAAGCATTACATCTGCTACATCAAATGCATAATCTTCTTTTATATCAACTCCATAGTGGGAAATTAGAGCTGTCAGTACTCTAGTAGCAATCTCTAATCTGGGAGGCAGCCCAAATGTAGCTGTAGAGTAAGGATTTAGCTTTTTATCAGCCCTTTGTTTAGCAAACTGCTCACTAAGATTATCTATAGTAGCATGGGGATTTATAGTATCCATATTTATCTATTTACACTTAGGAAATACTCAGTAGGGATAAATGTTGGCATGAAATCTCCTTGGGTACAGCCAGGTACAGGAATCATTAAATCACCATACTGATCTATCCCATTAACTTGAGTTAGATTATTGTACCATATCTTTTTGTACTTAGGAATAACCTTCTCAGGCTCAATCAGAATATGATATCCACCTCTACTTTGTAGTAGAGTTACTGCCTCAGGATTAATATAATTGCCTAAGATCTCTTGTATAATCTTGTTATCTCTGCTATCCAAATCAAAATCTACATATATAGTCCTGGATTTAGCCTTTTGAATCTCACTCATTACCTCCTGATGAGGATTTACAGTGTAGGCATTGGTTTGGATACACCTTGCTAAGTGTACTAATGAGGAGAATGTAGCCTTCCATAAATTTCTAGGATTTATAGTCATGTATAGAGCTAAGGCCTCTTGAGGAATAGGAGTATCCTTTTGCTTATAAGAGCCTACCTCACACTCCATCTGCTTGATTTTATCAAACATTCTCTCTTTATTAGTAGTTACTCTCTTAAGCTGGCTTTTATCGGACTTTATATGAACCAGACCAGTAGTATACTTACTCCTAGCAAATAAACATATATAATATCCCTCACTCTCCTCAAGCTCAGGTAACCAATTAATAAATGACCTTAGTACCTCTTTATCCTTTATTATCTCATAGTTCATTTCCTTTTACCTCCTGTGCTTTATCCATTATTAACCTTATCCCTTTAATTTTATCCCTTCTATTACACCATTTGATTAACCATAGTATGGCTTTCTCATCATATACTGAGATATATCTAGCTCTATACTTTTTTAGTTTTCTTCTGCTGCCCCACTTCATTTTTCCAGGTTAAATATTTGACTACAGATCTGAATACAGCCTCAATTTTACTATCTCCAGTACTCTCAAAGACTACCTCAGGATTCTCCATCCAGCAAAATCTACCCTCAATAAGGAAATGCATGTCCTCAGGTATCTCAGCCTCAATTTTCTCAACTACAATCACTAATAGATTCATATTAGTATCCCAGCCAACTTCCTGGGGCCAAATTCTCTCACCTGTGAAAGGATCTCCTATAGTTCCATCCTCATTACATATACATCCCATATACCCAGCTATAAGAAAGCTACCCTTCTCAATCTCTTCTTGTGTTAGCATATTATAATGTTTCAAAATAAAATGTTCCCTCAAACGGTTTCTCTACAGTTATACCAAATAGCTCAGCTACTTTATTTAGGTATATTATCCTTTGAGCAGTTCTATAAACTTTGGTCTTTTTGGGTAGCTTTTTAAGCCTTATATGTAGAGTTTTAATGTACTCCCTGAATTGTTCCAGATTCATACCTCTTTTATAATGGTTAATTATTCTCTGACAAGGAACAAGATTACTCTCCTCATTAGGATTCCCCTCTGCAATCTTCCACTTATACTTATATTGAGGCTCTATATGATCTATTTGCCAATCCTCTTCCAAATCAGTTCCTGTATAAGCACATTTACCATTAAACTTGTTATAGATTCTTTGCCTTTTAATCATTTCCAGTCCTCTATGAATACTTGTCTAATAATAGATAACAAAAACACAAAAGGAGAGAATACAATAAAGAATGCAACCACCACCTCAGGTACTGCATCTTCTAGTATAGCCCTTTTTTGTTTGTGTACTAAGAATATACCCAAGGCTACCCAAAAGGGTAATATAAGCCACCATATACTTATCATCATTACTCAAAGATTTTAACCTTTTAATCATCTAAATACTTTTCTACCTCTATCTCTGATATTGTATAATCCCCTCCGCAACTGTTAGGGTTTATTGAGGTACATTTAGATGAGATAGGTCTGTTACTTTTATTCTCCTCTATATGCTCTTCACACCATCCGGAGGTAACCTCACCTATCTCAGTATGAATATGTCCAGTCCAGGCCATAGCAGGTTTACCACAAACAATACAGTTTTTTGTTTTCATAATTATCCTTCTTTATAAGCTTCAATTAACTCTTCTAGGGAGAAACTCTGTACCTCTTTAGTAGGATACCATAATTTGGGTACGGCTGCATTTAACTTCTCAAAATCTATATTATTTATGATAGCCTTTTTAAGTGCCTCATAAGTACTATCACTGTCCTCAGGCCATTCGCTATCCTCAGCAATATTTAGGATATCATCAAGATCGTATACAATAAGAGGTTTTAACTCACAAATATTAGCTGTTATACCCTCAGGATAAATATCCTTTAGATACTCAATTACATTCTCCTCTGTGTCACTCGGAGTAATATGATCTATCAACTCCCATAGCTCATTAAAGAATATTTCATCTCCATAACAGTACATTACTTCCATTATTATTAATTAAAGAAGTGATAAAATATAGTTCCTTCTTGCCTCCATAGCTTTATCTATAGAGGGGAAGGTTCCAATATGTACAGTAGTGGCTGTAATTCCTTTTCCAATACTTAGTTGGGCTGTAAATCTTCCAGAGGCTTTTGCTTTTGTAAGTCCTCTTGGTAAATATCCCTCTACTTTATCATAATTAGCAACTACCCATCTATCCCTTCCTTTAATAGCCTCTTCAATAGTATTGTATATACCAGTATTAATGGTTTTCTGGTCCTTCCTTGACCAGATTCTTACTTGATACTTACCCCCTCTTGTGAATGAGAGGGATTTTGGTAATATATAATTCGCTCTCTTTGGCATTATTCCCCTTTTAATAGTTTAATAGCCTTATTGAATCCTAAACAAAATGCTTGATGATCTCCCCAAAGACCTATGTTTTTTACAGATAATGATTCTATTTCTTCCTCAGTAGGTTCCTTTACCTCCTCTAACCAATAGTTAGGATATTCAGCGGCATCATTGCTGTAGGTCCACTCTCCATTTTGATAATACAACTCACCAAAATCAGTAATATAGGTTCCTTCTTTCTCAGGTACCTCATTAACTGAGACTTTTCTAAATAGTTCCATTATCAGTTGATTTTACGGTAAACTGTATCAATTACCATCTCATATTTAGGATGATCTGTAGTATCAGCTAGAATATATACTCCATCTTTCTTTATTGAGATATACAAGTGTTTTAGGTACCAATCCTCATCATGTTCCTCTGTTTTAGCTGTATCCTTTGTCTCGTTTTTGGGAATACTAATTGAGAAAGCAGTATATATCCATAGTCCTCCTACAACAACGAGAAATAACATTCCCCAAATGCTATCATCGCAATTCTCCATTAATTCAGAGAAGATATATATCATCATGAACAATACGATTACAAAGAAAATAGCTACTATAATTGCTGTTATCATTTTATTGAATTTTACGATAAAATACTTCATGTACCTCTTCATAATGAGGTGTTTTAGGTGTATCAGGTGTTATCCATACTCCACTATCAGTGAATTTCACCCATAACTCTTTATGGATAGGACTATCTACAACCTTAGGTTTATGGTTATGATATTTTTCTTGTACAGCTAATCCTGTAAGTGTTGCGCAACATACAGCAAATAAGGCCAGTACTAAATATGCAGGATCACCCTCCGTAATCCAATCTACAAGGGATATAAAAGCTAGCAGTACAAGTAACCCTATTAATATCCAAAGTATTGTTTGTATCATTTTTGATATTTTTTATTGGTTTCCCATGTTTTATAATATGAAGGAATATCTCTACATGTCTCAGTTATTGGGTCTGTAGGTTCAATAGTATCTAGCCATTCAGCAAATGCTATAGCTTCTACCTTACGAGCCTCATTCATAGCATTATTAGTCTCCTCATCTAAAGTTCCACACCCACTAAGAGCTCCATGGTCACAGGCTATCTCATAATTATCTCTCATCTTAACCTCCATTCTTTTATTACTGCATCTCCTGATAGAATATAATATAGAGTATGAGCCTCTTTGTAGCTATTAAATACTCCTCTAAGAATACCATTTGAGTACACTTCATAAATCAATTTATTATAGTAGATCATGTTCTTACTTTTAATTCTATTATAAAAGCTTGGTGTATATCTTTTATTTTGATCCATTTGTTAGATATCCAGGAATCTGAGTAATAAATATCCTCCTGTAACCAATCTTTAGCAGGATCTACATATTGTTTAAAGTACTCTTGCCATTTATAGAGGATAGTATTAAACTTATCTCTGTAAGCCTCGGCTTTCTCTTTATTAAGAAATGTGGCTAGGGTATACCAACTCTCATCAAATGACAAGCCTTCACATACCTCAACTGTATATACCAAATGAGTGGTGTTTTGAGCATATTTAAACCCCTCAAAGAAGCCTCTCTCAAATATTCCCTCATCACTCTCATTTATAAAAGTGTCTTTAGCCTCAGGATAGATCTTGTTAAATACTTTATCTATATGTTGGAGCATATCCAAATGTTTATTTACTCTCTCAGTTACCTCATGAGGACATTTGTCTATAATCTCCTGGAATTTATCAGATATTTCCTCGTCCATGTCAATGATTTTTAAATATTTCTAAATCTCCTGAGATTAAACTATATCCTGTAGTTATTGCATATAATCCTCCTACTGAGCAGGATATTCCTATAGTAAGAAGAATAGTAAAGCAAAGAGCTACCTTAAATGTGCCCTTAGGATCATATCCAATATGAGTAATCAGGAATCCTATACCTAGTCCTATCATAAATATAGTTGCCAGGATAATTAATACCCCTATTGTTATGTTTAGTACTTTTTTCATAATGTATCCTCTAGTTTTTCCCACTTATAAATGGAGTTACAGGTTCTGAATGTACTATCATCAATAATCTCTTGTACTACAGAGGTATGGAAACCCCTCCATAGATCACCGTTGTAATGACTTAATAAAAACTCTTTTCCTACCTCTGGCTCTTTTATAAAAACACCATATCCTATAAACCCCTCCTCAATATTATTTGGATGCCTTGGATTAGGAGCCTCTTTTAGTTTAGTAAGTTTTATTCTCATTTCTTATTCCTTTGTTATCAATAATTTTTACTCTGTGGGTTATAATTTGTATCCCTATCCATACTCCTGCTATAAGAGCTAAGGTTGCTATAATGCAGATCAAGCTTACACTGCTTATAATAGCAAGGTTATAGGGTATATTTGTAAGCATTCCTATTATAACATATGTGTATGTTAAGAGAGTAGCTAGGATCAGTGCTATACCACATACTTTATCAAATATTCTTCTCATTTTCTATGAGCTGTTTCAGTTACAATTTGATCTTTATTTTCCCAATATCTAGCTCCTTTGGGGATATACATTTTTATAACTTTATAGCCTGCTCTAGCTGCCTCTTTATTATACTTTTTATGAAAATGCAATCCTTGGAATATATAATTGACATTAGCCATTATCTTTTTAGGTTTTTTCTCTCCTTTGTTTTTGTATTGAAGAGATGGTACATGGTAGGAGTTATTCTGTTTTACCACTCTAGGTCTAAAATCCATGGTCTCTACATGATAGGTGTGTTTTCTCTTGTATACAGCAAGCTTGTGAACACTTTTTATAGAATCTTTAGGTCCTCCCCAATTGGGAAACCCTATTTTATAAACAGGTATATCCTCAGCAGCTATTTTAGGCTCTGGATGGTCTAGTGAAATTGCAAAACACATTGTACTAGTTTTAAAATGAATAATAGATCCCCTACAGGACTCGAACCTGTATCATACCCTGCTTGGGTATATCCTAACCAATTAGAAGAAGGGGAAACCAGAACTAAATATAGACGTGACCTTATTTTTTGTTTAAAAACAAGGAAAAACACTTTAGAAGTTACAGACCATCAAAGTCCTCGTCCTCCTCCTCATCCAGATCATCATCTATATCAGGTCCATATACAGGATCCCATAGGGGAAATCCAAATTTTAATAATGTCATAACTTTAAGTTTTAAATTAATCCTCAACTTTTTCACCATTATCAACCCATCTCCAACAGTCATCTATCACATCCCACCAGATATACCGCCCTTGATATTTAGCCACTAAACTCTTTATACTCTCTAATCTAGGTGGTGGTGGAGGTGGGTTTTGCATTTTAGGGACTGAACCCTTTTTGGCCCTCCATGAGTATAGAATAATATATAATATCCTATACAGAAGAGCCACTACACGTTTGGGAAAAGCTGGCTATAGAGCTTCTGATAGAATTTCAGAGTATTTACAGCACTCTCAAATTCCTGCAATGCAGCAGCCTCATTACCAGTCTCACTTAAAAGAGATGCTTCAAACCTCTCCTTAGCCTCCAGTGCTGCTACATGAGCCTGTGCAATTTGACCACTAAGCTTTGCCTCTTTCTTAATTTTAAGAGTTTCCTGCTTAGAGGCTGCCATTTTCTTATCATCAGCTTGCCGATCAATAAGTTCCTGAAAGGAGGGAATAATAACCTCAACGTTGTTGTTTGACTTTGCCATTTTGTGTTGGTTTTTTGATTAAGATTTAATTTTAATTAATGGTTCCTCCTTTGGCTCAGGCAGGAGAGTTATACCTGTTTTAATCTTTACTAATGGTTCCTCATACTGCATTATAGATAGTATATCTGAGTAATTGTTTGCATCTATAGCCATTGCCCTATCAGTTTTTGGTTTCCAGGGTTCTCCATCTTGAGTAAATACAAATGGTGTTTCAGATATTCCTAAGTCTTTACCTTTTGGTATAGATTCAACAAGTTCAATCATCTCGGCATGAGAAATATGTTCAGTTATAGCAGCTATCCACTCTAAATTTTCCTCCTCACACCAGTATTCTCTAGTTTTACCCTTTGATGTGTACTGTACTTTATAAGGTACATAAGTCCTATCTATCTGTATTATTTTACCCTCAAATCCTTGGAGAATATGTCTTACCAAATCACCTATTTTGAATTTACGATCTGGGTAGCTGGTTACCTCTACAAGTGTGGGCTTGTCCTCTTTTTTAGGCATTGTATAGGGAACACCATGTCTCTTCTCTACTACAGTGTACTTATCTTTTTCATTGAATAATCTGGATTTGCTATGAATTATAACCTTATACCCAGTGCCTAGAGCCTCGGATGTCATACCAGAGTAAGTACATTCTTCCCTCCACAAACACTCTGCTTCAAGATATGTACTACCAGTTTTTCTAGGATAAATAACAGAGTATAATCTTCCCTCCTTATCTTTTATAAGATCGTACATCTCTAGAGTATCAACTTTATCAGGCTCTACTGTATCCTCTTTTTTGGCCTCAGGCTTGGTGCCTTTTCTAATGAAGGTCAATTCATGTAAATCAGGCCATACATAAGTACCATTTCCACTCTCAATGTAATCCTTTGGGATAGATCTTAATGTTTCTCTGGTATGACCGTGTTTTTCCTCAGTGCCCTCTAGAAGGGCTCCATCTTTTACAATGCACGCTATACACTCCTCTCCAGCATACAGAACTCTATCATAAGGTTCTAAGAGATTAATAAGATCATCCAGAATCTTACTGGCTTGTATAGTACTATGACCTTCTGTACCAGTAAAGTAAGACCAGGTTATAATATTATCACTCCAACAGTGTAGATACTTTTTATCAGTGTTACATATATTGGTTAACCCTGTGCCACCCCATTTGTAACCTAACCTAAAGAGAATGTCCTGGATTTTTCTGCTCTCTTCCTCACTTTTCATCTCTATATAGGTATCATAGAAATCTTCCTTTTTCATAACTCAGTAAGTTTAAGAATATCCTCTGGAAAATCTGGAAATACAACTTGTACAGGTTTTGCATCTACATTATCTCTCATCTCCCTATATATTTCATGATCCCAAAGATTATTATCAAATACAATATCTTCGATGGAACCAATATTTACAGCAGTTCCCCCTACACACACTTCCTTATTAGGGAATATCTCTTTAAGAGCTACAGCTAATGGACAATTTGTTATACTCTTATAACCACTAGATCTCTCAATATGAGTTTTAGTTATTGTTACTTTAAACTCCATTTTGCTTAGTTTTAAGATTAAATAAAAGCCCAGTATAGAGATACCAGGCTATAGTATGACTGATCAATTAACTTGTAGGATTTTGACTGTACCCTCACCATAATCTAAAGTCTTAGCCAACTCTATGTCCTCTACTATTTGTGTAGGAGGATAAGCCTCAAAACATAGCATTTGACCATTAATCCAAATGTGGGTTGTACCTACTAATATAGTAGCACCAGGGGCTTGTTCTTTGACAGCCTCATACACAGGATTATACCTTGTGTAGTGCTTTGCTTTTAAATGGAGTTCCATAAGGTAGTTTTAAACCGGGGATAGAGATTGTTCTTATTACTGAGTTACTATAGTGAGCATTTTTAGCCTTTAGTTTATCCTTCTCAAATAGCTCATAGTTATATTCCTTATGAGAATAAAACTCACTACCTACCCTACATTCATCTGTATACTCGTGTATTCTCTCTTTAGGAAAGACCTCTGCTAAAGCTCTCTCAATTGCACATCCTTTACAGGCAGGTACACCTGTATATACCCCATCTAGAAAGTGAGTACCTTTGAAATGCTTGGCTTTTAATTGAAGTCTCATAGTATATCATATTGATAGTGAGAAATTTTAACTAGGGCTTTACACTCAGTAAGAGCTTGCTGTTGAGCTTTTATATCATATAGAGCAGCTAATATCCTTTGTTTAGGAGTGGGCTGCTGATACTCTTTAGTCTCTCCATTATTGATATCAGCTGCCTTTATTGAGTATCCCCACTCTTCCCAAGTATTCTCTGCCTTAAGACAAACTGGATCATAAGTTTTAGTAAGCTCTAGTATTGAGAATATCTTTTGAAGAGCCTTTGTCTCCTCATTAAAGTTTGCGTTGTGTAAGGCCTCATAGGTTACACCACACCACCCATTAGCACAATGTGCTCCATAGGTATCATCCAACTCACCAATACAATATCCCTCCTCAGGAATAGCCTGGAACTTGGAGATGAAATAATCTACATCATAAGTTATATTCATATTATTTAGTTTTAGGCAATAGTTTTACATTTAGCACAGTGGCTATATTGTTTTTCATATGTCCTATCCAATCTGGTGTTTCCTAAGTGGGAGCAAAGTTTTATTTATATCTCACACCTATATTGCATACACGAAAAAATATTTCTAAAATTTCGAGAATTGGAAAAATAGGGTATACCATATTAAATAATCTCTAATATAATATACCCTATTTTGAGATTTAATCAACCTGTATCCTACAATATAGTCTGGAGCCAAACTGTTTTACATACAAATAATCACCCCATAAGTAGAATATTGAGGTATCGCAACCCTCCTCATCCAGATGGTTAATAATACCTTCATTAATAAACTCACAGGGTACAACAGTTACACCGCTGGGTAATTGTACATCCCTATTATATTTGAATGATCTCATGCTTTTGCTGTAACAATATTTACTGTACTATTATAGATATTTATAACAGTGCCTGCTGTGATAGGAATAGGATCCTCATGCTCCTGTGCTATATGAGGTCTTGAGAGGAGATCATCCATAACAACCTCTGTAGAGAGCTTCTTTTTAGTTTTAGGTTTATGAGGTTTTACAGGAGATTCTCTAAAATTCTCCAGTCCCATGTAGTCTTTTACAATATTACACCAAGCCTTTTCAGTTCTTTTAAGGTTTTTATACTCCCTGGAGGTGGTGTTTTGATACTTTTCAATAATGTCCTGTGAAGGTGTCATAATATTACTTTTTGATTGTGAATAAATAAGTGAACATTTGTGAAGCACTTGGGGATATATCCTTACATGCATATTTTAATCTTCTGATGTGGGTTACATTCTGTAACTGATCAGCAATAAGGAAGGCTATTCCAGATCCTTTAAAATCTTTGTAGCCATATAAATTGTATAGTTGTTTTTCGTTAAATCCGTGCTGTTTAGTGATAGTTAATGTAAAAACTGATGTATCTCTGCAAGTTTGTCCAAACTCCCTTGCAAATGGTCCTATTTTGTCTATTAAATCTTTGGTACACTTAGAACAAGTATCCATTATAGCAACATTCAATTTATCCTTACGAAATGAATACTGATAAATATCTCCGTAGTAGGTATAAAATCTTGGTCCTATAAGTTTGTTGTAAAATGAACTCCTTTGAAAAATGCTATTCTTACCTCTTCCTGTATAGCAACTCGTGTGGTTATACCCTTTCTCATGTAGGGTCTCCTCTAACTTTTTGAATCGGGTAGGTAGCCACTCAAAACACTCACAAAAACTTCCTGATCTATACTGGTTTAGTAAACTCTCCTCCATATCAAGGGTATTATTACATAATGTAAGTGCCCTTAACTGATTATTACGTGGTATAGTATCGAGAATATATTGTTTGATAATCCCTCTGGATTTCTCTTTAACAATGCTCTTCTCATACGGTGCATTTTTACTGCTCATTAGCTTAAATAAAAATAGCCCCTACATTGCTGTAGAGGCTATCACCTTAAAACTAAACTCAATCTAAAAAATGATGAGTATGATCATTATCTTTAGTACTTAATGTATAGGCAAGAACAGCTCCTATAGTGGCTATAATACCCACTATAAGATATACTATAAATTGCCAGGGTTGATGTAATCTCTCTATAACACGTGTACAAATGAGGTACAATGAACCAAATACACATACGAGAGCAAATATGAATATAATGTTATGTCTCATATATTCTGTTTTAGGGAATAAAAAAGGGGGAGTATTATCTTACTCCCCCTTGTACATTATGACTTTATTATCCTAAGCCACCATTAAAGGTTCTATTGTGTACATTAGTACCCCTAAATATACCATAACCACAGCTCCTGCAACTATAAGTATATTTAGCAATAAGTCCCCTTTTTGTCTCATAAATCCACTCTTGTGTTTCATTGTACTCTCTATTGTTTATGTATATTAATTCAATCCTTATTTGTTAATTTGGTTAATACAAATATTAATGCTGCCTCTATAGCCTCCTCATAAGTGGCCCTAAAATCCCAAGGTTCTGTATTCTGACTCTTATTATAAAACCATACCCAAGGTTTAAAATGCCCAAGTTTATGCTCTACCCAAATATGGATATTAAAATTCTCTCTGATCCATTTTATAGCTAAAGCATGAGTTGGTCTAGATAAAGCTATCTGATCCGAATTTCTAGTGGGAAAGGAAGTTAGGCTTTCTTGAGTCTTTAAATTATACCCACTGAGAGTAATAATGTCGAAGCCTTTTTCTTTGAGTATTTTACAGATCTCAAATGAACAGTAATCCTCCTCTATGCTATTATTTATCTCCTTCATACAATTTATTTTATTCCTGGCATCTTCTAATAGTGCCCCAGCAAGAAATTCCATACTGTCACTAAAAAGCTCAGCCTCTGTAGTATTCATCTTATCTATTTTAGTTACTCAACTAACCATGTAAATAGTTCTCTCCAATCATTAAATACATATGCCCTTGCACCCAATGATTTTATAGCTGTCTCTACATATTCTTCTATAGAGGCTTTTTTCCAAAGATTTTTACAACTAACTATGCCTCTCGGATCTATTCCTATAAACTCTCCATCTTTTTCTTTTCTAAATACAAAGGATTTATGTCTGTCTTGCCATTTTATACCTACAAAGGACTCATTTGTAATCTTACTCAATGGAATCTGAGTTTTCTCGGTATCAACTACTACCTCTTTCATTGGTTTTAAAGTTTTAAATAATTAATAAAAAAGAGAGAAGGAAGAAGTTTTAGCTAACCATATAATGATACACTCTCCTCATTTTCCATTATACCTGTTAATTCAGGAAAATCTCTCTTTTTAATGTTTGCAGCCCCCAGTATTCACATCATCTGTAGATGGGTTAGATGAATAAAACTATTCGTTGGAATAGACCATGCTTATTCTGCTGCATTTCAAATACTGTAAATTATAAGGAGAGGTACTTACTCGGTGATTAGGCTTTCAGTACCCCCTTTAAACCTTATACCCCTTTTAGTTTTGGACTGACGTGGTGGAAAGGGAATAAACCACCTCACCGGGTAGGGGCAATATTCAAGAATCACCAAGAACGTTACCTACCTACACTCTCATCTTAAATAAAATAACCCCTGTCCAATTCTAGTTTTGGAATATTAGCCAACGTACTACCATTGTACATTAATATCTCTCTAATAGAATACGCTGCTAGAACAGCTATAGTAGGGCCTGTTTCTGTGGCTCTCTTAAGCACGCCACCCATGCCATAATTGATATTGGCTCATTAGTTTTTACCGTGAGTATCCCGGCTGTACCCTTATTTCAGGTTACACTTACTACTGCTAGTAATGTGACCTCCTATATTCCATCTTCAAGCAAGGGCTATAATTTAGAAATCAGTCTCATTAGTGGAGAGTTGTAAACCTGTGAGTCCTGGCTTCTCTCCATTATCTTGGGAATTGATACACCTTACCTTGGTCCAACCTGCCTCCAAATAAATTTGTTCAACCTTCTTACAGACACTAATTGGGTACTGTTTATCAATTACGAGATGATAATAAGTTACTCCTCCCCAACTTTGAGAAAATTCTACTTCAAACTTTTCAACAGCCTCCTCAGTAAGCTGTTCAATATCTGCATTTTTCTCTTGAGGTGTAGTTATATGTACCATTATATCCTGGATTTTAAGGTTTCTAACTCTTTTTTGATCCTTTTAATATCTCCCTCAATAAGAGGTTCATATGCATAGCCTGTCTTGAGGAGATTAATTGTCTTTTTGCCTGATTTCAATTGCTGCTCAAGTCTTTCAATAACTCTACGTCTCCTCTCCTTTGATTGATGAGACATATTAGGTTTTCTGGGCTTTTTAGCTCCATTATGTACTTTAATAACTTGTTCCATAACTTCGTTGCTTTTTAATTATCGGTTGATGTTTAAATTCTCAGGATAATAATCTATTATACAAGTAGGATAATAATCATCTAGATTCTCAGTTCCTATCCTTAGTACCAAGCTATGAGTAATAATATCATAAAACTCAAGGATATCATTATCTATAATATTATCCGTTGTACACACTACAGGTACAGGAGGGAATACATATTTGGGGGCTTCATCAGTGATAACAACATCACTCAAATATGATCTGTATCCATCATTGGGATCCTCTACAGCCATATAGTGAATACTATCTAAAGTGAACTTTATGGTATTACAATCTTGTCCTATCTGCCCTTCCTCAATGCCTGAGAACATGTGTCTGCCTACTAGGTCTTTAAGTTCCATAATCGTTATATTAACTCAAATCTTGAGGGATGGCACCAATGGATTTTATTACCCTTCGGTAATTCTTCTTTAGTCTCGTAGGATGTGACAAAATTCAAATGTGAGACTAAACCCACATCCAAATGCTGATTGCCAGCACTATCCAGGATAATATCCTTAATTGTGTACTCTTTTCCTACCTCTAAAGCTGGAGCATAATCATTTCCAGGTAGCTCCTTGTTATTAATGCATTTGACTTTTGTATCTTTTTCAAACATTATGTACAGTTTTAAATATTAGATATTGTAAAAGATTAAGCAAGCACCAATCCCTCTTTTTCCTGCAATTTGGCTTTATAATCACAATCAGTTACCTCATCAAGTTGGCATAATACCTCAAATACAGCACAAAGACCATTATATTGATCCTCTAGGATTTCTTGTTCTGAGTAATATGCATAGGTTTGCCAATGAATAAATGTATTATTCTCAAATGCATTCTCTACTTTACTAAGTTCTCTCCTGGTATATCCAGTTTTTGGTTCATCCCACAGCAGAAGTTCTGCACTAAGCATACTATCAGCAAGTTTTTGATGAACCTCATGGTTATCAAATAGATTTTTAGGAATAGATATACCCCTGGCTGCTGTTATAAGGTTACCACAAGCACATGCCGCGCATGTACCTTTATGTAAGGTTCCATTAAAATAGGCTTGAGTTAGTATATCAAAAGCTCTATTAAATCTCTCAGTTCTCATTGTGAAATTTTTTAAGTTCTTTTTTAAGTTTGTACCAATCTCTAAGATCTAGATATACACCCCACCATATAATTATACATATAGCTACGAGAATAACTGTGTATGTATACACTGTCCATGCCGGAAATGTATAATTTATGATAACATTGTTATTATAGACAACTTTCAAGTCTGTAGGTAAAAGTATAATCAGAGTGGTTATATACCAGAATTTGTAAGTGTAGTCACTTAGTTTTCTCATTTACTTGAGTTTAGATCATTATAAATATTAAGTGCCCTTCTAATATCCTCTCTTGTAAATCCTGAGGTACACCCAATTTTAAATGTCTCGGGATACACAGTATAAGTATCTGTCTTAGGATATAAACCTGTATGTGAGGATTCTATACTGCTTCTTATTCCATATGGTGCAGACATGACTAAATCTCTAATATCTCCAATATTTAACCACCTCTTCTCCTGTACACAGAATATACCCTCTTTACTAATTTGAAACTTTAGACCATTAACATTTACAGACTTAACAACCTCCTGCTCCTCATATACTGGTTCCCATGTCTCAACTATCTCTTTTACTATAGCACATCCTCTGTTAGTTGAGCTATAATATTCTGGATCAGCAGAGGGGACATAGACAGTTCCTGCTTCTATTTTTCCCCCAAATAGATCATAAGGAGCTTTGTAACCAATAATCTTCTTGTCCATTTTAATTTGTTGTTTAGATTCAAAATGTTTAGTAATCTCCTCAGTACTTGCTTTTCTGCCTATTAGAGGATTAGCATCTACAATATCACCAACTGCCCATTTAGGAAATTCATCATTATTAGACTCTATTACCAAGAATTTGTTATTACCAAGGCACTTGTACATGTTGTTGGTAGGTTCTCCTATATACCATTCACCTTTATTACACATGCTATCCTTCCTCATACCACATAATGCTAAGGCTAAATCATAATCCTGGGGTAAATAGAGAGGTCTATAGGTTTTGTTCATGTGACTGCCGTATGTGAAATAATCATACCCCCTCCCATTAATAGTATTGAAATTGGTTGTAATATATGTATGTGCATTACAGAGGTCATTTGGATAAGGATACTCATTATATCCTAACTTATCAAGCTCCCCTTTAAATTCCTTTATTTGATCATTATTACCATATACGGCTAAATTATGTACCCAATTATTCATTGTGTTTAGTTTTGAGTGTCAAGTAAAAAGTGAAGCCATCCTGTTCCAAATTGAGCCATCTCTGCTGCCATCACCAGGAATATCACCCACATATTAGTATTCTCTCTTTGTAATAGTAGTACTGTCAATGCGAGTATTGTTACATATACTAGTATTGTCCATCTGAATTTTATGTGTATCATTGTTTAGGTTTTAAGATGAAAAAATATGCACCTATAATCTGGATCTGCTTTCAGTCTCAATGACTTTCACATCCTGACTGGGTATCTATCCTGAAACGGCATAATTATAGGTGCAATAAAATATATGCTAATAATCCTTTTGTGGCCTTTTGGGATGGATTAAAACGTAGTTAATTAGGCTACTATCCATTGGTTGGGCAATCCCATACACAGTTTTTATTTCTGCAACCCATTTTATCCAGATTATTAGCACAATATTATTCATATATTGACCATCCTACATCCCATCCCTCAGCTTGATGATCAGTATTAAATCTCTCTATAGAGACTGTGTACTTATCATCAGTAGTTATATAGCCATCTTTATCAACTAGGATACGATCATCCTCAGTAAAATACTCATGGGTGATCCATATACCCTCCTCGGCTGATTTAGCAAATGCCTCCTCTCTAGTCATAGTTTCAAGGTTTTAAAGGTTTTTCTCAATCCATTCCTCCAAATCAGCACTTCCACCATCTAACATATAAGCTGTATGTTCATATAAAAGATGTATTACCTCATCCCTTGTCCACATAGTTTTACAAGGTTTGATAGAGATTGTTCCATCTGGAGCCACTTTTGGTCTATAATCAATATAAGCTCTCCAAGGTAAATCCATATCCTCCTCAGCAGGCATATTATCAGTATGAGATTCATATTCTACCATAATCTCATCAATACCACCAATCTCACAATACTTTTTAATGAAATCATTTGATGGCCTTGGTAATGGTTCATTATACCACCCAGAGCTTACGCAATACATTTCTTTAGTCAAAGAAGGGTCAGTTGTAGCTATTATCTTTTTAGATACCAAATAATCCGCTTCTATTGCTTTCTCTATATATTTCCCATCAGTAATCCAATCTCCTTCCCTTATAGAATCATCAGAAACAATATAAAGATGTTGAGATATGCCTAAATCATGATCTTTACAAATAAGAGGAGCAGTATGGAAAAATAATCTATCATCTAATGAAGAAATATGACTCATTTTATCAGTAGGTAACATTATTACCTGACATTTCTTATAGGTTTTATCCCCTATATGGATATACTCGTTGTTCATAACATTTGAGTTTTAATTTATATAAATAAAATTGCACACATTAAAAGTAATAGCATGATTAAAACACCTACAGCATCTAATACAGCTGCGAAATAATCCTTCACACTTTTATTTGCCATCAAATCAAGAAAAAATGCTACAGCAAGTAACATTATTATTAAATAAAACCCAAATTTGAATAATGTTACCATGATTAATGATTTGATAGTGTAAATATATACTTTATATAGTTTACTTTCAATTATTGCACTAAATCAATTTCCTCTAAATTATCATAAGATTTAGTAAATCCATTTGTAAATTTAACTTTGATAGTTGTCCAAT
>Ga0164242_10000367_pt1 | contig 55468 bp, 51 predicted proteins | sample OricomgcompostMG_FD_108783 | JGI IMG/M metagenome (GOLD analysis project Ga0164242, IMG submission 108783) | Miracle-Growth compost microbial communities from Emeryville, California, USA - Original compost - Miracle growth compost (MG) ...
CGGCGAAGTGCGCGGCCTGCTGGCTGGACCCGCACTGCCGGTCGATCGTGGTCGCGGGCACCCGCTCGTCGAACCCGGCCGCCAGCACGGCGTTGCGGGCGAGGTTGACGGACTGGTCGCCGACCTGGCTGACGCATCCCATCAGCACATCATCGATCTGGGTCGATTCCAGCCCGTTGCGCTCCAGCAGGGAAGAGAGCACCAGCGCTCCCAGATCCACCGGATGCACGCCCGAGAGAGCGCCCCCGGGCTTGCCCCGACCAGACGGAGTACGAACAGCGTCGACAATGACAGCGGTAGCCATGCCCTCACTCTAGGTCGATGCAGGAGAGTCGGTCGAATGTATACGCTAGACGCCGCGATCTGGACGGGAAGTCGTAATCCGGCTCGATTGTGCATACACTAGCTCCGGAGCCACCGAGGAAGGAGAGTCGATGCGCGCCAGCGACCGTGCCTACGGCATCCTCCTCGATGAGATCCAATCCGGGGTGCTCGCACCCGGTGCCGTGCTCGGCGAGGTCGAGCAGGCGGCGCGCCTCGGAGTCAGCCGCACACCACTGCGCGAGGCCATCGGGCGCCTCGCCGCCGACGGCCTGGTCGTGCAGCAGTCGCCGCGTGTGACCGTGGTCAGCGAGATCGACGCCGGTGACATCCGCGAGATCTTCGAGATGCGCCGTGCGCTGGAAGAGACGGCGGCCCGGCTGGCGGCACAGCGGGCGGATGCCGCGACCTTCGCGTCCCTCGCGGAGGGCTTCACCGCCGTCCGCATCGGCGAGACCGATGCACCCGACGCGTACCGCGAGCTGTTCGCCCGGTTCGACGCCGCGCTCGATGCTGCCGTCGCCAACGACTACCTCACCGCGGCGCTGCGCACGATCCGCACCCACCTCGTGCGGGTGCGGCGCATGGCGCGCGAGAACCCCGAGCGGCTCGCCTCGGCCGTCGCCGAGCACAAGCTCATCTCCCAGGCGATCGCGGCCGGCGACGAAGAACTCGCCGCGCACGCGACCCACATCCATCTGCACAACGCCCTGGAGAGCATCCTCGCCTCCGTGGCCTCGCAACAAGGAGCAGCATGACCGTCACGCATCACGTTCGCGTCTACAAGAGCGAAGAGGAGCTGCCCCGTGACCAGCAGCTTGCGTACAAGATCGCCGAGGTCGCCGCGGACCCCATCCCGGTCGACGATGACGTCGTCGACATGATCATCAACCGTGTGATCGACAATGCGGCCGTGGCCGCGGCATCCCTCACCCGGCGCCCCGTCAGCGCGGCGCGCCAGCAGGCCCTCGACCACGCCGTGTCGGTCTCGGGCGACGGCTCGACCGTGTTCGGCTGCGCGCTCGACCGCCGCACGAGCCCCGAGTGGGCGGCGTGGGCGAACGGCGTGGCCGTGCGCGAGCTCGATTACCACGACACCTTCCTCGCCGCGGAGTACTCGCACCCCGGCGACAACATCCCGCCGATCCTCGCGGTCGCCCAGCACGCGGCCAAAGACGGCGCAGCGCTCGTGCGCGGCATCGCGACCGGGTACGAGATCCAGATCGACCTGACCCGGGCGATCAGCCTGCACAAGTACAAGATCGACCACGTGGCGCACCTCGGCCCCTCGGCCGCGGCCGGCATCGGCACCCTGCTCGACCTGCCCGCAGAGACCATCTACCAGGCCGTCGGCCAGGCGCTGCACACGACCACCGCCACCCGCCAGTCGCGCAAGGGCGAGATCTCGAGTTGGAAGGCGCACGCGCCTGCGTTCGCGGGGAAGATGGCGGTCGAGGCCGTCGACCGCGCGATGCGCGGCGAGACCAGCCCCAGCCCGATCTACGAGGGCGAGGACGGCGTGATCGCCTGGCTGCTGGATGGGCCGGATGCCGCATACGACGTGCCCCTGCCGGGCTCGGGGGAGCCCAAGCGGGCCATTCTCGACTCGTTCACCAAAGAGCACTCGGCCGAGTATCAGGCGCAGGCGTGGATCGACCTCGCCCGCAAGCTGCACAACGAGCACCCGGCCGATGCCTTCGCGCCCGACAACATCGCCTCGATCGTGCTGCACACCAGCCACCACACCCACTACGTGATCGGCTCGGGTGCGAACGACCCGCAGAAGTACGACCCGCACGCCTCGCGCGAGACGCTCGACCACTCGATCCCGTACATCTTCACGGTCGCCCTGCAGGACGGCGCGTGGCACCATGTCGACTCGTATGCGCCCGAGCGGGCGCAGCGCGACGACACCGTCGCGCTGTGGAAGAAGGTCACCACCGCCGAGGACGAGGAGTGGACGCGCCGCTACCACTCCGAGGACCCGAACGAGAAGGCCTTCGGCGGCCGAGTGGAGATCACCTTCGCCGACGGCGGGAAGATCGTCGAAGAGATCGCCGTGGCCGACGCGCACCCGCTGGGCGCCCGCCCGTTCGCGCGCGAGGACTACATCCGCAAGTTCCGCATGCTGGCAGAGCCCGTGCTCGAGCCCGAAGAGATCGAGCGCTTCCTCGCGCTCGCGCAGCGTCTGCCCGAGCTGAGTGCCGAAGAGGTGCAGCAGCTCACGATCGTCGCCAAGCCGGGCGTGCTGGCCGCGGCCCCGGCGCCGAAGGGGCTGTTCTGATGCTGTACGCGAAGACCCCGGCGCACGAGAAGCGCCGCCTGTTCCGCGAGCGGCTCGCGAGCGGCGAGCTGCTGCGCTTTCCGGGCGCGTTCAACCCCCTGTCGGCACGGCTCATCGAGCAGAAGGGGTTCGAGGGCGTCTACATCTCGGGCGCGGTGCTGTCGGCAGATCTCGGGCTTCCCGACATCGGCCTGACGACGCTGAGCGAGGTCGCCGCGCGGGGCGAGCAGATAGCGCGCATGACCGAGCTGCCCGCGATCATCGACGCCGACACCGGCTTCGGCGAGCCGATGAACGTCGCCCGCACGATCCAGACGCTCGAAGACGCGGGCCTTGCCGGTACCCACATCGAAGACCAGATCAACCCCAAGCGCTGCGGGCACCTCGACGGCAAGCAGGTCGTCGACCAGGACACCGCGGTCAAGCGCATCCGCGCCGCCGCCGATGCGCGCCGCGACCCGAACTTCCTGATCATGGCGCGCACCGACATCCGTGCGGTGGACGGGTTGGATGCCGCGAAGGACAGGGCGAAGGCCCTGGTCGACGCTGGTGCGGACGCGGTCTTCCCCGAGGCGATGCGCACCCTCGACGAGTTCGCCGCGATGCGGGATGCCGTCGACGTGCCGATCCTGGCGAACATGACCGAGTTCGGCAAGAGCGACCTCTTCAGCGTGGAACAGCTGCGCAGCGTCGGCGTGAACATCGTGATCTGGCCGGTCTCGCTGCTGCGGATCGCCATGGGTGCGGCATCCCGTGCTCTCGACACCCTGATCGACGAGGGCCATCTCACGAGCAAGCTCGGTGAGATGCAGCATCGCGCCGATCTCTACGAGCTGGTGGACTACGAGGCGTACAACCACTTCGATACCAGCGTGTTCAATTTCCAGGTCGCCCGCTAAGGAGAGCCATGACCGACATCGAGATCAAGAAGGGCCTTGCCGGGGTCACCGTCGACTACACCGCCGTCAGCAAGGTCAACCCCGACACCAACTCGCTGCTGTACCGCGGCTACCCGGTGCAGGAGCTGGCCGCGACCCAGCCGTTCGAGGCGGTCGCGTACCTGCTGTGGCACGGCGAGCTGCCGACCGAGTCGCAGCTCGCGCAGCTGCGCGTGACCGAGCGCGAGCATCGTGCCCTCGCCGACGATGTGAAGGCCGCGATCGACCTGCTGCCGGTCGGTGCCCACCCCATGGACGAGGTGCGCACCGCCGTCTCGCTGATCGGCGCCGCCGACCTGGCGGGCATCGGCAATGTGATGGACGCCGTCGGCACCCCCGAAGAGAACCTGGACCGCAGCATCCGCCTGTTCGCGGCTCTTCCGGCGATCGTCGCCTACGGCCAGCGCCGGCGTCGGGGGCAGGAGGCCGTCGCTCCGCGCGACGACCTCGACTATGCGGCGAACTTCCTCTGGATGACCTTCGGTGAGGAGGCCGACGCGGTCGTGGTCGACGCCTTCAACCGTTCGATGATCCTGTACGCGGAGCACTCGTTCAACGCGTCGACGTTCACGGCGCGGGTCATCACCTCGACGCTGTCGGACGTGTACTCGGCCGTGACCGGCGCGATCGGCGCGCTCAAGGGGCCGCTGCACGGCGGCGCCAATGAGGCGGTGCTGCACATCTTCGACGAGATCGGCGAGGCTGACCGGGTGACGAGCTGGCTGGATGACGCGCTCGCGCGCAAGCGCAAGATCATGGGCTTCGGGCACCGCGTCTACAAGCGCGGCGACTCGCGCGTGCCGACGATGAAGGCGGCGCTCGACAGCCTGGTCGCGCACTACAACCGGCCCGACGTGCTGGCGCTCTACGACGCGCTCGAGACCGAGTTCGTCGGCCGCAAGGGGATCTACCCGAACCTCGACTACCCGTCGGGCCCGGCGTACAACCTCATCGGCTTCGACACGCTGACCTTCACGCCGCTGTTCGTCGCGTCGCGGGTGACCGGGTGGACCGCGCACATCATGGAGCAGCAGGCCTCGAACGCGCTGATCCGGCCGCTGTCGGCGTACAACGGCTCGGACGAGCGGCACATCGAAGGGTACGTGCCGGATGCCGCGACCGCCGCGGCCGCCGACCGCCCGGAGGAGGCCGCCGGCTGACGCGCCGGGCGCTCGCCCCTGATCGCTGAGAGTGCAGCGGGTGGACGAGGAGTAGGGAACCACCCTCTCTTTCGTCCGCCCGCTGTACTCTCACCGTTTGGGTCTGGGGCGTTCGTCTGCGCCAGCGAGCCGCGGCATCCCGCGTCGTCCCGGCAGTGTTCGGTCGTCAGAGATTACCGATTCCTCGCGGTGAAGTGGTGATCCGTGACGACCGAATGCCCAGGGGTTCCGTTCGGTCGTCACAGGTGACGGCTTTCCGCGCCGAGAACGGTCATCTGTGACGACTGAAGTTCTGAGAGGTTCTGGGCCGCGGCGGGCAGGCGTGGGTCCACGCGCGCGGGCGGGCCAGCACGCCGGGCCGGTCGCCTTCCCCGCTCTGCAAGCGGTTGCGGAGAGTGGATGCTGCGGCCCGCGGCATCCCGCGCCACGCCCGCCTTCTCCGCGAAATCTTGATGCAAGCGCTTGCAATCGGCTGAGAGCTCCCACTAGAGTCGGCGCAGACGACGGGCACGTGGCAGTGCCCCCACCTCTCAGGAGCCTCCGTGTCGAAGATGTCGCAGCAGACCCCCGCGCGCGCCTGGCGTGCGCTCGCCCTCACCGCCGTCGCCGCGGTCGCCCTGTCGGGCGGCCTGGTCGCGACCGCTCCGGCGACCGCCGCCGATCGCACCGTCACCCTCGTCGGCGACCTGCAGAGCGAGCTCGGCTGCAGCGACGACTGGACCCCCGACTGCGCGCAGACCGCGTTGACGGCGACGGATGCCGCGGGCCAGTACTCCGCGACATTCACGGTGCCCGCGGGCAGCTGGAACTACAAGGTCGCGATCGACGGGGGCTGGGACGAGTCGTACGGCCTCGACGGCGGCAGCGACAACATCCCGCTGACCGTCGCAGGCTCCACGACGATGACCTTCACGTACGACGACACCACGCACCGCGTCGGCCTCACCGTCGACGACGGGGCGCTGCGCGCCGGGTACACCTCGGCCGACGATGATCTGGTCGCCGCCCCCGCCCGCCAGGCCGGCGCCGACCAGCAGTTCTACTTCGTGATGACCGACCGCTTCGCGAACGGTGACAGCTCCAACGACACCGGCGGGCTCACCGGCGACCGGCTGACCACCGGGTACGACCCCACCGACAAGGGCTTCTACAACGGCGGCGACCTCAAGGGCCTGCGCGACAGACTCGACTACATCCAGGGTCTGGGCACCACGGCGATCTGGCTGACGCCGAGCTTCAAGAACAAGCCGGTGCAGGGCACGGGCGCCGACGCGAGCGTGGGCTACCACGGGTACTGGGTCACCGACTTCACCCAGATCGATCCGCACCTCGGCACGAACGCCGAGCTGAAGGACCTCATCGCCGACGCGCACGAGCGCGGCATCAAGGTCTACTTCGACATCATCACCAATCACACCGCCGACGTGATCTCGTACGCCGAAGACCAGTACAGCTACATCGACAAGGCCACCTCGCCCTACACCGACGCCGACGGCACCGCCTTCGACCCCGACGACTACGCGGGCACCGACGAGTTCCCGACGATGGATGCCGCCACCTCGTTCCCCTACACGCCGGTCGTCGACGACGCCGAGAAAGACGTCAAGGTGCCCTCCTGGCTCAACGACGTCACGCTCTACCACAACCGCGGCGACTCGACCTATACCGGCGAGTCCACGACCTACGGCGACTTCAGCGGTCTCGATGACCTCATGACCGAGAACCCGAAGGTCGTGAACGGCTTCGTCGACGTGTACGACTCGTGGATCGACCTGGGCATCGACGGGTTCCGCATCGACACGGCCAAGCACGTGAACTTCGAGTTCTGGCAGAAGTTCACGACCCAGGTGCTCGACTACGCGCACGCGAACGGCAAGCCCGACTTCTTCATGTTCGGCGAGGTCTACGACGCCGACCCGGCCAAGCTGTCGCCGTACGTGCGCAAGAGCGACATGAACTCGGTGCTCGACTTCACGTTCCAGTCGTCGGCGGTCAGCTACGCGTCGGGCAACTCGGCGAAGGGGCTGCGCAGCCTGTTCGCCGGTGACGACATGTACACGACCTCGACCACCTCGGCCACAGCCCTGCCGACCTTCCTCGGCAACCATGACATGGGCCGCGTCGGCTACTTCCTGCAGAACACCGACGACGCGGCACAGCGCGACGAGCTCGCGCACGACCTGATGTTCTTCAGCCGCGGCCAGCCGGTCGTCTACTACGGCGATGAGCAGGGCTTCGCAGGCAGCGGCGGCGACAAAGACGCGCGGCAGTCTCTCTTCGCCAGCCAGGTCACCGACTACCAGAACCAGAAGCTCATCACCGGCGAGACTCTCGGCGACACCGATCACTACGACACCGATGCGCCGCTGTACGCGCACATCGCCGAGCTGTCGCAGTTGCGGGCGGACAACCCCGCCCTCCAGGACGGCGCACAGATCGAGCGGTACGCCGCCGACGGCGCCGGCGTCTACGCCTTCTCGCGTGTCGACCCCGACGACAAGGTCGAGTACCTCGTCGCCCTCAACAATGCCGACAAAGCCCAGACCGTCGACCTCACGACGCTGACTGCGAGCGCCGACTACGCCCCGCTGTACGGCGCGACCGGCACTCTGAAGACCGATGCGTCGGCCGCGGCATCCGTCACCGTTCCGGCGCTGTCGGCCGTCGTCTACAAGGCCGACCGCACCGTGTCGGCACCGGCCGAGGCATCGCCGGTCACGATCAGCGCGCCGGTCGCAGGCGCCGGGGTCAGCGGATCCACGGCGATCTCGGCGACTGCCGACGACTCGTGGCGCCAGACGAGCTTCGCGTGGCGCGTCGTCGGCTCCGACACCTGGCACGCGCTGGGCACCGCCGAAGACACCGACCCGCGCGTCTTTCAGGATGTCGCCGGCATCGATGCGGGCACCCTGATCGAGTACCGGGCGGTGTCGGTGGATGCCGCGGGGCACAAGTCTGCGGCATCCACCTTCGCCTCCGTCGGCAACGCGGTGACCCTGGATGCGGGCGTCGACACCCCGCAGACCGACTACGACTCGGTGACCATCGCCGGCGACCTGAACACCGAGATGGGGTGCTCGGCCGACTGGCAGCCCGACTGCCTTGCGGCTCAGCTCCAGCGCGGCGCCGACGGCGTGTGGACGGGCACCTTCGATTTGCCCGCCGGAGACTACGAGTACAAGGTCGCCATCGACGGCGCCTGGACCCTGAACTTCGGTGCGAACGGACAGAAGGACGGCGCCAACATCGCCATCACGCACAAGGACGGCACCGTCACCTTCTACTTCGATCCGCGCACCGGCATCGCTCAGTCCACGGACGAGGGGCCCATCGTGACGCTGCCCGGCTCGTACCAGAGCGAGGTCGGCTGCGCGGCCGACTGGTCGCCCGACTGCCTGGTGACTCTCATGGCTGACGGCGACAAGGACGGTGTGTACGAGTACTCGACCGCGGATATTCCCACCGGGGCATATGAGGTGAAGGCCGCCCACGGACTGGGCTGGGACGAGAACTACGGCGCCGACGGCGTCGCCGGGGGCGCGAATATCTCGTTCAGCGCGACCACCGGCAAGACGGTCACGTTCCGCTACACGCTGGCCACCCACGTGCTCGAGGTCGAGGTCGCCGACCCGCCGCTGGCCGGCACCGGCGAGCAGCGCGCGCAATGGATCGACAAGAGCATGATCGCGTGGCCTGCGGATCTCGGCGGCGACGCCAAGAGCTCCACGTGGCAGCTCTACTCCTCGCCCGACGCGAGCCTGGCGGTCGCCGACGGCGAAGTGACCGGGGGAGTGGACCCGGTCACGCTCACGATCATCGACGGAGGGCTGACGGACGCGCAGAAGAAGACGTTCCCGGCGCTGTCGGGCTACGTCGCGCTGCACGTCGACGACACGGATCGGGATGCCGCGGCTGCGCTGTTGAAGGGGCAGCTCATGGTCGCGCAGCGCGACGCGGACGGTGCGCTCACCGGCTTCACCGGTGTGCAGATCGCCGGTGTGCTCGACGACCTGTACGCCGACGCGGTCGCCGACATCGACCTGGGCGTCACGTTCACGCACAACAAGCCGGTGTTCCGGCTGTGGGCGCCGACCGCGCAGAAGGCGACGCTGCTGACGTGGAATGCGGGCAAGGGCAGCGGCGATCCGCAGCGCCACAAGGCGACGTGGGAAGCGTCATCCGGCGTCTGGACCGTCAACACCGGCAACGCCTCACTCTCGGGCGACGAGTACCTGTGGGAGGTCGTGGTCTACGCGCCCACCACCGGCAAGATCGAGACCAACCAGGTGACCGACCCGTACTCGGTCGCCCTGACCGAGAACTCGGTGCACTCGATGGCCGTCGACATCGATGCGAAGAAGTGGCGCCCGACGCAGTGGGAGCGCACACCCTCGCCGACGGTGGAGAAGGCCGTCGACCATTCGATCTATGAGCTGCACATCCGCGACTTCTCGATCAGCGACGAGACCGTGCCCGAGAAGCTGCGCGGCACCTACGAGGCGTTCACGCGCGACAGCGCGGGCACGAAGCAGCTGCGTCAGCTGGCCGATGCGGGCATCACGACCGTGCACCTGCTGCCGTCGTTCGACATCGCGTCGATCAATGAAGACAAGAGTGCGCAGAAGCAGCCCGACTGCGACCTGGCCTCGTACGCAGCCGACAGCGACCAGCAGCAGGCGTGCGTCGCCGCGGTCGCCGACGCCGACGGATACAACTGGGGCTACGACCCGTACCACTACAACGTGCCCGAGGGGTCGTACGCGGTGGACGCGAACGGCGGGGCGCGGGTCAGCGAGTTCCGCGACATGGTCGGCGCCCTGCACAAGATGGGCCTTCAGGTCGTGCTCGACGAGGTGTTCAACCACACCGCGGCGTCGGGCGAAGACCCGAAGTCGGTGCTCGACCAGGTCGTGCCGGGCTACTACCAGCGGCTGAACGCGGCCGGCGGCGTCGAGACCTCGACGTGCTGTCAGAACGTGGCGACCGAGCACGAGGTGGCGCAGAAGCTCATGGTCGACTCGGTCGTGCTCTGGGCCAAGGAGTACAAGGTCGACGGCTTCCGCTTCGACCTCATGGGTCACGCCTCGAAGGCGAACATGCTGGCGATCCGCGCTGCCCTCGACAAGCTCACCCTGAAGAAGGACGGTGTCGACGGCAAGAGCATCTACCTCTACGGCGAGGGATGGAACTTCGGCGAGGTCGCCGACAACGCCCTGTTCGAACAGGCGACGCAGGGGCAGCTCGGCGGCACCGGCATCGGCACGTTCAACGACCGGTTGCGGGATGCCGTGCACGGCGGCAGCCCGGTGGATTCAGGGTCGACCTACCAACAGGGCTTCGGCACGGGCCTTGCGACCGACTCCAACGGTGACGCCGTGAACGGCGACGAGGGCGAGCAGCTGGCCACGCTCGCGCACGACACCGACCTCGTCAAGCTCGGGCTGGCGGGCAACCTGCGCGGGTACTCGTTCCTGACCTCCGACGGCACCGTCAAGAAGGGGTCGGAGATCGACTACAACGGTCAGCCGGCCGGCTATGCCGACGAGCCTGACGAGGTGATCAACTACGTCGACGCGCACGACAACCAGACGCTCTACGATCTGTCGGTGTTCAAGCTGCCGAAGGACACGTCGATGGCCGACCGGGTGCGCATGAACACGGTGCAGCTGGCGACCGCCACACTGTCGCAGTCGCCGTCGTTCTGGCAGGCGGGCACCGAGCTGTTGCGCTCGAAGTCGCTCGACGCCAACAGCTACAACTCCGGCGACTGGTTCAATCGCATCGACTGGGCCGGACAGGAATCGACCTTCGGCTCGGGCCTGCCGATGGCAGCGGACAACAAGGACAAATGGGCCGACATGTCGCCGCTGCTGGCCGACGCGTCGCTGAAGCCCACCGCCGCCGACATGGCGCAGGCCGAGAGCGGCGCCCTCGACCTGCTGCGCGTGCGCAGCGACGTCGACCTGCTGCGGTTGGGCTCGGCCGACCTCATCGAACAGAAAGTGTCGTTCCCCGACGGCGGAGCGGCGGCCACGCCGGGCGTCATCGTGATGCTCATCGACGACCTCGTCGGTGACGACGTCGACCCCGACCTGCAGGGTGCGCTGGTCGTGTTCAACGCGTCGCCGGATGCCACCACCGAGACCGTCGGCGCCCTCGCCGGGCGCTCGTTCCAGCTCGCGTCCGCGCAGGCCGACGGAGCCGACCCGGTGGTGAAGAAGACGACGTGGGATGCCGCAACCGGCGCCGTCACCGTGCCGGGGCGTACGGTTGCCGTGCTCGTGCAGAAGCAACTCAAGCCCATCGCGACGAGCGTGACGGCCGGCCCGCTGCTGCACCTGTCGGCGAAGGGCAAGACGGTCACGGTCAGCGGCACGGTACACGCGGCGGGTCGCGGCATCCCGACCGGCACGGTCACGGTGACCGACAGTGGTACGACCGTGGGCACCGCGCAGCTGACGGCCGACGACCAAGGCCGGTTCCGCATCGACGTCAAGGGTCTCGGCCGAGGCGCGCACACGCTGCGGGTGTCGTTCGCGGGAGACGAGCCCTATCGCTCGTCGCGCGCGCCGATCCCGCTGCTGGTCATCGTCTGGTAGTCGCCGCGCACCGCGGGGCGCCGGAGGCGCGCCGCCTCCCCGAGCGCTGAGAGTGCAGCGGGTGGACGAGGAAGAGGGAAGCACCCGCTCTTTCGTCCGCCAGCTGCACTCTCACCGTTTCTGGTGGTGCCTGGTCCACGATGCGTGGGCGCCCGCGCAGTTAGTAGGACGTCCATGTAAAATGGAGTCGATGCCGGGTGCGGCATCCCCTCGCGGTCACACGATGACGTTGCGCGAGGGCGATCGACAGGGGCTGCCATGAGCATGACGACGACCGAAGAACGCCGCGCGATCCTCGAGGCCGTACGCGAGTTCGCCGAGACCGAACTCGCACCGCACGCGCAGGAGTGGGATCAGAAGAAGCACTTCCCGCGCGACGTCATCCAGCGCGCAGGCGATCTCGGCCTCGGCGGCGTCTACGTGCGCGACGACGTCGGCGGCACCGGCCTCGGCCGCACCGAGGCGGTCGCGATCTTCGAGGAGCTCGCGAAGGGCGACCCCGTCATCTCGGCGTACATCAGCATCCACAACATGGTGGGCTGGATGATCGACCGCTTCGGCACCGACGAGCAGCGCCACGCGTGGCTGCCACGCCTGACCGCGATGAGCGCGCTCGGCGGCTACTGCCTCACCGAGCCGGGGGCGGGGTCGGATGCCGCGGCGCTGACCACTTCCGCGATCCGCCAGGGCGACGAGTACGTCATCACCGGCGTCAAACAGTTCATCTCGGGCGGCGGCGAGGCCGACGTCTACGTCGTGATGGCGCGCACCGGCGAGCCGGGCGCGCGCGGGGTCACCGCGTTCATCGTGCCCGACGGGCTGCCGGGCCTGAGCTTCGGCGCGAACGAGAAGAAGATGGGCTGGAACGCCCAGCCCACCCGGCAGGTGATCTTCGACGAGGTGCGGGTGCCGGCCACGGCCGTGCTCGGCGAGGTCGGCAAGGGCTTCAAGATCGCGATGCAGGCACTCAACGGCGGTCGCCTGAACATCGCCGCGTGCTCGATCGGCGGCGCGCAGTGGGCGATGGACCGCGCGATCCGCTACGTGCACGAGCGCTTCACGTTCGGCGAGCCGCTCGCCGAACGCCAGGCGGTCGTCTTCGCCCTGGCCGACATGGCGACCAAGCTGCGTGCTTCACGTGCTTTGGTGCGGGATGCCGCGGCCGCCCTCGACGCCGGCGAACCCGACGTCGCGCTGCAGTGCGCGATGGCCAAACGGTTCGCGACGGACGCCGGCTTCGAGGTCGCCAACGAGGCGCTGCAGCTGCACGGCGGCTACGGCTACCTGCAGGACTACGGCATCGAGAAGGTCGTGCGCGACCTGCGCGTGCACCAGATCCTCGAGGGCACCAACGAGATCATGCGCGTGATCATCGGCCGCGAGGTGCTGAACGGCTGACGCGGCCTCATCTGCGAAGCGGCTTTACACGTCGCGCAAACGTGTAAAGAACTCGAGCGATTCTTTACACGTCGCGCGCCCGCCGCCTGCGGATCCGGAACGGCATCATGAAGTACAGCGCGAGGGCGAGGTAGCCGAACACGGCGACCATCGGCCAGAAGAGGCCGACCACGATCAGTACGGGGTAGGCGATCAGACCCTGCGGCAGCCGTTGCGAATTGGCGGCCATCTCGCCGTCGTCGTCGGCGTCCTTCGCGAGCAGGCCCGCGCGTTTCGCGTAGCCCCACAGCCCCACGACGATCAGCGCGAGCACGAGGAATGCGATCCCGTAGATGGTTACGGCGACCCGCTCGGCGTTCTGGACCTGGATGTACTGCGACAGGAACCGCGTGGGGAACGGCGTGAACGCGACGAACAGCAGGAGGAGCAGATTCAGTCGCATGTAGGTCGAGTCGACCTTGGTCAGGTGTTCGCTGATCGAGTTGTGGGCCAGCCAGATCGCGCCGATCGTCGCGAAGCTGACGACGTACGCGACGTACTCCGGCCACTGTTCGAGGAATGCGCCGAGCAGATCGCGGTCGCCCTCTCCGCTCGGGATCACGATGTCGAGCACGAGCAGCGTGATGGCGAAGGCGAACACCCCGTCGCTGAAAGCCTCCATGCGCGTCTTGTCGTACAGGCGCGGCGTGCGCGCGGGGCGTTGGGTCGCGGCATCCAAATCGGTGTCGTCCATCGGATTCCCTCTCACGCTGCGGTCCCTTCGATCCTGGCACGCGTGGTCCTGGCACGCGTGACACGATGGGGAGCATGACCGAGTACGCCACGATTCTCACCGAGACGCGAGGACGCGTCGGATGGATCACCCTCAACCGCCCCGAAGCCCTCAACGCCCTGAACTCGCAGGTCTGCGCCGACGTCGTCGCCGCCGCGACCGCGTTCGACCGTGACCCCGGCATCGGCGCCATCGTCGTGACCGGCTCCGAGCGGGCGTTCGCCGCCGGCGCCGACATCAAGGAGATGGAGTCGAAGAGTTCTCTCGACATGATCATGGGCGACCACTTCGGTGGCTGGGCCGACTTCGCCGCGGTCCGCACACCGGTGATCGCCGCGGTCAGCGGCTACGCGCTGGGCGGCGGCTGCGAGCTGGCGATGATGTGCGACATCATCCTCGCTGCCGACACCGCGAAGTTCGGGCAGCCCGAGATCAACCTCGGGGTCATCCCCGGCATGGGTGGCACGCAGCGGCTCATCCGTGCGATCGGCTATTACAAGGCGGCCGAGCTCGTGCTCACGGGGCGCCTGATGGGTGCCGACGAGGCCGAGCGCGCCGGGCTCGTGTCGCGCGTCGTGCCCGCCGCCGAGCTGCTCGACGAGGCCGGCAAGGCCGCCGAGGCGATCGCGTCGAAGTCGCTGCCGAGCATCTTCGCCGCGAAGGCGGCGCTGGATGCCGCGATGGAGACGACCCTGGCCGAGGGCCTGCGCTTCGAGAAGCAGGCGTTCGCCGGGCTCTTCGACACGCAGGACCAGAAGGAGGGGATGGCCGCCTTCCGCGAGAAGCGCCCGCCCGTGTTCGAGAACCGCTGAGGCGGCATCTGAGGTTCCGCGCAGAGTCCGCGTGGAAACCCTTGGGGGTATTTGGGAAATAAACCCCCGGGGGTATATGGTCGGGATATGACCACCCCTGAGAGCACCCGTCTGGTGATCGTCGGCGGCGTGGCCGGCGGCATGAGCTGCGCGGCCCGCGCACGTCGCCTCGACGAGTCCGCCGAGATCATCGTCCTCGAGCGGGGCGCGCACGTGTCGTTCGCCAACTGCGGCCTGCCCTACTTCGTCGGCGGCGAGATCGCCGACCGCGACGCCCTGCTCGTGCAGACGCCCGCGACCCTGGCCGCCTCGCTGAACCTCGATGTGCGCACCGGCCACGATGTCGTGGCGATGGATGCCGCGGCCCGCACCGTCACCGTGCGCACCGCCGCGGGCACGCAGATGATCGCGTACGACCACCTCGTGCTCTCGCCGGGCGCGAGCGCCACCCGTCCCGCGATCGACGGCATCGACTCGCCGCGCGTGCATACGCTCCGCACGGTCGACGACGCCGTGGCGCTGCGCGAGGGCGTGACCGGCGGCGCCCCGCGCGCCGTCGTGCTCGGTGCCGGGTTCATCGGCGTCGAGGCCGCCGAAGCGCTGGCTTCGGCCGGCGTGCGCACGACGCTCGTGCAGAGTGGACCGCACGTGCTCGCCCCGCTCGAGCGCGAGTCGGCGTGGTTCGTCGAGAACGAGCTGCGCGCGCTCGGCATCGACGTGCGCACCGGCACGACCGCGACGGCCGTCGAGCACCACGACGCGCACGACACCGTGCTGCTCTCCGATGGCGCCCGCATCGATGCCGACCTCATCGTGCTTGCGGCGGGCGTGCGCCCCGACACCGCCGTCTTCGAAGACGCCGGTGTCGCGTGCGAGCACGGCGCGATGGTCGTCGACGCGCATGGCCGAACGAACCTGCCCGCTGTCTGGGCCGTCGGCGACGCCACCGTGAGCGTGGACGCCGTGACCGGCATCCACCGCCCCGTCGCCCTCGCGGGTCCCGCGAACCGCGCCGGGCGCCTGATCGCCGACGCGATCTTCCGCCCCGAGCGGGCGCGGCCCGTCACGGCGACGCTCGGCACGGCAATCATCCGCGTGGGACGCCTGGCCGCCGCGATGACCGGCGCGAACCGCGCGAGCCTCGAGTCCGCCGGCATCCCGTACCGCACCCTGCACCTGCACCCGAATCAGCACGCCGGATACTTCCCGGGCGCCGACGCCGTGCACCTGGTCGTGCACATCGCCGACGACGGGCGGCTGCTGGGCGCGCAGGCCGTGGGAACGGAGGGCGCCGACAAGCGCATCGACGTGCTCGCGACCGCCATCCGCGCGGGGCTGCACGTGGACGACCTCATCGACCTCGACCTCGCGTACTCGCCGCCGTACGGCCAGGCGAAGGACGCCGTCAACCTCATCGGCATGGTCGGCGAGAACGTGCAGAACGGCACGCTCGCGCTCTGGTACGCCGACGACCTCGACGAGGTGCGCGCGCACGCGCTCATCCTCGACACGCGGCGCGACGACGAGGTGGCCACAGGCATGCTGCCCGAGGCGCTGCACATTCCGCACACGCAGCTGCGCGCGCGGATGGACGAGGTGCGGGATGCCGCAGCCGGACGCCCCGTGCGGGTGATGTGCGCCTCCGGCGTGCGGTCGGCGATCGCCCACCGCCAGCTCGTGCAGGCCGGCTTCGACTCGGCGTCGCTGTCGGGTGGCATGCAGACCCTGCGCAGCGTGCTCGGCGACCGCGCGCCCGATACCCTCGTGGCGGGGATGGCCCCGGCGCTGCCCGGGCCGCACGAGATGGAGGAGAAGGCCGCATGACCGAGATCGATGTGGAAGCCGCGCACCGGCGTGCACTGAACCGACTGCGGCGCGCGCGCGGACAGCTCGACGCCGTGATCCGCTCGGTCGAGGAGGGCGGCTCGTGCCGCGACGTGGTCACCCAGCTGGCCGCCGTCACGCACGCGCTCAACCGCGCCGGGTTCGCGATCGTGTCGACTGCCATGCAGGAGTGCATGGCCGGGCCCGACGACGCGTCGGCCGATGGTGACTCGCCCGGCAGCGACAAGACGCTCACGCCTGACGAGCTCGAGAAGATCTTCCTCTCCCTGGCCTGACGCGCCAGGCTCTCCCGGCCTGACGGCCGTCCATCCCCCTGAAAGAGAAACCCCATGTGCTATCCCGTTGAGTGCAAGAAGTGCGGCAAGACGACCTGGGAAGGCTGCGGCCAGCACGTCGATCAGGTCAAGCGCGGCGTGCCCGCCTCGCAGTGGTGTGCCGGCCACGAGGCCGAGCCCGGCTTCTTCTCGAAGCTCTTCGCGCGCGGCTGAGGCTGCGGTCGTCGGCCGACGCGATGCGTCCGGGCTCGGCGCGATACGTCCGAAAAGCGCATTGAACTTCCGGTTCACACAGCGCACCTCAGCTGTGTGAACCGGAAGTTCAATGCCTCTGGAAGATGTGTCGGCTCGCCGGGCGGCGCCTCGGCTTGTCGCGCGGTGCCTCGGTCGGCGGCGCCCCGGCTTGTCGCGCGGTGCCTCGCCGGGCGGCGCATCGGCCCAGCGGCCGCGAGAGTGGCGCCGCGCCATTGATCGGGCGGCTAAGGAGCGCCCTCGGTGGCGAGTGTCGCCGACTCGGCCCGCTGCGCGCGGATGACCGCCACGCTCGCGACCGCCATCGCGATCGCGCCCGCAGTGCCCGCGACGATGAACGTCGTGCGCGGTCCGAGCACCGCGTTCGCCACCCCGCCCAGGCCCAGGGCGATCAGCGAGGCGCTGCGGGCCATCCCGGTGAGCGCCGCGTAGACGCGACCGCGCTGCGCGTCGGGCGTGCGCGAGGTCAGCAGCGCGCCGAACGTCGCGTTGCCCGTGCCGAAGGCGGCGATCATCAGTGTCGAAAGCACCGCATACGTCCAGAATCCGGGCGCCAGGCCCGCTGCGACCATGACGACCGCGGCCGATCCGAAGCCGATCGTCGCGGCGCGTGCGCGCACGGTGTTGCTGTGGATGCGCCCGGCGATCGTCGCGCCGATCAGCCCTCCGGCGCCCGTGAAGAACTCGACGAGCCCGTACTGCCAGTTCGTGGCACCCAGGGCGTCGCGGACGAGGAACACCTCGACGGGGTTGATCCCCTCCACGAGCACGACGAACACGAGGATCGCGATGAACAGCGGCACGATCACACGGTCCTTCATCACGATGCGCAGGCCGGCCGTCCACGACGTGCGGGTCGGAGCCGCAGCATCCACCCCCTGCGGCGCATCGGTGGCGATGTGGCGACGCGTGCGGATGATCAGCGCGCCGATCGCCAGGAACACGTAGGTCGCGGCATCCACCCAGAAGCCCCACGCGACGTCGTCGAGCGTGACGAGCAGACCCCCGAGTCCGGCACCGATGGGGGAGGCGACCGCGGCGAGACCCTGCTGCCACGAGATGGCCTGGCCGATGCGGTCTTCGCCGACGATGCGGGGGACCAGCGCGCTCCAGGTCGGCTGCTCGAACGACTGTGCCAGCGAGATGACGACGCCGGTGACGAAGATCATCGCGGTGTCGTGCGCGAAGCCCAGGGCGATGACGGCGGCGGTCTGGGCAAGGGATGCCACGACCAGCACGACTCGTGAATCCATGGTGTCGGCGACCCGCCCGGCAATGCCCATCGTCGCGATGGCAGGCATGACGAGCGCCGCGACGAAGGCGGCGACCCCCAAGGCACCCACCCCGCTGTTGTGCAGCAGCAGGATCGCAGCGATCGAGGTCACCGAGGTGCCGGCCGTGCTCAGCGCGCGGGCGCTGAGGGCGATGCGGGCGTCGCGAATAGCCCACACCGAGTTCTGAAGGGATCGCTTCACAACTATGAAGGATATGTTTCACAAAAGCAGAGCGCAACTAGACTGTCGACATGGCGGGCAAGAAGGCTGAGCCGATCGAGGTCAACGACCTCGCGCAGATGCGTGCGCTGGTGCATCCGGCGCGCTGGACCGTTCTGCAGGCGCTCTACGACGGCGACCCGCTGACGGCCACCCAAGCCGCCGAGCTCACCGGCCTGACGCCCTCCGCCATGAGCTATCACCTGAAGCAGCTGGCGAAGATGGGACTCATCGAGCGCGCACCGAAGACCGACGACGGTCGGGAACGACCCTGGGTGCCACGCGGCAGCGGGCTGCGCATGTCGGCGCAACCCGACGAGTTCGTCGGCGGCATCATGATGCGCCACCTGATGACCGCGCTCACCAAGGTCGTCGGCGCCCCGCCGCCGAAGGACCCTGAGGAGCGCCCCTGGCCGGCCGGCTACTCACAGATGCGCATGCGCATCTCGAAGGAGCGTCGCAAGGAGATGCTCGAGCGGCTGCAGGCGATCCTGGACGAGTATGACGAGGTCGAAGACCCTGATGCGCCCGAGATCGACGTCTTCCTGATCCACGGCCCCCGGGTTGAGCCGGGGGAGGGGCAGGATGCCGCGGCCCCTGCATCGCCCGACGAAGGCGGGGCATCCGCGCGCCGTAGCGCGTAGCGCGGGGGCTCAGCCGAGCCGCCGCCGGTAGGCCAGCATCGCGAAGACGTACGCGACGACCAGGATGCCGCAGCACCACCCCAGCGCGATCCAGATGTCGCCCGACACGGCGCGGCGCGCGAGCAGGTCGCGGATAGTGTTCACGATCGGGGTGACCGGCTGGTACTCGGCGAACCACTTCACCGGGCCCGGCATCGTGTCGGTCGGCACGAACGCCGAGCTGATGAACGGCAGGAAGATCAGCGGATACGAGAACGCGCTCGCCCCGTCGACGGTCTTCGCCGACAGTCCCGCGAGCACGGCGATCCATGTGAGTGCCAGTGTGTACAGCAGCAGGATGCCGGCCACGGCCAGCCAGGCGCCCACGCCGGCTCCGCTGCGGAAGCCCATGAGAACGCCGACCGCGACCACGAGCACGAGCGAGACCGCGTTGGCGGCGAGCGAGGTGAGCACGTGTGCCCACAGAGCCGCCGATCGGGCGATCGGCATCGACTGGAAGCGCTCGAAGATGCCACCCTGCAGATCCATGAACAGCCGGTACGACGTGTAGGCGACGCCCGAGCCGATCGTGATGAGCAGGATGCCGGGCAGCATGTAATCGATGGGTGCCGCGTCTCCGGTCTGCATCGCGCCGCCGAAGACGAACACGAACAGCAGCATGATGGCGATGGGCATCACCGCGGTGGTGATGATGGTGTCGAGACTCCGAGTGACGTGCCGCAGCGAGCGGCCGGTCAGAGTGACGGTGTCGGTCAGGATGCTGGTGGTCACGATTCCTTCTCCTTCGGGGCCGCACCGACCAGGGCGAGGAAGACCTCTTCAAGCGTCGGCTGCTTCTCGACGTACTCGACCTTCGCGGGCGGCAGGAGTGCCTTGAGCTCTTCGAGCGTGCCGTTCTGGATGATGCGGCCCTCGTGCAGAATCGCGATGCGATCGGCCAGCTGCTCGGCCTCATCGAGGTACTGGGTGGTCAGCAGCACCGTGGTGCCGCCGGCGGCGAGACCGCGGACGGCATCCCACACCTCGTTGCGCGCCTGCGGGTCGAGCCCGGTCGTCGGTTCGTCGAGGAACACGACGGGGGGATCGCCGATCAGGCTCATCGCGATGTCGAGACGGCGCCGCATGCCGCCCGAGTAGGTGCCCGCGCGGCGGTCGCCGGCATCGGACAGCGAGAAGCGGGCGAGCAGCCGGTCGGCGACGGAGCCCGGGCCGCTGACGTGGCGCAGGCGGGCGACGAGCACGAGGTTCTCGCGCCCGGTCAGCACCTCGTCGACGGCGGCGAACTGCCCGGTCAGGCTGATCGCCTGCCGCACCGCGGCGGGGTCTGCGCAGACATCGACGTCTGCGATGCGGGCGGTTCCGGCATCCATTCTCAACAGGGTCGACAGGATGCGTATGAGTGTGGTCTTGCCGGCGCCGTTCGAGCCGAGCAACGCGAAGATCGTGCCGGGCGCGACGGAGAAGTCGACGCCGCGCAGCACCGCGAGGTCGCCGAACGACTTCTCGACGCCCTCGACGGCGATCGCGGGCGCGGTCATGATCCGCCCTCTTCGGACTCGGCCTTCGCGATCGTGTCGGTCAGGCGGGTGCGCTCCTTGGCGATCCACTCGCCCTCGGAGTAGTTGGCCAGGAATGCGTCGGCGAACTCGACCGGGTCGTCGCCGACGATCGTGCGGATCGGAGTGGCGTCGGTCGCGGCCTGCTCGAACAGGTCGACGAGGTCTTCGAGCATGGTGACCAGGGTCGATCCGCGAGTGATGGCCCCTTTGTACATGAGGTAGCGCTCGACACCCTCGATCGCGGTGCGGTACGGGGCGGGCAGTGCCTTGGCCCGGGCTTTGTAGTCCTTCCAGCGGCGCTTGTCGCCGAAGTCGCCGACCATCTTCTCGATGAAGTTCGTCATCGCTCTTCTCCTTCGTGCAGTTGTGCGAGCTTGTCGGTGAGGAAGCCCCATGACGTCCAGAACCCGCTGAGCTGTTGATGTCCTTGTGCGTTGAGGGAGTACACCTTGCGCGGTGGTCCCTTCTCGGAGGGCACCTTCTCGACGTCGACCAGTCCGCGCTGCTCGATGCGCACGAGGAGTGCGTAGACGGTGCCCTCGGCGATGTCGGTGAAGCCCTGCTCGCGCAGCCACGCCGTGATCTCGTAGCCGTACGCAGGGTGGCGCGCGAGGATCGCCAAGACGATGCCCTCGAGCACGCCCTTGAGCATCTCGGTCTCCTGCTTGCCCACGACGCCCCTCTCTTTGGTACTCAGTGATGCTGATTACCGGTACACAGTAACACTGAGTAGCGAGAGGTGGCAAGGCGTCCTCGCACCGATGCGCGAGATCATCCCCGTGCACGCTTTTGGGCCGCAGAACCGTGCACGAGGATGATCTCGCGGAGGAGTGCGGGATGCTGCGGCCCAAATCTCGCGGAGGAGTGCGGGATGCTGCGGCCCAAATCTCGCGGAGGAGTGCGGGACACCGGAGGCCAGGTCCCTGAGCGAGCGCAGCGAGACGAAGGGCCGGTGCCCCCGTCAGAGCGGCTCGGCCACCGGACGTGGGTCGTCGAAGTCGCCGGCGCCCCGGCGCATGCGCGCGACGAGGCCGACGAGTTCCTCGACCTCGGCGCGCTCGAGCCCCGGCTGCTCGAACACCTCGGCGTTCAACGCCGCCGTCGCGCGCTCGGCGAGGTCGCGTCCGGTGTCGGTGAGCACGATGAGCGTCGCCCGGCCGTCGTCGGGGTGCGGCTCACGGCGCACGTGCCCCGACGCCTCGAGCCGGTCGACGGTGTTCGTCACGCTGGTGGGGTGCACCTGCAGCCTCTGCGAGGCCGAGGCCATCGGCATCCTTCCGCTCCTCGTGAAGCTGAGGAGCGTGAGCAGTTCGTACCGCGCGAAGGTGAGTTTGAAGGGTTTGAGCGTCGCGTCGACGCGGGCGAGCAGCAGCTGCTGCGCGCGCATGATCGAGGTGACCAGAGTCATGCCGGGCGCGGCATCCGTCCATCCGTGGTCGAGCCACTGGCGCTTCGCCTCGGCGATCGGATCGACGGGCAGTCTCTTCACGCGGGCCACGGGATACCTCCTGGGTCAACGGTACTGGAGGGAGGGGAGAGATGCGCCGAGACGGCGGAGGGCGGGACGACTCGTGAGGAGTCATCCCGCCCTCTGAGGTACTAGTCGACGTATGCGATCTCGATGTCAGCCACGTCCTGGTCGTCCAGGTTGACCACGATGTTGTCCGGAGTACGGGTGGTCATCCACACAAGTTCCTCGGTGTGGCTCAGGTTGCCTTCGATGTGTGGCACGAAGGGCGGGACATAGACGAAGTCTCCTTCGCTCATGTAGAGGATTTCCTCGTAGCGCTCGCCGAATCGAATGAACCCGTGGCCCTTGAATACGTAGCCGCCGGTCTCAGCTTTGCCGTGGTGATGCGGATCGGAGACCTCTCCGGGCCCGGTGTATACCTTGCCGAACCAGAGATTCGACACCTCTGTGTTCTCCACGGCCACCCCGGAGTATCGACGCGCGTTGGCGGTTTGGCCCGGTGCCATGGGCAGCTCATCCTTGCGCTGCACGGAGAGCTTCTTGAGTTCCTGATCAGTCATGCTGGTTTCCCTTCGTTATCGGTATGAGGTGTGGTGATACCTGTGATTTCATTCCTCTTCGGCGACGGAGTTTTGCAGTGTGCCGATGCCGTCGACGCTGATCTCGACGACGTCGCCGGGAAAGAGCCAGAGGGCCGGATCTCGGCCGTCACCCACACCGCCGGGGGTTCCCGTCGCGATGACGTCACCCGGCCGCAGTACGGTCCACTCGGAGCAGTACGCGATTAGATGGGCGACGTCGAATACAAGCTGGTTCAGTGATGACTCCTGTACAACGACTCCGTTGACGCGCGTGTGTATGCGTTGATCCGCCACGGGGCCGAACTCGTCGGTCGTGACGATGCCCGGGCCGATGGCGCCGGAGCGTGGAAAGTTCTTCCCGGGGGCGAACTGGTGCGTGTGCCGCTGATAGTCGCGCACAGAGCCGTCATTCATGATCGTGTAACCGAAGATATGGCGAAGCGCTTCGTTTGGTGCCACGTGACGGGCCGTCTTCCCAATGACGATGCAGAACTCGCCTTCGTAGTCAAAGCTCGTGCTGTTCCGTGGTGCGATGAGCGCCGCCCCGTCGCCGACGAAGCTGTCGGCGAATCGCGTGAAGACGACAGGATGGGTCGGCGTCGCGCGCTTCATCTCCGCGATGTGGTCTGCGTAGTTCAACCCGACGCACAGAATCTTCGATCGGTCGGTGACGGGCGGCAGGAGCTGTACGTGTGCACGCTCATAGACGTCCGCCTCCGACTTCCGGGAGACGAGTGCCTCGAGGGTCGTGTCGGCGAGCACCTCGGCCAGTAGGCGGTGACCAGCGAGGGCGCCGAGGTCGAAGATGTGCTCGCCGTCGACGGTGCCCCATGACTCATGGTGGCCGGTGTCGAATGAAGTCAGTCTCACGCTTACATCTCCGATCGCTTTGTGTGTCCCATCATCCACAAAGAAAACAAACAAGCAACCGTTCGCTAAACTTGTTCCATCATGCGGTACGAGAGCGGCGCGGTGGTCGGGAGCCTCGACGGGGGACTCGCGGTGCTCGACATGTTCAGAACGTGTGACCGCGTCAGCACCGCGGATGTGGCGAGAGAGCTCGGTGTGGGGCGCTCGACCGCGCACCGTTGGCTGCGGACGCTGGAATCGCATGGCTACGTCGTCCTGTCTTCGACCGGTCGTGGATATCTGTGTGGCGTACGACTGCTTGATGCCGGGTTCCGTCCTGACAGTCGCGAGGATCGTGTGAAGCGTCGGACCGTCGTGCAGCGTGTGCGGGAGAGAACGGGAGAATCCGTGCACAGCGCAGTCCTCGTCGGAAGCACAGTGCTCGTCACCGACGGCCGGAGATCGATGCACCAGCGGGACATCGGGGTGCGGCGGGGCATGACGGCGCCGGCATATGCGATGGCCGCGGGCAAGCTCCTGCTTTCTGCCTATGACGATCGGCAGGTCACCTCGCTGTTCCCGGGGGAAGCGCTCGCGCCGTCCGCGCCCGGCACGCTCCGCACTGTTTCTGCACTCCTGCGCGAGTTGTCTGCGATCAGGGGCGATGGGTTCTCGGTCGCGGTGCAGGAATCAGAGCCGGGAGTGTGCTCCATTGCGGTCCCGCTCGATGGTCATCATTGGCGAGAACGCTGTGCCCTGGTGGTCTCTGTTCCGATCGAGCGAGTGGGCCCGGGTCGACTGGATGCGATCAGAGAGCAGGCCGCCGACAGCGTGCGCGCGTGTGCCCAGGCGGGAATCGTGTCGCCGTGGTGAAGACGTTGTCGCCTCGGTGATACCTCTTGATGTAAAAACAAACGAGCGATAGTTTGCTACTCTGACGGTGAATCGCAGCGAGAGGTGCAATGTGGCCAAGACACTGATGTCCCCGAGGCTGTTCGAGCCCATCACGCTCCGATCGCTTGATGTGCCTCATCGGCTCTGGGTAGCAGCGATGTGCCAATACTCGGCGGTCGACGGCGTGCCGCAGCCATGGCATCACGCTCATCTGGGCTCGTTCGCGATCGGACGGGCAGGGCTGGTGGTGACGGAAGCCACCGCGATCTCCGCGGTCGGCAGGATCACAGCAGACGATGCCGGTATCTGGACGGATGAGCAGGCCGCCGAGTGGGCGCGAATCGTCGCGTTCTTCACACAGCAGCGCGTGCCGATCGTTATGCAGCTGGCTCACGCCGGGCGCAAGGCCTCGACGCGGCCGCCGTATAGCGGTCGGGGAGGCCTGCCCGTCGAAGAGGGCGGGTGGGAGACGGTCGGTCCGTCCGATCTGGCATATGGGTCTCTGCCCGCGCCGCGCATGTTGTCGTCCGCCGAGGTCGCCGGCATCGTAAAGGAGTTCGTCTCCGCTGCACGCCGCGCGGTGGGTGCGGGAATCGATGGTGTGGAGATTCACGCCGCTCACGGATATCTGCTTCATCAGTTTCTCTCCCCCCTCTCGAACGACCGAACCGACGAATTCGGCGGGTCCTATGAGAATCGCACGCGACTGCTGTCGGATGTGGTCCGTAACGTCCGTCGAGTGCTTCCCGACTCGATGCCGCTGTTCGTGCGGCTTTCTGCGACAGACTGGGTGCAGGGAGGGTGGAGCCTTGACGACACGGCGAACCTGGTTCCCGTCTTGGAAGGCCTCGGTGTGGACTTCGTGTCCGTGTCGTCGGCGGGCAACGACAGCCGTCAGGACATTCCGGTGGGCCCGGGATACCAGCTTCCGCTGGCACGGGCCGTGAAGGAACGTGCGCGCGTTCCCGTCGGAGCAGCGGGGCTGATCGTCAGTCCTGCGCAGGCGGAGACCGTGCTCGTCGACGGTGCTGCAGACGTCGTCTTCGCGGCTCGACAATTTCTTCGCGAACCGGGGTTCGCGCTCCGCGCTGCTGCGGAACTCGGCGGCCACCTCGAATGGCCCCGGCAGTATCGAATGGCGAAGTTCGAAGGGAGCATTCCGTGAAGACGTTCTCCTGATGAATGATGGATGTCGACGAGTAGTGCGGCGCGCCGAGCGCCCGAAGTGGAACAGGACGGGACCATGACAGGAGTGACGGCCAGCGGGCTGCAGACGGCGGCTGCGATTCGTCGGGAAGCTGCTGCGAGTTTCGTGGCTCACGGCTATGAGGCCACTAGCCTCCGTCAGGTCGCGGCGGCCGTGGGGATCAAGGTCGGGAGCCTGTACAACCACATCACGAGCAAAGAGGACCTCCTCCTCTCGGTCATGGGGGGCACGATGGACGACCTCAATGATCAGATGGCACAGGCGCTCGATGGGCGGACGGATCCATTGGATCGGTTGATCGCGTTCATCGAGTGCCACATCCGGTTCCACGCGGAGCGAGCGCAGGAGGTGTTTATCGGAAACACCGAGCTGCGGTCGCTGCAGGTCGATGCGCGTGCCGAGATCACCGCGAAGCGCCGCGCCTACCAGAAGGAACTTGAGCAGCTGATCCTTGCTGTGGCTGAGTCGGGACAGGCAGATGTCCTCAATGCGAGATTGCATGCCTTCACGATCGTGGCGATCGGCACCCACGTCTCCGGCTGGTATCGCTCGGACGGTGCGTTCAGCCTGGACGAGATCATTCGTACGTACACCAAGATCGCCCTGCGCGGGATGGCGGTACCGGACGCCGACGCGCTCGTGGACGCGCGATCACTGGTCAAGGCCGCGCGCTAGAGCCATTCCGTGTTGCGCCGGACCCGAACAGCACTATAAGCTGAGACAGACAAACGCTTGTACGTTTGTTTACATCCCTGGAGAAGCAACGATGCGAACCATTGCGGAATGGACGCGCTTGAACGCGCGTCGGAGGCCGGCGAGCGAGGCGTTCGTCGGCACGGACGGACGTGTCACGTTCGGAGAAGCTGCGGAACATGCGTGGCAGTTCGCGCGCGGGTTGCGAGCGGCGGGCGTGGAAACCGGTGAGAACGTCGGCGTTCTCGGCGGCAACACCGTCTTCAACGCGGAAGTGTTCCTGGGAGTCGCCGCTGCCGGTGCCGTCTACACCGCATACAACTGGCGCTGGGCGGCCGAAGAGCTTGCAACCGCCCTTCGGGAGAGTGATGCCCGAGTCGTCATCTCCGAGGATCGCTTCCGGAGTCTCCTCGATGAAGCGATTGCCATCCTCGCGGCACGCGATGACACGGAGTCTGTTCCTCGGATCATCGAACAGGAGGAAGCGACGCGTCTGCGCACCGGAGACGGTGAGTTCCCTGACCTCGTGAACCCGGAGGACGGGCTGTGCCTGATCTACACCGGAGGCAGCACGGGAACGTCCAAGGCTGTCGTCTTGTCGCACCGTGCCGCGACAGCCAATGCTCTGAACGAGTATCTGGATGTCGGTATCGGGGCGCTCCCCGAAGAGCGGGGGCTCATGGTCACGCCGATGTTCCACTCGGCGGGGCTGCTGACGTGGCTCGTCACCCACTTCATCGCGGGTAAGACGACCGTCCTCGTGGACAAGTTCGATGAGGCCAACTTCGTCGATTGGGTCGGTCGTGAACGAGCGACCAACAGCTTCATGATCCCGAACATGATGCGCCGGCTTCTGCAGTCAGGGGCGTTCGCGACACCAGACGTGCAGCGTCACTTTCGGGCGCTGCACACCGGGGCGGGGCTGTTGCGCATGCCGAACAAGCTCGAGTTCACGGAGACGATCCCGCAGGCCCGCTTGTATTTCCGCTATGGGCTCTCGGAAGCAGGGCCGATGGTGACACGACTCCTGCATGACGACATCCTCGATCCCGACGTTGACGGGTCGATCGGCCAGGAGTACACATTCGTCGAGTCGACCCTGAGAAGCACCGACGGTGAGGACCGCGTCGTCGCTCCCGGCGAACTCGGTGAGATCTGTGTCAAGGGGCCGAGCGTTATGACGGGGTACTACGGGCGCCCCGACGCCACCGCCGGCGCGATCGTCAACGGCTGGTTGCGTACCGGTGACTTGGCGACCCGCGACGACCGGGGCTTCTACTTCTTCAAGGACCGCCTGAAGGAGATGATCAAGTCCGGTGGAGAGAACGTCTACTGCGCAGAGGTCGAACAGGCGCTCTATCTCCACCCTGCTGTCCAGGAAGCCGCCGTCGTCGGGGTGGCCAACGACGCGTGGGGTGAGGAGGTGCGGGCTGTCGTCGCGTTGCGCGAGGGCCGCCGCGCAGACGCATCAGAACTGACGGCGCACCTGCGTCGCCATCTGGCGGGGTACAAGATCCCGAAGGCGTTCATCTTCATGGACGCGGCGGATCTTCCCCGCTCCGGCGCAGGAAAGCTTGTGAAGGCCCGGCTCAAGGACCTCCTGGGCTGGTCATGATTTTACGGATTCACGAGGCGGAGAAGAAAAAGTGTTCGAGAAGATTCTGATTGCCAATCGCGGCGAGATCGCGATTCGTGTCGCCGAGACCGCGCACCGACTCGGCATCGCAACGGTTGCCGTGTTCTCTGAGCAGGACAGTGACGCCTTGCACGTGCGGTGCGCGAATGAGAAGGTCGGCTTGGGGGGCGGGCCTGCCGCCGACAACTATCTGAACATCGAGAAGATCGTTGCGGCAGCGCTGGAGAGCGGGGCTCAGGCCGTGCATCCGGGCTATGGGTTCCTGGCGGAGAGCGCGCCCTTCGCCCAGGCAGTGCGAGATGCCGGCTTGGTCTTCATCGGCCCGTCGCCGGAAGCCATCACCGCGATGGGCGAGAAGGTCGCCGCGCGAGCTGTTGCCGTGGCCGCACAGGTGCCTCTCGCGCCGGGGTCGAAAGGGCCGATCACGACCGCGGATGACGTCGTCACTTTCGGGGACGCACATGGCTATCCCGTCGTGATCAAGGCGTCCTATGGTGGTGGAGGCCGCGGAATGCGCGAGGTCGCCTCCGCGGAGGAAGCGCACGACGCATTCGCGGCCGCCGTGCGAGAGGCCACTGCCGCTTTTGGCAACGGCCAGGTGTATTGCGAGCGCTACCTCATCAATGCGAGACACGTCGAGGTGCAGATCTTCGGCGACAGTCAGGGAAACGTCGTCTACCTTGCCGATCGCGACTGCTCCGTTCAGCGTCGACACCAGAAGCTGATCGAAGAGGCACCGGCGCCCGGACTCAGCGACGATCTCCGTCGGCGAATGGGCGAAGCGGCCGTTCGGTTGGCGCGAGAGGTCGACTATTGCGGTGCAGGCACCGTGGAGTTCCTCGTGGAGGGCGAGGAGTTCTATTTCCTGGAGATGAACACACGCATCCAGGTGGAGCATCCCGTCACCGAGATGGTCACCGGCTTGGACCTTGTCGAATTGCAGTTGCAGGTCGCTTCCGGCGAGCCGCTTCCGATCGAGCAGGGTGACGTGCGGACGAACGGCGTCGCCATCGAGGCGCGGATCAACGCGGAGGACGGCGCGTCGGGGCTCTTCCTTCCGTCACCGGGGCCGATCGAAGAATTGGTCGCGCCGCACGGCGACGGCATTCGCTGGGACGCCGGATACGAACGGGGCGACGAGGTGCTCCCGCTCTATGACAGCCTGATCGGGAAGCTCGTCGCCTGGGCCCCTACGCGCAGCGTGGCGATCGATCGGCTCAGACGCGCGCTCCAAGGGCTGCACATTGTCGGGCCTTCGACGACCGCCCCGACGGAGCGGTATCTGCTGGGCACGGACGACTTCCGCGAAGCGCGCATCAGCACGCTGTGGCTCGAGCGCTCCGTCGAGATCCCCGATGCCGAGGCCCTCGAAGCGGACGGTGACCGTTCGCAGGTCGAGGTGATCGGGCGGTGGTATCGCGTGCCGTTGTTCCGGGAGGGCGCGGTCGCGGGCTCGCCGGACGCACCTGCGTCGGAGGTTGCGACGGTGGCCGCGTCCCGCAACGGGAGGACCGGGCGCAAGAGCACGGGCAAAGGCTCAAGCGATGGGCGGGTCGTGTCGCCGATGCAGGGCACCATCATCAAGGTGGCCGTGGCTCCCGGCGACGAAGTCAGTGTCGGTGCGTTGCTCTTCGTGCTTGAAGCGATGAAGATGGAGAACCCGATTCGTGCCACCCAGGACGGGGTCATCGCTTCGGTTCACGTGGATGTCGGTCAGTCGATGCCGTCGGGAACTGTTCTGGCAGAGTTCGCCGACCTCGTGGAAGGCGCCGCCTGACATGCGCGCGCTGCGTTCGCTTCTCTTCGTCCCCGGCCACAAGGCCGACTGGATCGGAAAGGCTCTGCACTCAGAGGCCGACGGCATCATCATCGATCTCGAGGACGCCGTTCCGCCGGCGTCCAAGGCTCTCGCGCGCAGCAACGCCCGCGACGCCATCACCGCCTACACCGGAGACAAGGCCGTCCTCGTGCGTGTGAACGGGATGGAGACAGACCACTTCGCCGATGACGTCAGAGCCGTGGTCGACGGAGGGCTCACGGGCCTGCTCCTGCCGATGATCCGCAATCGCGACGACATCGTGGCCTTCCACGGGGTGATCACGGGCGCCGAAGCAGCGAACGGCGTCCCGCGGGGGAGTGTCGACGTCGTTCCCTCGTTTGAGACGGCGGCGGCGATCGGCAACGTCGAGGACATCCTGACGGGACCACGGGTCGGTGGCGTGATGGCTGCAGCGGCGAAGGACGCGGACGTATCGCGATCGGTGGGATTCCATTGGAGCGCGGCGGGGAGTGAGACGCTCTACATCCGTAGCCGGATCCTGCTTGCCGCCCGAGCAGCGGGACTCGAGATGATCGTGCTCGGCTTGTGGCAGGACGTGCGCGATCTTGATGGTCTACGCGAGTTCGCCCGTGACAATGCAGCGCTCGGCTACACCGGACAAGTGCTCATCCACCCCACTCATGCAGGCATTGCGAACGAGGAATATGGCCTCTCCGACTCGCAGATCGCGTATTACCGAAGGCTGGTCACCGCCTTCGAGGAGGGCGTTCAGGTTGGAAACGGCGCTGTGAGCTTTGACGGCGAGCACATCGATCTCGCCCACGCAGAGAACGCGCGTCAGCGACTTCGGCGCGCCGGCGTCGCCCTCGATTGAGAGACGAAAGGATCTGGAATGTCGATGTATTACGAAGACTTCGTCATCGGAGAAGTCATCACACACGCCGTCACACGGACCGTCACAGAGACGGACAATCTCCTGTTCACGACCCTCACGATGAACGTCCAGCCGTTGCACCTGGATCGGGAGTTCGCCGAACAGAGCATGTACGGGCAGCGGATCGTGAACAGCGTCTTCACCCTCGGTGTCACTGTCGGGATCCCGGTGCAAGAGACGACTCTCGGCACGACTCTGGGCAATCTCGGCTTCCGCGAGATCGAGTTCCCGAAGCCGGTGTTCATCGGAGATACCCTCCGGGTTGAGACGGAAGCGCTCGATGCTCGCGTGTCTAAGTCGCGCCCGACGACGGGGATCGTCGGGATCGAGCACCGCGCATTCAACCAGCGTGACGAACTTGTCTGTGTCGTCCGACGCACAGCGCTCATGAAGCGCCGCGATCACGAGTGAAGGCAGAGGACGCGCATGTCTGAATACAAGCCCTTGCCGATTGCAGAGACGGAAGACGAGGCGGATCTTCGTGCGCTGGTGCGCGACGTGATCGCGCAGATCTGCACAGCACAACGGCTGAGCGATTTCGACGAGCGGGAAGCATTCGATCACGAGCTTTATGCCGCACTCGCCGACAGTGGGCTTGTGCAGCTCGAGGGCGACATCGACGGATCCGCATCGTTGCATCGCAGCCAGGCGATCGTTCTCGAGGAACTCGGCGCGACCGCCACCTCGATCGGTGTCGCGTTCGTCGTCCAGTACATGGCGACGTCGTTGCTCAGTCAGCATGGAACGCGCGATCAGCGTGAGCACTACCTCGCCGGCCTCTATTCCGGTCAGATGCGGGCGTCCTTCGCCCTCACCGAGCCCGGCGGAGGAACGGACGTCGCCCGCGCAATGCAGACGCGAGCGGTCCAACGCGCGGACGGATCGTGGGAGCTCAACGGATCGAAGATGTGGATATCGGGCGCTGTCGATTCCCGCTTCCTCGTCGTGCTTGCACGCACCGCTCCGATCGAGCGCTCTGCCGTCGCAGGCATCACCATGTTCCTCGTGCCGGCCGATTCTGCCGGGATCAGCGTGCATGAGATGAAGACTGTGGCGATCCATGGGCTCTCCACGTGCGAGGTCGGTTTCGATGGCGTCGTCGTCCCCGCAGACGCCGTACTCGGACACACAGATCAGGGCTTCCGGCAGGTCATCTCCACGCTGAACGGGGAGAGGCTGAATGGCGCCGCCGTGGCGCTCGGGATTGCGCGAGGTGCTCATGACGCGTCCTTGGAGTTCGTGCGCAACCGGCGGGCCTTCGGCAAGGAGATCGGTGCGTTTCAGGTGCTTCAGCACCGGTTGGTCGATGAAGCGGTGAAGATCGAAGCGACGCGGGGCCTCCTTCAGCGAGCGGCGGGCGCAGCCGATGCAGGGGAACCTGCAGAAGCCCTTTCCGCGATGGCGAAACTCGCTGCTTCCGACGCCGCAACCTCTGTCACGGAGAACGGGATGCGCGCGATGGGTGGGTCCGGACTGAGCCGCGAGTATCCGATGCAGCGCTTCTGGCGGGACGCTCGACTCTATACGTTTGCGCCGCTGACAGACGAGATGATGCACAACTTCCTCGGGGAGCACTACCTGGGACTCCCACGCTCATACTGACCGTGGAGAACGAGAGGAGAAGCAAATGACGTCGAACGATCGGCCGCGAACGGTCCTCGTGACCGGAGCCGGCGGTGGAATGTGCCGTGGCATCAATGCGCGGCTCAGTGATGCCGGGTACCGCGTGGTCTGCACCGACGTGTCGATCGAGGCAGCCGAGCGCGCGGCCGAGGATCTCCGGCGGCGGGGTGGGTCAGCGGACGCCTTCGTCGTGGACGTGTCGGATGCGCAGAGCGTCCACGCCCTGGGTGAGTCGGTGCGCTCACATGTCGGGGAGGTGCACGCGCTCGTGAACGCCGCGGGCGTGCTTGACCGCAAGTACCTCAAAGACCATGACGACACCTCGTTCGAGCGTGTCATCGGCATCAACCTCACCGGTCCTTTTCGCATGGTCCAGCAGTTCGCCCCGCAGATGATCGAACGAGGATGGGGTCGCATCATCGACATCTCGTCGATTGCCGGAGTCACCGGATATCCCTATCCGAGTTACGCTGCGTCCAAAGCGGGTCTGTCGAACCTGGCGCGGTCGTTGGTGATCGATTTCTGGGGCACGGGCGTGACGATCAACTCCATCTGTCCCGGGGTCGTGGACACGCCGATGGTCATCCAAGAAGTCCGCGACCAGGTCGCACGGAAGGTGCCGACCGAGAAGATCATCGACCCCGAGGAGATCGGCGGCGTTGTTCTCTTCCTGCTCAGTGACGATGCGCGGAGCATCAACGGCGCCGACATCATGATCGACGGTGGGGCGACCCGCTTCTTCCAGCTCTTCGACCACGTACCTGCGTGACGACCGAGCGGGGCGCCACGGATGACCATCCGTGGCGCCCCGCTGTGCGCAGCGATTCAGTCGAGCCAATCGACCTGCGGTGCCGGCACGTCGTAGTGCGCCTCGGGTAGACGGACGACGACGGGATCGATGCGCACGCGCGTCAGACGCATGAAGTCGATACGCCAGCGCCCCGCGTCCCTCACGTACTCCTCCTCGTAATATCCGTATCCGCGAAAGCCGTACATGTCGGGAACAGGCACCCCGCGGTACACGATGGTCCCCGGCTCCCAGGTCACGTAGTCCGTCATTGCCCAGACGCCGCGAACACGCCCGTCGGGGCATAGGCGGTGACGGAACTCACTGCCGCGATGCTGAGAGACCGCGGCGGCCATGAAGCTCCGCAGGCCGGCCACCCACCGATCGGGCCCGGCCATCGAAAAGGGGAACCCTTCGTAGCGTGCCTCATCGGTGAAGAGCGCGCGAAGCCTGTCCCATTGCTTCGTGTCCATCCAGTAGAAGTACTCCGCCTTCAGCGAGCGCAAGCTCTCGATGTCCTCCGGCGCCAGGGCGTTCACACTGTCGGGTCGCATTCCGTTTCCAATCAGCTAAGCGAAGGAGGGGAGGGCCAGGCGGCCCTCCCCTCCTTCGACGCGAGCTCAGAAGGTCTTAGCGACGGCGAATGCGCCGTCTTCCACGTTGAGGATGGCCAGCCCGCCGAGCGAGGTCGACCCGTGGAAGTCGGGTGTGAAGGTGTAGATCGCATTCACGCCCACGACGTCCTTGGTCTGTGTCTCCAGCGCCTTCCGGATGGCATCGCGGGTGCTCTGCAGATCCGACGGGTCAGGAACGCCCGCCTTCCGGATGGCGTTCTCGAGCAGGATCGACCCGTCCCAGCCGTTGGCTGCGTACTGACCCGCTTCGGCGTTGTAGGCGCTCTTGTAGGCGTCAACGAGCTTGTGGGTCACCTCATACTGCGGGCTGTCCTTGGTCAGCGACGCAGGAGCGAGGACGACCGAGCCTTCGAGATACGTGCCGTTGACGGCATCGCCGCCGTTCTTGATGTAATCGGCGGACCCGGCGCCGGGCGAGTTGAACAAGACGGGCTTGAACGAAATCGACTGCGCGCTCTTCGCGACCACAGCATTGGCGGGGTTGACCGCCCACACGAGGACAGCGTCCGGGTTGCCCGTCGCCAGCTTGCCGAGCTGCGCGGTCACATCCGTCGCGGTGGCGTCGAACGCCTCCGATCCCGTCAGTTCGATCCCGTAGTCGCTCACCAAGCCCGTGATGCGCTTGGCCGGATCCTGTCCATAGCCGTCATTCGTGTGCAGCAAGGCGACTTTGGTCCACCCCTGAGACTTCGCGAACTCCAGCTGGGCCTTCAAAGACTCGTTGGTGCCGCTGTACTGCTTGAAGATGTACGTCGACTTGTCCGGCGGATCGACGATGCTGCTCGACGATGCCAGTGCGATCGTCGGCACCTTCAGCGACTTGGTGAAGGACTGGAGCGCGATGGACTCGCCGCTGGACGAGGGACCGAGTACCGCGACGACGTTGTCCTCGATGGCAAGCTTTCGCAACTGGTTGACGGCAGTGCCTTCATCGCTGCCGCTGTCGAGCGGTACAAGCTCCACTTTGTGCCCGTCGATGCCTCCCTGCTTGTTGAGGTCATCGAAGTACAGCTTGATCGCCTTCTGCTCGGGGTCACCGAGAGCCGCATAGCTTCCGGTCAGCCCGACCAGAACGCCCACCTTGTACGCAGCGGCACTGCTGTCATCGCCGCCGGGCGAGGCATTACCACTGCACGCGGCAAGAGAACCGACGATTGCGGCGGTTCCGAGCAGGGCGGTGGCGTTGCGCCAGAGCCGTGACGTGCGCGAGAACTTCTTCATCGAGGTGCCTTTCGTTGTCATGAGTTCGGCATTGAACGTCGTGGGTCGCGTCGTCGCTTCCGAAAGTGCTTCTCGGCATTGACGACGATGCGCAACGGCATCTACTCTGATTTAAGACTAACGTGCGTTCGTATGTCAATATTGGACTTTACGTTGTGATGGATCCGTGATCCGGACTGAATCGAGGAGGCTTCAGGTGCAAGTGATCGCGCAACTTGTTCTCACATCCCTTGCCGTGGGGGCCCTGTACGGGGCGATCGGCATCGGGTATGTGATCGTGCATCGGCTCACCGGGATGGTGAACTTCGCGATGGGCGACATCGCCGTCGCCGGCGCCTTCGGCGCTGTCGTGGCGTCCTCGGTGCTCCCGCCGTTCCTTGCCGTTGTGGCCGGGGCCGTCGTCGGAGCGATCGTCAGTGTCGTCATGTATCACGTGACGCTGCATCCGCTTCGCAACCACAGCATGATGGTCCAGACCATCGTCACACTCGGTGTCGGCATCGTCTTGAGGTCACTTCTGCAGCTCATCTTCGGCACGGGTCCGCAGCAGTTCGACCCGATCACGGCCGGCCCGTCGATACCCGTTCTGGGGGCCGCGATCCCTCGTCAGTCGGTTTGGCTGATCGGAATCGCCGTGGCGGGGTACATCCTCCTGGCCCTCTTCTTCGATCGGACGATGGCCGGCAAGGCGCTCAGCGCCTTCTCGGTGAATGCCTACGCCGCGGGCATCGTCGGCATCAGCCTGACGCGGATGGCAACCGTGGCGTTCGCACTGTCCGGCGCCATCGCGGCGGGCGTCATGTCTGCGCAGGTGCCCACCTCGTTCGTGACGGCCGGTGCGGGGCTGGTCCTCGGTCTCAACGGCTTCATCGCAGCCATCCTCGGAGGGTTCGACAAGCTCGGCCTCACTCTGGTCGGAGGGTTCCTCGTCGCGCTCGTCGAGACCACGTTCGCGCGGTTCGTCGACGCAGCGCAATCGTCGACAGTCGTCTTCGCGCTGTTGATCGTGCTCCTCATCGTTCGCCCACAGGGCCTGACGCGAAAGGTGGCTGCGGACCGTGTCTGAATCGCCCACGCGGAGCGTGCACATCATCACTTGGCGCCACGGCGTCTCCATCATCGTCTGGATCGCCGCGGTCCTGGCCTTCGCGTTCTCCACGAATGCGTACTACTCCGGCCTCGCGGCATCGGTCGGCATCCTTGCGTTGCTCGGCCTCGGCATGGTCCTGGTCACCGGGTATGCCGGCCAGTTCTCTCTGGCAGTCGGCGCGTTCTACGGGATCGGCGCGTACGGCTCGACTCTGCTCACCGTCAATCTCGGCTGGTACGGCGTTCTGGCTCTCGTCGCAGCCGCCGCTCTCGCGGGGGTCGTGGGCTTTGCTCTCGCGCGACCGTTGTTCCGGCTGCGTGGGCACTTCCTTGCGATGGCCACGCTGGCGCTCACCGAGGTGTTCTACCTGCTCGTCAACAATCTCGAAGTGACGGGAGCGTCGACGGGACTGGGCGGGATCAATCCTCTGAACCTCTTCGGAGCGCTGCTGGAGAGCAGTCGCTCGCACATGATCCTCAACTGGCTGATCGTCGGTGCGGTCCTCTGGGGCGCCCTCATGCTTCGCAACGGGCGCGAAGGCCGCGCGTTGCTCGCGATCCGCGGGCACGAAGCCGCCGCCGCGTCGGCCGGCATCAACGTCGCGTCGTCGAAGGCGCGCATCTTCGCAGCATCCGCCGTGATCAGTGCGATCGGCGGTTCTCTCTACGCGCACCAGGTGCTCTATGTGAACCCTCCTCCGTTCGGGCTTGAGACCACGATCGATGTGCTCATGATCGCCGTTCTGGGTGGTATGCGCAGTCCGTGGGGCGCCGTTGTGGGCGCCGTGGTGCTGCAACTGCTCGATCAGTGGATCGAAGCGACGCTTCCGAGTCTTCTCGGATCGGCGGCGGTGGGCGCGGGGCAGCAGCTCGTCATCGGTGTGCTGCTGGTCCTGATCCTCGTTGTCCGCCCGGACGGGGTCGTCGGCGCCATCGGTGCGATTCCGGGCCTGATCCGTCGCCGTGCCGGCGAGCCTTCCGTAGAGACCGGTGAGGACGGTGAGCAGGTTTCGAGCACGGACATGGCGGCGTTGCGTCGCATCGACGACGAGGAATCCTCGACGAAGGAGATCGGCGAACCGGTGCTCACGGCGCGCGGACTGATCAAGCGGTTCGGGGGTGTCAAGGCCGTCGCCGGCGTGAACCTGACGCTGCATGCCGGAGAAGTGCTGGCCGTCATCGGCCCGAACGGTGCAGGCAAATCCACGCTTGTGAACCTCTTGTCCGGCAACCTGGTGCCCACCAGTGGGGACGTCCAGATCGGCGGTCACGACACCGATGGGCTGAAAGCTTTCCAGGTGGCCCGTCACGGGCTGGCACGCACGTTCCAGACGCCCTGCCTCTTCGCGGGGATGGATGTCGAAGCCACCGTCAAGGTCGGCGCACATCTGCGTGGATCCGTCGGGATGCTGCGCTCATCGGTTCCCACGATCGGCACTCTGCATGAGGAGCGGCGACTTGCGGACGAGACGTATGCGGTCCTGGACCGACTGGGACTCGCCCATCTCGCGAAGCGCGACGCCAAGGCGCTCTCTCTCGGGCAGCAGAAGCAGGTCGAGATCGCACGCGCGCTCGTCGCCCGACCGCGCATCCTGCTGCTGGACGAGCCGTGCGCGGGGCTGAACAAGCAGGAGAAGACAGCGCTCATGCAACTGCTGCGCGCGCTCGGTCGCGATGGGTTGGCGGTACTCGTGATCGAACACGACATGGAGTTCGTCATGGCCAGCGCGGACCGCGTGCAGGTGCTGAATTTCGGTGCGACGTTGCGGGTCGGGACGCCGGAAGAGGTGCAGAGCGATCCTGCCGTCATCGAGGCGTATCTCGGTGTGTCCCACGAGAACGAGCCGGTCACGACGACCAACGTCGCCGTCGTCCCGCGGAGGTGGAGGAAGAAATGAAAGCTGCCCTGACCGTCGAAGGCGTGAGCTTCTCTTACGGGCGCGCGCGGGTTCTCCATGATGTCTCGGTCCATGCGGATGAGGGCGAGATCGTCACGATCATCGGTCCCAACGGCGCGGGGAAGTCGACTCTTCTGAACGTGATCGCCCGCAGCCACAAGCTCAGGAAGGGTCGCGTCATCGTCGACGACGTCGACACCAGCGGGATGCGGCAGCCCCGCGTCGTCAAGAGCGGCTGTGTGCTCGTGCCGGAGGGCCGTCAGGTGTTCTCGACGCTCACCGTCGACGACAATCTGCGGCTGGGTGGATACACGGCCCGGAGGGAATCCCAGGGATTGGCCGACGAGGTCTACGCGTACTTCCCGCGTCTCCTTGAGCGCCGCCACCAGCTCGCCGGCACCCTGTCGGGTGGTGAACAGCAGATGCTTGCGGTCGGGCGTGCGTACATGAGTTCGCCCCGCGTGATGCTCCTGGATGAACCCAGCCTCGGCTTGTCGCCACAGATGACCGCGCAGGTGATGGCCGTGCTGGGAAAGCTGCGCCGTGAGCGAGGTCTCACCATCGTTCTCGTGGAGCAGAACGCACATGCGGCTCTTGCTCTCGCGGACCGTGGATATCTGCTCAATGGCGGACGGATCGTGTTGGAGGGGAACGCTGATGACCTCCGCGGGGATCCCACGATTCAACGGATCTATCTGGGCGGCGCGGCAACGGATGCGCCACTGGATCCCGAAGTGGGCGCCTCGTTGGATGAGACGCTCGGGGAATGAGTCTCATGCGCTCTGACGCCGTCCGCCCGACAAGCGTGGTGCAGCACGAGACATGGGGGCGTCGCCAGGTCCCGCCGTCCGAGCAGGTGCGCCCGGGCGTGTGGGCGATCCCCATCCCCGTGCACAGCATCCCGATCAGGTTCACGTACTGCTACCTCGTCATCGCGGACGCGGGTTGTCTGTTGATTGATACCGGAGCGGCGAGTGACGAGGGTGTCGAAGCACTCGAAGCCGGCCTGCGGAGTGCCGGCGTGTTGTTGTCGGACGTCGTCGGCATCGTCGTCACGCACTTCCATTTCGATCACTGGGAATCCGCGGACAGGGTCGCGGAGGCGGCAGGCGCGTGGGTGGCGATGGGCGAGCAGGAACAAGCCTGGGTGGACACGCTGACGGACACCGCGCTGTCCGTTGAGGCCGCGATCTCCCGATTGCGTGACGTCGGGGTGCCCGCTGATACCGCACACGCCCTCGCCCAAGGAGAGGACTACCGGTACACGCGAGATCACGTGCGCCCCGCGCGGCTTCTCCGCGACGGCGCCTATGTGCCGGTGGACGGAACCCGACTCCGGGTCTTGTGGACTCCCGGTCATACCCCGGGGCACATCTGCCTTCACGATGAGGAGCGCGGCCTTCTCTTCAGCGGAGATCATGTGCTTCCGCGCATCACCCCCCACATAGCCCTGAACCCTTTCGGAGCGTCGGACCCGCTCGGGCAGTACGTCGATGCGCTCTCGCGTGTGGCGTGCGCGTGTCCGGATGTGGAAGTGCTGCCGGCTCATGAGTATCGTTTTGCCGGCCTCGCGGCGCGCGCTGACGAACTGACGGACGAGATCGAGCAGAGGCTGCACGAGGTGCGCGTTCTGGCGACCGCCGAGCCGACGGCGACACCGTGGCAGATCGCCCAGCGATTGACGTGGTCTCGCCCCTGGGCCGAGTTCTCTGCCAACGCGCAGCGCATGGCCCTCGTTGAGACGCTCAGCTTCCTGAAGTATCGCTCGACCACCTAGCCGCGGTCGCGGCGGCGGACGAGGAAGCTCGAGGTGAACGACATGACGGCTTCGCCACGTTGGTTGAGCGTGACGTAGTCGATGGACCAGATGCCGTTCTCGCCGTTTGACGTCGGACGCGCCGACGAAACCGTCGCCTCGACACGAATGCTGTCGCCGATGAGGACGGGCTTGTGTGCACGGACGGAATCCAGCCCCAGCCACGCGACGACGTTGCTGAGGTAGCACGTCTGCGTCAGCAGGCCCAATGAGACCGACAGAGTTAAGGGGCCGTGGGCGATGCGCTCGCCGAACGGCGTCTGCGCTGCGTAGTCGGCGTTGATATGGAACTGGACGATGTCGCCGGTGAGCCCCGCCCAGTTCACAAGATGCGCTTCCGTGATCGTGAGGCCCGTGCTGTGGATCACGTCGCCTACGACCAAATCCTCCCAATAGTGATCGGGAGCACCCTTCGGTGAGTCGGTGCTGCTCGTCGATGAGTCGTTCATTGCCTGGCGCCCTCTCTTCTGTGGCGCATCGTCGCGCCGCTTCCCTTGCGGAATAGACTAGCGTACGCTTGTTTGTGTATCCATTCCCTACCTGGAGGTCGATGATGACGGAATCCACGCGCGTTGTGGACGGCGAGGGCGTCGCCGCAACGAAGACGGTGCACGAGATTCTCGATGAGAACCTTGCAACCGCGCGGCTGGGGGGCTCGCAGAAGCACCGCGAGAAGATCCTCGCGTCGGGCAAGATGCTCGTTCGCGAGCGGCTGGAGTACCTCTTCGACGACGGCAAGTACGTGGAAGACGGCCTCCTCGCCCGATTCAACGAGGGGATGCCGGGCGACGCCGTTGTCTGTGCCTACGGCGACATCGATGGGCGGCAGGTGTGCGTCATCGCCAACGACTACAGCGTCAAGGCGGGAACGTGGGGCTACCGCACCTTCGAGAAGATCACGTTCGCTCAGGAGACCGCGGCCGCGGCCGGTGTTCCCATCGTCTACCTCTTCGACTCGGCCGGCGCCCGCATCGACGAGCAGCTCGACAGCTTCGCGGGTCGCCACGCCTGGGGCAACATCTTCTACAACCAGGTCCAGATTTCAGGTCGCGTGCCTCAGGTCTGTGCACTGTTCGGTCCTTCGCCGGCGGGATCCGCCTACGTGCCCGCTCTGTGCGATCTCACGATCATGGTGCGCGGGCACGCGACTGCGTACCTGGGTTCGCCGCGACTGGCCGAGATGGTCACCGGAGAGAAAGTCACCCTGGAGGAGATGGGCGGTGCGGAGATGCACTGCACGGTCTCCGGCCTGGGGGATGTTCTCGTCGACGACGATGTCGAGGCACTCAATGCGATCCGTGTCTGGTTGGGCTTCCTTCCCGCGAACTGGGAGACGCCGGCCCCAGTGGCCGCTGCGGCGCCGCCGCGTGACGGACGCCGGTTGAGCGAGATCGTTCCCTTGCGCGAAGCAGAAGTCTTCGACATGACCGAGTTCGTGGAGTCGCTCGTCGATGAGGGCACGTACTTCCCTTACAAGGAGCTGTTCGCGCCCGAGATGATCACGGGATTCGCTCGGATCAACGGTCAGCCGGTAGGGCTGGTCGCGAACCAGCCGATGCACATGGGCGGCACGATCTTTCCCGATTCGTCCGACAAGGCGGCACGTTTCATCTGGATCTGCAACGCGTACAACATCCCGATCCTCTTTCTCGTGGACATCGCCGGGTACATGATCGGGTCGGCTGTGGAGCGTCAGGGCATCATCCGGCATGGCGCGAAGATGATCTTCGCCGTCTCGGAATGCCGTGTCCCCAGAATCACCGTCTTGGTCCGGAAGGCGTACGGGGGAGGGTACCTGGCCATGTCCGGAGCGCCGATGCACCCCGATGCCGTCATCGCGCTGCCGACCGCCCGTCCCGCGCTCATGGGGCCGGATGCCGCTGTGAACGGCGTCTACTACAACCAGATCCACGCGATCGAGGACCCGAAGGAGCGTGCCGAGTTCGTGGCGGCGAAGCAGGCGGAGTATGCGGAAGGCATCGACGTCTTCAAGATCGCCGATGCCAACGCCGTCGAGGCGGTCGTGCCCACGGATGATCTGCGTGACGAGCTCACCCGCCGACTGCGCCTCTACAAGAAGCGCGACGCCGTTCCGGTGCAGCGACGCCAGGCGGTGACTCCGGTCTGATGGTGCGAGTGATAGTAGCGATCAAGCGCCTCCCGGAGCTGTCACGTCCGGAGTTCCTGCAGCGCTGGTTGGAAGATCACCCAGCGTACGTGAGGAGGCTACCTGGCCTTCGTGGCTACCGCCAGAGCCCGGCGATCGAGCACCGAAAGCCGTGGCCGTTCGACGGACTGGCGGAGTTGTCGTTCGACTCTGTCGGTGACGTCGCCCGTGCGTTCGACGGACCCGAGGCGGTGGAGCTCTTCGCGCACGAGAGGGAGTTCCTTGCTTCGGCGGAGTGGTTCATCGCTGAGGAGGGGATCATCGTGCCGATCGTGACGACTGCCGCTTCGCCGGCGGGCGGTGACGCCTGATGCCCAAGCGGATCACCTATCTTCGTCGACGGGATGACCGTGATATTCGGTCGTTCCGCAACCACTGGTCGGGACCGCATGCGCGTATCGCCGTCGATTTGCCGGGCGTGCAGGCATACCGTCAGAACCACATCGTCGAGCAGTGGTTGAGAGGCGGCCGCCGCATCGACGGGATCGTCGAGTTGTGGTTCCGCGATGACGAAAGTGCGAACGCCGGGTTCGCGTCGGGTGTGGCTGACCGGCTCGCAGAAGACGAACCCCGCTTTCTCAGCGGGCTCGTGGGCTCTGCTGTGTCGGGCGACCTGCCGCACGCGGCAAGCGCCGTCAAAGTATGGCTTCTTCTCCGGAAGGAACAGCCCGGCCCAGACCTTCGGACGTGGGCCACGCAGCTGGCGGACCAGACCCACGCGGTCGTGGTCACGGTGGACACACGTGAGGTCTCTTCTCCTCTCCTGACCCGCGGGCGGCTCGAGGCCGACTCCGATGTGCCGATCGCGGCCGTCGCATTGGGCTATCGCGATCTCGAGAGCGTGCACGCCATCCGTTCCCAGATCCTCGCGGCCGTCACGGGAGGGCAGACGCCGACCATCAGCGACGTGCTCGTTGCGGAAGAAGTCGTCATCATCTGACCTGCCGAGCGGCACGGGGTGCTGGCCGTCCCGCCCGCGCACCCCTCGTCGAACCCCACAAACATCACCGCGCAGACGCATGTCACTTCGTGGAATGTATACATTGAGGGAACGGTCATGGGGATTTTCCCGGTGATACGCCTTCGATTGGGTACATTCGCCGTGCTTGGCTAGACTCAGACCCGCCGAAGGAGTTGCCTCTATGAAGATCATCGTCCTGGTCAAGGAAGTCCCGGATACGTACGGGGACCGCAAGCTGGATCTCGAGACAGGACTCGCGGATCGCGCCGCGAGCGAGCCCGTTCTCGACGAGATCAGCGGGCGCGCGCTGGAAGTCGCGCTGAGCTACGCCGACAAGAACGCGGGCACCGAGGTCGTCGTGCTCTCGATGGCGCCCGAGTCGGCGCAGGCGACGATCCGCAAGGGACTCGCGATGGGTGCCGGGACGGCGGTGCAGATCGTCGACGAGGCGTTGCTGGGCGCCGACCTGGGGCTGAGCGCGGAGGCGCTGGCCGCCGCGATCCGCGAGATCGGCTTCGACCTGGTGATCACGGGCAACCAGTCCACCGACGGTTCGGGCGGAGTGCTGCCGGCCATGATCGCCGAGCTGCTCGACGTGCCGCAGGCCACGGGCCTGAACAGCGTCGAGATCACCGACGCGCAGGTCTCGGGCGAGCGCGCGATCGACGGCGGAACGGCCAGCGTGACCGCCCAGCTGCCGGCCGTCATCTCGATCACCGAGCGCCTTCCCGATGCCCGGTTCCCCAACTTCAAGGGCATCATGGCGGCGAAAAAGAAGCCGTATGAGACCAAGACGCTCGCCGATCTGGGAGTGGATGCCGCCGACCCGGCCGCATCCCGCTCGATCATGATCGCGGTGAGCGAGAAGCCCGCACGTGCGGCGGGCACCAAGATCGTCGACGAGGGCGACGCGGGCGTGAAGCTCGCCGAGTACCTGATCCAGAACCGACTGGCCTGAGGTGAGCGACATGGCTGATTACGCTGCAGATTCCATCCTCGTCCTGCTCGACACCACCCCGTCGGGCGACCTGGCGAAGTCCTCCGCCGCCCTGCTGGGCGCGGCATCCACCATCGGCACTCCTGTTGCGCTCGTCGTGGGTGACGAGAAGCTGGGGGATGCCGCGGCCGCCCTCGGCGCAGCACGCGTGCTGGTCGCACCCACAGGTGAGGGGCTCACGGTCCCCGTCGTCGACGCGCTGGCCGCTGCTGCCGAACAGGTGCAGCCCGACGCGATCCTCATCTCGCACTCGATCGACGGCCGCGATGTCGCCGGCCGCTACGCCGCCCGCACCCGCTCGGCGCTCGCCGTCGATGCGATCGGTGTCGGCCGTGACGACGAGGGCATCGTCGCCCACCACGCGGTGTACGGCGGCATGTTCAACGCCGATTCGGCGGCGACCTTCGGCGCCCCGGTGATCCTGGTGCGCCAGGGCGCGGTCGAAGAGCGTGCCGAGGCGCAGCCGGCCTCCGTCGAGAAGCTCGAGGTCACGCCGTCGGGCCGCAAGGCCGCGACCGTGACGAGCGTGCAGGAGAGCACCGAGACCTCGACCCGCCCCGAGCTGCGCGGTGCCGCGAAGGTCGTCTCGGGCGGTCGCGGGCTGGGATCGGGCGAGAAGTTCGCCCTCGTCGACGAACTCGCCGATGTGCTCGGCGCCGCGGTCGGGGCCTCGCGCGCCGCCGTCGACGCCGGCTACGTGCCGCAGTCGTACCAGGTCGGCCAGACCGGCGTCTCGGTATCGCCGCAGCTGTACATCGCGCTGGGCATCTCCGGCGCGATCCAGCACAAGGCCGGCATGCAGACGGCCAAGACGATCGTCGCGATCAACAAGGATGCGGATGCCCCGATGTTCGACATCGCGGACTTCGGCGTCGTCGGCGACCTGTTCACGGTCGTGCCGCAGCTGATCGAGACGCTCAAGGCGCGGAAGCAGTAACCGTGGCGACCTACGCGCGCACGGTCCGCCGCGGTCTGCCGCGCACTCCCGACGGCGAGCCGTGGCCGCCCGCCGGTGAGGCGCCGATCGAGGTCGCCGCTGTGGTGGAGACGGCGGTGGATGCCGCGGCTGCGGCGCCCGCGGTCGCTGAGCCCGCGGTTGCCGAGTCCCAGGTCGCTGCACCTGCGTTGCCCGGCCCTTCGTCTCGGGCCTCCGGGCCTCGCTCCGGGGCCTCGCTCCGCCGCGGCCTGCCGCGCGTGGCCGGGGGCGAGCCCTGGCCGCCCGCCGACTTCGCGCCCGCGGTCGTCGCAGCTCAGGTTGTCGAAGACGCTCAGGTCGCTGAGCGAGCGCAGCGCGGCGAAGCGCCGGTCGCCGCCGCAGCGGCATCCTCCGGCCCCTCGTCTCCGACCTCCGGCCTGCGCTCCGCGGCCGCTGTCTCCGACACAGCCCTGCGTCGCGGCCTGCCCCGCACCAAGGGCGGCGAGCCGTGGCCGCCGGCCGGGTTCGCGCTCGCCGCCGCAGAGTCCGAAGCCGCGGAGACCGCTCCGCCTGCCGCGGTGCCCGCAGCGGCCCCGACGACCGGCCGCCGCACCGGCCTGCCGCGCGCGGGCGCCGCGGCCGCAGCACCCACGACTGCTGCCGCTCCCGCGGCCGCGGCATCCACCCCCGCCGTTCCGGCGGCCGCGCCTCCTGCCGGGCCCGCAGAGCTCGCCCCGCTGCCGTTCACGAGCAGCGTGCACGCCGGTGCCGCCGCCGCGCGGTGGGAAGCCGACCGTGCCCGCACGATCCCCAAGCGCAAGCCGATCGAGAAGCCCGAGCCGGTGCGTCACGGTCCGTTCACCACGGGGCAGTGGGTCGGGGCCGCGATCGTCACGGTCATCGTCATCATCGGCGCGTTCGCGATGCTGTCGATGCTCACACGCTGGTTCTTGAGCCTGGACTTCATGGAGAGCTTCCTGAAGACCTACCCCGGCGCGTACGAGCTGCCCGAGTCGGCGCCGGTCGGCTTCCCGGTGTGGCTGAACTGGCAGCACTTCCTCAACATCTTCTTCATGGTCCTGATCATCCGGTCGGGGCTCATGGTGCGCCACCAGAAGCGCCCGCCGGCGTTCTGGAGCACCCGGCGCAATCCGAAGCACAAGATCAGCATCAACCTGTGGTTCCATCAGTCGCTCGACATCCTGTGGATCGTCAACGGCGTGGTCTTCGTCGTGCTGCTGTTCGTGACCGGGCAGTGGATGCGGCTGGTCCCGACCGACTGGTCGGTCTTCCCGAACGCGCTGTCGGCCGGCCTGCAGTACCTGTCGATGGACTGGCCGATCGAAGACGGCTGGGTCAACTACAACAGCCTGCAGCAGATCGCGTACTTCGCGGTGGTCTTCCTCGCAGCTCCCCTCGCGGCGATCACGGGCGTGCGGATGAGTGGCGTGTGGCCGAAGGAAGCGAAGACGCTGAACAAGATCTACCCGGTGGAGTGGGCCCGTGCGGTGCACTTCCCGACGATGCTGTTCTTCGTGCTGTTCATCGTCGCGCACGTGACGCTGGTGGTGACCACCGGCTTCCTGCACAACCTGAACGCGATGTTCGCATCGAACGCGGGCGACGGCTGGGTCGGCTTCTGGTTCTTCGTCGGTGCCATGGTCATCGTCGTCGCGGGCTGGGTGGCGGCGCGTCCGCTCGTGCTCGCGCCGATCGCGAAGCTCTTCGGCAACGTCAGCGAGCGCTGAGGCGGGGGATAACCCCACCCCGGGTCTGCGGGTCTCCGTGATGTGCGGGGGTCGTGCCACGCCCTAGCGTGGAGGCATGACTTCGACAACGACCGATCGGGCACCACGGGTGTTCACTCCGGTGCGGGCGCTGGGGGCGATCGCGCAGCTGGCCGCCGTCGCGGTGGCATGGACAGCGGCCTTCATCGTCCTGTTCACGCTGTTCACCGCCGGCGTGCCGCTGATCTTCGCCGCGGGCATCGGTCTCGTGCTGCTGCTCGGCTTCGTGTACGGGCTGTACGCGCTGGGTTGGCTCGAGACCGCCCGGGTAGACGGTCTGTACGGCTTCGGCATCGCGCCTCTGCCCCCGCGCACCAGCGGTCGCCCCGGCTTCGTCGGCTGGCTGCGCACGCTGTGGCTGCAGTCCATCGACGGCCGCATGTGGCGGGGCATCGCCAGCGCCGCCGTCGCGGTGATCATGGGCTGGTTCGTGATCGGCCTGCTGAGCCTGTTCGGCTCGGGCGTCGCGATGGCCTTCTCACCGCTCGTCCCCGGCGAACCCGACACCCTCGACCTGCTGGGCGCCGGGCTCGAGGTGCCGGCGGCGTGGGCCGTGGGTGCCGGCATCCTCGCAGCGATCGTGGCGATCGTGGGGCTCATCGGGCTGGCGGTGCTGCACGGTGTGCTCGCCCGGGCGATCCTCGTTCCGTCGCGCGAAGCGCAGCTGGCCGCCGAGGCGCGCATCGCCCAGGCGCAGCGCGGCGGTGCGGTGCGCGCCGCCGACGTCGAGCGCACGCGCATCGAGCGCGACCTGCATGACGGCGTGCAGCCCCGGCTGGTCTCGGTCGGCATGACCCTGGGCATGGCCCAGCAGAAGATCGACGACGACCCGGCGGCTGCCCGACAGCTGATCGCCGAGGCGCACACCTCGACCAAGGCGGCGATCACCGAGCTGCGGCAGCTGGCCCGCGGCATCCACACCTCCATCCTCGATGATCGGGGGTTGGATGCTGCGCTGTCGGCCCTTGCCGCGCGCTCGCCGATCCCCGTGCAGCTCGACTCCCAGCTCACGCAGCGGTGCAGCCCGCAGACCGAGACGGCGGTCTACTACGTGATCGCCGAGTCGCTCACGAACGCGGCCAAGCACTCGCGCGCTGCGGAGTGCCGCGTGATCGTGCGGCAGCGCGAGGGCGGCATCCTCTGGGCGCGCATCGAAGACAACGGCGTCGGCGGGGCGACCGTCGTGCCCGGCGGGGGACTGGACGGCCTGTCGAACCGGGTGCTCGGCGTCGGCGGCACGCTGACGGTCACGAGCCCGGCCGGCGGCCCCACGACGGTGGAGGTGAGCGTGCCGTGCGCGTACTGATCTGCGAAGACTCCGTGCTGCTGCGCGAGGGCCTCATGCGGCTGTTGGCGGACGCGGGTCACGAAGTGGTCGCAGCACTCCCCGACGCCACCGGACTCGACGAGACCGTCGCCGAGTCCGACCCCGAGCTGTGCATCCTCGATGTGCGGCTGCCGCCCACGCGGACCGACGAGGGCATCCGTGCCGCGCTTCGGCTGCGGGCCGCGAACCCCGATCTGCCGATCCTCGTGCTGTCGCAGTACGTCGAGGAACGCTACGCGGCCGACCTCATCGCGGGTCGCGGCGGGGCGCTCGGGTACCTGCTGAAGGACCGCGTGGCCGACGTCGCCGAGTTCCTGCAGACCGTCGGGCAGATCGCGGACGGCGCAACGGTGTTCGACCCCGAGGTCGTCGCCCAGCTGCTCAGCCGCCGCGCGCAGGATGAGCGGATGCAACGGCTCACGGCTCGTGAGGCGACGGTGCTCGCGCTCATCGCCGAGGGCAAATCGAACCAGGCCATCGCCCAGACGCTGTACGTCACCGAGGGCAGCGTGGAGAAGCACATCACCTCGGTGTTCCAGAAGCTCGATCTCGAGCAGGACGAGTCCGGCAACCGGCGGGTGCTGGCAGCGCTCGCCCACATCGCACACAGCGGCGACACGTCGCAGGCAGGAGAGAACCGATGAGCACGACACAGGGAGCACGGGCGGTCGCGATCGTCGCGATCGTGCTGGGCGGCGCACTGGCCGTCGGCTCGGTGGGAACAGCCGCGGCATCCACCCTCGCATCCGCCGCGCAGCAGACCAGCAGCCGGACGGTCGGCGTCGATGGGGTCGACGCGATCGACCTCGACATGGGCGCAGGATCGATGCGGATCGAGTTCGCCGCGATCGACCGGGCCGAGCTCAGCGTCACCAGTGGCGTCAGCGCCGCCCGGTGGACGCTGCGCAGAGACGGGTCGTCGCTGCGCGTCGCCTCACCCGACGGGCACTTCTGGTCGTGGTTCGGCATGTTCGGCACCCACAACGGCAAGGCCGTGCTGCGGCTGCCGCAGTCGTTGGCGGGGGTGGATGCCGATCTCGACCTCGCGGCGGGGGCGCTCACGGCTGCCGGTGACTTCGGTGATCTGAAGGTCTCCGCCGGGGCCGGGCGTCTGCAGGTCGAGGGCGCGGCGACGTCGATCTCGGCTGAGATCGACGCGGGCAGTGCCGATCTGCGGCTGGCCGATGTCGGCAGCGCCGACCTGCAGCTGAATGCGGGGCAGATGGACGCCCGGTTCACCGGCGCGCAGCCGCAGAGCATGACGCTGTCCGCCAGCGCAGGGAGCATGAACGTGGTCGTTCCGCAGGGGCAGTATGCCGTCACGCAGGAGACCGACACCGGCACCTTCGACAACCGGGTCGGCTCGGTGACGGGGGCGGCGAGTACGGTTCAGGTGAGCGTGTCGGCCGGCAGCGTGACGCTGTCGAGCCGCTGACCGGCGGCGCAGGCCTGGTGGAGGGCGCGACTCACGCGGTGGTGTCGCGCCCCTCCCACATCTCCTCGATGCCCGCGGCATAGCCCTGGTCGTAGGCCTCGTCGGCACCGAGCCGGAACATGTCGCGTTCGGCCGGGCGCACGATCGAGCGGGCACCGGGCAGGTCGAGGTCGCCGACGAGGTCGGCGCGTCCTCGCGCGATGGCGACGGGTCGGCGCGCGGCCTTGCCCTTGACCAATTCGGCGGCCGACGCTATCTCGTCGGCCACGCACGGCAGCGTCACGATGAGCGGGCGGCCCTCGGCATCGGTCTGCCCGCGAAGGTCCTCGAAGACCGCGACGCCGGCTGCCCCGATGGCCGCGTCGGTCTGCCCCTCGCGCCATGCGCGACCGAGGGTGTCGGAGATGATGACGCCCACGCGGGTGCCGAGAAGCTCGCGCAGCCCGGCCGCGATCGCGCGCGCCGACGCGTCGGGGTCCAACGGCAGCAGCAGCACGGTGCCGGGCGGGGTGTTCGAGGCGTCGACGCCGGCCGCGGCCGACACGATGCCCAGGCGGCTCTCGACGATACGGGTCACGTGGCCCGACTCGGAAGTGCGGGATGCCACGACCCGCACGGTCTCGGCGGTGATGGCGTCTTCGCGGTCATCGGCCTCGACAGTGCGTCCCTCGGCCTTGGAGACGATCTTCGATGTGACCACGACGATGTCGCCGTCACGCAGGGCGTCGCCGGCCGCGTCGGCGATGATCGCGACGAGGTCCGCGCCGGCCGTGATCTCGGGGATGCCCTCGAGAGCCTGGATCTGCAGCACGGTCAGCGGACGAATCGCACCTCGGTGAGCTGCTCACCGAGGAAGGGCTCGGTGTGACGTGCGCCGTCGAGGGCGAAGCCGTTGCGCTCGTAGAAACGATGTGCGCGAGGGTTGTCTTCGGCGACCCACAGGTAGAGGGGCTCGCCCTCATCGACAGCGGCGTCGAACAGCCGGCGACCCAGGCCGCTGCCGTGGTACTTCGCCAGCAGGTAGATGAAGTAGAGCTCCCGGTTGCGCGGGGCGTCCTTGTCGCGGGCGGGACCCGAGCCGACGAAGCCGACGATCTCGCCGTCGACGAGCGCCGCGCTCATCTTGAACTCGGGGCCTTGCACGGCCCAGTGGGTCCACAGCTCGGCCAGCCGCTTGGGCGATACGCTCTCGAGCGCGGCCTTGCTGATGAGGTGGTCGTACGTCTCGTGCCAGCAGGTGGCGTGCACTCGTCCGAGGGCTTCCGCGTCCACGTCGCGAACCGGACGGACGACGATGTCTGTCTGCAGTTGGGCGTCCATGGCCAGACTCTACGCGGCCGGGAGCGAACGGGGAAATCGAGTGCGTCATGCGCCACGGCGCCTGCGCGACGACGCGCGCAGCGACAGCCCGAGAAGCACGCAGCCCAGCAGCGTCAGCCCGAGGCCCAGGGTGGCGGCACCCGCGGCGGCATCACCGCCGCCACCGGTCACCGGCAGGGTCGTCGCACTCGACGAGGAGACGCTCGGCGTGCTGCTCGGAGCAGGCGTCGGCGAGCCCGGATCCGTCGGCGTGGGCGTCGGTGTCGGTGTCGGGGTGGGAGTCGGTGTCGGGGTGGGAGTCGGTGTCGGGGTGGGTGTCGGTGTCGGTGTCGGAGTGGTGGGTGTGGGCGTCGGGGTGGGTGTCCCGCCGTCAGTGCACTCCAACTGTGCTGCGAACGGGAACTCGTGCACCTCGCGGGGAGGGAGGCTTCCGCCTATGCCGGTCGCGTTGCCGTGGATGAAGCTGCTCGCGATGACGTTGCCCTCGATGTTCTGCGTCACCTGCCATTCGACGGTGGCGCGCGGGGCGTATACGGTGCCCTGCAGCGAGTCGCCGCCGGTGACGACGACGGATGTCGCATCGACGAAATTCCACAGCAGGTACGGTGCGCCCGCGGCATCCAGTCCGGGTGTGTTCGGGATATCGCCCGAGAAGTCGCCGTAGACGTTCACGAGCAGCGGGGCCGAGGGTTCGGGCTGGTGCGCGAAAGTGAGCTCGCTGATGTTCTGCAGGTCGGACGCCTGAATGTCCAGCACATTCGTGCCGGCCTCCAGATCGAGCCGCGCGTTCGTGCCGGCGGGAAACGGCGAGTCCAACTCGCCGCCGTCGCGCGTCGTCAGCGTCACGGTGGCGGCGCAGGTGCCCAGCGCAGTGGCGGTGTCGCGGTAGAGGGCGAAGGCGCCCGGGATGTCGAGGACATCCGTGGGCACCGGAGCGGCGACGGACTCTGCCGACTGCGTGACCGTGCCTTCGATGCGCGGCATCGTGTCGACGGAGCCGCCCACAGGGACGATCCGGTAGGTGCCCGAGCTGTTGTCCACGTCGTAGGTCGAGGTGTCGGCGATCTTCGTGTAACCGCCCTGCAGCACCTTCGCGATGATGCTCGTGTTCGCCGGCCAGGTGACCCCGCCGCCCACGTACAGGATCGTCTGGGCATCGTCGCCGTCGGCGGTGAAGGTCGGCTGCGTCGCCCAGACGTTGTACGACGATCCGATCGTCAGATCACCGCCGGTGGCGATCGATCCCTCCGACTCGTCGGCCGCCAGCGTCGTGTCGTTCTCGACGAACACGAGGAAGCCGGTGTTCGCCGGATGGCCGCCGAGCGGCTGCGTGACCGGGTTGATGGGGCCGACCGGGGCTGCCGCAGCAGGGAGCGTCGAGGCCGCGACCATCACCGACAGCCCGGTGACGACGAGGGCGGCCGAGCCGATGGTGCCGAGACGTGCCGCGTGCGTGAACATCACTTGCCATACTCACACGAAGAACGAGATTGCGGGAGTGTTGTGCACGATCGCCAACCGAATCGATGCGTCGCCTGCGACCAAGTACTATCCCGACTCGTGAATGTCATCTGGCGGACGATCCTCATCCACGTGCGCGCGCGACGACGCCTGCGCCGCGGCGACAGCCTTGCGATGGACGGCGTGAGCCGCATCCGTCTTACGACGCTCCCGACCGACATCGACATCCTCATGCACATGAACAACGGGCGGTACGCGTCGCTGTTCGATCTGGGGCGCTGGGATCTGCTCGTGCGCACCGGGTTCTGGGACATCATGCGGTCCCACGATTGGTATGCGGTCGTCTCGGCCGAGACCATCACCTTCCGCAAGTCGCTGCAGCTCTGGCAGCGGTTCGACATCGAATCGCGGATGCTGGGGCATGACGACCGCGGCGTGTACATGGAGCACCGGGTCGTCGTCGACGGCGAGGTCTACACGCGCGCGATCGTGCGTTCGCGCATGATGCGCAAGTCCGGGGGAACCCTCCCGCACGACGAGCTGTTCGCGGTCATCGGGACGATGGACGGGATGCCGGAGGTCGAGCCGTGGGTGCGTGACTGGGCCGCGGCATCCCGCCTTCCCTCCACGCGGGAGAGTGCCCCCAGCGTCTGGCGGTGACTCACTCCGCCCCTGGCTCGTCGCCGTAGAGTCCGGTGCCGCTCAACGGCGCGTCGTCCTTGTCCCGGTTCCGGCGCAACACGGTCAGCGCTCCGACAGCACCGAGGGCGGCCAGCGCGAGCACACCGATCACCGACACGATCGCCCACGCCGGAGCGTTCAGCGGCGCACGGTCGTGCACCGTGACGGGGTCGGCGGTGGCCTGGGCGGCGGGTTCATCCGCGGCATCCACGAAGGGGCTCTCCGGCCCCCGCAGCCCGGGCCCCGGGACGAGCGTCAGAGCGCTGTAGGGCTGGACGACACCCCAGCCCGACACGTCATCGCGCGCATCGGGGTCGGCGCGTCGCGCGGTGACTTCGAGGCGATAGGCCCATTGCGCGGGCGTCTCGTTCGGGAAGGCCGAGGCCACCAGCGCCGCCGTGGCCGAGACATACGCGGCCGCATAGCTCGTCGCCGGCGGCTGTCCGTCCTGGGGGAAGAAGCAGTCGCCGCCGAGCGTGGTCAGCGACAGCACACCCTCACCCGGCGCCGCCAGGGAGACCTGCGGACCGTGGATGCTGGCGTCGGTGACGACGCCGTCGGCGCTGAGCGCCGCCACGCCGAGGACCGCGGGGTCGCCGGCGGGGAAGCGATCGCCGTCCGCCTCACCGTCGCTGCGGTTGTCGGCGCTGGCGACGACGAGGCTGCCCTTCTGGGTGGCGTATGCAACCGCATCGCGCAGGCGGTCGTCGTCGGTCGGTGTGCTCAACGAGACGTTGATGATCTGCGCGTCGTGGTCGGCCGCGTACCGGATGCCGGTCGCGAGACGCCCGATGTCGGGCCCGTTGCCGGCCTTGACAGCTTCGTCGCTCTCATCGGCGTACACGCGCACCGGCAGGATCTTCACGTCGGGGGCGAGCCCGACGAGTCCCGAGTCGTTGCTCGCCTGCGCGGCGATCTGGCCGGCGATGATCGTGCCGTGGCCGAAGAGGTCCGTGCGGCCGTATCGGTCGCCGTCGTCGATGAGGCTCGTCCCCTTCAGCACGACCCCCGACAGGCGCGGGCTCGAGGCATCCACTCCTGAATCCACGACGGCGACGGTGACGCCGGCGCCGCGTGAGACGGTCCATGCGCGCTCGACCTGCAGCACGGCGAAGGCCGGCGGCGTGTCCGTGAGCCGCGTCTGCGCCGTGCACTCCTCGGAGGTCGCCTGGGCGACCGCGGCGGGAGCGGAGTCGGTGGATGCCGCGGCCGCCGGCGCAGCGCCCGGCAGCACCGCGAGCGACAGCAACGCCAGCGCGGTGGCCGTCGCTCCGGCTGTCACCCGTGCGCGGTGCCTCATCCGCCGACGGTCTTCCCCGCGGCGTCGGTGGTCAGCGCCGGTCCGGTCGGCAGCAGGTCGGTCCACGCGGCCTCGACGGTGCCGACCTCGTCGGCGTCATAGCCGAGCCGGGCGACGGTCTCGGCCGTGGCGCCGGGCAGGCTGAAGGCCGTGCCCGTCGCGTCCACCAGGGTGAGCATCCGGCTGCTGTCCTCACCGGCCTGCGCGGAGACGAGTGCCCCGGCGCCGGCACCCACCTGAACGCCCGCCTTCGCCTCCCGCGTCGTCGACTGCGACGCGAGCACCGTCTGCGCGGCCGTCCCCTTGTGCGTGAGCAGGGCGCACGGCCGGTCGCCCTCATCGAGCGCCGTGAAGCCGTTCTCGGGCCAGTCCGCGCCGCCGGCGGGCGCCTTCGCGGTCTGCAGGCCGCGCACCTGCGCCGCGGCGACCTCGGTGGGGGCATGCACGCTCGGGCCGTTGCCGAGCTGATAGAGCTGCCACGCCAGCGGACTGAGGGCGGCGAGCTCGCCGTCATCGGTGATGAGGAATCGCTCGGCGTCGGCGGTGCCCTCGATGTGCACGACCTCACCGGTCGAGAGCTTCGAGTCGCCGACCGGAGCGGGGCTCGCGACGGTGATCGGTGCCAGCTCGGTGCCGGCGTCGAAGAGGTTCAGCCACGACGCCGGCACCTTCTGCGCGCCGGACGAGGTGATCCCCGCCGCGCGCAGCACCGCATCGCTGTCGGCGGCGGTGACCGGATGGCGCACGTGGCCGGCGACGACGAACAGGTCGGAACCGGTGGTGACCACGACGGCGTCGGGAGTGGCCGCGGCGGCCGGCGTTGCGGCGATGCGGGTCGACAGGCCCTGATCGGCGAGGCAGCTGGTCCAGCCGTCGTTCACGAGGGCGGATGCCGGGGGCAGCGCGTCGGGCGCGCCGACGATGCCGAGCGTCGAGCCGAGTGAGACGTCGGCGAGGTCGCCCTGGTTGGTGGTGATGACCTTGAACGAGCTCGACGGGATCAACAGGCGGGCGCTGGCCGTGTTGACCACGGGGTGCAGCGTGCCGTCGATCGTGACGTAGCGCGCTCCGGTGTCTTTCGCGAGCACGAGGCGGCCGTTCTCCCACCCGCTCGGCAGCCCGGGGTGCAGGAGACCCCAGAACACACCCACACCCACGACCGCGACCGACAGGGCGATCGCCGCGATCACGGCACGCATCGGCTTGGCCGGCTCGAGTTCTTTGCCGCCGGGCGCACCGCTGACGAACGCGGTGAGCAGACGGCGCTGCGAGAAGCTCTGCGCCTGGATCAGGTCGCCCTTGGTCGCCATGGGGTCAGGCCAGTCCCGCCGCGATGACGCCGACCGGCAGCAGGGAGGCGAGGATGACCAGCTCGGCGACGTCGGCCACGCGGCTCATGCGCATGCGGGTCGCCGGTGCTATCAGGGTGACCGTGACGATGACGACCGTGGCGGCGACCACGATGATCAGCAGCAGCGACTGCAGTGCCGGCTGCGTGACGGCCGTGACGATTCCGGTCAGGCCCAGTCCGACCGTCGACAGGGTCATGATCGCCATGACGTGGCTGCGCGCGTAGACCTGGCGTGCGGGGAACATCGTCCCGACGAAGGCCAGGGCGCACAGGGCGCTGCCGGCGGGGGTGGATGCCGC
>Ga0164242_10000368_pt1 | contig 55430 bp, 56 predicted proteins | sample OricomgcompostMG_FD_108783 | JGI IMG/M metagenome (GOLD analysis project Ga0164242, IMG submission 108783) | Miracle-Growth compost microbial communities from Emeryville, California, USA - Original compost - Miracle growth compost (MG) ...
ACGCTCGCGCGCGAGAAGATGAAGCGCCTGTACGCGCCGTTCAACCGCAATCACGAGCGCACGATCTACATGGACGTGCGCTCGGCGGAATTCACGAAGTACGCGGCGAACGCGATGCTCGCGACGCGCATCTCGTTCATGAACGAGATGGCGAATCTCGCCGAACGCGTCGGCGCCGACATCGAAGCGGTGCGCCGCGGCATCGGTTCCGACCCGCGCATCGGCTATCACTTCCTGTACGCGGGCTGCGGCTACGGCGGCTCGTGCTTTCCGAAGGACGTGCAGGCGCTGATCCGCACGGCCGTCGGGTCCGGCCAGCATCTGCGCATCCTCGAAGCGGTCGAGGACGTGAATCACGGCCAGAAGGAAGTGCTCGTGAACAAGATCGTCGACGTGCTCGGCGACGATCTGCGCGGCCGCCGCTTCGCGGTGTGGGGCCTCGCGTTCAAGCCGAACACCGACGACATGCGCGAGGCGCCGAGCCGTCGCGTGATTGCGGACCTGACCGCGCGCGGCGCGAGCGTCAGCGCGTACGATCCGGTCGCGACCGACGAGGCGCGCCGCGTGTTCGCGCTCGACCTCGCGCATGCGCCGGAGCAGTTCGCGCGCATCCATTTCGCGGCGAGCCAGGAGGAAACGCTCGCGGGCGCGGACGCGCTCGTGATCGTCACCGAATGGAAGGCGTTCAAGGCACCGGACTTCGCGCATCTGAAGACCGTGCTGCGCACGCCGCGCATCTTCGACGGACGCAACCTGTACGAGCCGGACGCGATGGCGGAACTCGGCATTGACTATCACTCGATTGGGCGACCCCATGTCCCGTTCCCGGCCGCAGACCAACCCGCAGCCTGACGCGAATCCGGCGCGATCCGGTCACGACGCGGCGCACGCGCCGCATGACGCGCGCGAAAGCGGCCGCGTGCCGCGCGAGCGCTTCGCCGGCTCGCGCGTGCTGGTGGTCGGCGACGTGATGCTCGACCGCTACTGGTTCGGCGACGTGAACCGCATCTCGCCGGAGGCGCCGGTGCCGGTCGTGCACGTGCGGCGTCAGGAAGACCGCCTCGGCGGTGCGGCGAACGTCGCCCGCAACGCGGCCGCGCTCGGTGCGCATGCCGGCCTGCTGTGCGTGGTCGGTCACGACGAGCCGGGCGAGCGCATCGTCGAACTGCTCGGCGACAGCGGCGTGCAGTCGTATCTGGAGCGCGACCCGGCGCTGCCGACGACGATCAAGCTGCGCGTGCTGTCGCGTCAGCAGCAACTGCTGCGCGTGGATTTCGAGAACACGCCCGCGCACGAAGTGCTGCTGTCGGGCCTCGCGCGCTTCGATGCGCTGCTGCCGTCGTACGGCGTCGTGCTGATGTCCGACTACGCGAAGGGCGGTCTCACGCACGTCACGCAGATGATTTCGAAGGCGCACGCGTCCGGACACGCGGTGCTCGTCGATCCGAAGGGCGACGACTGGGAGCGTTATCGCGGCGCGACCGTGATTACGCCGAACCGCGCGGAACTGCGCGAGGTGGTTGGCACGTGGAAGTCGGACGACGATCTGCTCGCGCGCGTGACGACGCTGCGCCGCGAATTGCAGATCGACGCGCTGCTGCTCACGCGCTCGGAGGAGGGCATGACGCTCTTCACCGACGACGGCCTGCGGCACGAGCCGGCCGTTGCACGCGAAGTGTATGATGTGTCGGGCGCCGGCGACACGGTGATCGCGACGCTCGCGGTCGCGCTCGGCGCCGGGCTGACGCTCGAACAGGGCGTCGCGCTCGCGAACCGCGCGGCCGGCATCGTGGTCGGCAAGCTCGGCACCGCCACCGTCGACTACGACGAACTGTTTCCCGCCTGACGCAAGGCGCGCCGCCCACGCCATCCGCCATTCATCGCAGGACCATCATGACTCTCATAGTGACCGGCGCCGCCGGCTTCATCGGCAGCAACCTCGTGAAGGCGCTCAACGAGCGCGGCGAGGACCGCATCATCGCGGTCGACAACCTGACGCGCGCGGACAAGTTCAAAAATCTCGTCGATTGCGAGATCGACGACTACCTGGACAAGACCGAGTTCGTCGAGCGCTTCACGCGCGGCGACTTCGGCAAGGTCCGCGCGATCTTCCACGAAGGCGCGTGCTCCGACACGATGGAGCACGACGGCCGCTACATGATGGACAACAACTTCCGCTACAGCCAGGCGGTGCTCGCCGCATGTCTCGCGCAGCGCGTGCAGTTCCTGTATGCGTCGTCGGCGGCGATCTACGGCGGCTCGACGCGCTTCGTGGAGGAGCGCGAGGTCGAAGCGCCGCTGAACGTGTACGGCTATTCGAAATTCCTGTTCGACCAGGTGATCCGCCGCCGGCTGCCGTCGGCCGGGAGTCAGATCGCGGGCTTTCGCTATTTCAACGTGTACGGTCCGCGCGAGACGCACAAGGGCCGCATGGCGTCGGTCGCGTTTCACAACTTCCACCAGTTCCGCGAGCACGGACGCGTGAAGCTGTTCGGCGAGTACAACGGCTACGGCGCGGGCGAGCAGACGCGCGACTTCGTGTCGGTCGAGGACGTCGTGAAGGTGAACCTGTTCTTCTTCGACCATCCGGACAAGAGCGGCATCTTCAATCTCGGCAGCGGCCGCGCGCAGCCGTTCAACGACATCGCGACGACCGTCGTGAACACGCTGCGTGCGCTGGAAGGCGACGCGCCGCTGTCGCTCGACGAGCAGGTCGAGCGCGGGCTGATCGAGTACGTTCCGTTCCCCGACGCGCTGCGCGGCAAGTATCAATGCTTCACGCAGGCCGATCAGACGAAGCTGCGCGCGGCCGGGTACGACGCGCCGTTCCTGTCGGTGCAGGAAGGCGTCGATCGCTACGTTCGTTGGCTGTCCGGCCAGGTGTAATTCGAGCGTCGCTCTTCGTACACTGGGGTCTCCTGGCCGGCGATGGTCGCCGGCCGGTTGTATCGACGGAGATTCCGGGATGATCAGGAAACTGCTTGCAGCGGCAGCACTCATTGCCGCGGTCGGCCACGCATTCGCGGCGGTCGACGTGAACACCGCGAACGAAGACGCGTTGCGCGGCATCAAGGGCATCGGGCCGGCGCGCGCGAAGGCGATCGTCGACGAGCGCGGCGCGCACGGTCCGTTCAAGGACACGGCCGATCTCGGCAAGCGCGTGAAGGGTCTCGGCGGGCATACGGTCGAGCATCTGCAGGCCGAAGGATTGAGCGTCGGGCCGGCCGGTGCGCGCACCGCCGCCGGCGGCACCGCGGCGAAGCAGGTCGCCGTACAGACGCCGCCGCGCCCGGCCGCGGCGGTTACCGTGAAGAAATAGCGCGTTTTTGTGTGTGCGGCTCGCGTGCCGTCCGTCTGCCGCCTGTCTGCGATGCGTTACCTGGCGGCGCGCCGGCCGCGTTGCGCCCTTCGGCTCGCGTATTGCATATCGCGTATCGTCTCCTTCAGCCGTCGCGTGCTCCCACGCTGCGACGGGTGCCCCGCGGCGTGACCGTCGCGGGCTTTTTGCGTGTTGCGACGCGGGTTTTCCCGCGGCCGGCGACGCGGTTTCGCATGCGGTTCGCGATCAGGCCGGACCACCGGCGCGCGTCACGTGGTTTAGAATCGGAAAATCCTGAATCCGCGTGTTGCCTGCCGCGACGCGCCCGACCGTACCTCGCCATGCGCTATCCAACCATTGAAGACACGATCGGCAACACGCCGCTCGTCCAGCTCGTCCGCCTGCCCGACGACGAGATCCGCAGCCGCAACAACGTGGTCCTCGCGAAGCTCGAAGGCAACAATCCGGCGGGCTCCGTGAAGGACCGGCCGGCATTGTCGATGATCCGCAAGGCGGAGGAGCGCGGCCGCATCAAACCGGGCGACACGCTGATCGAATCGACCAGCGGCAACACCGGTATCGCGCTCGCGATGGCCGCTGCGATCCGCGGCTACAAGATGGTGCTGATCATGCCCGAGGACCTGTCGGTCGAACGCCGCCAGAGCATGGCCGCGTACGGCGCGCAGATCATCCTGACGCCGGTGAAGGGCGGGATGGAATACGCGCGCGACCTCGCCGAGCAGATGCAGCGCGACGGCAAGGGCATCATCCTCGACCAGTTCGCGAATCCGGACAATCCGCTCGCGCACTACGAAACGACCGGTCCCGAAATCTGGCGCGACACCGACGGGCGCGTCACGCACTTCGTGTCGTCGATGGGCACGACGGGCACGATCATGGGCGTGTCGCAGTATCTGAAGGAAAAGAACCCGGCAATCGAGATCGTCGGCGCGCAACCGGAAGACGGCTCGCGGATCCCGGGCATCCGCAAATGGCCGGAAGCCTACCTGCCGAAGATTTTCGACCGCAGCCGCATCGACCACACGGAGAACGTGAGCCAGGCCGCGGCCGAGGCGATGGCGCGCCGGCTCGCATCGGTCGAGGGGATTTTCGCGGGCATCTCGTCCGGCGGCGCGTGCGAGGTCGCGATGCGGCTCGCGCGCCAGTTGGAGAACGCGACGATCGTGTTCGTCGTCTGCGATCGCGGCGACCGCTATCTGTCGACCGGCGTGTTCCCTGCCTGATCCTGTATGACGTTGCGCGGCGGCCTCACCGCTGACGATTGCGCCGTTTCGCCCGCTGGGAGAAACGGCGCTTTTGCGTTTACCGCTGCGATAGCGCCGCCGCGACCGCCGATGACCGGCGGACCGTCTCAATCCGCCGACGCCGATCCGCCCGCCGCGCCGCCGCCCTGTGTCGCGAGCATCTGCGCCTTCACGCGCTCGCCGAGCCGATAGACGGCGAGCGCATAGAAGAAGCTGCGGTTATAGCGCGTCAGCACGTAGAAGTTCTTCAGGCCGAGCAGATATTCGGTCGGCCGTCCGGGCGTCGGCAGATCGACGATCGTCACCGGCGTGCCCGCCTCCGCCGCGACGTCGACGCCCGGTTCGTCCAGCGACAGCCCCGAGCGCAACAGTTGAGCGAGCGCCCAGTGCGGTTCCGGCTGCCCGTCGGCCGCGGCCTGTGCGACGCCGAGCGAGCCCGCATTGGTGCCGATCCGCCAGACGACCGGCCGGCCGTTTTCCCAGCCGTGCTGCTTCAAATAGTTCGCGACGCTGCCGATCGCGTCCGCGTCGCTCGTGCGCAGGTCGATCTGGTGGTTGCCTTCGAAGTCGACCGCATACTTCATGATGCTGCTCGGCAGGAACTGCGGAATGCCGATCGCGCCGGTGTACGAGCCGAGCACCGTCGCCGGGTCGATCTGCGCGTCGCGCGTCCACACCAGGTAGTCCGCGAGATTCTTGCGGAAGGTCGCCATGCGCTCGTCGCGGTTCGGCGTCGACGGGTAGTCGAACGCGAGCGTCGTCAGCGCGTCGAGCACGTGGAAGTTGCCCATGTAGCGGCCGTAGATCGTCTCGACGCCGATAATGCCGACGATCAGCTCCGGCGGCACGCCGTACTGTTGGTACGCGCGTTGCAGCGCCGGCTGGTTCTCGCGCCAGAACTTCACGCCCGCGTTGATGCGCACCGGGTCGAGAAAGCGCGCCCGATATGCACGCCAGTTCTTCACAGTGCGCGTCGGCGACGGCGTGACGAGTCGCACCGCGGTCGCCGAATAGCTGACGTGCGCGAACAGCGCGTGCAGCGCGGTCGGATCGAAATCGTAGCGGGCGACCATGTCGTTGATGAACGCGTCGACCTTCGCGTTGTGCGCATAGCGCTGCGGAACGATTTCCTCTTCGAACGTCTGGCCGGTCGCGGTGGACGGCTGCGCGGGTGCGACGGCGGCCGGCGGCGTGGGCGCCGCGCTCGCCGGTTTCGACGCCGGCGCAACGGCTTCGGTCGCGCAACCGCTCAACGCGACGCACAGTGCGAACGTGACGATCGGGGAAATGCGCAGGCGGCCGGATGCAGACAGTGCGGTCGTAAACGTCATGGGCAGGGAAGGTCCGATGGGGCGGGAAGGCGATCGGGGCAGTATAACCGAGCGTTCCGCGCGGGCCGCCGCGTTGGGCCGCGTCGGGCCCGCGTGGATGCGGGCGCGATGCGCTTGCGCGTCGCTGTGGTAACGTGGTGATTGTCCGCGCGCCTTTGCCGCGCACATCGCTTGGATGGAGACCTGCGGCCGACCCGGCGCCGCAGTACAGACGAACCATGACGACCGCCTTTTTTTCCCACCCGGACTGTCTGCTGCACGAGATGGGCGAGTGGCACCCCGAGTGCCCGGCGCGTCTGCAGGCGATCGAAGACCAGTTGATCGCGAGCCGCATCGACGCGCTGATCGAACGCGACGAGTCGGCGCCGCTCGCCGACGACGCCGATCTGCTGCGCGTGCACACGGAGTTCTACGTCGACTACCTGCGCGAGCGCGCGCCCGCGGAAGGTTATACGGCGATCGATCCGGACACGTCGATGAACCCGCACACGTGGCGCGCCGCGTTGCGCGCGGCGGGCGCGGCGATCGCGGCGACCGACGCGGTGATCGAGGGCCGCTACGAGAACGCGTTTTGCAGCATCCGGCCGCCGGGCCACCACGCGGAGCCGGCGCGCGCGATGGGATTCTGCTTCTTCAACAACGTCGCGATCGCCGCGCGCCGCGCGCTCGACGTGCACGGGCTCGAACGCGTCGCGGTGATCGACTTCGACGTGCATCACGGCAACGGCACCGAGGCGGCGTTCGCCGGCGATCCGCGCGTGCTGATGTGCAGCTTTTTCCAGCATCCGTTCTATCCGTTCTCCGGCGCCGATCATCAGGCGCCGAACATGGTCAACCTGCCGATGGCGGCCCGCACGAAGGGCATGGAAGTGCGCGAGGCGATCGACCTGATGTGGCTGCCGCGCCTCGATGCGTTCAAGCCGCAGATGGTGTTCGTGTCGGCGGGCTTCGACGCGCATCGCGAGGACGACCTCGGCAACATGGGCCTCGTCGAGGACGACTACGCGTGGATCACCGCGCAGATCCGCGCGGTCGCGGACCGGCACGCGCAGGGGCGTATCGTCAGTTGCCTCGAAGGCGGCTATAACCTGTCGGCGCTCGGCCGCAGCGTCGTCGCCCATCTGCGGGTGCTGGCCGGCATCTGACGCGCGGCCGCGCCGCCATCACGAAGGAGACCCCGGATGACCGACCGACCAGCCAGCGCTGTGGTCGACGTCGAACACGACGCGTATGGCGTGGCCGGCGTCGCACGCGTGACGCTGAACCGGCCCGACGCATTCAATGCGCTGTCCGAAGCATTGCTCGACGAACTGCAGACGACGCTCGACACGCTCGCGACGTCCGACGCCCGTGCGGTCGTGATCGCCGCGGCGGGCCGCGCGTTCTGCGCGGGCCACGACCTGAAGGAGATGCGCGCGAACCCGTCCCGCGAGTATTACGCGCAGCTTTTCGCGCGCTGCTCGAAGACGATGTTGACGATCCAGCGGATGCCGCAGCCGGTGATCGCGCGCGTGCACGGCGTCGCGACCGCGGCAGGCTGCCAGCTGGTCGCGATGTGCGACCTCGCGGTCGCCGCGGACAGCGCGCGCTTCGCGGTGTCGGGCATCAATCTCGGGCTGTTCTGCGCGACGCCGTCCGTGCCGCTGACCCGCAACCTGTCGCGCAAGGCCGCGTTCGAGATGCTGATGACCGGCGACTTCATCGACGCGCGGACCGCGCAGCGCGAGGGCCTCGTGAATCGCGTGGTCAGCGCGGACGAACTCGATGCGACGGTGGCCGCGCTTGCCGCGTCGATCTGCGCGAAGCCGCGCGACGCGGTGCGCGCGGGCAAGCAACTGTTCTACCGTCAACTCGAAATGGGCATCGACGCCGCGTACCAGCTTGCGGGCCAGACGATGGCGTGCAACATGATGGCGGACTGCGCGCTCGACGGCGTGCAGGCGTTTATCGACCGACGCGGCGCGAAATAACAAGCGAGGGCTGCCGCGTGCCGCTTAATGCGTCGAGGTTATTAAAACATCCGGATTAATTCTTAAAGGAAATTTGACGCGCCGCGGTAAAATGCGCGCTCAGATTCCCGTCCTTCAGCGGCGGCTGCGTGCCGGCGCACGGCTTCCGGTGCTTGCCCGGCCGGAGCCGGCGCGGCGCCTCCGCCGTTTCGCTTTTTCATGATCGAACTCACCCATGTGTCACAGCGCTTCGCCGGCCCACGAGGCTGGATCGACGCGCTGCGCGACGTCAATCTGACGGTCCCGCCCGGCGAGATATTCGGCATCATCGGCCGCAGCGGCGCGGGCAAGAGCACGCTGGTGCGCACCATCAACCTGCTGACCCGGCCGACCGAAGGCGACGTCGTCGTGAACGGCCGCGCGCTGACCGCGCTCGGCGCGCGCGACCTGCGCGGCGCGCGTCGTGAAATCGGCATGATCTTCCAGCATTTCAATCTGTTGTCGTCGCGGACCGTGTACGACAACGTCGCGCTGCCGCTCGAACTGGCCGGCATGAAGCGCGCGCAGATCGACGCCGCGGTGTTGCCGCTGCTCGACCTCGTCGGCCTCGCCGCGCAGAAGGACCGCTATCCGGCGCAGATCAGCGGCGGGCAGAAACAGCGCGTCGGGATTGCGCGCGCGCTCGCGAGCGAGCCGAAGGTGCTGCTGTCCGACGAGGCGACGTCCGCGCTCGACCCCGAGACGACCCGCGCGATCCTCGACCTGCTGCGGCGGATCAACCGCGAACTGGGGCTGACGATCGTGATGATCACGCACCAGATGGACGTGATCAAACAGGTATGCGATCGCGTCGCGGTGCTCGACGCGGGGCGCGTGGTCGAGCAGGGGCGCGTGATCGACGTGTTCCTGCAGCCGCGTCATGAAGTGACGCGCGCGCTGCTCGGCGACGTGATCGCGCAGGAATTGCCGCCCGCGATGAAGGCGCGGGTCGCCGAGCGGCTGCGCAGCGGCAGCGGCCGTCTGCTGCGGCTCGCGTTTTCCGGCACGGGCGTCGACCAGCCGGTGCTGTCGGAGACGATCCGTCGCTTCGAACTCGATTTCAATATCCTGCACGGCCGGATCGACGAGATCCAGGCGCAGGCGTTCGGCTCGCTCGCCGTGTTCGCGGACGGCGCGCCGGCGAACATCGCGCAGGCGGTCGTGTGGCTGCGCGAGCGGGGCGTCGTCGTCGAGGAGATCGCGCATGTGGAGTGAAATGTTTTCGATGTTCGTGCAGTCGTTCTGGGAGACGCTGATCATGGTCGGCATCTCGGGAGTCGTCGGCGCGGCGCTCGGGCTGCCGCTCGGCATCCTGCTGCACGTGACCGACCGCGGCGGCGTGCTGCAGAACCTCGCGGCGAACCGCGTGATGGGCGGGATCGTCAATGCGGTCCGCTCGACGCCGTTCATCATTCTGCTCGTCGCGGTGATTCCGTTCACGCGTGTCGTCGCCGGTTCGTCGATCGGCACCGCGGCGGCGATCGTGCCGCTGACGATTGCCGCCGCGCCGTTCGTCGCGCGGCTCGTCGAGACGGCGCTGCGCGAGGTCGACCGCGGGCTGATCGAGGCTGCACAGGCGATGGGCGCGAGCACGCGGCAGATCGTGTTCAAGGTGCTGCTGCCGGAATCGCTGCCGGGAATCGTCGCGGGGCTGACGATCACGTTCGTGTCGCTGGTCGGCTACTCGGCGATGGCCGGCGCGATCGGCGGCGGCGGGCTCGGCGACCTGGGCATCCGCTACGGTTATCAGCGCTTTCTGCCGGCCGTGATGCTCGCGGTCGTCGTGACCTGATCGTGTTCGTGCAGCTTGTGCAGTCGTTCGGCGACTGGCTCGTGCGGCGGCTCAGTCACCGGTGATTGCCGGCGGGTGACGCGAACGACGAGCCGGGCGCTTTCGTCGAGTCAAGTGCCGGGCTAGAAGCGCGGGTCGACAGCCGGGATTGAATCCACGTCGGCGACCGACATAAAATCGCACGATCGTTCAATCGCGATCGTGCAGCGAACCCGTTGCGCTGCGAGGCCGGCGGATGCGGGGGTCCGGGGCGTGCCGCACGGGCCTGTCGTTATAATGGCGGCCGGGACACGTATTCGTAACTTCGGAGCATGTGCATGAAAATCCTTGTGCCAGTCAAACGGGTGGTCGACTACAACGTGAAGGTCCGGGTGAAGTCGGACGGCACCGGCGTCGATATCGCGAACGTGAAGATGTCGATGAATCCGTTCGACGAAATCGCGGTGGAGGAAGCGGTGCGCCTGAAGGAAGCGGGCGTGGCGACCGAGGTGATCGCGGTGTCGGCCGGGGTCGCGCAGGCGCAGGAAACGCTGCGCACGGCGCTCGCGATCGGCGCGGACCGCGCGATCCTGATCGAGTCGAGCGAGGAGTTGCAGCCGCTCGCGGTCGCGAAGCTGCTCAAGGCGCTGGTGGACAAGGAGCAGCCGCAACTGGTGATTCTCGGCAAGCAGGCGATCGACGACGATTCGAACCAGACCGGCCAGATGCTCGCGGCGCTCGCGAACCTGCCGCAGGCGACGTTCGCGTCGAAGGTGGTGATCGCGGACGGCAAGGCGACGGTGTCGCGCGAAGTGGACGGCGGCGCGGAAACGCTGTCGCTGACGCTGCCGGCGGTGGTGACGACGGATCTGCGTCTGAACGAGCCGCGCTACGTGACGCTGCCGAACATCATGAAGGCGAAGAAGAAGCCGCTCGAAACGGTGAAGCCCGAAGACCTCGGCGTCGACGTGACGCCGCGCCTGAAGACGCTGAAGGTCGCCGAGCCGCCGAAGCGTTCGGCGGGCGTGAAGGTGCCGGACGTGAAAACGCTGGTCGAGAAGCTGAAGACCGAAGCCAAGGTGCTGTGAGGTTCGAGGAGAGGATGAAATGACGGTTCTGGTTATTGCCGAACACGATAACGCGTCGATCAAGGTGGCGACGCTGAACACGGTCGCAGCGGCGCAAAAGATTGGCGGCGACATACACGTGCTGGTTGCGGGCCACAGCGCCCAAGGCGCGGCGGAACAGGCCGCGAAGATCGCGGGCGTCGCGACAGTGCTGCTCGCCGACGCGCCGCAACTCGAAGCGGGCCTCGCGGAGAACGTCGAGGCGACCGTTCTGAACATCGCGAAGAACTACACGCACATCCTCGCGCCGGCGACCGCGTCGGGCAAGAACGTCGCGCCGCGCATCGCCGCGAAGCTCGACGTCGCGCAGATCAGCGACATCACCGCGGTGGAGAGCGCCGACACGTTCGAGCGTCCGATCTACGCGGGCAACGCGATCGCGACGGTGCAGTCGTCGGATCCGGTGAAGGTGATCACCGTGCGCACGACGGGTTTCGACGCGGTGGCGGCCGAAGGCGGCAGCGCATCGATCGAGCACGTGGACGCGGCGGCCGACAGCGGCCTGTCGCAGTTCGTGAGCCGCGAGGTGACGAAGCTGGACCGTCCGGAACTGACGAGCGCGCAGGTCATCGTGTCGGGCGGGCGCGGCCTCGGCAGCGGCGAGAACTATACGAAGGTGCTGGAGCCGCTGGCTGACAAGCTCGGCGCGGCGTTGGGCGCGTCGCGCGCGGCGGTCGACGCGGGCTTCGTGCCGAACGACTACCAGGTCGGGCAGACCGGCAAGATCGTCGCGCCGCAACTGTATGTGGCGGTCGGCATCTCGGGCGCGATCCAGCATCTGGCGGGGATGAAGGACTCGAAGGTGATCGTCGCGATCAACAAGGATCCCGAAGCACCGATCTTCGGCGTCGCCGATTACGGGCTCGTCGGCGATCTGTTCACCGTCGTGCCGGAACTGGTCGACGAACTGGGCTGAGCGACGACCGCACGGACCGACGCAACGCTGAGGGCAGCGTCTGGCAGCATACGAAGGGGCGCACGAGCGCCCCTTTTTTTTGATCCATCGAACGCGGCAGGAGGACGAACATGTACCACGCACCGATCAGCGACATGCTGTTCGCGATGAAAGAGCTGGCGGGACTCGAAGACGTCGCGGCGTTGCCCGGTTACGAGGACGCGACGCCGGAAACGGTCCGCGCGGTGCTCGAAGAAGCGTCGAAGCTGTGCAGCGAAGTGCTCGCGCCGTTGAACGCGCAAGGCGACCGCGAGCCGAGCCGTTGGGACAACGGCCGCGTGGTCGCCGCGCCGGGCTTTCGCGACGCGTTTCGCCAGTTCGTCGACGGCGGCTGGCAGGGCGTCCAGCATCCTCCCGAATACGAAGGACAGGGCTTGCCGAAGCTCGTCGCGACGCCGTGCGTCGAGATGGTGAACGCGGCGAACCTGTCGTTCGCGCTGTGCCCGCTGCTGACCGACGGCGCGATCGAAGCGTTGCTCACCGCCGGCAGCGACGCGCAGAAGCGGCGCTTCGTGCCGAAGCTGCTGTCGGGCGAATGGACCGGCACCATGAACCTGACCGAGCCGCAGGCCGGCTCCGACCTCGCGCTGGTGCGCACGCGCGCCGAGCCGCAGGACGACGGCAGCTACCGGCTGTTCGGCACGAAGATTTTCATCACGTGGGGCGAGCACGACATGGCGGAGAACATCGTGCACCTCGTGCTCGCGCGCACGCCGCACGCGCCCGAGGGCGTGAAGGGCCTGTCGCTCTTCATCGTGCCGAAGTTCGTCGTCGACGACGACGGCTCGTGCGGCGCGCGCAACGACGTGCATTGCGTGTCGATCGAGCACAAGCTCGGCATCAAGGCGAGCCCGACCGCGGTGCTGCAGTTCGGCGATCACGGCGGCGCGATCGGCCAGTTGATCGGCGAAGAAAATCGCGGCCTCGAATACATGTTCATCATGATGAACGCCGCGCGCTTCGCGGTCGGCGTGCAGGGCGTCGCGGTGTCGGACCGCGCATACCGGAAGGCCGTCGCGTATGCGAAGGAGCGCGTGCAGAGCCGGCCCGTCGACGGCTCGGCGAAACAGGCGGTGACGATCATCCATCATCCGGACGTGCGCCGCATGCTCGCGACGATGCGCGCGCTGACCGAGGCGTCGCGCGCGCTCGCGTACGTCGCCGCGGCGGCGAGCGACCTCGCGCACCGGCATCCGGACGACGCGACGCGCGCGCAGCACCATGCGCGCTACGAATTCCTCGTGCCGATCGTGAAGGGCTGGAGCACCGAACTCGCGATCGACGTCGCGAGCCTCGGCGTGCAGGTGCACGGCGGAATGGGCTTCATCGAGGAGACCGGCGCCGCGCAGTTCTACCGCGACGCGCGGATCCTGTCGATCTACGAAGGCACGACCGCGATCCAGGCGAACGACTTCGTCGGCCGCAAGACGCTACGCGACGGCGGCGCGGTCGCGCAGGCGATGCTCGGCGACATCGGCGTGACGCTCGACGCGCTCGGCGCGCACGACGCCCGCGACAGCGCCGCGTTCGCGGCGATGCGCACGCACCTCGCGCGCGGTCGCGATGCGTTCGCGTCGGCCGTCGAGTACGTGCTCGCGAATGCAAAACGCGACCCGGATGCCGTGTTCGCCGGCAGCGTGCCGTATCTGAAGCTCGCCGGGATCGTGCTCGGCGGCTGGCAGATGGCGCGCGCGCTGCTCGCGGCGCAGCGCCTCCTCGCAGACGATCCGGCGTTCTACGGCGCGAAGATCGCGACCGCGCAGTTCTTCGCGCAACACGTGCTGCCGCAGGCCGTCGCGCTCGAAGCGGCGATCGTCAGCGCGAACGGCGGCGAAGGCGTGCTGGCGCTGAGCGAGGATCAGTTCTGACGGTCGTCGGCGGTCGGCGAACGGAAAACGGCACCGCGGTGCCGTTTTTCATCGCGTCGCGTCCCGTCGAGGTCGCGCGACAGCGCACTACGCGTAGGCCGGCCGGTGCGTGCCGCCGGTCTCGCGCAGATAGCGGTACACCGACAGATCGTCCGAGCGGATCGCCGGCTTCCTGCCGGACAGCAGGTCCGCGAGCAACTGGCCCGAGCCGCACGACATGGTCCAGCCGAGCGTGCCGTGGCCGGTGTTCAGGAACAGGTTCGGAAGCGGTGTGCGGCCGACGATCGGCGTGCCGTCCGGCGTCATCGGGCGCAGGCCGGTCCAGAACGTCGCCTGGGTCGTGTCGCCGCTGCCCGGGAACAGATCGTTCACGCACATGTCGAGCGTTTCGCGCCGCGCGTCGCGCAGCGTCCGGTCGTAGCCGACGATCTCCGCCATCCCGCCGACGCGGATACGCGAATCGAACCGCGTGATCGCGATCTTGTACGTTTCGTCGAGCACGGTCGAAACCGGCGCGGCGTTCGCATCGACGATCGGCACCGTGATCGAGTAGCCCTTCAGCGGATAGACCGGAATCTTGAGGACGCCGGCGAGCATCGGCGTCGAGTGCGAACCGAGCGCGACGACGAACGCGTCCGCGCGCAGCAGTTCGCCGCCGCACTGCACGCCCGCGACGCGGTCGCCGGCGATCGCGATGCCATCGATCGACGTGCGGTAGCGGAACTGCACGCCGAGACCGGCCGCGAGCGTCGCGAGGCGGGTCGTGAACAGATTGCAGTCGCCGGTTTCGTCGCCAGGCAGGCGCAGACCGCCGGTCAACTTGTGCGACACCGCACCGAGCGCCGGCTCCGCACGCGACAGTTCATCCGCGGCGAGCAGTTCGTATGGGACGTTCGCTTCGCGGAGTACCGCGATGTCTTTCGCGGCGCCGTCGAACTGCTGCTGCGTGCGAAAAAGCTGTAGCGTGCCGCCGGTGCGGCCTTCGTACTGGATGCCGGTTTCCGCGCGCAGCGCCTGCAGGCAGTCGCGGCTGTATTCGGCGAGACGTACCATGCGCCCCTTGTTCTGCGCATACCGTCCGGCGGTGCAGTTGCGCAGCATCTGCCACATCCATTGCAGCTGGAACGCCGAGCCGTCGAGCCGGATCGCGAGCGGCGCGTGCTTTTCGAACATCCACTTGAGCGCCTTCAGCGGAATGCCCGGCGCGGCCCACGGCGCCGCGTAACCCGGCGAAATCTGCCCGGCGTTCGCGAAACTGGTGTCGAGCGCCGGTCCCGCCTCGCGGTCGACCACCGTCACCTCGTGGCCCGCCCGCGCCAGATACCAGGCGCTGGTCACGCCGACGACACCACTCCCCAACACGACGATACGCATAGCCGCTCCCCGCTCGAACGAAAGGGGCCGTCCAGTGCTGCATCGCCGATTCAGGTGAAAACGGTAGTGATGTGGCGGACGGCCAGTATTTAGCGCTATGCTAGTGGCGTCAATTCAGGTTTTGTTATTGTTTTTGTCCGGAATTCAGGAAAAAATCATGCGTACACAGCGACAGCCGGTCCGCGCGCTCGACCGCCTCGATCGCCGCATCCTGAAGCTGCTGCAACAGGACGGCCGCATCGCGATGAAGGACCTCGCCGAGCAGGTCGGCTTGTCGGTCACGCCGTGCATCGAGCGCGTGAAACGGATGGAGCGCGACGGCGTGATCGCCGGCTACTACGCGCGCGTCAATCCGGCCGTGCTCGGCGCCGCGCTGCTGGTGTTCGTCGAGATCACGCTCGACCACAAGAGCGGCAACATGTTCGACCAGTTCCGCCGCGAGGTGCAGAAGATCCCGGAAGTGCTCGAATGCCACCTCGTGTCCGGCGACTTCGACTATCTGATCAAGGCGCGCATCGGCGAGATGGCCGACTACCGGAAGCTGCTCGGCGACATCCTGCTGCAACTGCCCGGCGCGGTGCAGTCGAAGAGCTACGTCGTGATGGAGGAGATCAAGGAGACGCTGACGATTCCGGTCGGCGACTGACGCCGTTCCGGCGCCGATTTTCGGGCTCGACAGCGCGGGCAGATACTGTATATTTATACAGGTATTCGGCCGCGTCTTCCCGTCGCGGCATGCTTTCCGACTTCCGCCGTGAACGATCCCGACCACAACGCCGACGCCTGGTATCCCGTTGCGCCGCCGACGCCGCGCAAGGGCCGCGGCGCGGTGACCAATCTGCAGGGCCGCTACGAAATCGACCAGCGCGAGACGTTCGACGACGGCTGGCAGCAGCCTGCACAACGCGGCGACGCGGACGGCGCCGTCGACGGCGCGCCTGCGCTGCGCACCCAGGTGTTCACCGAGCACGCGAAGAGCATTCTCACGCGCAACCGGTCGCCGGACGTGCCGTTCACCGTGTCGCTGAATCCGTATCGCGGCTGCGAGCACGGCTGCATCTACTGCTTCGCGCGGCCGACGCACAGCTACCTCGGACTGTCGCCGGGGCTCGACTTCGAAAGCCGGATCTACGCGAAGGTCAATGCGCCTGACCTGCTGGTGCGCGAACTGTCGAAGCCGTCGTACGAGCCGGAGCCGATCGCGCTCGGCGTGAACACCGACGCATGGCAGCCGGCCGAGCGCGAGTTGTGGCTCACGCGGCGCGTGCTCGAAGTGCTGTGCGAGCGGCACCATCCGTTCGCGGCGATCACGAAGTCGTCGCTGATCGAGCGCGACCTCGATCTGCTCGCGCCGATGGCGGCGCGTCGGCAGGTCGTCGCGGCGGTCACGATAACCACGCTCGACGCCGGCATCGCGCGCACGCTGGAGCCGCGCGCGGCGACGCCGGCGCGGCGGCTGCGCACGATCCGCGCGCTCGCCGACGCGGGCGTGCCGGTCGGCGTCAGCATCGCGCCGGTGATTCCGTTCGTCACCGAGCCGGACCTCGAACGCGTGCTGCAAGCGTGCGCCGAGGCCGGCGCGACGAGCGCGAGCTATATCGTGCTGCGGCTGCCGTGGGAGGTCGCGCCGCTGTTTCGCGACTGGCTGGCCGCGCACTTCCCGGATCGCGCCGAGCGGGTGATGAGCCGCGTGCGCGACATGCGCGGCGGCAAGGATTACGATTCGTCGTTCGCGCAGCGGATGAAGGGCACCGGGCTGTGGGCCGACCTGCTCCAGCAGCGCTTTCATCAGGCAGTGCGGCGCCTCGGGCTCAACGAGCGGCGTCACGGCATCCTGGACATGTCGCAGTTCAGCCGGGGCAAGCCGCCGGCCGCATTGCCGCCGGATCCGCAACTGAATCTGTTCTAGCGGCGCGGGCGGCCGTGCTGTGGTTTTCCCGTTAAGTGTTTGTTATGGCTTCGGTTTCAGGCTATAATCGCACGTTTCAGTGTTTCTGAACCCCGGTTTTCAAGGATTCTAGTATGGTCATCATCCGTCTGGCACGCGGCGGCTCGAAGAAGCGCCCGTTCTACAACATCGTCGCCACCGATTCGCGCAACCGCCGCGACGGCCGCTTCATCGAACGCGTGGGCTTTTACAACCCGGTCGCGACCAAGGGTGAAACGCTGCGCATCGCGCAAGACCGCGTCACCTACTGGCAAGGCGTCGGCGCGCAACTGTCGCCGGCCGTCGAGCGTCTCGTGAAGGACGCGCAAAAGGCCACCGCCGCCCAGCCGGCTGCGTAAAGTCGGTTCGACGGACCGTTCGCGAGTTTTCGTCTTGCCTTCCGGAGAACGCGGCCCGTCGAGCGCGAAGCCGCCATTCGGCGCGTTCGTGCAGAAAGCCGGCCGCGCCGGTGCGCCCAAAGGCGCGGCGGCCGCGACGGAGGGCCTGCGCGACGAATCCGACGCGAACTGGCCCGCCGATGCGATCGAAGTCGGCGCCGTGACCGATGCGTACGGCCTTAAAGGCTGGCTGAAGGTCGCCGCGCACGCGCAGGGCTCGCGCGGCGGTAACGCGCTGTTGTCCGCGAAACGCTGGTGGCTGGAAAAGGGCCGCGAGCGCAAATCGGCGCCGCGTATCGCCGCGAAAATCCACAGCGATACGATCGTCGGTCAACTGGCCGGCGTCGCCGACCGCGATGCGGCCCTGCTGTTGCGCGGCTGGCGCGTGTACGTGAGCCGCGGCGAGTTCCCCGCGCTGGAAGCCGACGAGTTCTACTGGGTCGACCTGATCGGCCTCGACGTCGTGAACGTCGCGGGCGTCGAACTCGGCAAGGTCGCCGACCTGATCGACAACGGCGCGCATTCGGTGCTGCAGGTCGAATACCCGTCGACGGACAAGGACGGCAGGCCGATCACCGGCGAGCGGCTGATTCCGTTCGTCGGCGTCTACGTGAAGACGGTGGATCAGGCGGCGAAGCGGATCGTCGTCGACTGGGAAGCCGATTACTGAACCGGATTCGCTGAATGGAGAGAGCGATATGCAGTTCGATGTCGTGACGCTCTTTCCCGAGATGTTCCGCGCGCTGACCGACTGGGGCATCACCAGTCGCGCGGCGAAGCAGCAGCGCTACGGGCTGCGCACGTGGAATCCGCGCGATTTCACGACCGACAACTACCGGACGATCGACGATCGTCCGTACGGCGGCGGTCCCGGCATGGTGATGCTCGCGCGTCCGCTCGAAGACGCGATCGGGGCCGCGCGGGCCGCGCAGCGCGAGCAGGGCATCGAGCGCGCGCGCGTGCTGCTGATGTCGCCGCAAGGCGCGCGTCTCACCCACGAACGGGTGATGCAGTTCGCGCAGGAGCCGGGCTTCGTGCTGCTGTGCGGCCGCTACGAAGCGATCGACCAGCGTCTCGTCGAGCGTTGCGTCGACGAGGAAGTCAGCCTCGGCGACTTCGTGCTGTCGGGCGGCGAACTGCCGGCGATGGCGCTGATGGACGCCGTGGTGCGCCAGTTGCCCGGTGTGTTGAACGATGCGCAGTCGGCGGTGCAGGACAGTTTCGTCGACGGTCTGCTCGACTGTCCGCACTACACGCGGCCCGAAGAATACGAAGGTCTGCGCGTGCCGGACGTGCTGCTGGGCGGCCATCATGCGGAAATCGAACAGTGGCGCCGCCGCGAGGCGCTGCGCAACACGTTTCACAAGCGGCCCGATCTGATCGAGCGGGCCAGAAAGAACAGGACGTTGAGCCGTGCCGACGAGGCGTGGCTCGCGAGTCTCGCGAACGAAACCGGCGAAGCATCGTAAGCGTTGCTTCGCCGGGCCGCGAACGGGACGAAAGGGCGGCGCTACTCCATGCGTGGACGGCGCCAGAAGTAAACCCATCCTCTATCGGGGCCGTGGATGCCGGGATCGGCACAGGCACGAACGCCGACAAGATGGCTCAAGGAGTCAGTCATGAATCTGATCGCAAAACTCGAACAGGAAGAAATCCAGCGCGTCCTCGGCGAAAAGACCATTCCCGAATTCGCGCCGGGCGATACGGTGGTCGTCAACGTGAACGTGGTCGAAGGCAGCCGCAAGCGCGTTCAGGCGTACGAAGGCGTCGTGATCGCGAAGCGCAACCGTGGCCTGAACTCGTCGTTCATCGTTCGCAAGATTTCGTCGGGCGAAGGCGTCGAGCGTACGTTCCAGACCTACTCGCCGCTGCTCGCGAGCATCGTCGTCAAGCGTCGCGGCGACGTGCGTCGTGCGAAGCTGTACTACCTGCGTGCGTTGTCGGGCAAGAAGGCGCGCATCAAGGAAAAGCTGGTCACGAAGGATCGTTCCGCCGCCGCTGCTGCGCCGAGCGAAGCGTAAAAGCTGTAAGAAAAAAGCACCCTTCGGGGTGCTTTTTTTGTTTTGGTCTCAGAATAACGACAAAACCGAGAGGGCCGCCGTACCGGCCCGACGCGAGACGCCGGCCGTCGCGCGTCGGCCGCACGTTGCTCGCATCGCCGGCCATGCACGCATCGACGTGCGCGTCATCCGAGAGATCCGTTGATCCGTCCCGTCTTCGAACCCGAAAGCCTGCCTGTCGAATCGACCGGCGCCAACCTGTCGCCGGTCCCCGCTGCGCGGCTGACTCCCGAGGGCCTGCGCGAGCGCTTCGAACAACGTCTGCCGTGGGATCCCGAGCCGCAGGAAGCGCGCGTGCGCGAGGTCCGCGATCCGCGCGAGGCGGCGGTGCTGATTCCGCTTGCGGTGCGCGCGTCCGGCCTCACCGTGCTGCTCACGCAGCGCGCCGACAATCTCAGCAATCACGCCGGGCAGATCAGCTTCCCGGGCGGCAGCCGCGAGCCGTCCGATCCGAGCCCGACCGCCGCGGCGCTGCGCGAGGCGAATGAGGAAGTGCATCTCGATCCGGCGCGCGTCGAGGTGCTCGGCGCGCTGCCCGAGTATCTGACCGGCACCGGCTTTCGCGTGACGCCGGTGGTTGGCCTGTTGCACGAACCGTTTTCGGTCGCCGCGGATTCGCTCGAAGTCGCGTCGATCTTCGAGGTGCCGCTCGCATTCCTGATGGATCCCGCGCATCACGAGGTGCGCGTGCTGCGCTGGGAGGGCGGCGAGCGCCGCTTCTTCGCGATGCCGTATCCGGCGACGGGCGACGGCGGCGTCAGCGTGCATCACTTCATCTGGGGCGCGACGGCGGGCATGCTGCGCAACTTCTATCGCTTCCTGCGCGCATGATCCACCGTCTGCGCCGGTCGTCCCGCGCACACTGTTGTGCGTTTGCCGCCGGGCGTTCTGGCACATCTGACCCTGTGATATCGTTGCATAACCCTTTCACAACCCCTGAATCTGCACGGCGCGTCGCATGACCTTCTTTTCCGTTTTGCTGGCTCTCGTGATCGAACAGGTACGCGCGCTGTCACCGGACAATCCGGTGATGACGCTGCTGAGGCTGCACGCGCAATGGGCGGCACGCGGCTTCGACGCGGGCAAGCCGAAGCACGGCGTGTTCGCGTGGTTGATCGTCGTGCTGCCGTGGACGGTCGCCGTCGCGCTCGTTTATTACGTGCTGTATCACATCAGCTTCGTGCTCGCGTTCCTGTGGAACGTGGTGATCGTGTACTTCACGCTCGGCTTCCGGCAGTTCAGCCACTACTTCACCGATATTCACCTCGCGCTGAACAACGACGACGTGCCGCGCGCGCGCGAAATCCTGCACGAATGGACCGGCATCGAGGCGGTCGACATGCCGGTCAGCGAGATCGTGCGCCACACGCTGATCCACGCGGTCGTCGCGTCGCACCGGCACGTGTTCGGCGTGTTCTTCTGGTTCCTGGTGCCGATCGGGCCGGCGGGCGCGGTGCTGTACCGGATCTCCGAACTGCTCGCGCGCGAGTGGTCGCAGCCGGCGGACGACCGCACCGACGCGTTCCCCGACTTCGCGCAGTACGTGTTCTTCGTGATCGACTGGATTCCGGCGCGGCTCACGTCGCTCGGCTTCGCGATCGTCGGCAATTTCGAGGACGCGATCTACGCGTGGCGCAATCACGCGAACCAGTGGCCGGACACGAACGAAGGCGTGCTGCTCGCGGCCGGCAGCGGCGCGCTCGGCGCGCGGCTGTCGGGACCGCTCGCGGAGCCGTCGAGCCTCGACGCGCTCGCCGCGACGCCGGGCGAGGGCGGTCCGCTGACGGTCGGCGACGACTGCACGCCGCGCACGCTGCAGTCGGCGGTCGGGCTGGTGTGGCGGGCGGTGATCCTGTGGATGATCCTGCTGCTGATGCTGACGATTGCGCTTTGGGTTTGATTGTCGTTTTCGACGAAGCAAACCCGCTTTCCGCACTCAAACATCCCGATCGTCGCGCGCCTCGCCGCACTGCCAGCAGACCGTGAACTGCGCTTCCAGCGTCTCGCCGCAATGCCGGCAGCGCCATGGCGGCGTGCCGGGCGGCGGGCCGTTGGTCGCGTCCGCGATGAGCCGGCGCGCGAGCTTTTCGTCGCGCTCGTCGACGAGCCACAGTTCCGGTGCGCACTGCTCGGCCGGAATCTCGCCGAGCGCGCCGCTCAGATAACGGTTGTGCAGTTCGCACGGCACGCCGGCCGTCGCGAGGATGTTCATCCAGTGCTGGGCGACGATCAGGCTGGGCGCGCGCGTGAGCTTGAGCATGGAGTGGACCGTCTCGCGTCTAGCGGACGATCTGGTTGATTTCGTGGACGAGCTGCGCGTACAGCGCATGCCGCTCGCGCGCGATGCGGCCGTCCTCGACCGCTTCGAGCACCGCGCATCCCGGCTCGTGCAGATGGTGGCAGTTGTAGAACCGGCAATGCGCGAGGAACGGCCGGAATTCCGGGAACGCGCGTTCGAGCTTGCCTTCGGTCAGGTGGTACAGGCCGAACTCCTGGAAACCCGGCGAATCGATCAGCGCGCCGCCGTCCGGCAGCGCGTACAGCCGCGTGAACGTCGTCGTGTGCCGGCCGCTGTTCAGCGCGGTCGAAATCTCCCGCGTCGCCACTTCCGCGTCCGGAATCAGCAGATTGACGAGCGTCGACTTGCCCATCCCGGACTGGCCGAGCAGCAGCGTCGCGTGGCCGCGCAGATAGCCGGCGAGCGCATCGCGCGCGGCGTCGGGCTGGGTGCGGATCGATGCGTCGACGACCGGATAGCCGAGCGCCCGATAGCGCGCGAGCCGTTCGCGCGCGAGCGGCAGCGCGGCCGCGACGTCGGTCTTGTTCAGCAGGATCAGCGGCTTTAGCTCGTTCGCCTCGGCCGCGACGAGCGCGCGCCCGAGCAGGTCTTCGCTGAAGTGCGGCTCGGTCGCGAGCACGATCAGCAACTGGTCGAGGTTCGCGGCGAACAGCTTCGACTTGTACTGGTCGGAGCGGTACAGCAGGTTGCGGCGCTCGTCGATCGCGACGATCACGCCCTGGTCGGCGGAGATCGGCTCATAGCTCACGTGGTCGCCGACCGCCACCTCGCTTTTCTTGCCGCGCGGAAAGCATTGCAGCGGCGCGCCGCCGCCGTCCGGCGCGACGACGTAATGGCGGCCGTGCGCGGCGATCACGACGCCGCGCGACGGCGTTGCTGCGGACGAGCCGGACGCGGGGGCCTTCGGGGCCGAGGCGCGCCGGTTCATGCGTGCTGCAGCAGGCGGTCGATCCGCTGCGACGCCGGCGGATGCGAGTAGTAGAACGCGGTGTAGAGCGGGTCGGGCGTCAGCGTCGACGCGTTGTCCTCGTACAGCTTCACGAGCGCGTTGACGAGGTTGTGCGCATCCGTCTGCGACGCGGCGAACGCGTCGGCCTCGAACTCATGTTTGCGCGAACTGAGGCTGCCGAGCGGCGTCACGAAGAACAGGAACACCGGCGCCGCGAGGAAGAACAGCACGAGCGCGAGCCCTTCGTTGCCGCCGGGCAGCGACGGCCGCACGCCGAGTCCCTCGTAGAACCACACGCGCTGCGACAGCCAGCCGAGCACCGCGAGCAGCACGAGACTGATCGCGAACGACACGATCATCCGCTTGGTGACGTGGCGGCGCTTGAAGTGCCCGAGTTCGTGCGCGAGCACCGCTTCGATCTCGCTGCCGGACAGGCGCGCGAGCAGCGTGTCGAAGAACACGATCCGCTTGGCTGCGCCGAAGCCGGTGAAATACGCGTTGCCGTGCGCGGAGCGGCGGCTGCCGTCCATCACGAACAGGCCCTTCGCCGCGAAGCCGCAGCGCTTCATCAGCGCCTCGATGCGCGCGCGCAGCGCTTCGTCGTTCAGCGGCTCGAACTTGTTGAAGAGCGGCGCGATGAAGGACGGATACAGCACCAGCACGAGCATCTGGAACACGACCCAGACCGCCCACGTCCACAGCCACCACAGGCTGCCGGCCTGCTTCATCAGCCACAGCACGACGAACAGCAGCGGAATGCCGAACGCCGCGCCGATCAGCGCGCCCTTGATGCGGTCCATGAAGAAGATCCGCTTCGTCATCCGGTTGAAGCCGAAGCGCGCCTCGATCACGAACTGGCGGTAGTAGTCGAGCGGCAGGTCGACTGCGCCGCTGATCGCGATCACCGCGCCGATCAGCGCGATCTGGCCGATGTAGCCGCGGCCGAGCAGGTCGGACAGGCCGAGGTCGAGCGCCTGCACGCCGCCGAGCAGCGTCAGCGCGACCAGCACGACCGCGCCGAGCACCACTTCGATCATCGTCAGCCGCGTGCGCGCGACGGTGTAGTCGGCCGCGCGCTGATGCGCGGTGAGCGGGATCGTCGCGGCGAACTGCGGCGGGACGGCGTCGCGATGTGCGGCGACGAAGCGGACCTGGCGCGACGCGAGCCACAGTTTGGTCGCGACCATCGCGAGTATCGCGATCACGAAAAGCGCGCTGAAGGTGAGGGTAGGCATCCGGGAAGTCCGTGGTATCTATGCGACAATTATATGTTCTTGCGGGCCCGCGCTGCTGCGCGCGTCGAGCGTGTTCCCGACGCCGCCGCGCGAGCCGTTCCGCACCGACCTTGGGCGCCCAGATGATCCACACCCCCGCTAACTCTCATCCGACCGGCGCGAACGCGACGGCCCCGCTCGCGCGCAGCGACATGAACCTGATCTGGCTCGACATGGAAATGACGGGGCTCGATCCGGATAACGACCGCATCATCGAGATCGCGGTGGTCGTCACCAATTCGACGCTCGACAAGGTGATCGAAGGCCCGGTGCTCGCGATCCACCAGGACGAAGCGGCGCTCGACCGGATGGACGAATGGAACCGCAACACGCACGGCCGTTCGGGACTGACCGGACGGGTGCGTGCGTCGACGGTGACCGAAGACGAAGCGACCCGGCTGATTCTCGAATTTCTCGGCCAGTACGTGCCGCCCGGCAAGTCGCCGATGTGCGGCAACTCGATCTGCCAGGACCGCCGCTTCATGGCGCGCTGGATGCCGACGCTCGAACGCTTCTTCCACTACCGCAACCTCGACGTCAGCACGCTGAAGGAACTGTGCCGCCGCTGGCAGCCGGCGATCTACAAGGGTTTCCAGAAGCGCGCGATGCACACCGCGCTCGCCGACATCCACGAGTCGATCGACGAACTCAAGTATTACCGCGACCGCTTCCTGATTCCGGCGGCGTCGGACGCACCGGACGCGTCGCCGGCCGCGTGAGCCGCGCGGCGAGCCGGCGCTTCACGCGCGCGGCGGGCGCCGCGCGCTCTTCGGCCGGAACGCGTCGATCACGGCCGGATCGGTTTCGACGTACGGTCCGCCGATCAGATCGATGCAGTAAGGCACCGCCGCGAAAATGCCCGGCACCTTCACCGCGCCGCTGCCGTCGCGCAGCCCTTCGAGCGTTTCGCGGATCGATTTCGGCTGGCCGGGCAGGTTGATGATCAGCGCCGCATGGTCGTCGGTCTCGCGGATCACCGCGACCTGCCGCGACAGGATCGCGGTCGGCACGAAGTTCAGGCTGATCTGCCGCATCTGTTCGCCGAAGCCCGGCATCTCCTTCGTCGCGACCGCGAGCGTCGCTTCCGGCGTCACGTCGCGGCGCGCGGGGCCGGTGCCGCCGGTCGTCAGCACGAGGTCGCAGCCGAGGCCGTCGACGAGCGCGGTCAGCGTCGCCGAGATCGTCGCCGCGTCGTCGTGGATCAGCCGCTTTTCGGCGCGCCACGGCGACGTCAGCGCGGCACCGAGCCATTCGATCAGCGACGGCAGCCCCTTGTCCTCGTAGACGCCGGCGGTCGCACGGTCGCTGACCGACACGAGGCCGATCACCAGTTCGTCCGGATGGTTGCGCTCAGGCTTCGTCATCGTCGTGTTCCTGCGGGTCGTGGTCGGGCGTGTCGCCGTCTTCGCTTTCGTCCGCGCTGCCGCCGGCGCGCCGGATCCACTGGAACAGCTCGCGGAAGTAGCGCGGCGGCTTGCCCTGCTGCGCCTCGCGGCGCGCGTTGCGGATCAGCGTGCGGCCTTCCTGCGGGTCCGCGCCCGGATGTTCGCGAATGAACGCGGTCAGCGCGGCGTCGTCGGCGAGCAACTGCTCGCGCGTGCGTTCGATCCAGTGCAGGCGCGCGGTCGCCGCGCGGTTCACGCCGCGGTATTCGTCGAGCGCGGTGCGCAGCGCGGCGGTTTCGTCGTCGCGCAGGCCGCGCATCACGCGGCCGACGTACTGCACCTGGCGGCGTTTGCCTTCGTGATCGGTGATGCGGCGCGCTTCGTGCACCGCGTCCGCGAGGTCTTCGGGCATCGGCATGCGCTTGAGCGCGTCCTTCGGCAACTCGACGAGCGCCACGCCCAGTTCCTGCAGCGCGTGCATCTCGCGCTTCAGTTGCGATTTGCTCGGACGGTCGTAGCCGTGGTCGTCCGGCACGGCCGCCGCGTCCGGCATCGGTTGAATACGGGTTTTGCGTGTCATGGCGCGTATTGTATCGCGCACGCGGCGCCGTTCTGCCGCGCCGCGGGCGTCGGCGCGACGCGTGCCGGCAGGCGCGAACGCGCGGCGCAGACGGCCCGCAGTGACAGCGCACAGACCTTGCTATGATCGCGGAATGCGCACGGCGACGGCGCGTTCGACACAGCGGATTGCGCCTCGCCTCCGCATCGACCCACCGTCACCAGCATCGACCACCAGCGGGCCGCGACAGGCCCAGAACCGGACCGTAACGACAATGGCAGCAGACCTCGAAGCCCGGCAGCGCTTTTTTCCGCACACCCAGGACGAACTCAGGGAAATCGCGTCGGACATTCTCCGCCACGCGAAGTCGCTCGGCGCGACCGACGCGGCGACCGAAATTTCCGAAGGCGACGGCCTGTCGGTGTCGGTGCGCCGCGGCGAAGTCGAGACGATCGAGCACAATCGCGACAAGATGGTCGGCGTGACCGTCTATATCGGCCAGAAGCGCGGCAACGCAAGCACGTCGGATTTCTCGCCGCAGGCGCTGAAGGACACGGTGTCGGCCGCGTACAACATCGCGCGCTTCACCGCCGACGACGATTGCGCGGGCCTCGCCGATCGCGACCTGCTCGAAGCCGCGCCGCGCGACCTCGACCTTTATCACCCGTGGGCCTTGTCCGCCGACGAAGCGGTCGAGATCGCGCGCCGCGCGGAGGACGCCGCGTTCGCGACCGACCCGCGGGTGCGCAATTCGGAGGGCGCGAGCGTGTCCGCGCAGCACTCGCAGTTCGTGCTCGGCACGACCAACGGCTTCCTGCACGGCTATCCGTATTCGCGCCACTACATCTCGTGCGCGCCGATCGCGGGCGAAGGCCGCCAGATGCAGCGCGACGACTGGTACACGTCGCGCCGCAGCGCGGGCGAACTCGCGGCGCCGGAGGCGGTCGGCCGCTACGCGGCGGAGCGCGCGCTGTCGCGGCTCGGCGCGCGCGGGCTCGATACGCGCAAGGTGCCGGTGCTGTTCGAGGCGCCGATCGCGGCGGGCCTGCTCGGCGCGTTCGTGCAGGCGACGAGCGGCGGCGCGCTGTATCGCAAGACCTCGTTCCTCGTCGACAGCCTCGGCAAGCCGGTGTTCGCGCCGCACGTGCAGATCGTCGAGGATCCGCACGTGCCGCGCGCCGCCGGCAGCGCGCCGTTCGACGAGGAAGGCGTGCGCACCGCGCGCCGCGACGTCGTGAAGGACGGCGTCGTGCAGGGCTATTTCCTGTCGAGCTATTCGGCGCGCAAGCTCGGCATGCAGACGACCGGCAATGCGGGCGGCTCGCACAACCTCGCGCTGCAAAGCTCGCTGACGCATCCGGACGACGACTTCGAGGCGATGCTGAAAAAGCTCGGCACCGGCCTGCTGCTGACCGAACTGATGGGGCAGGGCGTGAACTTCGTGACCGGCGACTATTCGCGCGGCGCGTCGGGCTTCTGGGTCGAGAACGGCGTGATCCAGTACCCGGTCGAGGAGATCACCGTCGCGTCGACGCTGCAGGAGATGTTCCGCCACATCGTCGCGATCGGCGCCGATACGCTGACGCGCGGCACGCGGCAGACCGGCTCGGTGCTGATCGAACGGATGACGGTGGCCGGGCAATAGCGGCTGGCGGCGCGTACCGCCGTCTGCCGCGCGTCACGAAAAAAGCACGCCTACGCGTGCTTTTTTTCGTCGCCCGCGTCAGTCGCGCCGCTCGTACGTGACGAACGCGAAGTCGAAGTCGTTCGGCGCGGCCGCGTGATGCGGGTCGCGCGACGTCTCGCGCCAGCGCAGCGGATCGGGCGCCGGAAACGTCGCGTCGCCGGCGAAGTCCGCGGCGATCTCGGTGACGATCAGCTTGCGCGCCTTCTCGATGCCTTCGACGTAAAGCTGCGCGCCGCCGATCAGGAACGCCTCGGGCGCGCGGTCCTGCGCGGCGAGCGCGAGCGCGTCGTCGAGGCTCGTCGCGGTGTCGCAGCCGGGAAAACGCCGCGACGCGTCGCGCGTGACGACGATGTTGCGCCGTCCCGGCAGCACGCGGCCGATCGATTCGTGCGTCTTGCGGCCCATCACGATCGGCGCGCCCATCGTCGTGCGCTTGAAGAACGCGAGGTCTTCGGGGAGCCGCCAGGGCAGCTGGTTGTCGCGGCCGATCACGCCATTGCGCGCGCGGGCGACGATCACGGTGAGCGTCGTCATCGAAAAGGGGGGAAGTCGTAGGCCAGGGCGCCCCGATTCTACCCGACGCGGCGCGCGTGCCCGCCGTCCGGCAGGCCGCGCCGCGCTCAGTCGCGGCCGTCCGGCTCGCCGTCGAGCGCCGTTTTTTCGTCGCGCAGGCCGTGCGCGCCCATCAGCCGGTACAGCGTCACGCGCGAGATGCCGAGTTCCGCCGCCGCGTCGGCGAGCCGGTGCCGGTGACGCAGCAGCGCCGCCTCGATTGCGCGCCGCTCGGCCTGCTCGCGCGCGTCGGCGAGCGTCACCGGCGCGCTCTCGGTGAACTGCGCGAGGTCGAGGTCGTCGGCCGAGATCAGCTTGCTTTCCGCCATCACGATCGCGCGCCGTACGCGGTTGATCAGTTCGCGCACGTTGCCCGGCCAGTTGTAGTTGTACATCGCCTCGATCGCGCACGGCGTGAAGCCGCGGATGCGCCGCGCGCTGTCCATCCGGAACCGGCGCAGCACGTGGTGCGCGAGAATTTCGATGTCCTTGCCGCGCGCGCGCAGCGGCGGCTCGTCGACGCGCAGCACGCACAGGCGGTGATACAGGTCCTCGCGAAAGCGTCCGTCGCGCATCGCGGTTTGCAGGTCGACGTGCGTCGCCGAGATGATCCGCACGTCGACCGGAATCTGCTCGTGGCCGCCGAGCCGCTCGATCTTGCCTTCCTGCAGGAAGCGCAGCAGGCTCGCCTGGCTTTCGAGCGGCAGATCGCCGATTTCGTCGAGAAACAGCGTGCCGCCGTTCGCGGATTCGACGCGGCCGATCTTGCGCTGGTTCGCGCCGGTGAACGCGCCGCGCTCGTAGCCGAACAGTTCGGACTGCAACAGATGCGGCGGAATCGCGCCGCAGTTGATCGGCACGAACGGCGCCTTGCGCCGCACGGACCGTTCGTGGATCGCGAGCGCGGTCAGTTCCTTGCCGGTGCCGGATTCGCCGGAGATGAACACCGCCGCGTCGGTGTTCGCGACCTTGCGGATCGTGCGAAAAAGCTGCTGCATCGCGTCGCAGGTGCCGACCATCTCGTCGTCGTCGGGCGTGCTCGCGAGCGGCGGCGGCTCCGGGTCGCACAGCGTGACCATGCCGAACGCGTGGTTGACGAGGTAGTCGAGCGTCGCGGGCGCGACCGGCAACTGCACGTAGTCGAAGCAGTAATGGCGGATCAGCCGCCGCACGCCGGCGTCGGCGAGCCGCGCCGCGTCGGTCAGCACGATCCAGCCGACCTGTTGCAGCCGCAGGCTCGCTTCGAGCCCGCCCAGTTCGCGTTGCCCGAAGCCGCTCAGATCGACGACGCCCGCGCACGCGCGGTCGGGCTTCAGAAGCCGCGTCGCTTCGTGCGGCGTGCGGGCGACCACGAGGGTCCAGCCGCGGCTTTTCAGGTACGCGACCAGCGCCGGGTCGGGTGCGCGCGCGACGTATACGAGCACCCGCTCGGCGACCTGCGCCGAGCGCGGCCCGGACGCCTGCTGCGCGCTGGCGGCGGTGTCAGCGCGCGGCGCGTCGGCGTCGGCGACGTCGGACCCGGTCGCGGGCCGCGGCGGCCCCGCGACCGCGAGCCGGCGCGTCGCCGTCGGGAACGGCGTCACGCTCGCGGAAAGAGGGGAGGGTTCGCGCACGATGGCCTCGCGTTCGTCAGAAGGTGTAAGGGAAGCGCACGCCGACCACGAAGTTCGGCGCGTCGGGCGTAAGTCCCACCGACAGCGCGCCGTTGATCGTCAGGTGCTTGTTGACCACGTGATTCAGGCCGAAATTCAGTACCGACGCGGTGGTCTGGCTGCCGGGCACGTCGGTCCATGCGCCGCCCGGCGCCCTGGTCTTCGAGCGCGGCTGCAGCGCCATCGTGTACGAGATGCTCGCGGAATCCTTGTCGGAGAACGCGAGCGCGACGCCGCCGCCGAACTGGATGATGTCGCCGAGCTTGACGTCCGCCGGCTCGGTCTGTCCGACCACCGACGAGATGTCGCCGAACGAGCGCGCGACGTTGTACGTGTACGACAGGCTGCCGAACAGCACGATCGGGTCGTAGGTCTTCAGCACCGACATGCCGGCCGTGATGTTCCAGAAGCCGGTGCCGGTCGGCAGTTCGTCGGGCGCGACGAGGTTGGTGTTGTCCGGCGTGATCTGCTGGACCTTGATGCCGAACGGCGAGGTGCCGGTCGGCGCCTTCACGCGCAGGCTGCCGACGACGTCGGGCAGGTTGTTGGTCTCCTTCAGGAACTGGTAGTAGATCCCGAAGTTCACGTCGCCGAGCGCGTGCGAACTGACTGACGCATCGGACAGCGTGCCCGCCGCGCCGCCCGCGCCGCCGACCACGAACGCGCTGTTGCGGTACATGTACGGCACGTCGACGTCGACGCTGATCCGGTCGGTCAGCCCGTAGCGCGCGTCGAGGTCGGCCATCACCTGGTGCGACTTGGTCTGGCCGAGGTTGATGTTGCCGAGGAAGATCGCGTCGAGCGCGAGGAAGCCGGACAGCTGCAGCTGGCGCCGGTCGTAGTAGGTGTCGCTGATGCCCCAGTCGAGCGTCAGCCGGCGGTCGAAGAGCGGCGCGTGTTCGCGCTGCACGACGGCCTCCTCGGCCTGCGTGCGGGTCGGCTCGCTCGCCTTCTGGGTCTCGCCGATCGCGGTCGGTTCGCCGCCCGCGGATCGCGGGCCGCTCGCGCTGCTTGCGCCGCCGGCGTCGGTCGCGCCGCCCTCGGGCGACGGCGGATTGACCGGCACGCCGGTCGCAGTGCCGCTCTGCGCGCCGGGCGCGTTCACGCCGGGCGTCGCCTGCGCGAGCGGCGGCATCGGCGGCGCGAGCGCGTCGGCGGCGGCCTGTTCGGCGGGCGTGCCGCCGGCCGGCGCCGACTGGGCGCCGCCGGAAAGGCCGCGTCCGCGCTGCGCCATCTCCAGGTCGGTGACCTGGTGTTCGAGCGACCGGATCTGTTTTTGCTGCTCGTCGACCACGCGCATCAGGGTGTTCAGACGTTCTTCGAGTGACTGGTTCGCCAGCGCCTGGGCGTCGGCGTCGTGCGCCAGCATGCAAAACAGCAGCACCGCTGCGGGTATCGCGGCCAGCGTCGGCCGTCGCCCGATGGTCCTCGGCATCGTGTTCATTGTTGTTCCCCCGGATTACCGCGCGTGCCCGCGCAACGCACGGGCACGCGCGCATTCGACTGCTCGTTTGCTTTTTGACTGCGTCGCGCGGGTCGCGGCCCGCGTCGAAGGTCTCCTCGTCAATGGGCGTTGTGGAGCGCCTGCAGTACCCCGATCTGCCGGAGCATCGCGCCGCTCATCGGTTGTGTCTGCAACACCAGTTGCAACTGGTTCTCGACCTGCTGGCTGTTGCCGGCGACCTGCAACAGTTGCGCGATCGTGCCCGCCTGCTGCGCGCTGCCCGGCACGATGCGCTGCGTCGCGATGCCGGCCGGCGTCTGTAGCGCGACCGTCACGCCGCCGTTTTCGAACGCGATGCCGGCCTTCATCGTGCCGTTCGCATTCGCCGCGCTGGACGCGGCCGACGCGCTGCCGCCGACCACGTTCGCGAACTGCGCCGCGTTGTTGCTGTAGTCGATCTGCGCCGAGTTCGTGCCGACGTTGCCGTTGCCGGCGACCTGGGTGATCTGCGATACGCCGTTCACCGACACGTTCTGGCCGCCGCTGGCGCTCGCGTCCGGATTCGCGCCGTTGCTCCCTGCCGGATGGTTGCCGCCGGCCGGGTCGACGATGCGGGCGGCGGTCCGGACCTGCGCGCCGACCTGGTTCGCGCTGTTGCGGGCCACCGACAGCGTGCCTTGCGCGAGCGCGGCCGCGCCGTTCGGCAGGCGCCACGTCGAAAGCAGGTTCAGCACGAACCCGGAGATCATCTGCGCGCCGGCGTACTTGCCGGTTTGCGCGGCGAGCACGTCGTCGCCGACACTTTGCCACCGCAGCGCGTGGCCGGCGTCGGCGGCAAGAAACGCCGGCGGCTTTGCGGCGGACGCGAGTCCGTCGTCGGCCCACGCGCCGCCCGCGTGGCTGATCGCGAGCGCGCCGAGCGCGGCCGCGACAGGGTGAGTGAAGAGGTAGCGGTTCATGGCGGCTCAGAACAGGGCGGCCTTGTCGAGGCCGAATTCGACGAAGGGAGTGGCCGGTGTGCCGTTCTGCACCGCGTTGGCGCGCAGCTTCAGCGCGAGCGACTCGTTGTTCTGCAACAGCGGCGAATCGTCCCTGAACGGTTTGCCGAGCACCGCGAACACGAGGCCGTTCCACGCTTTCGCGAAGTCGCGTTCGGCGACGATGCGGTTGCCGAGCGCGGGGTCGGCAATGAAGATGCGGCCGCTTTGCGCGTGCTTGACGATCACGAAGTGTTCGTAGCCGCCGATGTTCATCAGCACCATCACCGGGATCTGCAGGTGATAGAGCGCTTGCGTGGTCACCCGAAAGCCGCGTCCGCGCAGGCCGATGGTCTCGACGAACTTCTTCATGTCGAGCATCGAGAAGCCGTTCTTCACGACGATCGCGGGCGTCGAGAACACCATCATCCGGCGAATCAGTTCGGTTTCCGGAATATCGATGCCATAGCCGTACTTGAGCAGCGTCGAGAGCGCGGCGGCGCCGCAGCTATAGTCGAACTGCTGGCTGACGATGCTTGAATAACGGATATCTCTCATCGAGCGAATCGGCTTCCTGAGCGGCACGCCGACGAGATTAGTCGTATCGATGGTGGATTGTGCGTGGGCCGGCGCACACAACAGACAAATTGCCAGCGCGGCCGAAAACGCCCTTACCGCCGGGAGCGGATCGAACCCGGACATGATGGTCTCCTGCATTGGTCTCAAGCGCCGGCCGCGCGTAGCGGCCGGCGTCCTTCCCCTGGGTCGTGCCCGAGCGGCCTAGTGACCGCTGTTCAGCGCGGCGATCGCGAGGCCGTTGTGCTGCAGGTTGCCGACGCCGCCCGCGATGTTCACGCCGATGTTGCCGCTCGCACCGTTGAACGTGTTCGAGCCGAGGTTCGCGGTGCCCTGGAACGAACCGCGCACGGCCATGTTCGCGTTCTGCGAGTTGTCGTCGGTCGCGACCATCGCGGTCGTCATCGCCTGACCCGGGCTCGTCGTCGTCACCGCGCCGGCAAGGCTGTTGTTCTGGATGTTGCCGACGCCCGACGCGACGTTCACGCCGACGTTGCCGGTGACGCTCGACAGCGAGTTGTCGCCGACCGACGCGTTCAGGTTGTAGTTGTGAATGGTCGCGGTGCCGCTGCCCTGCTGCGTGTTGAAGATCTGCGCGTTGCCGAACACGTTGCCGATATCGACCGACGCCAGCGCGACGTTGTTCGCCTGCGCATTGTCGACGCCCTCGGCGATGTTGATGCCGAGGTTGCCGGATACGCCGGTCGCCGCGTTGCTGCCGGTCGACGCGTCGAGCGTCGCCGCCTGCTGCGTGTTCGTGACCTGGGTGAGTTTGCCGGTCGTCTTTTCGTCGACGGTGGCGAGCGAGTCGCTGACCGAGTAGCCGGATGCGCGGCTCGAATTCGTCGCCTTTGCGTACGACGACGACGCCGAGCGCGAGCGGCTGTTGCTCGCCTGGGTCGTGTGTCCGTACGCGCTGGTGGCGTCGTGCGAGCGGCTCGACGAGCCGTTCACGTTCGCGGTCAGCGACGCGCTGCCGGTGCCGTCCGCATACTTGCTGTTCGCGTTCGATGCGGTGGACGTCGACGCGGCGTCCGACGTGCGGCCCCACGAATTCGCGACCTGGTTGGTGCCCGAGTTGTCGTGCGCGCTGCCGCGGTTGCGATAGCTGCCTTCCGAGCCGCCGAGCGAGACGCTGGCCGAGCCGTTCGCCGGGTGGCCGCTGCTCGCGGTCTGGATGTTGCCCGTCGCGTTGCCGCCGGCGCTTTGGGTCTGCGACGACGTATTGTTCGCGACGCTCGACCAGCCGTGCGTGGCGCCGCTCGATCCGGTGTTCGACGCATCCTTCGTCGACGAACTGTTGTGCGCGCTGCCGTTGTCGGTCGCGACGTGATAGTCGCCCGACGCGCTCGCATTCAGGCTCTGACCGAAGCTCGAATGGCTGGTCGCGCTGCTGGCGGTCTGCGTCTGGAACGAATGCGAACTCGTCGACGCGTGCGACGCGCTGGACTGGTTCGCGCTGGAGAACGCAGTGTTGTGGTACGACGTGTTGGTGCCGGTGCCGTTCACGCTGAAGTTGCTGTCGTGATAGGTGGTGGTCACCGCGCCGACCGTGTAACTCTGCGCCTGCGGGAACAGCGTCGCCTGCGCATCGACGCTCTGGTTGTTGTTGATCGCGGCGCCCGCGGTGCTCGACACCGACACGCAGCCGAACAGCGTGACCCAGCCCTGTACGCCGACCTGTTCGCCGACCGCGGTGGAATTGAAGATCCACGCATGCGACGGGGCCGCGAACGCGGAGCCCGTCGCCGTGGCGAGGATGGCTGCTGCAATGAGAGTGCGCTTCATGGTTTTACGCTCCGATACGGATGGGATGAGTGAGTTAAAAAAGCGTGCCCGCCGGGGGACGGAGCACAAAACGGTTCGCCGTCACGTTGCCGGCGCCGGCTGTCTGGTTGACCTGTACGAGGCCCGTGGCATTCGCGAAGGCTGCATTGCCGATACTGGCCTCGCGAATGCCCTGTGCCTCGGCCGGGCGTCCCCGACCGCCGTTGGTCGCGGCCGCCGCGGACAGCACCGCGTCCGAAACCGCCTCGACCCCGATCGCAGCAGTGCCGAGCTGCGCACGGTTGCTCTGGATGTTGCCCGCGCCCGCCGCCTGGTTGACCATCACCGCGCCGGACGCATTGGAGAACGCGCGCGCGCCGATGCTCGCGCGCGCGGTCGTCACGACCGCGGCGCTGCTTGCGCGCTGCGCATTCAGATTCAGGTTGGCGACCGCGCCGCCGCCGGTGATCGCCAGCTGGTTGGCCTGCGCGTTGTCGACGCCGGCCGCTTCGTTGACGGTGAACGCGCCGGTCGTGCCGAGCGCGGCGTCGGGCGCCACGCTCGCGGTCGCGCCGACGCTCGCCTGCGCGTGCGCGGCGCTCGCGGCGACGAGGGCGGCGGTCGCGGCGGCGAGCGCGACCGCGCGGCGTGCGCGCGGTCGCAACGGGAGAACGCGCGTGCTCATCGCGTTCCTCCGAGCGCGCCGGACAGCGCGGTGGACAGCGGCGCGAGCGCGCCGGTGACGGTCGACGAAATGGTGCTGCCGATGCCGCCGACCGCGCCGCCCGTCGCGCCGAGCGCGGTGTTCGCGCCGGTCTGGCTGCCGCTCAGGATGCGCGTGACCGCGAGCATGCCGGCGTTCGGATTGTTCAGCAGGCCGCCGGGCGCGACGCCGCTCGAACCGTGCGCGTTGGTCAGGTCGGTGTCCGATACGAGCGACGCCATCATCGGATCGAACGAGTTCTTCGGGAACGTCGTCGCGCGCACGCCGACCGGATCCTGCGCTTGCGGCACCGCCGCGAACGCGCTGCGCGGCGTCACATCGCGCTCGACGATGATGTCGCCGGGATTCGCGACCTGCTGCGCGTGGGCGACCGGCGCGATCGCGCCGGCGAGGCCCGACAGTGCGCCGAGCACGACGGCGGCGCGAGCGCTTCCCCACCGGCCGCGAGGCGGTGTCTTGATACGGACGGTCATGCTGGTCTCCTTCGCGAAGCCCGGGCCGCTGGCGGGCGGCGCCAGGCGTTCGGGTAGCGTTATCGGCGCGTGTAGCTGGCGATGTTCCCCTGCGCGGCTTGCGACGCGTCGACCGGCACCGGCAGCGGCGCGGGCGGCGCGATCTCGTCCCACAGCGTGACGCCGTTGCCGTGCATCAGCGCCGGCGTGGCGGCCACCATCACCATGCCGACGCCGGCCGCGCCGCCGCGCTGACGCGACAACGTTTGATCGTCGAGCGGGCCGGCGTCGCGCGCGAACGGCCCGCGAAACGCGGCGGCGGGCGCGTCGGTGTCGGCGGTCGCGACCGGCGCGTCGGCCGACTGCGCGCGGGCGGCCGGCGCGGCGACGAGCAGTACGGCGGCGAGCGCGGCGGCCAGCGTGGCGGCCAGCCGCGCGGGGCGGTCGGCGTCGATCGGCATTCGGGCACGGCGGCAAACGAATCGCATGGCGGGGTCTCCTGTTCGCCCGACTGCTTAGCGAAACCTGTGCCACCGCGCGAAACCCGTTGATGCGTCTTGCCCCGCGCCGGTGCGCGCCAATTGAGTCCGGCAAAAACCCGCCAAAATGTTTCATCGATGAAACGGGGTAAATGCCGGAATACTGCAGATGTAGTAGATAAAAATGCGGGTGGTGCTAATGAGGTATTACTGAGTCCGTCATTTAATCGCGTTTAATTCTGACCTATAAGACACGCGGATCGGCTGGAAACGGTCCCAGCGCGGGTGTCGCGTGCCGACAAATTTTTAACGATTTCGACTGCGGATATAGTAAGCTCTGCAAAAACCAGGAGTTAGAACAAGCCCACTATTGGGCCGCGTAAAAATTACGCACACACGCCGTAAGTCGGGGATCCGCTGTCAGTAAAAACGTGCCGGTCGCCTTTTCGCAAAGGCGGTGGCGGTAATTACTGCTGCCTGAAATTCAGGTGCGTGCCGTCATTCCCCAAACATGTGTTGGCAAGAGGATCTGAATAATGGAACCCGCAACGCGGCAACTGGTGTATGTGACGCGCGATCCGAGCGCGGCATTGCACGACCGGTTTGAGGAGCGCGGCTGGCAGGTGGAGATCGTGGATAATGCGCGCGACGCACGTCGTCTCGTTCGGGCCGGGCAGCCGGCCGGCGGTCTGCTCGACCTGACGTGCCAGTTCCCGGTCACCGAAATCGGTGCATTCGAACCGTGCCTGATGCTGCCCAACGTCGGCTGGGTCGCGGCGACGACGACCGGCCAGTTGCACGACGCGTCGCTGCGCCGGCTGGTGCGCGGTTACTGTTTCGATTACGTAACAATGCCCTGGAGCGGCGAGCGCGTCGTCGATTCGGTCGGCCACGCGTACGGCATGGTCTCGCTCGGCGAGCCCGCATCGAACGACACGACGGGCGGCACCGAAGGCGAAATGGTCGGCTCGTGCGACGCGATGCTCGCGCTCTTTCGCTCGATCCGCAAGGTCGCGATGACCGACGCGCCGGTATTCATTTCCGGCGAGTCCGGCACCGGCAAGGAACTGACCGCGGTCGCGATCCACGAGCGTTCGTCACGGCGCAAGGCGCCGTTCGTGCCGATCAACTGCGGCGCGATTCCGCCGCATCTGCTGCAGTCGGAACTGTTCGGCTTCGAGCGCGGCGCGTTCACCGGCGCGAGCCAGCGCAAGATCGGCCGCGTCGAGTCGGCGAACGGCGGCACGCTGTTCCTCGACGAAATCGGCGACCTGCCGCTCGAAAGCCAGGCCAGCCTGCTGCGCTTCCTGCAGGAAGGCAAGATCGAGCGGCTCGGCGGCCACGAGCAGATTCCGGTCGACGTGCGCATCATTTCCGCGACGCACGTGGACCTGCGCGCGGCGATGGCCGACGGCCGCTTCCGTCAGGATCTCTACCACCGTCTGTGCGTGCTGCAGATCGACGAGCCGCCGCTGCGCGCGCGCGGCAAGGACATCGAACTGCTCGCGCGGCACATGCTCGAACGCTTTCGCAAGGATGGCGTGCGGCGGCTGCGCGGCTTCTCGCCGGACGCGATCGCGGCGCTGCACAACTACAGCTGGCCCGGCAACGTGCGCGAGCTGATCAACCGCGTACGGCGCGCGATCGTGATGGCCGAGGGCCGCTCGATCACCGCGCGCGACCTCGAACTCGGCGAATACGTCGAGGTGGTGCCGGTGTCGCTCGCGCAGGCGCGCGAAGCGGCGGAGCGTCAGGCGATCGAACTCGCACTGCTGCGCCATCGCGGGCGGCTCGGCGACGCGGCGCACGAACTCGGCATCTCGCGCGTAACGTTGTACCGGCTGCTGTGCGCGCATGGCATGCGCCACATGCAGAGCGACGGACTCGCGCCGCATGCGGGCGGTCTCACGTCCGGCACCCGCCGCGCGATGTAGGGACCCGGCTCGCGCGGGACCGGCGTCGCGCGCACGGCCGGCGACGCCCGCAAGCGTCGGGCGTCGCTTGGTAGAATCGGGGTTTTCGCCGGCGCCACCGTCGTCCGGCCGCACAGGAACCCCGCATGAAACAGTACCTCGATCTGGTCCGTTCGATTCTCGACACCGGCTCCTGGCAGGAGAACCGCACCGGCATCCGCACGCTCAGCCTGCCGGGCGCGATGCTGCGTTTCGATCTGCAACAGGGTTTTCCGGCGGTGACGACGAAGAAGCTCGCGTTCAAGTCGGCGGTCGGCGAATTGATCGGTTTCCTGCGCGCGTCGCGCAGCGCGGCGGACTTTCGCGCGCTCGGCTGCAAGGTGTGGGACGCGAACGCGAACCAGAACGCGCAGTGGCTCGCGAACCCGTACCGCGACGGCCCGGACGACCTCGGCGACGTCTACGGCGTGCAGTGGCGCCGCTGGCCCGCGTACAAGGTGCTCGACGCGGACGCGTCCGCGCGGATCGACGACGCGCTGTCGCGCGGTTACCGGCGCGTCGCGGAAGTCGTCGAAGACGGCCGTCCGAAGGTGCTGCTGTACAAGGCGATCGACCAGTTGCGGCAGTGTCTCGACGCGATCATGAACAACCCGTCGGACCGGCGCATTCTCTTTCACGCGTGGAATCCGGCGGTGCTCGAAGAGATCGCGCTGCCCGCGTGCCATCTGCTGTACCAGTTCCTGCCGAACCCGTCGCGCCGCGAAATCTCGCTGTGCCTGTACATCCGCAGCAACGACGTCGGGCTCGGCACGCCGTTCAACCTGGCCGAAGGCGCGGTGCTGCTCCACCTCGTCGGCCGGCTGACGGGCTACACGCCGCGCTGGTTCTCGTACTTCATCGGCGACGCGCACATCTACGAGAACCAGTTGGACATGCTGCGCGAACAACTGCGCCGCGAGCCGTACGACAGCCCGCAACTCGCGATCTCGCCGCGCATTCCCGACTACGCGACGACCGGCGCGTACGAGCCCGAGTGGCTGGAGAAGGTCGAGCCGTCGGACTTTTCGCTGGTCGGCTACCGGCATCACGAGCCGCTGACCGCGCCGATGGCGGTCTAGCGCGTCACGACCCAACGAACGCATCGAACTGCCGCTGGCCGGCCGGCGTGATTCGCAGCACGCGCGGCTGGTTCGTGCGTTCGACCCAGCCGCGCGTCGTCCACGCGTCGAGCAGCGCCGCGCCGAGCGCGCCGCCCAGATGCGGGCGGCGCTCGCTCCAGTCGAGGCAGGTGCACGCGAAGCGGCGCTTGCGCGCGCGTTGTGCGGCGAGGTCGACGCCGAGCGACGCGAGCCACGCGGCGCCCGCGTCGGTCGTGTCGAGCCGGTCGCCGTCGGGTCCGTGGCAGACCAGCAGCCCGCCGTCGACGAGCCGGTCGAACACCCGCACCGCGACCTCGCCCGCCATGTGGTCGTAGCAGGTGCGCGCGTGGCGCATCCCGGCCGGCACGGTGCGCGCCGCGCGCGGCACCGGACGTTGCGGCGCGGCAGCCTGCGCGATGTTGGCGAGCGCCTCGATCGACGCCGCGATGTCCGGCGTCGCGATCCGGTAGTAGCGGTGCCGGCCGCGCACGTCGAGCGCGAGCAGCCCGCCGTCGGTCAGCCGCGCGAGGTGCGCGCTCGCGGCCGACGGCGACAGCCCGGCGATCAGCGTCAACTCGCCGGCCGGCCGCGCGCTGCCGTCCATCAGCGCCCATAGCATCGCGGCGCGGCCGGGGTCGGCGAGCAGCGCGCCGATCCTCGACAGGCCCGGAAAATGGTTCGAATCGTCATGCGGCAGCGGCATTTCGGTTCCCCTCGACGGATTTCATGGCGGTCACTGTAGCGCACGCGTGGATTCGACGTTTCACGCGACGATGAAATGTCGAATCCGGGCCGGGCGCTCGCGGGACGCGCACGCCCGCTGCGCTAGAATCGGGCTTTCCCTTCGAGCGGTCACGCAGCGATGAAACGGATTCTTGCCCTTGCCGCGCTCGCGGTGCTGTGCGCGTCGTGCGCGCAGGGCGGGGCGCCCGCGGGCAGCGGCAGCATTTCGATGTACGGCACCGTCGACGAAGGCATCACGTTCCACAACTGACGCCGCGACCCGCGGCCGCACGCGGGGCCCGTATAATCCGGTCCGTCCGTCCTTGACGGCAATAACGACAGTTCCGCCGCAACGAGGCGGACCTTCCCTACGTGCGGAGCCTACGATGACCACCCCAGCAGCCTTTCCCCTCGAACGGTCGGAAACGACGTTCCGTTTCCTCGCCGAACCGACGTCGGTGAATTTCGGCGGAAAGGTGCACGGCGGCGCGCTGATGAAGTGGATCGACGAGGCCGCGTATGCGTGCGCGGCCGTCTGGTCGGGCCGCTATTGCGTGACCGTCAGCGTCGGCAACATCCGCTTTCGCCGGCCGATCCTCGTCGGCAACATGGTCGAACTGCACGCGCGCGTCGTCACGACCGGGCGCACCAGCATGCACATCCACGTCAGCGTGCACGCGGGCGACCCGAAGAGCGGCCAGTTGCGGCAGACGACCGATTGCCTGGTCGTGTTCGTCGCGGTCGACGAGAACGGCACGCCGGTGCCGGTGCCCGCGTTCGTGCCGCAGACCGACGAACAGAAGCGTCTCGCGAAGTACGCGATGGACGTGAAGGAAGCGCTCGACGCGATCGTCGAACTGAAGCCGGACGAAGTCGCGCTCGGGGTGGTTTGAGCCGCGTCGGCGGACGAGGTCGGGAAAGAGCGGCTCAACGAGGGCGGCCCACGGCGGCGGGTCCAATGAGAACGGCTTGATGAAGCCGGCTCGATGAGACCGGCGCAGCGGGAGCGGCCCAACGAGGCCGGCGCGCCGCGATCGGCGCAACGACGCCGGCCCGCCCTTACCGCCGGCCGACCATATCCTGCGGCCGCACCCACTCGTCGAACTGCTGTTCGCTCACGTGGCCGAGCGCGAGCGCGGCGGCCTTCAGCGTCGTGCCGTCCTTGTGCGCCTTCTTCGCGATCTGCGCGGCCTTGTCGTAGCCGATGTGCGGATTGAGCGCGGTGACAAGCATCAGCGATTCGTTCAGCAGCGCATCGATCCGCTCGCGGTTCGGCTCGATGCCGACTGCGCAGTGGTCGTTGAAGCTCTGCGCGCCGTCCGCGAGCAGGCGGATCGATTGCAGCACGTTGTGCGCGATCATCGGCCGGAACACGTTCAGTTCGAAGTTGCCGCTCGCGCCGCCGAAGTTCACCGCCGCGTCGTTGCCGAACACCTGGCAGCACAGCATCGTCACCGCTTCCGACTGGGTCGGATTCACCTTCCCCGGCATGATCGAACTGCCCGGTTCGTTTTCCGGAATCGACAGTTCGCCGAGGCCGCAGCGCGGACCGCTCGCGAGCCAGCGAATGTCGTTCGCGATCTTCATCAGGCTCGCGGCGACGGTTTTCAGCGCGCCGTGCGCGAACACCAGCGCGTCGGCGGCGGCCATCACCTCGAACTTGTTCGGCGCCGACACGAACGGCAGCCCGGTCAGCTTGCCGATCGTCGCGGCGACCTGGTCCGCGAACTGCGGATGCGCGTTCAGGCCGGTGCCGACCGCGGTGCCGCCCTGCGCGAGTTCGTACAGATGCGGCAGCGCCGATTCGACGTGCGCGATGCCGTGATCGAGTTGCGCGACGTAGCCGGAGAACTCCTGGCCGAGCGTCAGCGGCGTCGCGTCCTGCAGATGCGTGCGGCCGATCTTCACGATGTCGGCGAACGCGCGCGCCTTGCCGTCGAGCGTGTCGCGCAGCGTCTTCAGCGCGGGCAGCAGATGTTTGACGATGCCGACCGCGGCGGCCACGTGCATCGCGGTCGGGAACACGTCGTTCGACGACTGGCCGCGGTTCACGTCGTCGTTCGGATGCACGCGGCGCGCCTCGCCGCGCTCGCCGCCGAGGATCTCGCTCGCCCGGTTCGCGATCACCTCGTTCAGGTTCATGTTGGTCTGCGTGCCGGAGCCGGTCTGCCATACCGCGAGCGGAAACTCGCCCGCATGCTGGCCGGCGATGATCTCGTCGGCGGCCTCGATGATCGCGCGCGCCTTCGCCTGGTCGAGCACGCCGAGGCCCTGGTTCACTTCGGCGGCCGCGCGCTTGATCGTCGCGAGCGCGGTGATCAGTTCGGGCGACTGCTTCTCGGTCGAGATGCGGAAATTCTGCAATGAGCGCTGCGTCTGCGCGCCCCACAGGCGCGCGGCGGGCACGGCGATTTCGCCGAACGTGTCGCGCTCCATACGTACGTCTTCGGTCATGAAGGCACTCCTGTGACTGCGTGAATGGCGCGACAGCCGGACCGTCGTCGCGTCATAGCTGGCTGTCGAGCGGCAGGAACAAGCATAGCCCGGTTAACAGATTCCGGTAGAAACCCGCATGCGGATCCAGGTTGTACGTGCGCATGTAGCCGTCCTCTTCGGCGCGCCACACGAGGCGCGACTGCGGCGTGGCGCTGTGGCGCAACTGCGCGCGTTCTTCCGGGGTCGCGAGCGTCACGCGGTAGCTGACCTGCGGCGACGTCGCCGCGTCGAAGAGGCGCGTCGCCTGTTCGGCGAGCGTCGGGCTGTGGATCACCAGCGCGAGTTCGGTGTTCAGGTGCGCGGAGCGCGGATCGAGGTTCAGCGAGCCGATCACGAGCGTGCGGTCGTCGATGATGTAAGCCTTCGCATGCAGGCTCGCGCGCGAGCGCGAGCCGACGAGGCCGGCGCGCGGCGTGGCCTGTTGCGGCTTGAACTCGTACAGTTCGACGCCGTTTTCGAGCAGCGGCACCCGGTACGGGCTGTAGCCGGACTGCACCGCGACCGCGTCGGTCGCGGCGAGCGAGTTGGTCAGGATCGCGACGCGCACGCCGCGCTTCGTCAGCGAGCCGAGCACCCGGACGCCGGCGTCGTGCGGGACGAAATACGGCGAGAACGCGAGCACGCTGTGCTGCGCGCGCGCCATCTGGTCGGCGAGTTCGCGCATCGCGCTGCCGACGCGCGCGTCGTCCGGCCGGCTCACCTTGCTCGGCGAATCGGCGACGAAGCGCGCTTTCGCCCACACGAGCCCCAGCTGGCCGCGGCTGATTTGCGTGGCGAGCGGCGTCGCGTTCAGCGGTTTCGCGTTGTACGGGTCCGCGTTGTCGTGCCAGTGGCGGCGCAGATCGTCGCGCGCGGCGTCGAGGTCGCGCGGGTCGTAGTGCTCGCGGTTGAGCACCGCGAGCGGATACGCGTCGTCGCTCGCCCAGTATTCGTCGAAGCTCTTCGAGATCGGCGCGACGATCGGGCCGGCCGCGAGCACGTCGAGATCCTTGAATTGCAGCGTCGGGCTCGCGCTGAAGTATTCGTCGCCGAGGTTGCGGCCGCCGACGATCGCCAGCCGGTTATCGACGATCATCGCCTTGTTGTGCATCCGCCGCGTGAAGTTGTCGAGGTTCGTGAACAGGTTCTCGGTGCGCGCGAACATCGTCTCGTGCGCGCTGCCGAACGGGTTGAACACGCGGACCTCGATGTTCGGATGGGTGTCGAGCGCCGCCATCAGGCGGTCGATGTCGTGGAAGTTGAAGTCGTCGACCAGCATCCGCACGCGCACGCCGCGGTCGGCCGCGTACAGCGCCGCGGCGAGCAGCAGCTTGCCGGTCGTGTCCTCGTTCGCGATGTAGTACTGCATGTCGAGCGTTTTGGTGGCCGCGCGCGCGAGCGCGACGCGCATCTGCAACGCGTCGGTGCCGGTCGGCAGCAGCCGGAAGCCCGATTCGCCCGGATGCGCGCGCTCGGGGGCGGCGAGCGCGTCGGCGAGCGGCGTCGACGTCGACGCGGGCAGCGCCTCGGAGGTCGTGCGCGGGTACGCGGACGCGGGCGGCCGGGTCGCGCACGCGGTGGCGAGCAGCACGCACGCGAGCAGCGCGCCGAGGCAGCGGGCGACGCTCGCGTGGCGGCGGGTTCGCTCGCGCCGACGGTCGCGTTCGGCTGCGCGCGGCTGCGGCGCGGCGGCCGACGCGTCGGCGCACGCGGGGGCCGATGGAGCACAGAGGGCGGGATGCACGGACAAGCGTTCCTCCAGGGGCTGTGAGCGCGATCGTTCGCATTCGTATCGCTGCCCGGTCAGCGGCGATTTTAAGGGAAGCGGGTCGTCCGTCCGGCGCACGATGACGAGCTGTGCTGCGCGCATAGCATTGCGCGTGCCCGACGGGCGGCGGGCGGCGCCCCGCGGCGATTCGTCGTTTCATGCGACGCCGAAACGTCGCGGCGGCGCGGCCGGCGACACTGCGTTCATCGACAACAGCGTGGAGAAAACGATGAGCGGCGACACGGCGGACACCTGGGTGCTGGAAGCCGCGCGCGGTGCGTGCGTTCGGGTGCGGGCCGCGCGGTGGTCCGTGTTGACGGTGCGCAGCGGGTACGCGTGGATCACCGTCGAGCGCGACGCGGCCGATTACTGGCTCGCGCCGGGCGACGCGCTGCCGCTCGCGGCGGGCGAGCGGGCGTGGGTCGGCGGTTGGGATCGCGCGGTGTGCTGCGAAGTGGTGCCGGTCGGGCGGGCGGGTTGCGACGCGCGATCGGCCTTCGGCGCCCGGGCGGCGTATCGCATGCGTTCGGTTAGCGGCACGCGGGCGGAAGAGGGGGCGCGAGCGGCCGACGACGGGCAACCGGCTAACGGCGCGGGGGCCGCTGACGGCACGCGACCGGCTGATAGCAAGCAACCGGTGGCCGACCGCACACCGGCCGATACCGTTGCGCGACCGACCGGCGCCGCGCAACCGCGCAACGCCGTCTGAGCGAACCGCAACGCGCCGGCGGCGATCGGCGCGCGGTTGAAGCAGGCGATCGGCGCGTTACTGCGCGCGAGGCCGGCCGCCCAACAATGAACGCGGGCGCGGCCGCCTACGCGTCGACCACCAGCCGCGCGATCACCGTCATTGCGCCCGACCGCCGAGCCGGGCCGCGCCCGCGCGCCGACCCGCTCGGCGCCGCGCGGCCACCAGCGCCGCCTCGTCCGCGTCCGCGTCGCGCTCGCTGCCGAACGCCGCGCGCCGGACGCCCGCGCCGGACGCCCGCCGCAGACGCCGGCCAGCAGCGAGCCGGACAGGGTTGTGCCATACCGAGAACAGCGCGCCCGGCAGCGCGGCGAGCGGCGACCAGTACGGCTTTGCCGAGCGTCGCCGCGAGGCCGGAGTGCTGCATCCCGGCGTCGATCGCGAGCGTGCGGCACACCGATTCGTCGAAGCCGGGCAGGCGCCCGCTCCAGTAGCCGCCGAGCAGCCCGATGCCGTTGTGCAGCACGACGCCGAGCGCGACCACCGGCCCGACCGCCGCGATGCCCTGATGCGTGCCGCCGACCACCGCCGCGATGATCGCGAGAATCGACACCATCGACACCATCGACACCATCGACACAAGCGGCAGCATCGGCTCGACGCCGCCCGCGGCGCACGACGCCGCCCGCGACGCGGTTGACGACGAGCCCGATCGCGATCGGCAGCCCGACGATCTGCACGATGCTGGCCAGCATGCCGCGCACGTCGCCGCGCGCGAAAGATAGATCATCACGTTCGACGCGGTGCCGTTCGCGACGCTGCCGGCGAGGACCATGCCGGCCATCAGGTCCGGCGGCATCCGCAGCAGCTTCGCGACCGCCCACGCGGCGAGCGAAACGGCGACGGCCCACAGCGGGAACGGGCGGGTGATCGCGGCAAGCATGGAAGACCGGTCCGCGAGCAGAAATTTGTTGTTCCGATGCGTACCGCGGCCGCAGCGACGGCGGCGACGCTATCGCGGCCGGCGCCGCGCGCTGAGCCGGTGAAAGCGCAGCGTCATCAGCAGCGCGACGCTCGCGAGTCCGGCCGCGAGGCCCCACCACAGGCCGCGCGCGCCGAAGCCCGCGTGGAACGCGAGCGCATAGCCGGTCGGAAAGCCGACGCCCCAGTAGCCGAAGGTCGCGACCAGCATCGGCACGCGCGTGTCCTTGAGCCCGCGCAGGCAGCCGGAACCGACCGTCTGCACGCCGTCGACGATCTGGAACAGCGCGGCGACGCCGAGCAGCGACGCGGCGAGCGCGACGGTCGACGCGTTCGCCGGATCGTCGAGATGCAGGTACAGCCCGACGATCGCGCGCGGCGCGGCGATCATCGCGAGCGCGGACAGCGACATGAAGCCGACGCCGAGCGCGAGCGCGACGAACCCCGCATGGCGCGCGGCGAGCGGCTGCCCGGCGGCGGCCCAGTAGCCGACGCGCACGTTCGCCGCCTGGCCGATCGCGAGCGGCACCATGAACGACACAGACGCGACGTTCAGCGCGATCTGGTGCGCGGCCAGTTGCGACGCGCCGAGCAGGCCCATCAGCAGGCCGGTGGTCAGAAACAGCGTCGACTCGACGCCGTAGGTGATCGCGACCGGCCAGCCGAGGCCGAACAGCGTGCCCATCAGCGGCGCGGTCGGGCGGCGCGCGACGACGAAGTGGCGAAAGCGCGGACGCAGGTGCAGCAGCAACATCAGCACGAGCATCGTCGCCCAGACGGTGATCGCGGTCGCGGCCGCCGAGCCGAGGAAGCCGAGCCGCGGCAGCCCGTACGCGCCGTGAATCAGGCCGTAGTTCAGGAACGCGTTGACGAACACGCTGCCGATCGACACCCACAACAGCCGCCGCGCCGCGCCGATCGCGGGCAGGAACGCGCGCATCAGCCCGACGCCGACGAGGCTCGCGGGCGTGCCCCAGCGCAGGACCGCCGCGTATTCGCCGACGTGCCGCGCGAGCAGCGGCGGCTCGCCGAACGCGGCGAGGAGCGGCTGCGCGAACGACAGCAGCGCGAACGCGGGCACCGACAGCAGCAGCGACAGCGCGAGCCCGGTCCAGTAGATGGGCGGCACGTCGTGGTCGTGGTTGGCGCCGCGCGCGTGCGCGACGCTGATGCTGATCGACGTGAGCACGCCCTGCAACAGCGTGACGACGACGAGGAACAGGTTCGCGCCGAGGCCGCCGGCCGCGAGCGCGTCGGGGCCGAGCGAGCCGAGCAGCACCGTGTCGGTCACGCCCATCGCCATCTGCGACAGTTGCGCGATCGCGAGCGGCGCGGCGAGGCGCGCGGTGTCGGCCGCGTGGCGGGTCAGCGACGGCGGTTGCGCGGGGCGGGCCACGGTCGGGGCGGGCATCGTCGGGCGGGCGTCATTGGACGGCCATTATCGGGCGGCCGTCATTGGATAGCCGATCGACGGGCGGGCCGGCCGGCGCGTCACGCGTGCTCGTGGACGGCGATGCGCGTGTCGCCGAGCAGCACGACCTGGCCCGCGCGGATCTTGCACGTCTTGCGCAATTCGGTGTGGCCGTCCACCTTGACGTCGCCGGATGCGACGATCTGCTTCGCGGTGCCGCCGCTGTCCGCGAGGCCGGTGATCTTCAGCAGATTGTGCAGTTCGACGTAATCGCCGGTCAGCGTGAAATCGAGGTTGGGCATGGGTCGGGCGTCGCGGGTTCTGAAGCGGAGGGTTCGCATCATAAGCCACGCGCGGCGGCTTGTCCGGCCCGGCGGGCGCGCCGGCGCGGCGGCGTCTGGATGTCAGGAAATGAAACGTTCTGTAAGACATCGAAAATCGGCGAACTCCGCCCAAAAGACCGGTGTCCCTGAAACGAGCCTGTTGTTTTTGCAGCGCTCGTTCGCGGGGCTCGCGTATCGGCGCACGAAAAATGCGAGTCCCCCACGACCATTTCAAAGGAGAATGCGCCATGACCCCCATCCGCCACCTGCTGATCGGCACTGCCATGACGACGCTCTGCGCCGCCGCGTTCGCGCAGACCCCCGCGCCGGCTACCGGCTCGCCCGGCCAGCAGCCAGCCCCGGCCGCCGCCGGCATCGATACGCCCCGCCAAACGCCGGACATCGCGGGCCTGCGCGACGAACCGCCGGCGCCCGGCAGTTCGCACCGCCTCACCGCGCCGGGGCCGACGGATCCGCTGGTGCAAAAGCGCGACGCCGACGCGCGCGCGAATGCCGAATACCGCCAGGACAAGAAAGCCGCGCGCTCGCACTACAAGAGCCGCGTGAAGAGCGCGAAAAAGAGCCGCAAGGTCGACCGCAAGGCCGCGAACGAGCAGATGAAGGAGCAGATGCAGGGGATGCCCGCGCAGGGCGGGCCGCAGCGGCCGTAGCGTCGCGGGGTTCGCCAGGTCGGATTCCTTTCCTTGGCGCGCCCAGCCATCCGGACACGTCGGGGTATCCCGACGTGCCGGTGATGTCGGGAGTATCGGCCTTCCGACCCGCGCCGCCTGTCATTTGCGCGGCCGCAGCCCTTGCGACGCCGCACGATTTCACGCCAAAACAGCGCCGGATCCGCCGCCCGACCGGCGCTGCCCCTTTCGCTTGCGGCCCCGGTTGTATGGATATACAGTGTGCGTCGCCGCCCACTGATCCGTGACCGTCCGCCGTGTCTTCCGTAGTCGATTCCCCGTCCGTCGGCCCCGAAGCCGGCCTGTCCGCCGCCGCCGATCCCGACGTCGTCCGCGAGGTCGCCGCATGGCTCGCGAAGCTGAACGACGCCCAGCGCGCGGCGGTCGAGCACGGCAGCGCGTTCGCATCCGGCCCGGGCGGGCGGCTGCCCGAGCCGTTGCTGGTGATCGCCGGCGCGGGCTCCGGCAAGACCAGTACGCTCGCTCACCGCGTCGCGCATCTGGTGCTGAACGGCGCAGACCCGCACCGCATCCTGCTGCTCACGTTCTCGCGCCGCGCCGCGCAGGAGATGACGCGCCGCGTCGCGCGCATCGCGTCCGGCGTGCCGCGCGCGGCGGCGGCGCTCGCACACGGACTCACGTGGGCCGGCACGTTCCACGGGATCGGCGCGCGCCTGCTGCGCGAGTACGCGGAGCGCATCGGTCTCGCGCCGGGCTTCACGATCAACGACCGCGAGGACTCGGCGGACCTGATGAATCTCGTGCGGCACGAGCTTGGGCTGTCCGCGAAGGACAAGCGGTTTCCGTCGAAATCCACCTGTCTCGCGATCTATTCGCGCGTCGTGAACACCGGCGATTCGCTCGCCGACGTGCTCGCGCGCGCGTTCTCGTGGTGCGTCGACTGGGAGCCGCAGCTACGCGCGCTGTTCGCCGCATACGTCGACGCGAAGCAGAAGCAGGACGTGCTCGACTACGACGACCTGCTGCTGTACTGGTCGCACATGGCGGCGGAGCCGTCGCTCGCGGCCGATCTGTCGGGCCGCTTCGATCACGTGCTGGTCGACGAGTATCAGGACACCAACCGGCTGCAGGCGTCGATCCTGCTTGCGCTGAAGCCGGACGGGCGCGGCCTCACCGTCGTCGGCGACGACGCGCAGGCGATCTACTCGTTTCGCGGCGCGACCGTGCGCAACATCCTCGACTTCCCCGCGCATTTCGATCCGCCCGCGCGCCAGGTCACGCTCGAACGCAACTACCGTTCGACGCAGCCGATCCTCGCCGCGTCGAACGCGGTGATCGGCGCGGCCCGCGAGCGCTATACGAAGGACCTGTGGAGCGATCGCGCGTCGGCGCAGCGGCCGTGTCTCGTGACGGTCGCCGACGACGCGCAGCAGGCGCGCTACGTCGTCGGGCAGGTGCTCGAAGCGCGCGAGGCCGGGATGAAGCTGAAGAACCAGGCGGTGCTGTTTCGCGCCGCGCATCACAGCGCGGCGCTCGAAATCGAACTCGCGCGCCGCAACATCCCGTACGTGAAGTTCGGCGGGCTGCGCTTTCTCGATGCGGTGCACGTGAAGGACGTGCTCGCGGTGCTGCGCTGGGCCGAGAATCCGCTCGATCGCGTCGCGGGGTTTCGCGTCGCGCAACTGCTGCCGGGCGTCGGTCCCGCGAACGCGGCGCGGCTGCTCGATCAGGTCGCCGCGTGCAGCGGCGCGTATCGCACGGCCGAAGCGCTCGCCGCGTTCGCGCCGCCGCCGCGCGCGGCCGAGGACTGGCCCGCGTTCGTCGCGCTGATGGACGCGGTCGCGTCGCGCCGCGCGCCGTGGCCCGCGGAGTTCGAACTGGTGCGCCGCTGGTACGAGCCGCACCTCGACCGCCAGCACGAGGACGCGGCCGCGCGGCAGGCCGACCTCGTGCAGATGGAGAGCATCGCGAGCACGTACGCGTCGCGCGAGCGCTTCCTGACCGAACTGACGCTCGACCCGCCCGACGCGACGAGCGACGAATCCGGCGCGCCGCTGCTCGACGAGGACTACCTGATCCTGTCGACGATCCACTCGGCGAAGGGGCAGGAGTGGCGCAACGTGTTCGTGCTGAACGGCGTCGACGGCTGCATTCCTTCGGACCTCGGCACCGGCAGCGACGACGAGATCGACGAAGAGCGGCGTCTGCTGTACGTCGCGATGACGCGCGCGAAGGAGGACCTGCACATCGTCGTGCCGCAGCGCTTCTACGTGTACAACCAGGCGGCGTCGGGCGACCGCCACGTGTGGGCGTCGCGCACGCGCTTCATCGCGCCTTCGATGCTGCCGTTGTTCGATGCGCGCGCGTGGCCGCCGGCGCCGGTCGCGGCCGCGCCCAGCGCCGCCGGGCTCGCGGCCGCGGCGCAGGCGAAAATCGAGATCGGCGCGAAGCTGCGGAAGATGTGGGACTGAGCGCGCGGCGTCAGCGCGACTGACGCTGCGGCGCGTGGCGCGGCGGCGAGAACAGGTTGCGCAGCCACGCGGCGACGCGCGTGAACACGTCGTCCGGCTCCTCGACGAAAATTTCCGGCTTCAACAGGCGCAGGTATTCCATCATCTGCTGCGCTTCCTGTTTCTGGAACGTGCCGTGCATGATCGCGAGCCGCAGCAGCCCGCGCAGTTCGCCGAGCCGCTCGCGCGCCGCGCTGCCGCTGCTCGTCTCGCAGCCGATCTTCGCTTCGTAGATCCGCTGGCGCAGCGACAGCGACAGCCGCCACGCGGGCGTCTGCATCTGCTCTTCGAGCGCCTCGATGTCGTGCGTCGCCGACTTGATCTGCGCGGCGAGCGGATCGATCAGCGACTCGTCGCCCTGCGCTTCGCTGACGATCGCGGCCGCCCAGTCGCGGCACTGCTTCGCGAGTTCGTCGGGCGTCCAGCCGGCGCGCGACGCGAAGCCGAAGCCGAATTGCCCGGCCTGGCGCATCAGGATCGCGACCACGTCGGGGAATTCCTTGTCGAGCGTGCGCTTCGCCCACGCATACTGGCCGCCCTGCAACATGCGCTGCACCGCGTTCTCGGTGAGCGGCACCATGCTGTCGAGCAGTTTCGCGCGCAGGAAGTCCTCGAACGACGGCGTCGCGAACAGCGGGTCGAGCTTGATCGACACGCGCACGAACGCGTCGAAGTCCTTGCGCAGCGACGCGACCGTTTCGTCGGTCAGTTTGAGGGTGATGTGCGCCATGTCGTGATTGCCCTGTTTTATCGTTGCCGTGCCGTCGCCGCATCGGTGGAGGTGCGGGCGACGGCGCCGCGGCGGGCGTCGCCGGGCGGTACGGCAGGCGACGCAGCGAGCGCGCCGCCGCAGCGGGCGGACGGCGCGGCCGAGCGGCGCTTGACCGCATTAACGGCGCGCGGGCGCGAAACTTGAGCGGGCGCGCGCCGTTAGCGGAGCACGAGCGCCTGCCAGACGAAGAACACCGCGAGTCCGACCGCGATCGTCAGCAGCGGCCGGCGCGTCAGCGCGCTGACGACGATCGCGACGAGCGCGCCGACCAGTTGCGGATTGCGCCAGGTCAGTTCGGCGCCGTGGCCGTGCGGCGACACGGCCATCGGCACCACGATCGCGGTCAGCACGGTGACCGGCACGAAGCCGAGCGCGGTGCGCACGAGCGGCGGGAACGCGAGCCGGCCGCCGAGCACGAATACGGCGGTGCGCACGAGCCAGGTGATCGCGGCCATGCCGAGAATCACGATCACGTCGTTCATCGGCGTGGCTCCCGGGTGTCGGCGCGCGCGCCGCGCGGTTGCCGCTGCCGCCGCGGCCACGACAGCGCGACGCCGACCGCGACACCCGCCGCGACCGCGCCGAGCAGTCCGAGCTTGTACGGCCAGTCCTGCCAGAAGAACGCGAGCGCGCCGGCCGTCACGGCGGCCGCGATATAGCGCAGCGCGACGAGTTGCGGCACGACGATCGCGATGAACGTCGCGACCATCGCGAAGTCGAGGCCGAGCGACTGCAGGCCCGGAAACGCCGCGCCGAACAACAGGCCGACGACGGTCCACAGCTGCCAGTTCACGTACATCGCGACGCCGGAGCCGAGGAAGTGATACGGCAACACGTCGTCGCCGGGCGGCTGGCGGCGCAGGTGCGCCCACGCGACCGCGAACACCTCGTCGGTCAGCAGGCCGCCGAGCGCGAGCCGCCAGCGCAGCGGCAGATGCGATACGTACGGCGCGAGCGTCGCGCTGTACAGCACGTGGCGCAGGTTCACGATCAGCGTCGTCGCCCAGATGACCGCGAAGCTCGCGTGCGACGCGAACAGGCCGAGCGCGATGAACTGCGCGGAGCCGGCGAACACGGCAAGCGACATCAACTGGCCGTGCCACGGCGACAGCGGACCGGACGTGACGAGCGTGCCGAAGATCACGCCGAACGGCGCGGCGCCGATCATCATCGGAATCGTGTCGCGCGCGCCGGCGACGAATTCGGCGGCGCGGGTCGGACGAGGGGGCGGATTCGGCGTCAAGCGGCTCTCCTGGGACGGGCGTGCAGCATAGCGGGTGCGACTCAGGATGGCTTGTATGTTTTTGCGGTTTTTTTGTCGGCGACGGGTGGGGCGACGCGGTGTCGTCGGGGCGATGGCCGGGCGTAGCCGGCGGGGATTTCCCCGCGGCGGCATCGTTCGGGGCTGCGGCCGCGCGGGGCGTGCTGTGGTGGCAGTGGCGATGCGATGGCGGTCGACGCACAATCCGCCGCATGCGACGCGAATGCGCTGCGAATGCGCCTGCACGCGGCGGTGCTGCAACGTCGGTGTCGGCAACCGGCCGGCGCACCGTCCGCGAATGCCGCATCTTCCAGCGAGCCCGGCGCGAAGCGACGTCGCACGCGGCAATACCGCCCGCTACGCCGTCGCGTCACGCCGACTGCCAGCGTCCCGGCGGCACCCCGAACGTCCGCCGGAAGTGGCGTGTGAAATGGCTCTGGTCGGTGAAGCCGTGCGCCGCCGCGACGTCGGCGACCGACGCTCCCGCGCGCAGCGGCCCCAGTGCGCGTTGCAACCGGATCTGCGTGCGCCACGCGTGCGGCGGCAGGCCGGTCGCCCGCGTGAAGACGCGCGTCGCGTGAAACGGCGACAGCCCGACCGCGGCCGCGAGTTCGCCGACCCGCAGCGGCGCGGCGAGATCGGCCGCAAGACGTTGCTTCATCGTGTCGACGCGCGGATCGCCGGCGGTCGGGCGCAGCGTCCCGGCGCGGGTGTGCGCGTAGCGCACGAGCAGCGTCGACAGCGCGTCGAGCAGCGCGGTTTCGGCCGCGAGCGGATCGGCGGGAGCGCAGGCATCGACGTCGGCATCGACGACAGCGGCCGTCGTGAGGCCGGCGACGCACGCGGCGCGGCGGTCCGCATCGGCTTCGAGCAGCCGATGCGCGCGCGACAGCCGGCGCGCGAGATCGAGGTCGCGGATCACGTCCGCGCCGAACCACGGCAGCGCCTGCGCGCGCCCCGCGATATCGACCGCGAGTTCGCGCATGTAATCGAGCGGCGCGTACATCACCCGATAGCGCCAGCCCTCGTCGACTGCCCGCGAGCCGGTGTGCAGTTCGCCCGGATTGATGACCGGCACGCTGCCCGCCTCGGCGACGTACTCGGCGCCGAGATAGCGGTAGCACTCCGCGCCGCGTTCGATCACCGGAATCGTGTACGCGTCGTGCCAGTGCGGCGCGAATGCGTGGTCGTGATATTCGGCGGTCAGCAGGTCCGCGCCGGGCAGAAGCGGCGTGCGCCAGTAGCGGGCGCGATCGCGCGGGCGGCCGGGGGTGGCGGTCATGGTCGCCGGTGACGGGGCGCCTATTTGAGCGGGATCGTCGTGCCGGCCGGCATCGGCACCGCGCTGACGCTGTTCTTCGCGCTGCCGCTCGCGACGCGGTCGCTGTAGGTCAGATAGACGAGCGTGTTGCGCTGCGCGTCGATGATGCGCACGACGTGCAGCGTCTTGAAGATGAACGACATGCGCTCGCTGAACACGTCGCTCTGCTGCTTCAGCGGCCCGTTGAAGTGGATCGCGCCGACCTGGCGGCACGCGATCGACGCCTCGGTCGGATCCTCGGCGATGCCGAGCGTGCCCTTGATGCCGCCGGTACGCGCGCGCGACACGTAGCAGGTGACGCCCTGCACCTGCGGATCGTCGTATGCTTCGACGACCACGCGGTCGGAGCCGGTCACGTGGAAGTTGGTGTTGACGCTGCCGATCTGCTGCGCGTGCGCGGCGGTGAACGACGCGCATGCGGCGACGGCGAAGAGGGGGCGCAGCAGGCGGCGGGCGGCTGGTTTCATGCGGACTCCGTGTGACAGGGCGGATGCGTGATTATCGGCCAGCTGCGGGCCAGCCCACGGAAAACAAAAAGGCCCGTCAAAGACGGGCCTTTCGAATCTTGGCTCCCCGACCTGGGCTCGAACCAGGGACCTACGGATTAACAGTCCGGCGCTCTACCGACTGAGCTATCGGGGAACAGCAGTACAGCGATTTCTACCGCCTGGCGACCACACCCGGTTGCCGCACGTCGTTATCACATGTCTGCGGTATCGGGCGGCATAAAAAAGCCCGTTATGATTAACCGGGCTTCGTCACACAGGTGCTTTCGCGGCGCTCGTCACTTTCATAACTTTCGTCGATCTGGTGATCTTGGCTCCCCGACCTGGGCTCGAACCAGGGACCTACGGATTAACAGTCCGGCGCTCTACCGACTGAGCTATCGGGGATCAACAAAAGCAGAGAAAGAGATTCTATGAGGTTGGCGGCGGCCTGTCAACTTTTCGCGAATCGCCGCGTGGCGCGGCCGGCCTGGGCGGCCGGCCGGTCCGCTCAGCGCTGAAGCAGCGCGAGCTTTTCCTTCACGTCCTTGAACTCGTCGGCCTCGGGCAGCGGCGCCTTGGTCTTCGTGATGCTCGGCCAGTGTTTTGCGAGATCGGCGTTCAGCGCGACGAACTGCTGCTGGTCGCCGGGCACGTCTTCTTCGGCATAGATCGCGTTCACCGGACATTCGGCGACGCACACGGCGCAATCGATGCACTCGTCCGGATCGATCGCGAGGAAGTTGGGACCTTCGCGAAAGCAGTCCACCGGGCACACATCGACGCAGTCGGTATAGCGGCACTTGATGCAGCTTTCGGTCACAACGTGAGTCATTCAGGCAACTCCTGCA
>Ga0164242_10000369_pt1 | contig 55400 bp, 42 predicted proteins | sample OricomgcompostMG_FD_108783 | JGI IMG/M metagenome (GOLD analysis project Ga0164242, IMG submission 108783) | Miracle-Growth compost microbial communities from Emeryville, California, USA - Original compost - Miracle growth compost (MG) ...
CCGGTGGCGCTGCAGTTCGTGATTGAGCACGGTGATGAAGGCCGGCATGGCGTCCTGGTCGAACACCGACGAAATGCCGAGGCGGATCGGGCGGAAGCCGGCCAGGCGGAGGTCCAGCGTCAGCAGTTCCTGCGCCAGCGCGGCGCTCGGATGGCGGCAGCCGGCGTATTCGATGATGGCGCGCTCGCCTTCCAGGCTGGACAGCCACTGGTTGCCGGCGGATTTTTCGAAGCGCAGTCTGACGCGCCGCTGCACGTCTTGCAGCAGCGCGGCGATGCGGCGGTCGGCGCGGGCCTTGTCGATGACGCTCATGGGAAAGGAGGGAAAGGAAAAGCCGGCATTATGGCGCAGGCGCCGCGTGCCGCGCGGGGCGGGGCCGTGGCCCGTGTCATCATTTTCTGAACGTCTTGTCGACGCGCTCCTTGCGCGCTTTTTCCAATTGCTCGTGCGCTTTGCGCTTGTCCAGCCCCAGCATGCGCTCGATGAATTCGAACCAGATGAACGCGACGGCGAACAGCGCCGCGATCCACCACCAGGAAAAACCGGCGAACGGACCGACTTGCAGGAATTTCAGCACGGCTAACAGGACGATCAGGACGATCAGCGGCATGGCACTTCCCCTTTTTGTGGGCAGCATATTGTGAAAGGGCGCGGCGGTCAATTCGTCTGCGCCGGCCGCCGCGCGGCAGTCCTGCCCGAGTGGGAAAGCCGCTAGAATGGGCGGGTTTTCGGAAAGGAGAAGCAATGAAACCATCCTGGCTGGCATGCCTGATCCTGGCGGCATGCGTCTCGAATCTCGCATGGGCCGACGACGCGGCCCTGGCGCGGGCGAAGAACTGCATGTCCTGCCATTCCGTCGACCACAAGATCGTCGGGCCTGCGTTCAAGGACGTGGCGGCCAAGTATGCGGGGCAGAAGGGCGTGGAAGACAAGCTGGTGCAGAAGGTGCTGCACGGCGGCGGCGGCGTGTGGGGTACGGTGCCGATGCCGCCGAACACGCAGGTGACGGAGGCCGAGGCGCATACCTTGGTGAAGTGGGTGTTGTCCCTGAAATGAAGGGATGAAATGAGAAAAGCGCCGGATGGCGCTTTTGTGCTGCCGGCGCGGGCCGTGTGACGGGTCGTCGTGGCATCTCTGGGTTCCCGCCTGCGCGGGAACGACAAGCCTCATGGTCTTTTCCGGGGAGCCTTGTTCCGATTTCCCGCGCAATCGGCAAGCGGCATTTCAGTATGCATTTCCCCTTCGCTTCTCCGTCGCAATCGGAGAGGGTGTTCAATGCCCATTTCCTCACCGCTATCCTTGCCCCCGTTCCCGCGTAGGCGGGAACCCAGGAAGGGCGTCGCATATATGTGGGCTCTGATTCCCGCTTTCGCGAGAACGACGGAGAGAAGTTATGGCCGTCGGCCTGTAGCTACAGCCTCATTCCTAATAGGGGCGTAGCAGGGCCCCGGCGATCCCTGCCTCGCAACTCCTCCTCCTACTTCGTCACCTCCAGCAACTGCCGCTTGCCGCCCTTGTAGGTATAGATCGACAGCATGCCGTTCTGGATGTCGCCCTTCGCGTCGAACGCGATGTCGCCGGTCACGCCGTCATAGTGGATCTTCGCCAGATAGGGCAGGTACTTCGCCGGATCGGGCGATTTCGCTTCCTGCATCGCGGCGACCATCGTCATCACCGCATCGTACACATAGGGCGCGTACAGCTTGATGTTGGTGCCGAATTTTTTCTGGTACGCGGCGCGGAAGGCCGCCATGCTCTTTTCGTGCTGCGCGTCCACGCCGCCGGCTTCGGCGCAGTACACCTGGTCGTCCGCCATGCTGTTGCCGGCCAGCGGGCCGAGCTGGGCGGTGCAGATGCCGTCGCCGCCCATGAACTTGGCGGTGATGTCGAGCTGGCGCATCTGCCGCAGCATCGGGCCGGCCACGGCGTCCATGCCGCCGAAGAAGATCAGGTCGGGATGGGCGCCCTTGATGGCGGTGAGGATCGCGTTGAAGTCGGTTGCCTGGTCGTTGGTGTATTGGCGCGACACGATCCTGGCGCCGGCCTTGCGCGCGCTCTTGCCGAATTCCTCGGCGACGCCCTGACCGTAGGCGGTGCGGTCGTCGATGATGGCGACGGTTTTCGCGTGCAGCTGGTTGACCGCGTAGCGGCCGAGCACGCCGCCGAGCTGGGCGTCGTTCGCCACCACGCGGAAGGTGGTGTTGAATCCCTGCTCGGTGTATTTCGGGCTGGTGGTGGAGGGCGAAATCTCTGGGATGCCGGCGTCGTAGTAGATGCGCGAAGCCGGGATCGTGGTGCCGGAGTTGAGGTGGCCGATCACGCCGTCCACGCCGGCGTCGACCAGCTTCTGCGCGACCGCGGTCGCCTGCTTGGGATCGGCCGCGTCGTCCTCGGACAGCAGCACGAACTTCACCTTCTGGCCGCCGATCATGGTGCCCTTGGCGTTCAGCTCGTCGATCGCCATGCGCGCGCCGTTTTCGTTGTCCTTGCCCAGATGCGCGATCTCGCCGGTCAGCGGCGCGACGTGGCCGATCTTGACGACTTCCTCCTGCGCGGAGGCGGTGGTCGCGCAGGCGAAGATCAGCGCGCCGGCCAATGGAATCATTCTGGTCTTGAACCGCATATACTTTTCTCCTGAAGAAGGGTAAAACGCGAGGGAGCGCCGGCGCTGGCGGGCCGACGGTCCCGGAACGAGGACGACGTTACAACAGAAAAAACGGCAAGCAAAGTGTTTTGACGGCTTTTTCCGCTTTCACGGATACCCATGCCCAAATTCCATACCCTCGACAAGGTCGACCGCAGGTTGCTGAACCTGCTGCAGAAGGACAACCAGATGCCCACGCGCGAGCTGGCCGAAAAGGTGCACGTCTCGCAGCCGACCTGCCTGCGCCGCATCCGCGCGATGCGCGAGGCCGGCGTGATCGGCGCCGACGTGGCGATGATCGACCCGTTCGCACTCGGCTACGGCATGCTGGCCTTCCTCGAAGTGTCGCTCGCCAACCAGTCCGACGAGCACATGCAGGCTTTCGAGGCGCGCATGGCGAAGGAGGCGGAGGTGATGCAGTGCTATTTCGTGTCGGGCGACTACGACTATTTCCTCGTGGTGCACGTGATCGACATGGACGCGTACTACCAGTTCGTGCGGCGCGCGATCTCGGGATCGGGCAACGTGCGGCATTTCCAGTCGCGCTTTCCGATGAAGCGGGCGAAGTTCGATACGCGGATCGCGTTCGACGAGAAGGCGAGCGAGGTGAAGGTGCGGGTGGGGAAATAGAAGCGGGCGAACAGGGTGGATATGCCGGAGATTCTTGCTTGTACTGTACTGCCGTTCCGCGAAGGCGGAACCCGGTTCGGATGCAAGAGCAGTGCATCGAAGGCTGACATCCCCGGCTCGAACGACGCTCGTCGAGGCGCTTCTGGATTCCCGCCTTCGCGGGAATGACGGGAGCGCGGGGGGCGGTAATCGCTGATGGCTGCTTCTTGGTGGGCAAAAAGGAAGTGAAATACGAGACTGTCGCTCCCGCGCAGGTGGGAGCCCAGACCGGCGTCCAATGCAGCGCACCGGATGCCGACATCCTGATTGCGCATGGCGCTCTTCGAGACGCTCGCGGATTTACGCCTTCGCGGGAGTGGGGAAGGAAATAGCCGAAGGCCTCACGCTGCCATCGAACGCGCCGGCGCCATCCCACCGGGCCGCCGCCGCGGCATGCCGGTGAAGCGGAAATCGACGTCCGGCGTGCGGCCCGACACGATGTCCGCCACCGCGCGGCCCGAGCCGCAGCCCATCGTCCATCCCAGCGTGCCGTGGCCGGTGTTCAGGAACAGGTTGCCGTAGCGCGTCTTGCCGATGTAGGGCACGTTCGATGGCGTCAGCGGCCGCAGGCCGGTCCAGTAGGTCGGATGGTCAAAGTCGCAGGCGCCGGGGAACAGTTCGCGCGTGCGGCGCGTGATCGCTTCGCAGCGCGTGGTGTTCAGTTCGCGCGTGTAGCCGTTCAGCTCGCAGGTGCCGGCCACGCGCAGGCGGTCGCCGAGGCGCGACAGCACCAGCTTGTAGCCGTCGTCGGTCAGCGACACGGTGGGCGCGGCGTCCGGATCGAGGACCGTTTAGGTGGCGGAATAGCCCTTGCCCGGATAGATCATCAGCTCGATGCCGAGCGGCTTCAGCAGCGGCGTCGAGAAGCTGCCCAGCGCCACCACGAAGGCGTCGGCCTGCAAGGTCTGGTGGCGGCCTTCCGGCGAAATGATCTCGACGCCGGTCACCTTCGCCTGCGCGCCGGTGCCTTCGGTCAGCAGGCGCGTGATCGCGGTGTTGAAGCGGAACTGCACGCCGCCTGCGGCGGCCCTGGCGGCCAGGCCGGTGGTGAACTTGTAGACGTCGCCGGATTCGTCCGTCGCGGTGTAGTCGCCGCCGACGATTTTATGGGCGATCTTCGACAGCGCCGGTTCGATGCGTATCACTTCTTCCGCGCCGATCGAGTTGCGCGGACAGCCCAGCTCGCGCATCAGGCGGGCGGCGGCCAAGGATTCCTCGAAATCCTTTTCGTCGGTGTAGAAGTGCAGGATGCCGCGCGTCAGGCAGTCGTAATCGATACCGGTTTCGGCGCGCACCGCCTGCAGCGTCTGGCGGCTGTATTCGGCGATGGCGACGATCTGGCGGATGTTGTCGGCGGTGCGGGCGGACGTGCATTCGCGCAGGAAGTGCAGGCCCCATTTCCACTGCAGCCATTCGGGGCGCGGGCGGAACAGCAGCGGCGCGTCCTCGCGGCCCATCCATTTCCAGATCTTGCGCGGCGCGGACGGATTGGCCCAGGGTTCGGCGTGCGAAACGGAAATCTGGCAGCCGTTGGCGAAGCTGGTCTCCTGCGCCGCGCCAGGCTGGCGTTCGACCACGGTGACCTCGTGGCCGGCCTTGTGCAGAAACCAGGCAGACGCCGTGCCGACGATGCCTGCGCCCAAAACGATGACTTTCATTTCCGATTCTCCAAGCCTTGCAAACTGCAATGATGGAATTGTAGAAAGTTATCGCTTGCTTGGGGATGCAATCTGGGCGGAAAAATTTTGAAACGGCACGAAATCGGACGCCGTTTCGTTCGAGAAGGCAAAAAATCCGCGGAAAATTTAATTCTTCGCAAATCGCGTGCGCTCGATCTCGCGCTTCACCACGTCCGTGATGACGTCGTCCAACGTCTGGTGCAGGCCCTGGCGGATGTCGGCGGCCAGTCGCTCCGTCGCATATTGCAGCACGTCGGCCAGGCCTTCGCGGATGCGCTGGTCGAGGATGGCGTCGGTGCGTTCGAGGAGTTGCGTCAGCACGCGCTCGCGGATGCGCTGCTCGATGCGCGACCATTCCTCGTCGAGCCAGCCTTCGACCGGGGCGGGACGAGCGGACGGGGGCGGCTGCGGGGCGGCGGGAGGCGCCGGCTGCGCGTCGGCGGGCGCCGGCGCGGCGTCCGCTTCCGGCAGGCTGATGACTTCGGTAAGGACCGGGATGCCGAGGTCCTGCGGCGGTTTGTTCATGACGGTTCGGCGACGAAATGGGTGAGCGGATAGCCGCGCTGCTGGTAGTAGCGGTAGCGTTCCCGGCCGGCCGCCTTGTCTGCCTCGTCGGCCGCAATCACTTCGAACATCCGCTCGAAGCGCGCGAAATGCCCGGGCGGCGCGTCGGAAAGATTGATCAGGATTTGATGATGCGGCGCGTCCATCTCGCTGTTCGTCGTGAGCAGGATCGGCGTGCGCGCGGCGAGCGGATCGTCCAGCATCACGTGCGGCAGGAAATCGTGCTCGGAGAAGGTCCACAACTGCTCGTCCAGCGCCGCCAGCTGCTGCCGGTCCCGCGCCAGGATCACGACCTGGCAGTCGGCGCCGCGCGCCTTGCGCGCCAGCCGGCAGGCGTAGAGCAGCTTGTCGGGAACGTTGCTGTGGAAATCGATGCGTGTCATGTCGGATCTGGCGTGCCCGGGCGAATCAGAAGCGGAAGCCGGGCGGCGCATTGCCTGCCGGCGGCGGCGTGTCGGGAATGCCGCTGTCCGTACGGCCGGCAGCCGGTGCGGGCGCGGGTGCGGCGGGTTGGGGCGGCGGTGCGGGCGCGGCCGGCTGCGGCGGCGGATTGTGATAGTCCGGCGGCAGCTGGCTCGACTGCGGATAACCGGCGGCCGTCAGCAGCGTGTCCCAGGTGTTGGAGTCGAAACCTTTCTGCGTCTTGGCGCCGACCGCGAGGACCGGCAGCTGCTGGGCGCCGGAGACGTGCTTGAGCTTTTCGATGTCCTGGTTGGTGTGGACGGTTTTCTCCGCGTACGGGATGCCGCGCGTGTTCAGCATGGTGCGCGCATCGTCGCAGGGCGCGCATTGCGTGGTGGTGTACAGCGTGACCGGGCTGGCCTTGACCGCCTGCGCCAGCGCGTACGGCAGGCCGGCGGTGGAGGGGCCGGCAGTGTCGGGCGCCAGGTCCTTGGTTTCGACCTGGCGCGCCGCGGGCGGCGGCGGCGTGTCGCTGTAGGTCACGTTGCCGTCGGGGCCGACCCAGCGGTAGAGCTGCGCGTGCGCGCTCGCCGAGAACAGCAGCAGGACCAGCAGCCATGAGCGTTTCTTCATGAGCATCCTCGCATAAGCCATGTCGTCGTCCGCCGCGGGGACGACCTTGCGTGTTGCCGCATATTAGCGGATCGGCCGTCCATCGGCGAGCGCTACGCGGCCAGCTCGCTCATGCCACTGTGGCGCAGCAGTGCGTCGATGCTCGGTTCGCGGCCGCGGAAGGCCCTGAACGATTCGATCGCCGGCCGCGAGCCGCCCATCGCCAGGATCTCGCGCAGGAAGCGCAGGCCGGTTTCGGTGGACACCACGTTGCCGCCGGTTTCACCGGCTTCCTCGAACGCGCCGTAGGCGTCGGCGGATAGCACTTCCGCCCACTTGTAGCTGTAGTAGCCGGCCGCGTAGCCGCCGGCGAAGATGTGCGAGAACGAATGCTGGAAGCGGTTGAACGGCGGCGGGACCAGCACCGCGACCTGCCGGCGCACGTCGTCCAGCACGTCCTGCACGGTCTTGCCGGCGGCCGGATCGTAGTCGTAGTGCAAATGCATGTCGAACAGCGCGAACTCGACCTGGCGCAGCGTTTGCAGGCCGGACTGGAAGTTCTTCGCGGCCAGCATCTTGTCGTACAGCGCGCGCGGCAGCGGCGCGTCGGTTTCCGCATGGGCTGTCATGTGCTGCAGCACGTCCCATTCCCAGCAGAAGTTTTCCATGAACTGCGACGGCAGTTCGACCGCGTCCCACTCGACGCCGGCAATGCCGGAGACGCCGAGTTCGTCGACCTGCGTCAGCATGTGGTGCAGGCCGTGGCCGAATTCGTGGAACAGCGTGTTGACATCGTCGTGCGTGAACAGCGACGGCCGGGTCTTGCCGTCCACCGTGATCGGCGCGGTGAAATTGCAGGTCAGGTAGGCGACCGGCGTCTGCACCCCGTCCGGCCCGTTCTTCGACTGGATGCGGCGGCGGCCGCGCGCGTCGTCCATCCAGGCGCCGCCGCGCTTGCCGTTGCGGGCGTACAGGTCGAGGTAGAACTGGCCGATCAGCGCGCCGTCCTTCTCGATGCGGAAGAACTTCACGTCGGGGTGCCACACCGGCGCGTCGTCCGGCCGGATGCTGACCGAGAACAGGGTTTCGGTGGTGCGGAACAGGCCCTCGATGACCTTCGGCTCGGGGAAGTATTGCTTCACTTCCTGCTCGGAGAAGGCGTAGCGCCGTTCGCGCAGCTTTTCCGAGGCGTAGGTGACGTCCCAGGCTTCCAGCTTGTCGAGCCCCAGCTCTTGCTGCGCGAAGGCGCGCAGTTCGGCCAGGTCTTTTTCCGCGTAGGGACGCGCGCGTTGGGCGAGATCCTGCAGGAAGTCGATCACCTGTTCCGGCGTCTGCGCCATCTTCGGCACCAGCGACACCTCGGCGAAATTCCGGTAGCCGAGCAGCTTGGCTTCCTCGTCGCGCAGCTTCAGGATCTCGGCCATGTTCCGCGTGTTGTCCCATTCCGGCTTGCCGCCCAGGTCGGACGCCTTGGTGGCGTTGGCGCGGTAGATCGTTTCGCGCAGCGTGCGCTTGTCCGCATACTGCAGCACCGGGAAGTAGGACGGGAAATGCAGCGTGAATTTCCAGCCCGGCTTGCCGTCGCCTTCGGCCGCCGCGCGCGCGGCCTGTTTGATGTCGTCGGGCAGGCCGGCAAGGTCGGCTTCGTCGGCGACGAACAGCGCGTAGTCGTTGGTGGCGTCGAGGATGTTCTCGGAGAATTTGGTCTGCAGCGCGGCCTGCTGTTCTTGGATTTCGGCGAAACGCGCCTTCTTGTCGTCGTCCAGTTCGGCGCCGCCGAGGCGGAAGTCGCGCACGGCGTTCTCGATGATCTTGCGGCGCGCCGGGGAATACGATGCGTAGTCCGGGCCCAGCAGCAGCGCCTTGTACTTCTCGAACAGCACCAGGTTCTGCGACAGCTCGGTCCAGAACTCGGTAACCTTGGGCTGGTTCTCGTTGTAGGCGGCGCGCAGCTCGGGCGTGTCGACGACCGCATGCAGGTGGCCGACCACGCCCCAGGCGCGGCCCAGCTTCTCGGCGACGTCTTCCAGCGGCGCGACGAAGTTGTCCCAGGTAACCGGCGCCGTGCCGGCTTCCAGCGACCGGATGACGAGGCGCGCCTCGTCGAGCAGGCCCTCGATCGCCGGGCCGACGTGCTCGGGCCGGATCGCGTCGAAGCGGGGAAGATCGGAAAAGTCGAGCAGGGGGTTCAGCGCGATGTTCATGCCAGTTCTCTTTCTGCTGCTTCCAGCGTGTTGACCAGCAGCATCGTGATCGTCATCGGACCGACGCCGCCGGGAACCGGCGTGATGTGGCCGGCCACTTCCTTTACGTTGGGAAAATCGACGTCGCCGCACAGCTTGCCGTTGTCGTCCCGGTTAATGCCGACGTCGATCACGATGGCGCCGGGCTTGATCATGTCGGCCGTCACCGTGTTGCGGCGGCCGACCGCGGCGACCACCACGTCGGCCTGCCGCGTGTGATGGCCGAGATCCGGCGTGCCGCTATGACATATGGTGACGGTCGCGTTGGCCTGCAATAGCAGCAGCGCCATCGGCTTGCCGACCGTGTTGCTGCGGCCGATCACCACCGCGTGCTTGCCTTTCAGGCTGACGCCGGTACTTTCGATCAGTTTCATGCAGCCGTACGGCGTGCAGGGGCGGAAACCAGGCAGGCCGGTCAGCATCTCGCCGGCGCTCAGCACCGAGTAACCGTCCACGTCCTTGCGCGGCGAGATCGCCTCGATGACTTTCTGCGGATCGATGTGTTTGGGCAGCGGCATCTGGACCAGGATGCCGTGGATCCTGCGGTCGCGGTTCAGCGCGTCGATGCGGGTGAGCAGCGCAGCTTCGGTCAGGTTGGCGTCGTATTGTTCGAGCACCGAATGGAGGCCGTTGTCCTGGCAGGCCTTGACCTTGTTGCGCACGTAGACCTGCGATGCCGGATCGTCGCCGACCAGGATGACCGCCAGGCCGGGTTGTTTGCCTTTGGCGGTCAGCGCGGCGGCGCGGCGCGAGACGTCGGCACGGAATTGTTGGGCGAGCTGGGTGCCGTCGATGATATGTGCAGGCATGTTTTCGGGGGAGGAATGGGTAGGGGAACAAGAGCCCGATTATAAGGGCATGTCCTTTGCCGCAAGGATGCGGGTCCGGTGCGCCGGTCGATGCCGGCTGCGAAATGCGCGCGGTTCTTGGTCGGGAAGGTGGCGGACTCGCGGATGAAGCTGCGGGGATCCGGCGATGCAGCGACGATAGCTGATGCCGTTCCCGCGATGTTCATCGCGTTGAGAATTTTTGCATGTTGTGGACCTATGCGTCGCATTGCAGCATGCGAAGGAAGAACGGGATTCGCCTTTTCGCTACAGAAGTATTTCCGTATGGAATTATTTTTGCCGGAAGACACAATTGTTTGCATTCTCAGGAAATTGTTAAATCCAGCCCCGATCGAATATCCATTCTGGTTAAGCAGGGAAAAGAAAAACTCCCGAAGCCGCTATTCCGAAATTGTCAAATAAATTTCCATATGGAAATAAAGCGGCGCTTTTTACATTCTCCGTCCTTCGTCCCACCGAATTTGTCGGCCTATTGTGGTTGTGCCGATGCAACTATTTTTGCTTTAATTGTGGCCTGTTAATTGCTTGGAAAAAATAAGTTCCATTAGGGATATTTCCATATGGAAATATCCAAGGAATGCCGAAGAGAAATAACCACGTAATTTTTGTCCGCTCTAATCGGAGCGGCGCAGCAGACGAAGGGAATGCGCGGATTCGCGCAGTTGGTTCATGGTCAGTATTGCCGCATCTAACGTTTTCGGTTTTTTCGCAGTCAGGGCCTGGCGACGGGCGCAATCGCTACTTCTCCGAATTCCAGTCCGCAGTCGCTGCGGCAGCACATCGGCGTCAGCCGTCTGCGCGGCATGCTCTTGTCCCTGCGTCGCCGGGTACGTCCTCCGCGTTGCGCGGATCGTCACCATCGTTCGCACCACCTTGCGCGGGCGCGTTCTGCCGCCTGCCTGCCGATCGTTCCGGCGAGAAATTGCAACGCAATCCTGCGGCATGCCGCGCAAGTCGATGCTTGCGCGCGTCGCGATGGCCGATGCGGTACGAACGACAGGCCATCCCTCATCCGAACGGGAGAAACATGAAGATCGCCGATGATATTGCCGGCCTGCTGGGCAGGTTCGGCGCCAGCGCAACCGGTTACCTGGAAGTGGACCATCGTCCCGATTACAAGGAGCCGCCGCCTGCGGCCGCGACGCCGCCTGCCGCTACCCTCGAAACGCATGCCGCGCCGGTCCAGGCCGAACCGGCCGCTCCCGTTCCGCCCGCCGAAAAGGTTGTGCCGACGCCGCTGTCCGTGGCGGTGAACAACACGCGGCCGGCAAAGGCCGAACGCGTCGAGCCGCGTATCGACGATGCGTCCAGGCCGGCTGCTGCGGAGCCTGTGCAATCTCCGACCGCATCCGTCGCCCCGTCCATGCTGCGCTCCCTGCTGATGGAAGCTGCGCTAGCGCGCCAGGTGGCCGCCCGCGCGCACGAGGAGGCAGCCGCTGCGCACCAGTCGCTGGCCGACGGCTTGTCTTTGTTCACACCGGCCCGGGTCGTGGCCGTCGTGTCGATGAAGGGCGGCGTGGGCAAGACCACCATTTGCGCCGCATTGGCCGGCGCGCTGAACTGCGACGGCCGGGCGCTGGCGATCGACCTGGACCCGCAGGATGCGTTGCGTCACCATCTGGGCGTCGAATCGGAGCCGGATGCCGAGGCCGCGGCGGATGCCGGCCTGGCCGGCAAGGATTGGGACGCGTCGCTGCGCGTCGGGGCCGGCGGCACACGCGTGCTGCCCTACGGCGCGATGCCTGTGCAGGCGCGGCGCGCGCTCGAGCGCCGCCTCGAAGAAGAACCGCAATGGCTGGCCCGGCAGCTCGCGCGGATGAACCTGAACGCCGACGACGTGGTGCTGCTGGACACGCCGCCGGGCCACACGTCCTACCTGGAACAGGCGCTCGATGCCGCCGACCAGGCGATCGCCGTCATTACGCCTGACGCGGCTTCCTTCATGGTGCTGGAACAGATCGAGCGGCTGTTCGAGGGACGCCCCGGCTGCAGCTACGTCGTCAACCAGTTCGATGCGTCGCGCACCTTCTGCCAGGACATGCTGGAAGTATTGAAGCAGCGGCTCGGCGCGCGGCTGCTCGGCGTGGTGCCGCTGGATCATGCCGTCAGCGAAGGGCTGGCCTTCGGCGACTATCCGCTGCTGGAAGACGGCGACTCGCCGGCACGGCAGGAAATCCTCGCCATCGGCGACGCGGTGGCCGCGCACCTGCAGGCGCCCACCCTGGCCGGCAGGCGCTCCTCATGAGCGGATCCGGCACACAGCAGGCCGCTTCCTCCGGCCGCCTGCAGCATTGGGCGCAGGCGATCACCGACCGCGTGGAAGGCATGTCGAAGCATGCCAGGCACGCGCTGCAGGCCGGCGCGCTGCTGCTGTCCGCGCTGCTGGTGCTGCTCACCGTCACCGTGCCGTTCGACTTCCATTCGCAATGCATCTTCGCCGCCGGCTGCTTCATCGTCGCGCTGATCGTACGCAGGCAGGCGGGCCGCTTCCCGGTGATGCTGCTGATCGGCCTGTCGCTGACCGCCTCGCTGCGCTACATGTACTGGCGCGTGACCTCGACGCTGGGTTTCGAAAGCTGGATGGACGCCATGTTCGGTTACGGCCTGGTGGCGGCCGAGCTGTATGCGCTGGCCGTGCTGGTGCTCGGCTACCTGCAGACCGCATGGCCGCTGCGCCGCCAGCCGCTGCTGATGAACGCGCCGCCGTCCGCGTGGCCGACGGTGGACGTGTTCATCCCGTCGTACAACGAAGCGCTGGACATCGTGAAGCTGACCATCTTCGCCGCGCAGGCGATCGACTGGCCGCAGGACAAGCTGCGCGTGCACGTGCTGGACGACGGCCGCCGCGAGGAGTTCCGGACGTTCTGCGACAGCATCGGCGTCAACTACCTGGTGCGCGACAACAACCGCCATGCCAAGGCCGGCAACCTGAACGCGGCGCTGAAGGTGACCGACGGCGAGTTCGTCGCCTTCTTCGACGCCGACCACGTGCCGACCCGCTCCTTCCTGCAGATCTGCGTCGGCTGGTTCATCAAGGACCCGAAGCTGGCGATGCTGCAGACGCCGCACTTCTTCTTTTCGCCGGATCCGTTCGAGAAGAACCTCAACACCTTCCGCTCGGTGCCGAACGAGGGCGAACTGTTCTACGGCCTGGTGCAGGACGGCAACGACCTGTGGAACGCCACCTTTTTCTGCGGCTCCTGCGCGGTGATGCGGCGCAGCGCGCTGATGGAAGTGGGCGGTGTGGCGGTCGAAACCGTGACCGAGGACGCGCACACCGCGCTGAAGCTCAACCGCGCCGGCTACAACACCGCCTACCTCGCCATCCCGCAGGCGGCCGGTCTGGCCACCGAAAGCCTGTCGCGCCACATCAGCCAGCGCATCCGCTGGGCGCGCGGCATGGCGCAGATCTTCCGCATCGACAACCCGCTGGGCGGCAAGGGCCTGCGGCTGGGGCAGCGGCTGTGCTACCTCAACGCGATGCTGCACTTCTTCTACGGCCTGCCGCGCCTGGTGTTCCTGACCGCGCCGCTGGCCTACCTGTTCTTCGGCGCGCAGATCTTCCACGCCACGGCACTGATGATCACCGCGTACGCCTTGCCGCACATCCTGCACGCCAGCCTGACCAACTCGCGCATCCAGGGCCGTTTCCGCCATTCGTTCTGGAACGAGGTCTACGAGACGGTGCTGGCCTGGTACATCATGGGCCCGACGCTGATGGCGCTGGTGGACCCCAAGTTCGGCGGCTTCAACGTGACCGACAAGGGCGGCATCATCGACAAGAAGTTCTTCGACTGGAGACTGGCGCGCCCCTACATCGTGCTGCTGACGCTCAACCTCGCCGGCATCGCGTTCGGCGTATGGCAGCTGGCATTGGGCGACGCGCATGCGCGCACCACGATCCTCATCAACATGGCGTGGACGCTCTACAACATCATCATCAGCGGCGCCTCGGTGGCGGTGGCCAGCGAGACGCGCCAGGTGCGCAGCGAACCGCGCGTGGCCGCCGAACTGCCGGTGCGCATCACGCTGGAGGACGGCCGCATCGTCGACGGCACCACGCAGGACTTTTCGCAGAAGGGCCTCGGCTTCCGCGTGCCGGAGGGCGTGGAGATCGCGCCGGGCACGCGCATCGAGGTCACGCTGTTCCGCAACCAGCAGGAAAGCGCGTTCCCGGCGACCGTCATGTTCCGCCGCGGCAGCCTGCTCGGCGCGCAGTTCGGCCGCCTGAGCCTCGGCCAGCAAAGCGAACTGGTGCGCCTGACCTTTTCGCGCGCGGACATCTGGGCCTCGACCTGGGGCAGCGGCCAGGTCGACACGCCGCTGGTCGCCCTGCGCGAGGTCGCGGCCATCGGCATGCGCGGCATCGGCGAACTGGGCAGGGCGACGCTGCTGGAACTGCAAGCCCTTCTTGTCGCGCGCCGCCGGCCTTCCCAAGCATTCGAAAAAAGCATGGAACAACAACGATGAAAGCGGAGCACACGAGCAGCGCCCGCCTGCGCCACGGCAGGTTATCCCTGACGGTCATGGTGGCGCTGCTGCTGGCGCTGGGCAGCGGCCCGCTGCTGGCCGACACGCCGGCGGCCGGCGCCGAACACGGCTACGACTTCACGTTCAAGCAGCTGGGCCGGAACTATCCGATGCAGCTGCACGGCGTGGATTCGACCGACAGCGTCGACTTCGACGTGCGCGCCGACCAGGTGGTGACCGGCGCCAACGTGACGCTGCAGTACACCTATTCGCCTGCGCTGCTGCCCGCCCTGTCGCAGATCAACGTCGTGATCAACGACGTCGTCGCCGCCAGCCTGCCGCTGCCCAAGGAAAACGCCGGCACGCTGCAGACGCAGACGGTGACGATTCCGCCGCGGCTGATCACGGACTTCAACCGCCTCGGCGTGCAGCTCGTCGGACACTACACCACCGGCTGCGAGAATCCGCTGCACTCGAGCCTGTGGGCCAGGATCGGCAACGAATCGTCGCTGCACCTGCAGACCGCGCCGCTGGCGCTGCCGAACGACCTGTCCATCATGCCGCGGCCGTTCTTCGACTTCCGCGACGCGCGGCCGCTGCGCCTGCCGTTCGTCTTTACCGCCGCGCCGGACGACGGCACGCTGGAAGCGGCCGGCACGCTCGCCTCCTGGTTCGGCGCGCTGGCCAGCTATCGCGGCGCCAGCTTCCCGGTGCAGCTCGACGCGCTGCCGGCCGGCGGCAACGCCATCGTCTTCTACAGCGGCGACGCGCCGGCGCAGATCGGCGGCCTGGCGATCCCGGCGCCGAAGGGACCGACGCTGACCATGCTGCCCAACCCGAACGATCCCGACGGCAAGCTGCTGCTGGTGGCCGGGCGCGACGCGGCGGAGCTCAAGCGCGCCGCCGTTGCGCTGTCGGTCGGCGGCCATGCGCTGTCCGGCGCCACCGCCGTCATCGACAAGGTGGAAGTGCTGGCGCCGCGCAAGCCCTACGATGCGCCGAACTGGCTGCCGACCGACCGGCCGGTCAGGCTGGGCGAGCTGATCGATGCCAAGCGGCTCAACGTGATCGGCTACGACCCGGGCGACATCACCGTTCCGCTGAACCTGCCGCCTGACCTGTTCAACTGGCGCCGGCCCGGCGCGCTGCTGGACCTGAAGTACCGCTACACGCCGCAGCCGAAATCGACCAATTCCGCCTTCATCGTCAGCTTCAACGACGGCCTGATCAAGTCCGAGACGCTGCCGTCGCGCGCGCATCTCGACAAGAGCCTGCTGAGCGCCATCAAGGACGACAGCCTGACGCGCGAGATGCGCGTGCGCCTGCCGCTCGATTCCGCCCCGATGCAGTCGCGGCTGCAGCTGCGCTACATGTACGACTACATCAAGCAGGGCGAATGCGGCGACATCATCATCGACAACGTGCGCGGCAGCATCGACCCGGATTCGACGCTGGACCTGACTGGCTACGACCATTTCATCGCCATGCCCAACTTGGCCGTGTTCAAGAACGCCGGCTTCCCGTTCACGCGCATGGCCGACCTGTCGCAGACCGCGGTCGTGCTGCCGGACGGCGCCGGCGCGGCGGACATGGGCGCTTACCTGGCGATCCTCGGCCGCTTCGGCAAATCGACCGGCTATCCGGCCACCGGCGTGACGGTGATCCAGGCCGCGCAAGTGGACAAGTTCGCCGACAAGGACCTGCTCGTGCTGGCGTCCGGCGCCAACCAGCCGCTGCTCAAGCAATGGGCCGACCGCCTGCCGGCGGCCGTCGCCGGCCGCACCCAGCGCTTCGAGCTGTCCGACCTGACCATGCGCGCGCGCGACTGGCTCAGCCCCGATCCCGAGGCGAACGCGCGCCGGGCGCGCCTGGCGATGGCGTTCGACGGCAGCCAGCCGGCGACCTACCTGACCGGCTTCGAATCGCCGCTGCAGAGCGGCCGCAGCGTCGTCGTCGTGGCCGGCGGCGACGCGCAGGGCCTGGCCGATGCGGTCGATGCGCTGAACACGACGGGCAAGGACGCCGGCGCCATCCAGGGCAGCCTGGTGGTCGTCAACGGCAAGACGGTCGATCCGCTGGTGGCGGACGAACAGTACTTCGTCGGCAGCATGGGGCCGTTCCGCTATGCGCAGTGGCTGATGTCGCGCCATGCGGGCTGGATGCTGCTGGTGACGGCGCTCGGCGTGCTGCTGGCCAGCGGCCTGGCGTACATGGCGCTGCGCGCCAAGGCCAGGAAGCGATTGAAGGTTTGAGCGTGGAACGCCTATCCGTCCCGCTGCGCCGCGCCATCGCCGGCCGCCGCCTGCGCCTGCGCGCCTGCGGGTTGTTCGCCGCGCTCGTCGCGCTGGCCTGCCAGTCGGCGTTCGCCGACGCGCAGCCATGCGCGCCGCGCATCTGGCCGCTGTGGGAAGCGTGGGCCTCGCGCTACGTGCAGGACGACGGCCGCATGCTCTCGTCCAGCATGCAGGCCGATCACAGCACTTCCGAAGGCCAGTCCTACGGCATGTTCTTCGCACTGGTCGCCGACGATCCGCTGCGCTTCGAGCGGCTGTGGCGATGGACCGAGGCGAACATGGCCGGCGCCGACCCGGCGCGCCTGCCCGGCTGGCTGTGGGGACGGGGCAAGGACGGCCAATGGCGGCTGCAGGACGCCAACTCGGCAACCGACGCCGACCTGTGGATGGCCTACGCGCTGCTGGAAGCGGCCCGGCTGTGGCGGCGTCCCGATTACCGCGACGATGCGCTGCGCCTGATGAAGATCGTCGAGGCGACGCTGGTGGTCGAGCTGCCCGGTCTCGGCAAGATGGTCCTGCCCGGTCCGGAAGGCTACGTCCAGCCCGGCCAGCTGTGGCACCTGAACCCGAGCTACCTGCCGCTGCCGCTGCTGCGGCGCCTGGCGAAGGCGGAGCCGGACGGCCCGTGGCGCGAGATCGCCGCCAACACCGTCGCGATGATCCGTCGCGCCAGCCCCAAAGGCTACGTCGCCGACTGGGTCGGCTACCAGGGCACGGCAAGCGCGACCGGCGCGCCATCCGGAAAGTTCGTCCGCGACCCGGTTACGGGCGCGCTGGGCAGCTACGACGCCATCCGCGTCTACCTGTGGGCGGGCGTCACGCCCAAGGCCGATCCGGCCGCCGCGCCGCTGCTCGCGGCGCTGCACGGCATGGCAACGGGCACGGCCGCAGACGGCAGCCCGCCGGAGAAGGTGCAGGTCGATACCGGCGCGACGGAAGGCCAGGCGCCGTTCGGCTATGCCGCGGCGCTGGTGCCGTATTTCATCGCCAGGGGCGAGCCCCGGCTGGCCGCAGCGCAACAGCGCCGCATGCAGCAGGGCCTTGACGCCGCCTTCGCCGGCGGCAACCAGCGCCCCGAACTGCTTTATTACAACGTCATGCTGAGCCTGTTCGCATCGGGATGGACCGACAAGCGCTACCGGTTCCGCCGTGACGGCACACTTGAATTGTCCTGGGAGACGTCATGCGTCCGCGCCGTTCCACGCTAGCCATCGGCATTCTCGCCGCGCTGATCGGCTCCGCCGTCCATGCAGAAAGTTCCGACGTGCAGGCGCAGCTGGTCGCGCAGGGCCAGTACTGGCAGGCGCGCAAGAACGAACAACGCGCGGCCGAAGTCTGGCAGAAGGTGCTGCTGCTGAATCCGAACCAGCCCGACGCGCTGTACGGCATGGGCCTGATCGGCGTCAGGGAGAACAAGCCGCAGCAGGCGCAGGACTACCTCGCGCGCCTGCAGGCGCTGTCGCCCGTTCCGTGGCAGGCGCGCCAGCTGCAGCAGGACATCGCGCTGGCCCGGCCCGAGAACAAGGCGCTGTTCGAAGAGGCGCGCCGGCTGGCCGACGCCGGCCAGCGCGACCAGGCCACTGACGTGTTCCGTCGCATGTTCAACGGCCTGACGCCGGAAGGCGAGGTCGGCCGCGAGTACTACAACAACCTCGCGTTCAGCGACGCCGGCTGGCCCGAGGCGCGCCGCGGCATGGAACGCCTGCTGCGCGAGACGCCCGACGATTCGATCCTGGCGCTGTTCTACGCCAAGCAGCTGATCCGGCACGAAGACACGCGGGTGCAGGGCATCGATCTGCTCGCGAAGCTGACCAAGCGCGTCGACATCGCCGGCGACGCCGACGAAAGCTGGCGCCTGGCGCTGGTCTGGATGGGGCCGCCGAAGCCGGCCCAGGTGCCGCTGTTCGAAACCTTCCTGAAGGCCCATCCGGACGACCAGGAAATCCGCGACCAGATGAACAAGGGCATCCGTCAGGCTTCCGGCGGCCAGCAGAACCCGCTGGTGGCCAGCGGCCTGCAGGCGCTGCAGAAGGGCGACCAGGCCGCTGCCGAGCAGGCGTTCCGGCAGCGCCTCGCAACTGCGCCGAACGATCCCGACGCGCTCGGCGGCCTCGGCGTGCTGCGCCAGCAGCAGAACCGCTACGCCGAAGCCGAGCAGCTGCTGGACCGCGCCATCAGCCACGGCGGCAGCCACTGGAGGAGCGCGCTCGACAGCGTGCGCTATTGGGCGCTGCTGCAACAGGGGCGCGACCTGCAGGCCAAGGGACAGACCGCGCAGGCGGAACAGATGGTCGAGCGCGCGATGCGCCTGGATCCGAAGGACTTCAACGGCCGCCTGGCGCTGGCCGACATCCAGGCCCAGGGAGGCCAGCTCGGCGACGCGGAAGCCAACTACCGCCAGGTGCTGGCGGCGCAGCCCGGCAATCCGGCGGCGGTGCGCGGCCTGATCAACGTGCTGTCGCAGACGGGGCAGGCCGACGAGGCGCTGCGCCTGCTCGACAGCCTGTCGCCCGCCGAACAGGCGAAGTTCGGCAACGCGGCGCGTTTGCATGCGCTGCGCGACACGCAACTGGCGGCCGCGGCGGAACAGCGCGGCGACCTGCCGGGCGCGCAGGCCGCGCTGCGCGATGCGATCAAGAACGATCCGGACAACGTGTGGACCCGCTTCAGCCTGGCGCGCCTATACGTCAAGCTGGGCCAGCCGCAAAAGGCGCGCGAGCTGATCGACGGCTTCATCGCGACGCATCCCGGCAACGTCGACGCGCTGTACACCAGCGCGCTGCTGTCGGTGCAGATGGGGCAGTGGAAGGATGCGCAAGCCGCGCTCGACCGCATTCCCATCGAGCGCCGCAGCGCCGACATGAACGACCTGGCCGACCAGATCACGTTGAGCACGCAGATCGATCTCGCCGTCTCGCTGGCGAAGAGCGGCCAGCGCCAGGACGCGGAAGCCCTGCTCGACCGCCTGCAGCCGATGACGGACGGCCGCCCGGAGCGGATCGCGACGCTGGCCGCCGCCTATGCCGACGCCGGCGATCCGGCGCGCGCGCAAGCCATGATGCAGCCGCTGGTGGCGCCGTCCGCCGCGCCGTCGTCCGACCTGATGCTGCAATACGCCTCGATCCTGCTGAAGACGGGCGACGACGCGCAGGTGCAGGCCATCCTGCTCGACCTGCAGCACCAGCCGCTGAGCACGGCGACGCGCAAGCGCTATGACGATCTGCTGTACCTGTACCGCGTGCGCCAGGCCGACCGCCTGCGCGAAGGCGGCGACCTGGCCGCGGCCTACGACATGCTGGCGCCGGCGCTGGCGACGCATCCGGGCGACGTGGCGGCCAACTCGGCGCTGGCGCGCATGTACACCGCCAACGGCGACCATGCCAAGGCGCTCGGCCTGTACAAGTCGCTGCTGCGGCGCAACCAGCAGGATGCGGCGTTGCTGCTCGCCGCTGCCGATGCCGCCGTGCTGGCCCACGACGATCGTTTTGCCGGGGAGGCGCTGGACCACTTCTCCGGCCTGCAGGATGTCGATCCGGCGTCGCTGACCGAAGCGGCGCGCATCTACCGCGCGATGGGCCGCAGCAGCGAGGCCGCTGCGCTGCTGCGCCGGGCGATCGCGCTCGAACAGAGCGAGCGACAGCGCGGCCTGGCCGCGGTGGACGGCGCCTGGCACGTGGCGTCCAATCCGTTCCGCAACCAGCCGGGACAGCGCGGCCAGGTGCTCAGCATCGCGGCTTCCGCGGTGCCGCCGCCGGCCGACGCGATCCTGCGCCGCGGTACCGTCGCTACCGCTGCTGCCGACGGCGTGCCGGCGCATTCCTATCGCGACGGGCAGGCGGATGCCGTCGGCGGACAGGACGAGGTCTGGCGGTCCGCCGCGTCCCAGGTGCCGCCCGCCGTCATGCTGCGCACGGCCGCGGCGCCGGCGCTGCGGCCATCGGCATCCGCCGCGGCATCGACCGATGATCCGTTCGCGCCGCAGCCGCGCGCGGCCGCGACAACGTCAATGTCAGCGTCAACGTCGGCGCCGGCTACCGGCGACGCCAGCGCGGCTCAGCAGGCACTGAATGACCTGCTGCAGTCGCGCAGCGGCTACATGCATCAGGGCGTGGACATCCGCAGCAACGACAGCGAACCGGGCTTGAGCAAGCTGACCGACGTCGAGACGCCGTTCGAGATCAACATTCCGGCCGGCGACGGCCGCCTGGCCGCGCGCATCACGCCGGTCACGCTGGATGCCGGCAGCATGAGCGACGACTCGGCCAGGCGCTTCGGCGGCGGCGCATCCAGCGCCGCCGGCGCCGGCAAGCAGCGCGACGAGGGCGTCGGCATCGGCCTGGCGTATGCGCGTCCCGACGACGGCCTCAAGGCGGACGTCGGCACCACGCCGCTCGGCTTCCAGTACAGCACCGCGGTCGGCGGCGTCAGCGTCGAGCGGCCGGTCGAAGGCGATCCGGACGTCCGCTACGGCGTGTCGCTGTCGCGCCGCGTGGTGACCGACAGCCTGACCTCGTTCGCCGGCACCACCGACGGCCGCGACGGCAAGTCCTGGGGCGGCGTGACGGCCACCGGCGGGCGCCTGCAACTGAGCTACGACGATGCCGACGTGGGTGCCTACGCCTACGGCTCGGTGCACAGGCTGCTGGGCCACAACGTCGAATCCAATACCCGCGTCGAAGTGGGCGGCGGCGTCTACCGCTACCTGCAGAACGACCCCGACGACAAGCTGACCGCCGGCCTGAGCACCACCGTGCTGGGCTACGCCAACAACCAGGACTTCTTCACCTACGGCAATGGCGGCTATTTCAGTCCGCAGAGCTATTTCGCGCTCGGCGTGCCGGTCGCGCTGGCGCAGCGCTCGGACCGCTTCACCTACCAGGTCAAGGGCTCGGTCGGCATCCAGTATTTCGACCAGGACGGCGCCGACTACTTCCCGACCGACGCGGCGATGCAGGCGGCCAGCGGCCAGCGTTACGCCGAACAGAGCAAGAGCGGCGTGGGCTACAGCCTGGAGGCGGCCGGCGAATACCGGTTCGGCCCGCGCCTGTTCGTCGGCGGCACCTTCGCACTGGACAACTCGCGCGACTATCGCCAGTACAACGTCGGCATGTACGTGCGCTACACCTTCGAGGACATGACCGGCAGCACGCTGGCGCTGCCGGTCAGCCCCTACCGTTCCCCCTACTCAAACTGATCCCTGGAGATATCTATGGCAACCGCTTCTGTCCTGGCCGGCCTCACCATCCTGGTGCTCGGCGAAAGCCACATGAGCCTGGCGAACCACCTGACCGAACCGCTCGACGCCAATCTGACCCGGCAGGGCGCGATCGTGCATTCGATCGGCGCCTGCGGCGCCAGCGCCGGTGACTGGCTGATCACGAAGAAAGTCGATTGCGGCGCCGAACAGCGCGGCACCGGCAAGATCGAGATCAAGGGCCGCGACGCCACCACCACGCCGATCGGCCAGCTGATCGCGAAGGACAAGCCGGACGTGGTGGTGGTGATCATCGGCGACACGATGGCGTCCTACGACAAGCCGTCCTTTCCCCGCGCCTGGGCCTGGGAAAGCGTGACCAGCCTGACCAAGGCGATCGCGGCGACCGGCACCAAGTGCGTGTGGGTCGGCCCGGCCTGGGGCAAGGCCGGCGGCATGTACCACAAGAACGACGCGCGCACCGAGCTGATGTCGGACTTCCTCGCCAACAACGTCGCGCCGTGCACCTACATCGATTCGCTGAAGTTCTCCAAGCCGGGCCAGTGGATCACCACCGACGGCCAGCACTTCACCGTGGCCGGCTACAAGTCGTGGGCCAACGCGATCGGCGATGCGCTGGGCAAGCTGCCGGCTGCGGACCTGAGCAACAAGGGAGCCGCGAAATGAAGCTTGCCGAATCGCTGCGCGCACGCGTCCCGTTCGCTGCCCTCGCTGCATTGATCGCGCTGCCGGGCCTGCACGCCGCGGCGGGCGAGATCCCGCTGTATCCGACCGGCCCGGCGCAGGACGCGGCCTTCGTCCGTTTCGTCGACGGCGGCAGCGCGCCGCTGCAGGTCGTCGCCAAGGACGGCCAGCTGCCGCTGCAGCTGAGCGCGGCCAGGCCGGTGTCGCCGTTCTTCCCGGTCGGCGCCAGCAGCACCATCACCGGCACGCTGGTCAGCGGCGGCAAGCGGCTGGCGGTGTCGGTCAAGGCGCAGCCGGGCGAGTTCACAACCGTGGTGGCGCTGCCGGACGGCAAGGGCCTGCGGCAGGTGACGGTGCATGACGTGCCGGACGATTTCAACGGCCTGAAAGCCTCGCTGGGTTTCTTCAATCTCGACGGCAGCTGTGCGAACCCCGCGCTGCGCGTGGCCGGCCGTGCGGTCGACATCTTCAAGGGCGTGCCGGAAGGCCATCTGCAGCGGCGCTCGATCAATCCGGTGAAGCTCGCGGTGCAGCTGGCCTGCGCCAATGCCGACGTCGGCCCGGCGCTGGACCTCGGGCAGTTGAAGGCCGGCGAGCGCTACAGCGTGCTGCTGCTGCCGACCGCCGCCGGACCGCGCCTGCTGTTTGCGACCGACAGCGTGGCCCATTGACTCATTGAACCGATTGCGCCGACGACGACATGGTCTTTGCCTCGCTTGAATTCCTGACGCTGTTCCTGCCCGCGTTCCTGCTGCTCTACGTGCTGGCGCCGCGGCGCTGGCGTAACGTGGTGCTGCTGACGGGCAGCTGGGTGTTCTACGGCTGGCTGAGCCCGCTGTTCCTGTCGCTGCACATCGTGCTGGCGGTCATCGCATGGATCGGCGGCCTGCTGGTGGACCGCGCGCCTGAAGGCTCGCGCGCCAGGATGCGCCTGCTGTTCGCCTTCATCGCGTTCAACACGGCGGTGCTGTGCTGGTACAAGTACGCCAACATCGTCGCGGCGACCTGGATGCAACTGATGATGCATTACGGCGCGGTGCCGTTCGCGTGGCAGAAGATTGCGCTGCCGGCGGGGCTGTCGTTCGTCGTGCTGCAGGACATCTCCTATCTGATCGACGTGCACCGCCGCACGGTGCCGGTGGAGCGCAGCCTGGTCAACTACGCCACCTACATTTCGATGTTCGGCCACTCGATCGCCGGCCCCATCATCCGCTACGACTGGGTCAAGCGCGAACTGGTGCAGCGTTGGTTCAACTGGCAGAACTTTTCGCTCGGTGCGCGGCGCTTCATGATCGGCATGTGCATGAAGGTGCTGGTGGCCGACACGCTGGCGCCGGTGGTGGACGCGGCGTTCCGCCTGTCCCATCCGACCTTCGCCGACGCCTGGATCGGCTGCCTGGCGTATACGCTGCAGCTGTTCTTCGACTTCGCCGGCTACAGCGCGATGGCGATCGGCCTCGGCCTGATGCTCGGCTTCCATTTCCCCGAGAATTTCAACCGGCCCTATCTCGCCCGCAGCATCCAGGATTTCTGGCGGCGCTGGCACATCTCGCTGTCCAGCTGGCTGCGCGACTACCTGTACATCGGCATGGGCGGCAACCGCCAGGGCGTTGCCAAGACCTACCGCAACCTGTTCCTGACCATGGCCATCGCCGGCCTCTGGCACGGGGGCGACAGCTGGAACTACCTGCTGTGGGGATCGGCGCACGGCGTGGCGCTGTGCGTGGACCGCGCCTGGGCGCGCTCGCAGCTGCCGGGCCTGCCGCGCGGGCTGGCGCACGGGCTGACGCTGCTGTTCGTGTGCCTGGGCTGGACGCTGTTCCGTGCGCCGGGCTTTCACGCGGCGATGACCATGTATGCCGGCCAGTTCGGCCTGCACGGCTTCGCGCTGGGCGACGCGCTGGCGGTCACGCTGCGGCCGGTGCAGGCGCTGGCGGCGGTGCTGGGCGTGCTGTGCGTGGTCGGCCCGCTGTGGCAGACGCGCTTCGAAAGGCGGCTGGCGGCCCACGTGCCGCTCGTGTGGGCCGCCAATCTGTGGCCGGTGGCCGGCTTTTTGCTGTCGTTCGCGCTGATTGCCAGCCGCGAGGCGGTGCCCTTCCTGTACTTCCAGTTCTGATGACCAAGACGCCGCCGCTTTCCCCGCCCGATACGCCGATGCTGCCGACGCTGCCGACCGAGCTGGCCGTGCGCGTCAGCAGATGGTCCGGCTTCGCGCTGGCGGCGCTGCTCGGCGCCGGCCTGGTGTCCTGTGGCTGGCTGCTGTGCAGCGGCAAGGTGCAGATGCTGCCGCCCAAGCTGACGCGCGACGCGGCATTGCACGGCGCAGTGACGCATCACATCGCCAAGCAGCTGTCCGATGCGTGGTTCCCCGAGCGGGCGGCCGACCTGGAGCGCGGCGCGAGCTGGCTGCTGTTCCACGATGCCGGGCCGCGCGTGCGCGTCGGCTGCCCCGGCTGGCTGTTCCTGAACGACGAGCTGGAAGTCCACGATCAGGCGCAGGCCCATGCCGCCGCCAAGGCGCGCGCCGTGATCGACATCCAGCAACGCCTGCGCAAGCGCGGCATCCGCCTGCTGGTCGCCGTGGTACCCGACAAGAGCCGCATCGCCGCCGCCGAACTGTGCGGCGTGGACCGGCCGGCGCAGCTGGCGCCGCGCGCGGCGGACTGGATCGCCGCCTTGCAGCAGGCCGGCGTGCCGGCCGTCAATCTGGCGCCGGTGCTGCAGCCGCTGGGTGCGGCGGCCTACCTGCGCACCGACACGCACTGGAACGAAACCGGCGCGCGGGCCGCCGCGCAGGCCATTGCCGCACAGGTGCAGGCAATGGGTATCCAGGCCACGCCGCGCACGGTTTTCGACGTGCATGCGGGAGCGCCGGCGCGGCGCCCCGGCGACCTGGTGCACCTGGCCGGCATCGACTGGCTGCCGCTGGATCTGCAGCCGAAACCGGAAATCGTGGCGGCGACCCAGGTCAGCGCGCGCCAGGATCCGCCGGCCGGCGGCGACAGCCTCGACGACCTGTTCGGCAATGCCAACCTGCCGGACGTGGCGCTGATCGGCACCTCGTTCTCGCGCAACTCGAATTTCCTCGGCTTCCTGCAGGCGGCGCTGGGCGCGCCGGTCGGCAGCTTCGCCAAGGACGGCGGCGCCTTCTCCGGCAGCGCCAACGAGTATTTCGCCAATCGGGCGTTCAGTCAGACGCCGCCCAAGCTGCTGATCTGGGAAATCCCGGAGCGGGACCTGCAGACGGCTTACGAACCGATCGGACTGAAATAGCGACAAATGGCAGCATGGCGGTGAAGGATTCGGCGTTGCAGCCCGGAATGCTGGCGTCTTCACGGCCGGTCTCTGCCCATGCTGCTCCGCCACATAATTCCACATTATAAAAAATGATATCGTAATTTGAAAATGGCGTAGCGTGCTGCTAGAATCCTGACCGTCCGTGCGGTATGTTGTCAAAACTCCGCACGTTTGTTTTATATGCGGTCCGACAACGAGAAGATCGGACTCGACCGAAGATCATTCCAGGAGACTGTTATGTCAGCCCAGCTCGACCAGGTATTGGCGCAAGCCGCCAATGATCCCGATGTGATGGAGACGCAGGAGTGGCTGGACGCGCTCGAAGCCGTCATCGAAGCGGAAGGCCCGGACCGCGCCCACTACCTGATCGAGCGCATGACCGATCTGGCGCGCCGCCGCGGCACGCCGATCCCGTTCTCGCCGACCACCGCCTACGTCAACACGATCCCCGCCGACATGGGCGAACCATGCCCCGGCAATCTGGACTACGAAGAGCGCCTGCGTTCCTGGATGCGCTGGAACGCAATGGCGATGGTGGTCAAGGCCAACCGCGCCGACGGCGACTTGGGCGGCCACATCTCCAGCTTCGCCTCGCTGGCCAACATGCTGGGCATCGGCTTCAACCACTTCTGGCACGCGCCGACCGAAGACCACGGCGGCGACCTGCTCTATATACAGGGCCACTCGTCGCCCGGCGTGTATGCGCGCGCCTTCCTCGAAGGCCGCCTGTCCGAAGAACAGTTGCTCAACTTCCGCCGCGAGGTCGACGGCAACGGCCTGTCCTCGTATCCGCATCCGAAGCTGATGCCGGAATTCTGGCAGTTCCCGACCGTCTCGATGGGCCTGGGGCCGTTGATGGCGATCTACCAGGCGCGCTTCCTCAAGTACCTGCAAGCGCGCGACATCGCCAGGACCGACAACCGCAAGGTGTGGGTCTTCTGCGGCGACGGCGAGATGGACGAAGTCGAATCGATGGGCGCGATCGGCGTGGCCGGCCGCGAGAAGCTGGACAACCTGGTGATGGTCGTCAACTGCAACCTGCAGCGCCTGGACGGCCCGGTGCGCGGCAACGGCAAGATCATCCAGGAACTGGAAGGCGAATTCCGCGGCGCCGGCTGGAACGTCATCAAGATCATCTGGGGCTCCAACTGGGACCCGCTGCTGGCCAAGGACAAGGAAGGCATCCTGCAGCGCGTGATGATGGAAACGCTGGACGGCGAATACCAGAACTACAAGGCCAAGGATGGCGCCTACGTGCGCAAGCACTTCTTCGGCAAGCATCCGAAGCTGCTGGAAATGGTCTCGCGCATGTCGGACGACGACATCTGGCATCTGCTGCGCGGCGGCCACGATCCGCACAAGATCTACGCCGGCTTCAAGGCGGCGCAGGACCACAAGGGCCAGCCGACCGTGCTGCTGGTCAAGACCGTCAAGGGTTACGGCATGGGCAAGTCCGGCGAGGCGCGCAACACCGCGCACCAGACCAAGAAGCTGGACGACGAAGCCGTGCGCGAAATGCGCGACCGCTTCTCGCTGCCGATCGCCGACGAAGCGCTGCCGGACGTGCCGTTCTTCAAGCCGGACGACGACGCGCCGGAAATCAAGTACCTACACGAACGCCGCAAGGCGCTGGGCGGCTATCTGCCGCAGCGCCGCATGCAGGCCGATGAAAAGCTGCCGGTGCCGGCGCTGGATACCTTCAAGGCCATCCTCGATGCGACCGCCGAAGGCCGCGAAATCTCCACCACGCAAGCCTACGTGCGCTTCCTGACCATCCTGCTGCGCGACGCCAATCTCGGCAAGCGCGTGGTGCCGATCCTTGTTGATGAGTCGCGCACCTTCGGCATGGAAGGCCTGTTCCGCCAGATCGGCATCTACAACCCCGAAGGCCAGCTGTACGAGCCGGTCGACAAGGACCAGGTCAGCTACTACCGCGAGGACAAGGCCGGCCAGATCCTGCAGGAAGGCATCAACGAAGCGGGCGCGATGAGTTCGTGGATCGCAGCGGCGACGTCGTATTCGACGAACAACCGCATCATGATCCCGTTCTACACGTTCTATTCGATGTTCGGCCTGCAGCGCATCGGCGACCTGGCCTGGGCGGCGGGCGACATGCGCGCGCGCGGCTTCCTGCTCGGCGGCACCGCCGGCCGTACCACGCTGAACGGCGAAGGCCTGCAGCACGAGGACGGCCACAGCCACCTGCTGGCCTCCACCATCCCGAACTGCATGCCGTACGACCCGACCTTCGCGCACGAAGTCGCGGTCATCCTGCACGACGGCCTGCGCCGCATGGTGCAGAATCAGGAAGACGTGTTCTACTACATCACGCTGATGAACGAGAACTACGCGCAGCCGGGCCTGAAGCCAGGCCAGGAAGAGAACATCCTGAAAGGGCTGTACCTGCTGCAGGAAGGCGCCAAGGACAGCGGCAAGGAGGGCGGCAAGAAAACGGCGGCGAAGCCCCGCGTGCAGCTGATGGGCTCCGGCACCATCCTGCGCGAAGTGATCGCCGCCGCCGACCTGCTGAAGAACGACTGGGGCATCACCGCCGACGTCTGGTCCGCGCCGTCGTTCACGCTGCTGGCGCGCGACGGCCAGGACGTCGAGCGCTGGAACATGCTGCACCCGACCGGCGAGCCGCGCGTGGCGCACGTCACGCAGTCGCTGCAGGGCACGTCCGGTCCGATCGTGGTCGCCACCGACTACATGCGCACCTATGCCGAACAGGTGCGCGCCTTCATCCCGAAAGGCCGCAGCTACAAGGTGCTCGGCACCGACGGCTTCGGCCGCTCCGACAGCCGGGCCAAGCTGCGCGAGTTCTTCGAGGTCAACCGCTATTTCGTGACGGTGGCCGCATTGAAATCGCTAGCCGAGGAAGGCGCGGTCCCGGCATCCGTCGTGGCGGATGCCATCATCAAGTACAGCATCAACCCGGACAAGCCGAATCCGGTCACGCAGTAAATCCTGTCAGAAGAAATCCTCCTCTGGCCGGGACGGGGAATGCACGGCGCGGCGCGCCTGCTTCCCCGCAGCCACGATGGCGGCACGCAAACAAGCGGAGAAAAAATAATGAGCATGGTGGAAGTCAAAGTCCCGGACATCGGCGATTTCAAGGAAGTGGAAGTCATCGAGGTGCTGGTCAAGCCCGGCGATACGGTCAAGGTCGACCAGTCGCTGATTACGGTGGAGTCGGACAAGGCGAGCATGGAGATTCCGTCCAGCCATGCGGGCGTGGTCAAGGAACTGAAGGTCAAGCTGGGCGACAAGGTCAGCGAAGGCTCGCTGATCCTGGTGCTGGATGCGGCGGCGGAGAGCGCGGCTGCGCCGGCGCCTGCCGCCGCTCCCGCGGCAGCGGCCCCGGCTCCCGCACCGGTCGCCGTGACCCCGCCCGTCACCGCGGCGCCCGCGGCAGTTCCGCAGGCGGTGCAGCAACCTGCGCCGCAACCCGCCGCGCCGGCACCGGTTGCCGCCGCGCCGGTCGCACCTCAGCCGGCCGCACCCGCAACGCAACAGGCCGCGCCGTTGAGCGCCGCCGCCAGCAAGGCGCACGCGTCGCCGTCGATCCGCAAGTTCGCGCGCGAACTCGGCGTCGATCTCGGCAAGGTCGCCGGTTCCGGTCCCAAGGGCCGCATCACGCAGCAGGACGTGCAGAGCTACGTGAAATCGGCGCTCGCTGCGCCGGCGGCCGTGTTGCCGGCGCCCGCTGCCGCACCGGCAACACGCGGCGGCGGGCTCGACCTGCTGCCGTGGCCGTCGACGGATTTCTCCAAGTTCGGCCCGACCACGGTGCAGCCGCTGTCGCGCATCAAGAAGATCAGCGGCCCCAACCTGCACCGCAACTGGGTCATGATCCCGCACGTCACGCAGTACGACGAGGCGGACGTGACCGAGCTGGAAGCGCTGCGCAAGTCCACCAACGAATCGCTCGGCAAGTCCGGCGTGCGCGTCACGCTGCTGGCTTTCGTGATGAAGGCCTGCGTCGCCGCGCTGAAAAAATACCCGGAATTCAATTCCTCGCTGGACGAAAGCGAAGAGAACCTGATCCTCAAGCAGTACTACAACATCGGCTTCGCCGCCGACACGCCGCAAGGCCTGGTGGTGCCGGTCATCAAGAACGTCGACCAGAAGACCGTCACGCAGATCGCGCAGGAAATGGCCGACTTGTCCGCGCAGGCGCGCGAAGGCAAGCTCAAGCCGGCCGACATGCAGGGCGCGACCTTTACGATTTCTTCGCTGGGCGGCATCGGCGGCACTTACTTCACGCCGCTGATCAATGCGCCGGAAGTCGCCATCATCGGCCTGTCGCGCACGACGATGAAGCCGGTATGGGACGGCAAGCAGTTCGTGCCGCGCCTGATCCTGCCGCTGTCGCTGTCCTACGATCACCGCGTGATCGACGGCGCCCAGGGCGCGCGCTTCGTCACCTACCTGAGCGACGTGCTGGCCGACCTGCGCAAGACGCTGCTGTAAAGCCATCCCACACGAAGACGGGCCGCGCGGCATGCCGCGGCCCCATCTGCAAGGAGACTGTCGATGACGACATGCGTCGTTGTGAAGAAAGGAAACGAGATCGCGATCGCCAGCGACTCGCTGGTCACGTTCGGCGATACGCGCCTGTCCAACGCCTACGAAGCCAACAACAAGATGTTCCAGGTCGGCGAATCGTGGATCACGCTGGCCGGCAGCGCCGCGCACTTCCCCGTGATGCGCAAGCTGCTCTCCGGCATGGGCGAGGACTGCAAGCTGGACAACCGCGACGAAGTGTTCGATACCTTCTCGAAAGTGCACCAGATCCTGAAGGAACACTACTTTCTCAACACCAAGGAAGAGGACGACGATCCCTACGAGTCGTCGCAGATCGCGGCGCTGGTCGCCAACCCGAGCGGCATCTACGGCGTGTATTCGTACCGCGAAGTGTTCAGTTTCGACCGCTTCTGGGGCATCGGCAGCGGCCGCAACTTCGCGCTGGGCGCGATGTACGCCGCCTACGACAAGGTGCCGACCGCGCGCGACGTGGCGGAGATCGGCGTCAACGCCGGCGCGGAATTCGACAAGAGCTCGGCCGGTCCTTTCCGCATCGTGAGCTTCCCGATGCGATCGGAAATCAACAATTCGAACTAACGCGCGCCGTGCACAGGCACGCGCGGCATGAAACGGAGCAAAAGCGATGAGCACGATGGAAGTCAAGGTCCCCGACATCGGCGACTTCAAGGAAGTGGACGTGATCGAGGTCTTGGTCAACGTCGGCGACACGATCAAGGTCGATCAGTCGCTGATCACCGTCGAATCCGACAAGGCCAGCATGGAAATCCCGTCCACGCATGCCGGCGTGGTCAAGGAGATGAAAGTCAAGCTTGGCGACAAGGTCAGCGAAGGCTCCGTGCTGCTGGTGCTGGAAACGGCGGACAGCGCGCCGTCGCCCGTGCCTGCAACGCCTGCGCCGGCTGCTGCAGCGCAGTCGGCTTCTCAGCCGGCTTCTCAGCCCGCTTCTCAACCTCAGCCCATATCGCAATCCGTTCCACAACCGCAACCGGCACCGCCATCCGCACCTGCCGCATCCGCGCCGGCAGCGCAGGGCGGCCTCGTTGACGTGACCGTGCCCGACATCGGCGACTTCAAGGAAGTCGACGTGATCGAAGTGCTGGTCGGCGTCGGTGACACGGTTAAGGTCGATCAATCGCTGATCACGGTGGAATCGGACAAGGCCAGCATGGAGATTCCGTCCAGCCATGCGGGCGTGGTCAAGGAACTGAAGGTCAAGCTGGGCGACAAGGTCAGCGAGGGTTCGCTGATCCTGGTGCTCGAATCTGCGGCCAATGCAACGGCAGCGGCGCCGGTTTCCGCGCCCGCCGCCGCTCCGCAACCGGCACCGCAGGCAGCAGCGCAACCGATCGTACCGGCGCCTGCCGCCACGGCACCTGCTGCTGCGCCGGCCGCAGCCAGCTACACCGGCACCGCCGACATCGAATGCGACATGATGGTCCTCGGCGCCGGCCCGGGCGGTTACTCCGCCGCCTTCCGCGCCGCCGACCTCGGCATGAACACCGTGCTGATCGAACGCTACGCCACGCTCGGCGGCGTCTGCCTGAACGTCGGCTGCATCCCGTCGAAGGCGCTGCTGCATATCGCCGCCGTCATCGACGAAGCGGCATCGATGGCCGATCACGGCGTCACCTTCGGCAAGCCGCAGATCGACATCGACAAGCTGCGCGGCTACAAGGAAAAAGTCGTCGGCAAGATGACCACCGGCCTGGCCGGCATGGCGAAGATGCGCAAGGTCACGCACCTGCAGGGCGTCGGCCAGTTCGTCGGCCCCAACCACATTGAAGTGGCGATGGCGGACGGCAGCAGGAAGACCGTCCACTTCAAGCAGGCCATCATCGCCGCCGGTTCCTCCGTCGTGAACCTGCCGTTCGTGCCCCAGGATCCGCGCATCGTCGATTCCACCGGCGCGCTGGAACTGCGCAAAGTACCGAAGCGCATGCTCGTTATCGGCGGCGGCATCATCGGCCTGGAAATGGCCACCGTCTACTCCACGCTCGGCGCGCGCATCGACGTCGTCGAAATGATGGATGGCTTGATGCAGGGCGCGGACCGCGATCTGGTCCGCGTCTGGCAGAAGTTCAACGAAAAGCGCTTCGACAAGATCATGCTGAAGACCAAGACGGTCGCGGTCGAAGCGCTGAAGGAAGGCATCAAGGTCAGCTTCGAAGCCGCCGATGCCTCCGTCACCGCACCGGAACCGCAGCTGTACGACATGGTGCTGGTCGCCGTCGGCCGCAGCCCGAACGGCAAAAAGATTGCCGCCGACAAGGCCGGCGTCGCCGTCACCGACCGTGGTTTCATCAACGTCGATACGCAGATGCGCACCAACGTGCCGCACATCTACGCCATCGGCGACATCGTCGGCCAGCCGATGCTCGCGCACAAGGCCGTGCACGAAGCGCACGTCGCTGCCGAAGCGGCCGCCGGGCACAAATCGCATTTCGACGCACGCGTGATTCCGTCCGTCGCCTACACTGATCCGGAAGTCGCATGGGTCGGCATGACGGAAGACGAAGCCAAGGCCAAGGGCGTCAAGCTGGAGAAGGGCCTGTTCCCGTGGGGCGCTTCAGGACGTGCGGTCGCCAACGGCCGCGACGAAGGGTTTACCAAGCTGCTGTTCGATGCCGAGACGCACCGCATCGTCGGCGGTGGCATCGTCGGTACGCATGCCGGCGACATGATCGGCGAGATTGCGCTGGCGATCGAGATGGGGGCGGATGCGGTGGATATCGGCAAGACGATACATCCGCATCCGACGCTGGGGGAATCGATTGGTATGGCGGCGGAGGTGTTCGAGGGTGTGTGTACGGATTTGCCGCCGGTACGGAAAAAGTAAGATCGGAATTTGCAAATACAAAGCGGCGCAGAGCGTCGCTTTTTTTATGCTCGACGAAGTGATGAAACGGCGGAGACCGGAGTCGATGCGCATTTATTTCGGGCAGCCAATCCCATTTATGGGAGATTATTCTTATCTTTCAAAGAGATGGATGAGGTTTGTTGACTTGTGCAATGCCATACTCATATGATGCTGTCGTTTAAAGCATGATGTTCTAGAGTACTGCTTAACTTTGCACTCTAGCGGCCCATCTTCGTCGCCCGCTGAACTTCGCTATTAGATTTCTTGCTTACTCATAGGGGATTACATGAAACGTCTAGAAATCGAAACTCTCCCGTTTTCCTCAAAGGCATCTATTTGCTGGAGCTTCTTCTGGCGCGGCCTTGTCATAACTATCTGTTCCAGTGTATGTGGTGTTCTGATTGGTGGAATTGCTGGCTTCATTCTTGGGGCGCTAGGCATTTCCCGCCACGCAATTTCTATAGTTGGCGGTTTGTTGGGTTTAATCATTAGTATCTTTTTTATTTACGTACTTGTTCGTTGGCTTTTGTCTTCTCGCCTTGGGCGTTTCAGGCTTGTCCTCATCAGTGCCAGCGAAGAAATCTAATTTTTTGGTAAGGCGAGATGCTACGCCGACAAGCCGGCTCTGAGAGTGTGGGGATATGATAAATAGGGTCGTAACCAATATTCCTTTTGGAAAAAAGAGATAGCGGACTCTGTTCCACATTATTGGTATTTCGGAAGGGCTGCATAGAAAGGAAAGCCATGAATAAGCCTATCAGAATTAGAATAACGGCTATTGGCGTACTGGTCTTGTCTTTCTTTTCGGTGAGAATGGATGTTTATGCGCAGGACAATTCGGCTGATCAACAGGCAAATTTCTTAACCAGACTTTTTTTCGACACATGTGCAAAATATCCTGGTCAGAACGCGAAGGTTTCTGCATCGGTAAAGCAAAACAATTTTGTACGGGCTAACGACTATTTTTCCAAGGCCGTGCTCCAAAACCAGCCCGGTGAAGTTTGGGGAGTGCCAAATCACATCGGACAATTTGTAGTTGTCTTGACAGGAAAATACCAATGTTCTGTATGGGCACGTCGGGCTGCGGCAAAGTTAGTTAACGAGAATTTCGAAAAGTTGATAAGAGGATTGCCAAGGCCGGGACTCAAGGTTGATCTTATGATTGATAAGATCACGGATAGCAAAAATGGTAGCTTTCGTCAGCTTGGATATTTTGTCCAAAAAGACGGAGCATCACATGGCTGGCTTATGCTGGCAACTACAACAGAATCTGCAAGAGCAGGAGTTCAGGCACATCTAACCATTAGTCCAGCAACTCGATAATAATAAAGCCTGAACTAATATTTCTAATGTGAAATATGCCTCATGCGCATTAAGAAATTTGTAAGCGAGTTGATTTTTCATTTCCTTCGATATCGTGATTGCTGGTTTGCCTACCTAGAATTATTGGATTTTACAAACCTAGTACAGAACAATACGATTGAATGCATACTTCCAATTTATTCCGAAGAATAAATGGGGGTCGAGAATAAACGGAGTCGAAGTCCTATCTTCCGGAATAATGAGAAGTAGATAGATAGTGAAAAAGGCGGAAGAAAATTAATTAAAAATACAAGTGGGAAATATGCGCTACTTGCTTGCCCTCGCAGTCATTTTCCTATCCGGCTGCGGGACTATGCCGTTTACCCCAACGGAATATCCACTCCGGGATGGATTGATCGCGCCAATGCCTGTGAGCGGAAACGTCGGAGTGATTAATGACCAGGCCAAAACGACATCGGTAATCGTTTATTCCTATGGTGGTTCGAAGCTCAGCTCCAATCTTCACTCCATCACCGAAGCTATGGTGCAACAAACCAAGGAAGAGCTGTCAAAGGTCGCAAAATCTTCCTCTGGCAGTCCAAAGACGATTGAACTCAAGGTTAACTTTCTTCTAAGTAGATATTCCGTTTTTTATTGGAAGAGCAATCTGAATTTCGCTGCAAAGCTCGGTGATGGCGAAGTCGTTTCCATGACTGTTCCGCATAGCAGCGGTATCCTGATACAGGATTTGAATGGTTGCATTGCAGAGAGTGTGATGAAGCTTCTCAATGATCAGAGAGTGCGGACATACTTGGCTGAGAAATAACCACGTGAGAGTGTGAGGAATAAATAGGGTTAGAGAAATAATAGGGTAAAAGCCTAATATTCCATAACCCTTCATACCTAAGCAAGGTACCAAGAACAAATAGGGTCAGAAACAAATAGGTCAGAACCTTATACCTCATGTCAAACGTCTGGAAACATGAATAGCCGCTCGATACTACGCACCCTATGCGTGATTTTTCTCTGCGCGATACTTCTGCATGGATATCAGGCTTTCTACCTCGCAGAAGTGCCTTCGCCAGGCTTTTTCCTTTGGTCTCTTGTACCCTATGTAGTAGCTAGTCTGCTCATCCGAGCCGCCCATTCGCTGGTCGCTGCGATTGCCGGGTCCTCGGTTGCATTGGCTATAGACCTGTATATGCATTACCAGGTATTTATTGCCCCCAAAGGATCTACTGCTGCTTTAGGTCTATTGTTCGCGCCGTTGTGGAGTGCGCTTATTCTTGTGCCTATTGCGTGTTTCTTCTCTCATCTTGTATTGAAGAAGGCGCAGTCAAATCTTCCATAACATCTTTCTCAATTTTGTTTATGAAAGCGGACTGATTGCAGGAATAAATAGGGTCAGAATCCAATATTTTATGAAAGAGGATGAAACGCTTGATCCAATCGACATAGGCTTTCTCGGTTCGAATTGAATAGTGCAGTATCCGAATTCGTTCTCGTACCCGGTTCAGAAAGCGTGGTGGCGGTGCAAGCCAGGAGTCGGTCATTAGGCGGTATAAATCCCATGTTTATGGTAAATGTCCTTATCTTTCAACGACATACTGCATTTATTTATTGACTTAGGCAATACCATGAACATATGATCCTGCCATCTAAATGTAGTTAGAGCGCAGAGGCCGCCGCCGTGCATTTCAAAGAAATAGTTGCAAACATTACCGGGATCAGTGTTCCAATCTTTGGAATACAGTGGAAGCCTGTTACCGCAGAGGTTACTGTTGCACGCAATGTCTTGCGCAGGCTTGAGGACAAGAGAGTTCTCTATAGGCCGGAGGAAATGGAAGGCGCTCGTTACTGCCTGCGCTCAGTGGAAGATATGCGAGAACTTCTTACGAACTCACTACAGCAAGTACAGCCAAGCACTCACCTAGGGAAGCAATTCGTAAAGCTTCGGCGCGCCTGCCGTGATTTTTGCGACATTGTCGGCTCACCAAGGTTTGACTCTGTTCCTTTGCCAATCCAAAGCTCTTTGCTTTCTCGTGAGCTTGTCAAACTTAGGAAAGTTGCTGGTGGCGTTGTGGCCACAATCGCAATTGGTTATGGGCTCGACGTTGAAGATGAGTTGGCCGCTATCCTTCCGTTCAACAATGCGCTCTAACCCTTCGGTCAAGCGGGACCGTCTTCCGGCGTGCCGCCTCCAGACGGCCCCTTACCTCCAACGTTAGGCGCTTTCGAGCGCGTTTCACTTACATTGCAGGGAGTCGTATCTATGAAGGTTGTCGCAATTAGTTCCTGCATCATCCTCATGTCGTTTCTGTGCGCGCCGTGTTCGGCACAGACGAGCGCAGTTTCTCTGCCAAATGGCGAAACAACCGGCTGCGGTGGGTACACAACCCCCATCTTTCCTGCCTCGGCGGGTGAGGACTACAAGAACACGTGTTGGGTTGCTCGCGTCAAAAAAGACCAATTCACTGATAAAGTGACGTGTCTGGTCTATCCGGCAGGCATGAACATCAAAGCATATCCGTTCATAGTATTTTCGAAGAGCCAGGTTGCCATGACAGTGTCGGGCGGTGACAGGTATCCGGGGACGCCTATGATGATACGTGTAGATCAAAATGCAGCAATTGCTGGCGGTAAAGACTTCAGTCGTTCGTCCGTCTCCACACTACTCAAAGAAATGTCTAGCGGTTCCATAATAATGGCGCGTTACTCAGATTGGCCATATAACACTTACGTCGTTGGCAAAATGGGCGCTAAGGGTATCGCAGAAGCAATTGCTTACTGTCGGGCGCACGTACAGTAATGGCGTACGCGCCTAACAACTCGGTCAACCGGACGCAAATCCCGCTACGCGGTTTTTGCGCCGGTTACCTCGGGTGTTAGAGCGCATAGGGGAAGAAGGTGGCGTACCAAGCAACAATAATTCCAGTGATGATTGCTTCGCCTGGAGATGTAGCAGAGGAACGCGACGTAATCCGTGGTGTCATTCACGACTGGAATGATGTCAACGCGGAGCATACGAATACTTTACTTTCGGCTGTTGGCTGGGATACGCACTCATCGCCGGAACTTGGTGCACGAGCACAAGACCTCATAAACACTCGTGTGCTCAAGAATTGCGATCTTCTCATCGGCGTTTTCTGGACTCGGCTTGGCACGCCTACCGGGAGTTCTCCGAGCGGCACGGTTGAAGAAATCGAAGAGCACATTCAGGCTGGTAAGCCGGCCATGATTTATTTTTCTTCAAAACCTGTAGCCCCGGAAAGTATAGACCCGGCTCAGTACGCTAAAGTGAAGGAGTTTCAGAGCAAGCTGAAAGATCGTGGAATTATTGAGACATACAACAATATTGAAGATTTCAAGTACAAATTGTCAAAGCAAATGCAATTGTGCCTTGTCAACAACCAGTATCTTCGAGGCCTCGTAGCATCTGCTTCATCCTTTGGTGCCGTTGGCACCCCAGGAGTTGCTGTTCGGGGCTTGTCGATCGACTTCAACCTGACCTATGAAGCCAAGGAATTGCTAAAAGCGGCAGCAGTTGACGAACGAGGTACGATCATCAAGGCCGCGTACATAGGCGGCCGAGTCATTCAAGCTGGTGGTAAATCTTTTAGTGGCGAGCACGGCCGCGAGAGTGCGAAGTGGGAGGCTGCACTCGACGAGCTTGAGTCAACGCATTTGGTAGTCGGCCGCGACGATAAGGGGCAAATCTATGAGCTTACGCATCGCGGCTGGGAGGTGGCAGATGTACTCTAACAACTCGGTCAACCGGACGCAAATCCCGCTACGCGGTTTTTGCGCCGGTTACCTCGGGCATTGGGCGTCATAACCGCTACATCACAGCTTCGGGTGCAATATGGCAAAGAGTGCAATTTGGATTTCTTACGATCTAGGGGTGCAGGGGATTACGCCTCACTCTACTCTTGGCTCGACTCGCACGGCGCAAAGGAGTGTGGGGACTCCGTGGCGTTCTTAAATTATGAGCATAACGGCTCCGTCAAGGAGAAATTAAAGACGGAACTGAAGGAGACAATTACCGTCGACAAGCGAACTCGAATCTACGTCGTCTATCGGGAAGCGGAGACAAACAAGAATAAGGGGGCTTTCATATTCGGCGGGAGGAGATCGCCTCCGTGGACGGGATATTCATCGAAAGGTGCTGGCGCAATTGATGATGAGGAACTTTAGTTGTCAACCGTACTCGTCGATACATGTGTTTGGTATACGATCTTCGATCCTAGAGAACGGCCAGACGAACGCGATGCCGTAACTGCACTTGCAGACCAAATTCAAGCGATGACAGCCGTGATCCCTTGGCCAATCACGTACGAAACTTTGTGCACGAGGTTCGTCAAAAATCGCCTCGCCCTCGAGGGCTTTGAACGCCTCCTGAAATCCCCCAAAGTCAGCATCCTTGACGACTCTCCATATCGAGAGGCTGCTCTAGAGCATTCGTTTAATTCCTCATTGAGAGCCGGTCGCCCACTGAGCCTTGCAGACTGCCTTTTACGTGTTGTCATTGACAGTCCTAATACGCGAATCCGCTATCTAGCCACTTACAACGTTCGAGACTTCCACGACGTTTGCAGCCAACGTCACGTACAGGTGATTCCACAATGACGCTCAACTCTTCGATCAACCGGACCTGCCTCCCACGACGCTTGGTACGCATCTGCTGCTGCCGGCGCTGGCCGATTATCTGCGGGCTAACGCGGCGGTGGAGGTCGAATTGATCCTCAACGACCGCATGGTCGATCTGGCGGACGAAGGATTCGATGCGGCATTGCGCTTTGGCCAGTTGCCGGACAGCGGGCTGGTCGCGCGGCCGCTGAAAAGCCTGCAGCGCATCGTATGCGCCTCGCCGGCCTACCTGGCCGAGCGGAGCAGGCCGGTGCGGCCCGACGATCTGGCCAAACACAATTGCCTTGCGTTCCACTATCTGCGGCCGGAGCGGGAATGGCATTTCGACGGCGCACAGGCGCGCAGCGTCAAGGTGGCGGGGCAGCTCACGGTCAACAACGGCGCCGCGTTGCGGGAGGCGGCGCTCAATCATATCGGCATCGTGATGTTGCCCGATTATCTGGTGGAGGCGGACATAAAGGCGGGACGCCTGGTCCGCTTGTTTCCCCGTCACGTCTTTCCACGCGCGCCATTGCAGATCGTCTATTTGCCGGACAGGTATATGACGCCGAAATTGAAAAGCTTTATTGACTTTGTGGTGGACCGGTTCGGTTGACGACGGCGCTGTCGACTAACGAAGCATGATCGAAGGATAAAGGAGGCAGGATAAAATCAGAAAATTACGCTGCTTTTCTATTTTCGATTGACCTGTCATGCAGAAGCCGTCGAGAGACATAACTATATTGGCGACCGGACAAGCACTGACAAGTACAGTCGTCTCCCTACTGACCTCAATATCAAGCCTTTCCGGCGCCTATCTGGCTCCGAATCCTTCACTCAGCACGGTTCCCGTCACAGCGACAGTCCTGGGCACGCTGATGATGATCTATCCAGCATCCTCGTTGATGGGCCGCCTTGGTCGTCGCAGCGGCTTCGTATTCAAGGCGGGCGTGGGCGTGGTTGGCGGCGCGGTATGTTGCGTCGGCCTGGTAGTTTCAAGTTTCTGGGTATTGATCCTCGGCGCGTTCCTCCTCGGTATCTTCAGCGCCTTTGGGCAGTACTACCGCTTTGCCGCCATCGATGCTGCCAGGAGTCCGGCGGAGCATACGTCGGCAGTCTCGATAGTGACTGGCGCCGGTGTCGTGGGAGGGATCGCCGGTCCCTTTCTTGGCAGCCGCTTTTCCGACACCTTCTTTTCGATCCCCTATGCAGGCGCCTTTGTCGCGCTGTCGCTGGTATGCGTTTGCTTGGCCCTGTCGCAAATGCTGCTTTCCACTGGCCTCGGCCGTGGTTCCCCAGCCCGGTCCAGAACGGAACTCTCCGGATCGAAAATCGGCCTTGGAAAGAACTTCATGCTGGCGAGCGCGATCTGTGCGATCGGCTTTGCCGTGATGACACTTACGATGAATGCGGCGCCGCTTTCGCTACAGATATGTGGCTTCGGGATGACGACATCGGCGCTTGTGCTGCAGGTTCACTTTGTGATGATGTATCTTCCCTCGCTGTTCAACCCCGTATTGGTCAAGCGGCTGGGATTGCGCGGACTGGTCGTCGCCGGCGTCGTGGCAAGTGCGGCCGGATGCCTGTTGACGCTGTGGCCCGAGCAGACTTTTGCCATTTTTGTCCTGGAACTCGGATTGTCCGGCATCGGTTGGAATTTCATGTTCAATGGCGGAACGCTGCTGCTGGCCGATACCTATCCGGCTGCCGCGAAGGTGCGAGCGCAAGGCTTGAATTCTCTTTTCGTTTACATTGCCAACGTGATCGCCTCGTTTTCCGCCGGCGCGTTCATGGCGTTTTACGGATGGCAGGTGGTGAACCTGGTGTGTCTGCCGTTGCTGGCGGCGGCGATCCTGGCCTTGTGGTTTGGAAGCCGATCCCTTCGAGGCGGAGAACTTAGGACGCTGGCAGATGATCCAAACAGATCACATTGAAGTTTGCCAGACGTGATATTCCGTATTATCAGCGTTTCATCACCCGCATAGAAAGGAAAGCCATGAACAAGCTTATCGGCGCCATTGCGTTATTGTGTGCATTTATCCCGCTCTCGCACGCGCAGGAAAGTGCTGGCGGCAAGCCCCAGGGAACAACGACTTCTGGGCAATCCCCAAGTACCGTGGGAGGTGCCGTCCGTCGGGTCGGCCATGACGTCAAGACCGCAGGCCGCAAGGTACGCCGCGCCGTGGTGACGCGCTGTGCCGATGGCCGTCACACCGTGAGGGGCCGGGCTGCCTGTGCGAGCCATGGTGGCGTGAGTGCGCGGAATTAGGATGGACAATAGGGCCAAGCCACGATCTGGCCTGTTTGGCGATTTTCGGACCAGCTGAACTTGAGAGTATGGCTGCCAACGTAGAAACGACCCTATGCCTTCGGCAGACCAAACTGGAGCAGCAATGAAAGTCACCGGCACATTCACCGTGAAACTGAATCCCCTCGAAACCCATGCACAGGGAACCGATGGCATCAAGCTGGGGCGCCTTTCCATCGACAAGCGATTCGAGGGCGGCCTGGATGCCACTAGCCAGGGCGAGATGCTCAGCGCGATGACGCCTGTAAAGGGTTCCGCCGGGTATGTGGCGATCGAACTGGTGCACGGCGCGCTGTCGGGAAAAAGCGGGAGTTTCGTTCTGCAGCATTTCGGCACCATGCATCGCGGGAAAGACCGGCTCGTTCTGGAAGTGGTGCCGGACTCCGGGACCGGCGAGCTGTCGGGCTTGTCCGGCGCCATGACGATCAACATCGAAAACGGACAGCACGACTACGTGTTCGAGTACGCATTGCCATGATGGGAATGCCTAGCTCCATGCGCCGCATTTCATGACGCCGAAGTCGGGAAGCGTCGTGGTCTTACGCCTTTATGACGAACCCGCATGACAGGCTGGGTAAGTCTCGTTGTCCTGTCGTCCTTATTGAAACTACCAAGACGACCAGTTCCGTGCCAGCGTGGCAAGCCGGTCGTATCCCATCCTGCCGGATACGCGCCATCGTTGGCGGCCGCCGTTTTGCCAGTGCGAATCTTCCATCAATGTCGAATACGGACAAATAGGACAGACGTAGTGCTTCGGCTGCTGCGGCAAATTGCGCATCGAGATCTGCAATGCGCAGATTGAGCGCGTCGTCCGGCATCGGCAGCGGCCGATCGTCAGAACGGGAAAGCCGGGACACCTCAGGTTGACCTTATTCGTTCCGATTTACCTTGCTTCTGCAAGTTATAAATTTGCATCAAGAAAAATATCGGCCACCTTGCACTTCATCGCCTTGGCAATTCGGATGACGTTCAGAAGCGAAACATTGCGCTCACCTCGTTCAATGCGGCCCATATGGCTGCGGTCAACTCCCGCATAGTCTGCCAGCGCCTCTTGTGACATCTCCATAGCCAACCGCCTTGCGCGGATGGCTGCACCGATTTTCGCCAAATCGTTGTTCTTGTCTACTTTTACGGATACTCGACTCATGCGCAGATAGTCGAGCTATAATGCATTCACAACCACGGCATTTACGGCCCATATGGTTGTATGGTGGACAGACTATTTTTGGCCTTGGCGTTTCTCCGCATCCGGTAAAACGAAATGACAAAAATCGGAATTTGGCAGGTCATCCCGGTCATAACCGTCGCCTTTCTCATCGGCTGTTTCTTCCAACAGCTGATCTGGGAGCACGAACTGACGGAAGATCACTACGGCCTCTGGCTGGGCGCCTCCGCCACCATCCTCGCCATCGTCGCCGCCTTCGCCTTGGGCGAACGCCAGATTGACGTGCTCTGGCGCGCAAGGCTGGAAACCGACGCCCGCCACGCCGACCGGAAGCGCGCTGCCTTTCTGGCGATGGTTACCGCCGCCTGGAACGCGGTCGAACGCCTGGACAACCGGTACGGCGATACGCGCGAGGAGCGCATCCGCATCCGCGCCGTCTACCATGGCGACACCTTCGGCAGCCTGATCGAGGCGTTGGCCGCCATTCCCGTCCACGAGCTGGATTCGCCCCAGGCCGCCATCGAGCTGGCCGGGCTGAAGAAGAACATGATGGAAATACAACAACTGGCGAATCTGTTCGTCGCAGGCAAGAACAGGCCGGACGGCATGGACGTGCTGTTTGCCGACATGGGGTTGGCGCTCGATCTGCGCGTCAACAAGACGTATGCGGAGCTGCATTACCGCAGCTTTGTCGAGGCGCTGAAGGCGTAGCTGCGCGTTTCACGACGGCCCAACATGATTGCCTCTCGACCAGGAACAGCAGAGCCTGCTTCCATGACGATCAACATCGAGGCAGGGCGGCACGACTACACGTTCGAGTACGAGCTGGCTTGCCGGTGCGCCGCTTGTTCGTGGCGATCCCTTACCTGAACCACCATTCCCGCCATTCCGCAACCAGCGCCGCCAGCCGGTCGTACCCGAACTTGCGCGGATGGGCACCGTCGTTTTCCTGCGCTTCCTGTAGCCAGTGCGCGTCCTCGGCCAGTGCTTCCAGAACGGAGAGATACGGTACGCCCATCGTTTGCGCTTCGGCGGCGAACAGCCGGTCCAGCGCGGCAACGCGCCGGCGATGCGCTTCCTCCGGCATCGGCGGCGGTCCGATCGTCAATACGGGGAACCGTGCGGATGCCTGCCGGATGATGTCCCGAAAGTTCGCCACGCTTTCTTCTTCCGATACACGGCGTATGCCGTTCTCGATCATTGTGTCGTTCACGCCGAACGAAAAGACGATACCTGCTTCGCAGCCATCCGGCAGCCGCGCCGAACATTCCTGCAACCAGCGCGCGGCAATGTCGCGGCTGGTATTGCGCCGAATCCCGAGGTTGTAGTGCGTCAAGTCGATGTTGCGCGCGACCGCATGCTGCGCCACGCGCCCGACCCATCCCAGACAGAGCGGATCGCCGACGCCCGCCACGAAGGAATCGCCGACGAAGCAGATGCGGTGATCGGCCATCGTTCCTTTACCGTTGGAAGTCAATCGAGATAGCTGCGCGCCATCTCGAAATGCCGCGCGAAGTAGGGATTGTCCAGGCTGTCGATGCGCACCTTCTCGTTGGTGGCCGGCGCGTCGATGAAGCGGCCGTTGCCGATGTAGATGCCGACGTGCGAGAACCGCCTGCCCAGGGTGTCGAAGAAGACGAGATCGCCTGGCCGCAGGTCGCGTTTGTCGATTTCCCTGCCGCGTCTTGCGATGTCGGCCGCGCTGCCGGTCAGGTCGATGCCGACTGCTACACGATAGACGTAGGACACCACGCCGCTGCAGTCGAAGCCGGCCTCCGGGTTCTTGCCGCCGAAGCGATAATCGGTATCGACCATGCCCATCGCGTACAGCACGATGTTGTCGCGCTCGCCGACCACTTGCGGCGAGTCGGGCGGCCTTGGCGTCGTCGGCACCGTGCCGCAGGCGGCCAGCAGCGCGGCCGCCGCCATTGCGGGCAGCGCGGTGCGCAGCGACACGGGCGGGCGCGGCGCCATGCGCGATCAGCAGCCGAGATCGGCCAGCACGCCGGACAGCATCGCGATCATCTGGTTCAGCTCCTCGATGGAGACGTTCAGCGCCGGCATGAAGCGCAGCAGGTCGGGGCGCGGCGAATTCAGCAGCAGGCCGGCCGGCTGCAGGTCGCGCGCGCGTTCGACGATCTGCGGGCCGATGTCCTTGCCGAGTTTCAGCGCGCGCAGCAGGCCTTCGCCGCGTTCGCCGGCCAGGCCGTGTTTTGCGCTCAGATCGCGCAGCGCCTTGCCGAGGTACTCGCCCTTGTCCTTGACCGATTGCAGGAAGCCGGGTGCGAGCAGCGTTTTCGCGACGGCAGCGCCGACCGCCGTCATCAGCGGATTGCCGTTATAGGTGCCGCCCTGTTCGCCGGCTTCGAAGCAGGCGACTTCTTCCTTCGCCAGCAGCGCGGCCAGCGGCACGCCGCCGCCGATGCCCTTGCCCAGCGTCATGATGTCCGGCTCGATGCCGGAGAGCTGGTAGGCGAACATTTCGCCGGTGCGGCCCATGCCGGTCTGCACTTCGTCGACGATCAGCAGCAGGTTGTGCTTCTTCGTCAGTGCGCGCAGCGCCTGCATGAATTCGCGCGTGGCAGGGATGACGCCGGCTTCGCCCTGCACCGGCTCCAGCATCACGGCGACGGTCTTGTCGGTGATCAGGTTCTCGACGCTGACGATGTCGTTCAGGATCGCCTTCGGAAAGCCGGGCACCTGCGGCGCGAAGATGGTGTCCCAGCCGGCCTTGCCGCTGGCGGACATCGCGGCCAGCGTGCGGCCGTGGAAGCTGTGGTCGAAGGTGATGATCTCGTAGCGGTGTTCGCCGCTTTCGTTCTTGTGCACCTTGCCCCATTTGCGCGCCAGCTTGAACGCGCCTTCGTTCGCTTCCGCGCCGCTGTTGGCGAAGAACACGCGATCGAAGCAGGAATGGTCGGTCAGCAGCCTGGCCAATTCGATCGACGGTTCGTTGTAGAAGGCCGGCGACGGGTTGATCAGCTTTTTCGCCTGCGCGGCGAGCGCGTCCTGAATGCATTGCGGCGAGTGGCCGAGGCAGTTGACGGCCCAGCCTTGCAGGTAGTCGAGATAGCACTTGCCGGTATGGTCGGTCAGCCACATGCCTTGTCCTTCGACGCACACCATCGGCGGACGATTGGTGACATACATCAACTTGTCGACTTCGTACTGGCTGAATTCCATGGCGGCTCCTGAACGGAAATGGGCGTATCCGGTAGTGATAAAAAAAAAGCCACAGGGTTCGCCTGTGGCTGGGTGATCGGCAGATGCTTACACGCAGGGCGTCCCGGGCTGAGGCAGGGGAACGCGGCGTCGCAGGCATGTCCTGATGGCTTTCATGACGGACAAGTGTAGGCGGTTTTGCAATGAGCGTCAAAACGTTTTTCCGCCGCCAGTTGCCGCGTCACGCAACGGTCACGCAACGCTCATTCGGGATCGCCGGTCACGCCGCTGGCCATGTCGGCTTCGGTGGTGAAGGCGTCGGCATAGAACTCCTCGGCCGGCAGGCCACACTGCGCGGCGAAATCCGCCTTGGCGGCATCGACCATGACCGGCGCGCCACAGGCGTAGACCTGGTGGCCGGACAGGTCGGGCAGGTCTTCCACCACCGCGCGATGCACGAAGCCGGTCCGGCCCTGCCAGCCGTCTTCCGGCTGCGCGTCGGAGATCACCGGCACGTAGCGGAAGTGCGGCATGCTGCGCGCCCATTCCTCGCACAGCGCGTGCATGTACAGGTCCTTCGGCCGGCGGCCGCCCCAGTACAGCGTCATTGGGCGCGCGCTCCGGTCGTGCTGCAGTTGCTCGACGATGGCCTTGATCGGCGCGAAGCCGGTGCCGGAGGCGAGCAGCACGATGGGCTTGTCGGAGTCGTCGCGCAGGAAGAAGGTGCCGAGCGGTCCTTCGAAGCGCAGGATCTCGCGTTCCTTCATCGCGTTGAACACGTGGTCGGTGAAGACGCCGCCGGGCAGATGGCGGATGTGCAGCGTGACGTGCTCGTCCAGGTGCGGCGCGTTCGCCATGCTATAGCTGCGGCGCCTGCCGTCCTTCAGGATGAATTCGAGGTACTGGCCGGCGCGGTATTGCAGCCGTTCGCTGGCCGGCAGTTGCAGCGACAGGATCATCACGTCGTCCGCCGCCTTTTCCATTTTGGCGACGCGCGTCGGCAGCTTCTTGATCGGGAATTCGCCGACGCCCAGCACTTCGCGCGCTTCCAGCACGACGTCGCTGTGCGGCTTGGCGCAGCAGAACAGCGAAAAGCCGCGCGCCGCGTCGGCCGGCGGCAGCGCCTTGATCTGGTGCGTGGTGTGCGAGACGTCGCCCGACAGGATTTTGCCGCGGCAGGTGCCACAGGCGCCGTTCTTGCAGCCGTAGGGCAGGCCGACGCCGGCGCGGATGGCGGCCGCCAAGATCGTTTCGTCGGCTTCGCAGGTGAATTGCCGACCGCTCGGCTCAACCGTCACTTGGAAAGTCATACAATCCCGTTTCATGAAAATGGATAACAAGCCGGATGGCGACGCCGCGCGCCCGAAGGACGCCGCCGCGCACGCGCGCTTTGCCAGGCCGCGCCTGCTGATACTCGGCTGCGGCGACGTCGGCATGCGGCTGTTGCCGCTGCTGCGCGACCGCTTTCGCATCATCGCGGTGACCACGCAGGCGGCAAAGCAGGACGAATTGCGTGCCGCCGGCGCGCTGCCGCTGCTGGCCGACCTGGACCGGCCGCAGACGCTGGCGCGCCTGGCGCGGCTGGCGACGCACGTGGTGCATCTGGTGCCGCCGCAATCCGATGGTCTCATCGACCGCCGGACCCGCAATCTGGCCGCCATTTTACCCGACGGTGCCCGCGTCGTTTACGTCAGCACCACCGGCGTGTACGGCGATTGCGGCGGCGCGCAGGTGGACGAAACGCGCCGCATCGCTCCGAGCAATGCGCGTGCCCGCCGCCGTGCGGACGCCGAGCGCGTGCTGCGGCAATGGGCGCGCCGGGCGCATGGCTGTCTGGCGATCCTGCGCGTGCCGGGCATCTACGCGGACGACCGGCTGCCGTTGGAACGGCTGCGGAAAGGCTTGCCCGCGCTGCGCGCGGAGGACGACGTTTTCACCAACCACATCCATGCGGACGACCTGGCGCGCCTCATCGTCGCCGCATTGCGACGCGGTCTGCCGTCGCGCGTCTATCACGCGGTCGACGATACGGAAATGAAGATGGGCGACTATTTCGACTCGGTCGCCGATGCAACAGGCCTGCCGCGTCCGCCACGCCTGCCGCGGGCGGAGCTGCAACGCCAAGTGACGCCGATGATGCTGTCCTTCATGTCGGAATCGCGGCGATTGCGCAACCGGCGCATCAAGGCCGAGCTGGGCGTGCGGTTGCGCTATCCGACGGTGGTGCAGGGATTGGGGCGCGAGGATGCGGCCCAGGATGGGTGAGCGTGGACCCGGAGTGGCTTTTCTGCGCATTTGCCCACGCAAGGAATCTTTCCCTTCGGAGCGCCGAATCGGCGCATTACGGCGACAGAAGATTCGGCTTTTGCGAATCGAAAAGGCATTAAATTCGATTTTTCATGACATTTCGATTTCGCTAAATTGGGTATGAGGCCGTCGCCGACGCCGGCGTGAACGGCCATCATCACCTTCCCTGGAATCGTCATGGACATCCTGCAACTCTTTGCCACGCCGGAGGCGTGGATCGCCCTGGCGACGCTCGCCATGCTGGAAATCGTGCTCGGCGTCGATAACATCATCTTCATCTCAGTGCTGGTCGATCGGCTGCCCGCCGGCCAGCAGCAGAAAGGCCGCATCCTCGGACTCGGCCTGGCGATGGTCACGCGCATTGCGCTGCTGCTCAGCCTGTCGTGGATGATGGGACTGGTCGCGCCGCTGTTTTCGCTGGCGGGACAGGACTTCTCCGGCCGCGACCTGATCCTGTTCGGTGGCGGGCTGTTCCTGCTGTACAAGGCCGCGGGCGAAATCCGGGAGCTGCTGGTCGCGCATCCGGCCGGCGAGAAGCAGGCCGGCTCGCGCCGGTCCGGCTTCGCGATGACGCTGCTGCAGATCGCCGTCATCGACATCGTGTTCTCGCTCGATTCCGTCATCACCGCGGTCGGCATGGTGGACGAGGTGGCGATCATGATCGCGGCCATCGTGATCGCGGTCGGCGTGATGATGTTCTCCGCGCAGGCGATCGGCGCATTCGTCAACCGCTATCCGGGCATCAAGATGCTGGCGCTGTGCTTTCTCGTGATCGTCGGCGCGGTGCTGGTCGCCGAGAGCGTGGCATTCCACGTGCCGAAGGGCTACATCTACGGCGCGATGGCCTTCTCGCTGGTGGTGGAACTATGCAATATCCGCATGAGGAGAAACCAGCATAGGGCGGCGTGCGACCGGGCGCAGCCGCTGCAGCAGGGCGGGGCCGCCTGAACGTAGGGCGCCCGTTCAGCGGGCGGGTGGCGTGAGGGAACCTTTCCGGTTCCCTTTTTCATGCCCGTCGTTGCGGGCGGCGGGCTTTTCCTTGTCCTTGCCGGATGCGGTCGACCAGCTCTCGATCAGCACCCGCGTCTGCTCGCGCACGACACGTTTCAGGAAGGCCAGGCGCTCCTCGTCGATGGCTTGCCATCCCAGCGACGACAGCGTGGACTTGTGGGCGACGTGGAAGACCATCAGTTGCCCGTGCGCGGTCATGATGCGCAGCAGCGTCAGCGGATCGTCCGCCGGCACGCCGGTGAGACGCGATACCAGGCCGGCGCCGACTTCCTTCATGCGCGTCTTGACGTTGCGGTCCATGATGTCGAACAGCACGCTGGGACCGTGGCCGGCCTGCTCGTGCGCAATGAACAGGCGCCGGTTCTGCGCGTCATAGGAGGCGAGCAGATGGTCGGCCAGCGCATCCTGGATGGCGTTGAACGCCTCGATCAGGGTTGTGCGGTCGGCGTTGGCGTCCAGCGCGGCCTGGGCCGCTTCCAGCGCCGGGCGGAAATGCTGCCAGGAGCTGTCGGCGATATGCTCAGCGCAGGCGCGGTACACGCCTTCCTTGTTGTCGAAGTAATACTGCAAGGCCGGCGCATTGACGCCGGCCAGCCTGGCGATGTCGCGCGTCGAGGCGCCTTCGTAGCCGCGTTCGCCGAACAGGCGGATGGCGGCGTCGATGATGCGGCGGCGGGTTTCGTCCCCCCGCGCGTAGCCTCCCTCGGCCGGGTGACGATGACGAGTCTTGGTCATGTGCGGCCCCTATTCGTACTCGTGTGCGTACTCGTGTGGTGTTTGCGTCAGCGCTAAATATATCACTTGACACAAATTTTCCAAACGATAGAATTTTTCCGAATGGAATAATTTGGAGCCGCAATGCCCGACACCCAGGAAGCCTCTCCCCCCGCCGCCAAGCCGTCCGCGTCCCGGACCGCCGGCAAACCACGTTCCCGCTTTCTCCTCATCTTCGGCGCCATCGTCCTGCTGGCCGCGCTGGGCTGGGGCGTGTACTGGTGGGTGAGCGGCCGCTTCATCGAAAGCACCAATGACGCCTATCTGCAGGCCGATTCGGTGACCATCGCGCCGAAGGTGGCGGGCTACATCGACCAGGTCTACGTGAAGGCGGACCAGGCCGTGAAGAAGGGCGATCCGCTGGTGCGGCTGGACAACCGCCAGTACCAGGCGGAGCTGGACCAGGCCCAGGCCGAGATCAATGCGCGCAAGGCCGACCTGGAAAAGGCGACCGCCGACCTGCAGGACGAGCAGGCGCAGATCGAGCAGGCGCAGGCCCAGGCCAGCGTGGCGGAACTGGCGCTGCGCCACGCGCAGCAGGAATACGACCGCTACGTGCCGCTGGACGCGACCGGCGCCGCCACCAATGAAAAGCTGGCCGAGCTGCGCAACAGCCGCGACCAGGCGGCCGCCAACCTGCGCGCTGCGCAGGCCTCCGTCAAGTCCGCCAGGAGCCATCTCGTCGCCAACACCGCGCAGCTGGCGCAGGCGCGCGCGCAGATCGCCGCCGGCGAGGCCAGCATGCGCCGCAGCAGCCTGGACGTGTCGGACACCATCGTGCGCAGTGCCATCGACGGCCGCGTCGGCGACGACACGGTGCGCATCGGCCAGTACGTGCAGCCGGGCACGCGCCTGATGACCATCGTGCCGATCCAGCAGATCTACCTGGTCGCCAACTTCAAGGAAACGCAGATCGATGGCATGCAGATCGGCCAGCCGGCGACCATCAAGGTGGATGCGCGGCCCGACCTCGACCTGCACGGCGTGGTGGAAAGTTTCTCGCCCGGCACCGGCTCGACCTTCGCGCTGCTGCCGCCGGAGAACGCGACCGGCAACTTCACGAAGATCGTGCAGCGCGTGCCGGTGCGCATCCGCCTGCAGGCCACGCCGGCAGTGAAGGAACTGTTGCTGCCCGGCCTGTCGGTGACGGTCGAGGTCGATACCAAGCAGCCCGGCCACGCGCTGCAAAATACGGCGCCGAACACCCAGCCGAACACGCAGCAAAATTCTCAACAAAATCCCCCGCAAAACACCCAGCCGGGGAACGGCAATGGCTGATGTCCGCGCCATGCCGCCGGCCGCGCCCGAGCCGCGCGCCAGCGTCAGCGACTGGGTCGCGGTCGCGGCCGGCGGCCTGGGCGCGCTGATGGCGACGCTGGACATTTCCATCACCAATTCGGCGTTGCCACAGATCCAGGGATCGGTCGGCGCGACCGGCACCGAAGGCACCTGGATCGCGACCGGCTACCTGATGTCCGAGATCGTGATGATTCCGCTGGCGGCATGGCTGACGCGCGTGTTCGGCCTGCGCAACTTCCTGCTCGGCATGGCGGCGCTGTTCACCGGCTTCTCGATGCTGTGCGGCCTGTCCGACAGCCTGTTCATCCTCATCATCGCGCGCATCGGGCAGGGCTTCACCGGCGGCGCGATGATCCCGACCGGGCAGACCATCATCCGCACGCGGCTGCCGCGGCGCCAGCTGCCGATCGGCATGACGGTGTTCGGCCTGATCGTGCTGCTGGGACCGCTGCTGGGCCCGGTGCTCGGCGGCTCGCTCACCGAGAACGTCAGCTGGCGCTGGTGCTTCTTCATCAACGTGCCGGTCTGCATCGCGCTGATCTCGCTGCTGCTGCTGGGGCTGAAGGCCGACAAGCCGCAATACGGCGAATTCTTCAACGCGGACTGGCTGGGCATCGTCGGCCTAGCCGTCGGCCTCAGCACGCTGACCGCCGTGCTGGAGGAAGGCCAGCGCGAACGCTGGTTCGAATCGCACATGATCGACTGGCTCAGCATCCTGTCGGCCATCGGCATGGTGCTGGTGGCGTTGTCGCAGATTTACGCCAAGCGGCCGATCCTGCGGCTGTCGCTGCTGAAGAACAAGAGCTATGCCAGCGTGATCTTCATCGTCTTCACGGTCGGCGCGGGGCTGTATTGCGTGTCCTACCTGGTGCCGCAGTTCCTCAGCCTGATCGCCGGCTACAACGCCGAGCAGGCCGGCATGGTGATGCTGCTGTCCGGCGTGCCGGCCTTCCTGGTGATGCCGATCCTGCCGCGCATGCTGGGCAGGGTGGATTTCCGCGTGATGGTGATCGCCGGCCTGCTGTGCTTCGCCGGCAGCTGCCTGCTCGATACCACCCTGACCGCGCAGAGCGTGGGGCACGATTTCACCTGGTCGCAGCTGCTGCGCGGCGTCGGCCAGATGCTGGCGCTGATGCCGCTGAACCAGGCCTCGATGGTGGCGGTGTCGCGCGAGGAATCGGGCGAGGCGGCCGGACTGTACAACATGGCGCGCAACCTCGGCGGCTCGGTCGGGCTGGCCATCATCGGCACCCTGATCGACCGCCGCAACACATTGCATGTCGCGCGCATCCGCGAATCGATCACCGCCAATTCGACGATCGGCCAGGAGCACATCGCCGCCAGCGCGGCAGCCAACTTCAGCCAGGTCGGCGACATGGCTTACGCCAAGCTGCAGGCGCTCGGCCAGCTGGCGCAGCAGATCCAGCAGCAGGCGGCCGCGATCACCTACGGCGAAACCTTCTATGTACTGGCGCTGGCGCTGCTGTTCTGCATTCCGCTCGCGCTGCTGCTGAAGACGCCCAAGCCCGGCACGCGCGTCGCCGACGCCGGCCATTGAGTTCCGCAATCGTCTTGCAATGAAAAGGTACCGATCGATGTCCCGTTCCCGCCATGCTTTCCGGCTTTCCTGCCTCGCCGCGCTGCTTTGCCTGGGCGGCTGTGCCACCGGCCCCGACTACCACGGCGCGCCGGAGGTGGCCAAGGATGCCGTGCGCGCGCCGGCCTTCGCCCGCGCACCCGGCGGCGCGGTTGATGCGCAGGCGCCCGTCGCCGCGTGGTGGCTGGCGCTGCACGACGCACAGCTGGATGCGTTGATCGACCAGGCGCTGCGCGACAGCCCCGACCTGCACGCGGCCGAAGCCAAGCTGCGCCAGGCGCGCGCCAGCCTCGGCCAGGAGCAGGCGCAGCGCCTGCCGACCGTCGGCGCCTCGGCCGCAGCCGCCTATCTGGAAACCGGGCCGGGCACCGACCAGTCGCACTTGACCAAGCTGTACGTGACTGGCTTCGACGCCACCTGGGAGACCGACCTGTTCGGCGGCACGCGCCGCGCGATCGAAGCCGCGGCGGCGCAATCGCAGGCGGTCGAGGCCGACCTCGCCGACGCGCAGGTCTCGCTGGCGGCGGAAGTCGCCAATGCCTACGTCGAACTGCGCGCCGAGCAGCAGCGCCGCATCCTGGTGCGGCAGATCGCCGACTACGACAGCCGCACGCTGGCGCTGACGCGGCAGCGGCGGCAGCAGGGCGTGGCGACCGCCGACGAAGTCGAGCAGGCTGCCTCGCAACTGGAAGGCACGCAGGCGACGCTGAACCAGGTCGATGCGGCCATCGCCGCCGCGCTCGACCAGCTCGCGCTGTTGACCGGACAGGCGCCGGGCGCGCTGGATGCGTCGCTGGCGGCGCCGGTGCCGCTGCCGGCATTGCCGCGCACGGTGGCGGTCGGCGATCCGGCCGCGCTGATCCAGCGGCGTCCGGACGTGCGCGCGGCCGAGCGCCGGCTGGCATCCAGCCAGGCGCAGATCGGCGAAAAGATGGCCGATTACTTTCCCAAGCTGACGCTGTTCGGCAACATCGGCTTCAGCGCGGACAGCGCGACCGACCTGTTCCGGTCCGGTAATTCCATGCTGCTCGGCGTCCCCTACCTGTCATGGAATTTCCTCGACTTCGGCCGCACCAAGGCCGCGGTGCGCGGCGCCGAAGCCGGCCGCGACGTGGCGCTGGCGCAGTACGAAAGCGCGGTGCTCAACGCGCTGCACGACGCCAACGGGGCGCTGTCGCGCTACGGCTACCAGCGCGACAGCGTGCTGAAGCTGCTGGCGCAGGAAGCCTCGGCTCGCCATGCGGCCGACCTGACCCGGCAGCGCCGCGTCGCCGGCACCGCCAGCCAGATCGATTTGCTGAACGCCGAGCGCACGCTGTGCGACGTGCAGCAGAACACCATCGCGGGGCAGTCGGATTTGATCAAGGATTTCATTGCGCTGCAGAAGAGCCTGGGATTGGGATGGCGGGTGGCCTCGTGATGCGGCTTGCGCAAGAGGCAGAGACGTAGTCGTAACGCGTATGCGTGTTGCTACTGCCTTACTTGTCGTTCCCTTTTATGGCTTTCTTAGTCAAGCCAACGCCGCGACTGCTTCGAGCTGAGAGGGTATTTGTTACTGTGGCTGGATTCCCGCCTGCGTGGGAATGACGGAGTGGTTTGATGCAAGAGGGATGACCGGCTAGGGATGGCCTAACGTGACGTTCTTCTCTCGCATCTGTCGTTCCGCGCAGGGCGCAGCAGAGAATTCGTGACATTCCTCGCCCTCAATCTGTCGTTCCCGCGCAGGCGGGAACCAGAAATGCCGCGAGTCACGTGTTAATTCCTGCATGGCTTTCATATTCAAATCAATGCCGCGACTGCTTCAGGCGGAGAAGGTGCCTGTTGCTGCGGCTGGATTCCCGCCTGCGTGGGAACGACGGAATGACCGAGGCAGGAGAGAGCAAGGCTGAAGACAGAAGTGCCAGGGGCAGCAAATCACCTCACCCCTGCGCTGCCGTCACCTTCAACACCTCTTCCACCGTGGTCAACCCTTCCGCAACCTTCAACGCCCCGGCCACGCGCAGCGGCTTCATGCCGTCGGCGACGCTTTGCCGTTGCAATGCGTGGATGTCGGTTTCGGCCTTGATCAGGCGCGAGAACGGGTGCGTGACGGTCAGTAGTTCGTACAGGCCGGTGCGGCCGCGGTAGCCGGTCTGGCGGCATTCGGGGCAGCCGACCGGGCGGTAGACGGTGGTCGGTTTCGCGATGTCCCAGCCTTCGACCAGGCCGTTCCATACGTCGTCGTTGAGTTCGCCGTCGGCGGACTTGCAATGGCTGCACAGCGTGCGCGTCAGGCGCTGCGCCATGATGCCGATCAGCGTGGTTTCGAGCAGGTAGTAGGGCACGCCGAGTTCCAGCAGGCGCATGACGGCGGACGGCGCGTCGTTGGTGTGCAGCGTGGACAGCACGAGGTGGCCGGTCAACGCGGCCTGGATCGCCATCTCGGCGGTTTCCAGGTCGCGGATCTCGCCGACCATGATGATGTCCGGGTCCTGCCGCATCAGCGCGCGCACGCCGTCGGCGAAGGACAGGTCGATGCCGTGCTGCACCTGCATCTGGTTGAACGACGGCTCGACCATCTCGATCGGGTCTTCCACCGTGCACACGTTGACTTCGCTGGTGGCGAGCGCCTTCAGCGTGGTGTACAGCGTGGTGGTCTTGCCGGAGCCGGTCGGGCCGGTGACGAGGATGATGCCGTGCGGCCGCGCGGTCAGGCCGTCCCAGCGTGCGGCGTCGTCGGACGGGAAGCCGAGCTCGGGCAGCGACTTGACGACCACGTCCGGATCGAAGATGCGCATCACCAGCTTCTCGCCGAAGGCGGTCGGCATGGTGGCGAGGCGCAAC
>Ga0164242_10000370_pt1 | contig 55227 bp, 45 predicted proteins | sample OricomgcompostMG_FD_108783 | JGI IMG/M metagenome (GOLD analysis project Ga0164242, IMG submission 108783) | Miracle-Growth compost microbial communities from Emeryville, California, USA - Original compost - Miracle growth compost (MG) ...
CGCGAAGGTCTTGATGCTGGTGGTGTCGAGCCCCGCGTCAGGCTCGGTCACTCCGAAGCAGGCGCGGTCCGTCCCCGCGATCAGCGGCTTCAGCATCCGCTCCTTCTGCTCGGGCGTGCCGAACACCACTACGGCATGCGGCCCGAACAGGTTGAGGTGCAGCGTGCTCGCCGAATTATAGCCACCGCAGCCGGAGGTGACGGTGTGCATCATGATCGCGGCTTCGGTGACGCCGAGGCCGGCGCCGCCGAGTTCGGGCGGCATGGTGATGCCGAGCCAGCCGGCGTCCGCCATCGCCTTGTGGAACTCGAAGGGGAATGTCTTCTCCTCCTCGCGAGCCGACCAATATTCGTCGTCAAACTGATCGACGACCTTCCTCACGCCGTCGCGAATCGCCTCATGTTCCGGCGAGAGATCGATTTCCAAGCTTATCCTCCCGTCCGTATAGGATGTGATGATCGCTTCCCATTGAAAAGGTATGCTATAATATAGTATCAAGACGAACCAGGGGCAACAAGCGGGATCGAGGAGCGGAAGAATGGCGAACTGGGGCGATCGGACATGGCTGATCACGGGAGCCTCGACCGGATTCGGAAGGGCCATGGCCGATCTCGTGCTGAGCCGGGGCGGGCGCGTGATCGCGACCGCGCGTGACGCCTCGATGCTTTCCGATCTCGTCGATTCAAGCGCCGGACGAGCGATCGGGGTGGCGCTGGATGTCAGCGATCCGGAGCAGATAGCGACCGTGATGGAGCGGGTAGAGGCTTTCGGCGGGGCCGATGTGCTGTTCAATAATGCCGGATACGGCTTCCTCGGTGGTCTTGAGGAAAGTTCGACGGAGGAAATCGCCCGGCAGTTCGACGTCAATCTCTTCGCTCCGATCCGTCTCGCCAAGGGGGTGCTGCCGGGCATGCGCGAGCGAGGCGGCGGCTATATCGTCAATATGTCGTCGATCGCCGGTGTGCGGGGTTTCCCGGGCTCGGGCTTCTATTCGGGCAGCAAGTTCGCACTGGAGGGAGTGTCCGAGGCGCTGGCGGGTGAAGTGGCTCCATTCGGGATCGGCGTGATGATCGTCGAGCCGGGCTATTTTCGCACCGACTTCGCCGGCCGTTCGATCCGCATGGCCGCCTCGCCCCATCCGGCCTATGGAGAGCTCGCCCGGCGGCGCGCGCAGGTGCAGGAGGTCGATGGCGCGCAACCGGGCGATCCCGTGCGCGGCGTTGCGGCGATCCTGAAGGCGATGGAGGCGGAGACTCCGCCGTTGCGGCTCGCGCTTGGCCCTGATGCTTATGAATTTGCGACGGAGGCGCTGGACAGGCGGCGCGCCGAACTCGATCGCTGGACCGAGATCACCCGCAGTACGGATTTTACGGGCGGCTGACCCCGGATCAGACCGCGACGGCCTCGATCTCGACCGACACGCCGTTGAGTATGGTGGTGGCCGACGGCACGTCGAGATCGCCCTCGTCGATGATCGCGTTGGCGTTGACCCCGGCATGGGCGTTGGCGACGCGTTGGCGCGTGTCCTTCATGCCGTGGCCCCAGCCGTGGGGCAGGCTGACCACGCCCGGCATGATCTCATCGCTCACCTCCACCGGCGCCACGACTTCGCTGATATGGGTGCGCACCCGTGCTAGGCCGCCGGTGACGAGGCCGATCCGATCGGCATCGGCCGGGTGGACGAGCAGGGTGCAGCGATCCTTGCCCTTCGCCAGCGGTTCAACATTGTGCATCCACGCATTCTTGGAACGCATATCGCGCCGGCCGATCATCAGCATCGATCCGGGCCTTTCCAGCGCCGCCATCTCGCTTTCCAGACGCGCAACGTCGCCGGTGATTTGGGGCGGGGCGAGATCGACCTTGCGATCCGGCGTACGCAGCACTCCGGGGATCATGCCGGCATCGAGCGGACCGAGATCGAGTCCGTGGGGATGCTGCTTCACCTTCTCCAGAGTCAGGCCCTCGGGCACGCGACCGAAGGCGTCGCCCATAGGGCCGCCGCGGATCAGGATATCGAAAATGCGATCCGGCCCCGGCTCTTCGCCGATCAGCCGTCGGGCCTCTTCGATCGAAACATCGCGCGCTTCAGGGCAACCGGCCGAGATCGCGATGCCAAGCAACTCGCGGACATACTCCTCCTCGATTTCGGCGACGCTGATGCCGCGCATCCGCGCCGCGAGACCCGCGAAGATTTGCCAATCATGCGGCGTTTCGTCCTCCGGCGCGAAGAGCGGAGCGCCCCATTTGACGAACTTGCGGATCGTCTCATAGGCCGTCACCGCCGCGAAATCGCTGTGCTCGGCATAGGAAGGGCCGGGAATGATGATGTCCGCGTGGCGCGTCGTCTCGTTCACATAGATGTCGAGCGACAGCATGAATTCCAGCCCATCGAGCGCGCGCTGCAGCTTGCCGGCGTTGGGGTTGGAAAGAATGACGTTGCCCGCCTGAGTCACGAAGCCGCGCACCTGGCCTGCGCCCGGCTCCAGCATCTCGTCGGCGAGCGCGGCGGTGGGAAGCATGCCGATCGCCTCGGGCAGTCCTTTCACGCGTGAATGCCAGCGGCCGACCGGGAAAATGCCGTCCTTGCAATTATCTTCGAACAGCACGCCCATCGGGATGCCGCCGCCGGAGAAGAGATTGCCGCCGGCGCGATCGAGATTGCCGGTGACGATATTGAGCGCATCGATGAGCCAGGAGGTGATGGTGCCGAAGCGTTGCGTGCAGGTGCCGGTACGTCCGTAGATCGCGGCGGTGGGCGCGGCTGCGAGTTCGCGGGCGAGGCGGCGGATCGTTTCGGCCGGAACCGAAGTGACGGCGGCGACGCGATCAGCCGGGAAATGGTTGGCCATCCATAGCAGTTCGTCCAGATTCTTCACATGGTCGGCGACAGCGCCAAGTCGAATCCGCCCTTCCTTCGCCAGCACGTCCACCATCGCGAACAGCAGATAAGCATCGGTGCCGGGGCGGACGGCGACATATTCGTCCGCGATCCGCGCGGTCTCGGTGCGGCGGGGATCGATCACGACAACCTTGCCGCCGCGTTTGCGGATGCTCTCAATCCGGCGGCGGATGCCCGGCGCCACCATCATGCTGCCCTGGCTCACGACGGGATTGTTGCCGATCACGATCAGATGATCGGTGCGATCAAGATCCGCGAGAGGCTGGATGGTGGGGCCGCCGAACATATAAGCGGCGCTCACGAACTTGGGTATCTGGTCGAGCGTGCCCGGCGTGTAGAACTGCATCGAACCGATCGCCTTGATGAGCAGCGGCCCGTAGAGCAGAAACGGAGCTTTATGGCCCGATGGGTTGCCCAGATAATAGGCAATACTGTGTTGGCCATGTTTCCTCTGGATGGACTTCAGCCGATCGGCTGATTCATCCAGCGCTTCGTCCCAACCGATCTCCTCCCAGTCCCCGCCGCAACGGCGGATGGGGCGGCGCAACCGATCGGGATCGGCATGGAGGTGGATAAGCGCGTGGGATTTGGGGCAGACAAAGCCTTGGCTGAACGGATCCTCGGGATCGCCGCGTACATCCAGGATAGTGCGCGTCGCATGATCGGCGGTCACTCGGATGCCGCAGGCCGCCTCGCAGAAGGCGCAGGATCTGAGGTGCAGGCGGACGTCGCTGTCCATCGCTCTCTCCCGGACGAGGTCATCAGCCTCGTTCCGGCTGGAATTATCATCGGATGCTAGTCAATGGTCAAGTAGCATACTTGTTTACTCCCGCGAGGGCGGCCGGCCGTAGCGCTGGGAGAAGGCGCGCGCGAAGGAGGATGGCAGGGGATAGCCCGATCGCCGCGCCACCTCGGTCACGGAGAGGCCGCCGGCTTCAAGCATTCTCCGCGCCCGTTCGAGCCGGATGTGCCGTACATAGGCCAGCGGCGCCACGCCCAGTGCATCGCGGAAGGCGGCGGCGAAGCTGGAGCGCGAGATGCCGACGCTGTGCGCCAGCGACGCGACTGTCCAGGGCCGCTCGGGATGAGCCTCGATTGCCTGTACCGCGGCAGCGACACGGCGGGTGACGGGTGAGCGGACCTCCATACGCCCGTCGTTCCACTGCGCGCGGTACATCGCCCGGACTGCGTGGACGATCAGCATGTTGGCGAGCGCCAGGCAGAAGGCGCGCGCGCCCGGGCCGGAGCAAGCCTCCTCGATCTGCCCGGGATCGAGGCGCAGGGCCTGCAACTGTCCTTCCGCCGGGGTTCGATGCAAGGTGCGGATCGCCGGCCCGGCCCGGATCGCCGCCGCCGCCGGCGCGACATAGCTCAACTCGATCTGGAAGGAGAGCAACGCCGCGCGGCGGAATCCCCCGGCGGTGTCGATTCGTTCGATTTGGGTGCCGGCGAGGGGAGGGAGGCATATCTCCTGGCGTTTCTTGTCGGTATGCGCCGCCAGCCGGTGCGTGTCGCCGTAGATGAGCAGGACAGTATCGCCCGGGCCAAGCCGCTCGGGCGGATGACCGTCGCACGAGACGGTGATTTCTCCTTCCAGTACAAGGTGCAGGCGGGGTGTCGCGGAACGTGGGACGCGGAGGGGCGCATCGCCGAGATCAATCAACGCGATTGCCGCATCGGCGACGTGAAAGTCGCGCTGCAAAGCCTCGCTCAGCGAGTCGGCAGGGCGTTGGCCGGCCATGCTGTCCTCCTTCCCGTCCGCGGAATGCTATTTCTGGCCGGGGGGATCGTCTATGTCATATCGTCCGATACGCTCCCCAATTCGTCCAGTCAGGATGCCATGCGAGACGACTATGCGCATGTCGGTTAAAGCGGAACGCCAGGAGACGATATGCCTGATTACCATGCGATCACCATCGGGGCGGATGCGGAAGAGCCGTGGGTCCGGCTGCTCACCCTGAGCCGGCCGGAAAGCCGCAACGCGATGTCGCGCGGACTGGTCGCCGAATGCCTCGATTGGCTCGATCAGGCGTCGAGCGATCAGAATATAGGTGCGATCCTGATCAGCGGCGCGGGGCGGGGATTCTGCGCAGGCAGCGATCTCGCCGGGCTCGCTGCGATGGACGATGCGGGACGATCGGCTTTCGAGGCCGATTCAGGCCGGCTGGCGCGAGCAATCACGGCGCATCCGAAGCCGATCGTCGCCGCCGTGCACGGCTTCGCGATCGGCGGCGGGCTGACTCTGGCGGCGGCCTGCGACGTGGTGGTCACCGCGCCCGATGCGAAATGGAGCCTTCCAGAAGTGCCGATCGGCCTCTTTCCCGCCTGGGGGCTTGAAGCGGTGACGCTGCGCGCCGGGCGCGTGACCGCAAGGCGGCTGAGCTTCGGGATCGACCTGCTCGACGGGCGGCAAGCGGCGGCGGCGGGATTGGCCGATCAGGTCGCGGACGATCCGCTGGCCGAGGCGCTTGCGGTGGCTCGACGGCTCGCCGCGTTGCCGGGCGCGCAATCGGCGTCGGTGAAGCATTATTTCGCGCAGACGCGGGCGGGCGAGGCGGCGGATGCGGAAGCCAACGCCCTGTTCATGGCCGCCTGCACCACATCGGAGGCGGCCGCCAGCTTCGGGAAATACGGCAAGGCCAAGGCATAGGACAGGAGAAAAACATGGGCAGCTTCGCGGGCAAGGCAGTGATCGTAACAGGCGCATCGAGCGGTATCGGCCGCGTGGTCTCCGTGGATCTGGGGCGGCACGGCGCCGATCTCTGGCTGATCGGCCGTTCGCAAACGGAGCTTGAGGCGACCGCCCGGCTGATCGCCGAAGCCGGAGGGCCGCAGGCTCACGTCGCCGTGATGGACCTGCGACAGCGCGGTCCGTTGGCGACGCTGATTGCGGAGGTCGGGGCCTCGCACCCGCATCTCTTCGGCCTGATCAGCAACGCCGGCGTGATGTACCCCGAGCCGATCATGGACGGCACCGTCGACCGCTGGCAGCAGATGATGGATATCAACGTGATGGCGATGCTGGAAGGCTGTCAGGCGGCGGTGAAGGCGATGCGGGCGCACGGAAAGCCCGGCCACCTCATCAATATCGGGTCGGTGCAGGCGCGCTTCGAGGTGCCCGGCGTCTATGGCGTCACCAAGCAGGCGACCCTGGCGATCGGCGACACGCTGCGCGAGGAGCTGGAGCAGGACGATATCCGCGTGGCGACCATCGTGCCCGGCGGCTTCACCACCAATCTCGCGCGGGGTTTCCTTCCGGAAACGCTGGAACATCTTTCCAGGGGCTTCGAGAAGATGGGGCTGGAACTCGGCGGCCCCGGCACCGAAAGGGTTTTGTCCGATCCCCAGCATATAGCCAATATGGTCCGGTACATCATGGAGCAGCCGATCGAGCTCAATATCCAGGAGATCGTGCTGCGCCCGCCGGTCAGCACCAAGGCTTGACCGGCCGGAGAAGCGCTGCCGAAGCTTGTTATTAAGCTACCTTCAATGCTTCTCGCCCGGTCAGATCGGCCGCCGCGTTCTCGCCGATCAGCAGGCCGAACACGATCGCATTGGCGATGCTGACCCCGCCGGCGGCATAGCGGCTGCCTATGACGCAACCGAGCACCTCGCCGGCCGCATAGAGGCCTGGGATGATCCGCCCGTGGGTGTCGAGCACATGGGCGTCCGCATCGATTTCCAACCCCGCCGCGGTCAGCCCGATCATCGAAGCGCGGACTTCCACCGCATAGAAGGGCGGCACGCGCACCGCATGATGGCCGGACGCCTTGAAATAGGCGCTGTCCTCACCGCGATCGAAATCGGCGTTATAGCGTGTGATGGTGGTATCCAGCGCGACCGGATCGATTCCGGCGGCACGGGCCAGCGCGTCGATCGAGCCAGCGCGGTGGACGATTCCGGCGGCGACCTGCTCGCGGATCGATCGCTGGTGCCAACTCGGCACGCTCATCCGCTGCTTGAGAGGATCAAGATAATCGAGATCGTCGCTCACTTCGATCAGCGTCTTCTCGTCGAAAATCGCGAAGCTGGTCGCGTCCGTCTGCTCATTGATGAGATAGCCTGACAGGCTGAACGGCGAGGTTTCGGCCATGAAGCGCCGGCCCTCGCGGTTCACCAGCATGATCCAGGGCGGCAGCACTCCCTCGATATTATGCGCGAAGCCGGCCGTGGGAAGGGGAAGGCCGGTGTCGTGCCCAGTCACCGCCGCACCGATCGCTTCCGCCATGCGGATCCCGTCACCTAGAATGAAGGGCGCCGGCTCGTGCACCGCCCAGGTGCGCTCGCCATGCTGAGCGACGCTGGGATAAAGGCGGGCGAGCATCTCCTTGCTGTTGCCGAATCCGCCGGTGGTGAGCGCGACGGCGCGACCCCGTATCTCCTCGCCGGCCGCACGGACACCGGCAACGCGGCCCCCTTCGACCAGAAGCGATTCCACGCGTTTGCCGAGGCGGACCTCGATGCCGGATTCACCCACGCGATCGGCGAGCACGTTCGCGATGCTGCCGCCTTCGCCGCTGCAACTATGACCACGGGCGACCCGTCGCCGGCCGCCGCCGACCAGATGATCGTCCGGGAAGGAGACGCCCTGCGCGATCAGGAAATCGAGACCGGCGGGCGCGCGATCACACAACCGACGGACGATCTCCGGTTTCAGTCCGGCGCGGTTGAGCGTCATGATATAGTCGTAGGCGTCGTCCGGCGTGTCGTTGGTGATGCCATTCGCGCGCTGAATGAGAGTGCCCGCCGCGTAATAGACGCCGGACGAGAGGGCGGTCGCGCCGCCCAGCTTATCGTCCGCTTCCAGGATCAGGCAGCGCAAGCCCCGCCCGTGGGCGTCGAGGGCGGCGCACATGCCAGCGCCGCCCCCGCCGATGATGATGATGTCGATCATCGCCCGCCCCCTCTCAGGCGACGTTTGCGGCGTGCACGGTTTCCGGCGGTTCGATCAGCCCCAGCGCCACCATGTCGCCGAGATATTTGTGGATGAAGGCTTCGCTGATATGTGGCACGCCGTCATTCCCCACCGCCGCCTCGAACCGTGCGCTGCTGACGCGCGGCGGATCCGCGTAGTGCGGCTCGGCAAGGTGGGCGAGGATGTTGAGCGAGGAATGTTGCCGCTCTTCTTCCGGCAAATTGCGAAGCTTGTCGCCGAAGCGTCTGAACCAGTCGCCATGGTCGGCGATGCGCCGCACCGGATAGCCGGCGGATTCGATCCAGTCGACATAGGTGTCCAGCGAGACGCCGTCGTCATGGTGCATGTTGATGCAATTATAGGTTCGGAAGCCGTCATGGGGCTGCTCGCCGATCCTGCGCAAGGCGCTGGCGAGCACGTCGACCGGCATTCCGTCATAATGCGCGTGCGGGCGGCGACCGCCGGTTTCGAGCTGGTAGAAGCTGAGCGGCGCGATGCCGGTGGCGACCACGCTGAACAGCAGGCGGGTGAACATGTCCGGCACGTTGATCTGCCCGACATGCCGCGAATGCGCGAGGATCATGTTCGGGCGGAACACGTTGACCGGCAGTCCGAAGCGCTCGTGCGCGTCGCGCAGCAGCACCTCGCCCGCCCATTTGCTGGCGCCGTAGCCTAGGGCATAGGCGTCGCCGAGCGGCATCTCGGGAGCGGCGACGCGCACATCGGCATCCTCGTCCGCGTCGCGCAGCGTCGGGTTCATATGCGGCACGCCGACGGTCGAGACATAATCGAAGCGCTTTTGCCGGCCGGTCAGCGCCAGGCGGATCAGTTCGGCGGTGCCGACCACATTGGGTTCGAACAGATTCCGGTAGTCGAGTCGATGGTTGACCAGCGCGCCGGGGTGGACGATCCGGTCGACCTCCGCCGCCAAGCGCGCGAAGCTCTCCTCACTCTGGCCCAGAAGCGGCGCGGCGAGATCGCCGGCGATCACCTCCAGGCGATCCTTCGCTAATGCCTGATAATGGCGCGTGAGGTCAGGATCGAGCGCGCCGATCACCTCGTCGACACGCGCGCGGGCGGTGGCGTCGTCGGGCGCGCGGACGATCGCGATCACCTTGCCGTCCTTCGCGGCCAAAGCCTCCATCCATTCGAGGCAGAGAAAGCGGCCGAGGAAGCCGGTTGCGCCGGTGAGCAGCACGGTGCGCGTTTCGGCGGCCGGCGCCGCGGCTTCCGCTGCGGCCTTCAACGCGTTCTGGTCGAGGAAGGCCGGGAGCGTCAGGTCGCTCGCGCGGATCGAGGCCGCATCCTCGCCGTGCACCGAGGCGAAGGTCGCCGTGCCCCCGCCCCCGGCGAGCGCGCGGTCGATATATTGCGCCAACCGCTCGGTGCTGCCGGCGGGGTCCAGGATGATACTGACCGGCACGGAGATGCCGAACATCTCTTCCAGCAGCATCGACAGACCCACCGCGCCAAGCGAATCGCCGCCGAGGTCACGATAGCTTTGCGGATTGCGCGGATCGACCCCGGCGAGGCCGAGATTGGCCTTGAGCGCGCCCGCTACCCGATCGACGGTGGCGAGGTCGCCGCCTTGCGCGCGCAACTGGGCGAGTTCCTCCCGTTGCTTGCGATCCATTTCCTGATACATCGCTTCCAGCCGATCGGCGTAGCGGCGCTTGAGGTTGGGGCGAAGCGGTTTGCGCACGCTGGAGAGCAGGCCGTTTTCGAGGCTGAACGGCTCCCGCTCGATCAGCACGTCGCGCGGGATCTCAAACGACTTGAGTCTGGCGGCTCGCGCCCGGATCCGTAGCTGCTCCAGCGCCATTGCGCGCAGTTCTTCGTCGGTTGGTTCATGGCCGAGCTGGCTTCGGGCATAGTCGATATCCGGCACCACGACCGCGAGCAGGAAGGCGCGGTAAGAGCTGCCGTAGACGTAGATTTGCCGGATCAGCGGGTTTTCGGCGAGAAACGCCGCCTCCAGCGGCCCGATCGCGACATATTCCGCCTGGCTGAGCTTGATCACGTTATTGCGGCGATCGACCCAGACGAGATGATCCGGCCCACGCTCCTCGACGATATCGCCGGTAATGACATAGCCGTTTTCGTCGAAGATCGCGGCCGTCGCCTCGGGACGCTTGAAATAGCCCTTGAACTGCATGTGCGTACGCAGCAGCAGCTCGCCGCGCGGATAGGGCTTGTCGGTGGTGTAATAGCCGAGTTCCGGCACGTCGCGCAGCTTATAGTCGATCACTACGCTGCGCACGACGCGGTTGGCCGTCGTCGCCGCGCCGCCGCCGGCCTCGGTGGTGCCATAGCCCTCGACAAAGGCGATCTCGAAGCATTCCCGCAGGAAGGCCCGGACTTCCGGAGCGGTCGGCGAACTGCCGATGCCGCCGACGACGAGGCGGTCGCCCAGATAGGTGCGCCGCATCGCCGCGCGCACTTTGGCATCGGCCTCGTCGGGATCGGCGCCGGAAGAGACGAGGCGCTGCACTTCGGAAAGATAATGCTGATAGACCAATTCGCCGAAGCGGGGCAGGAACAGATGCCATGTCGGGCGGACGAGACGGATATCCTCCAGCAGCGTCGACATGTCGCTCTTCAGCGAAAAATAGGCTGTGCCGCCCTGCGCAAGCGGGCTGAAGATCATGTTGCGGCCCATGAAGTGATTCATCGGCGCGTAGGCCACGGTGATGGATGGCTGATAAATGGGCAGGTTGGTCCAGAACTGGATGCACATCGTCTCGTGAATCAACGCGCCTTTGGGCGTGCCGGTGCTGCCGGACGTGTACATCAGCATGGACAGCGCATCGCGGCCTTCGGCGGGCGGAGGCAGGGGGGACCATGCATGGTCCCGTCCGAGCGCGACCATCTCGGCGAAGGTGACGAGCAGAATCCGGCCGCCGCCTTCCTGCCGCAGCCGCGCCTGAGCCGCTTCGATCCGGCTGCGCTCGGCATCGACGGCCAGATCGGCGTCGATCACGATCAGGCTGCGGATGCCGCCTTGCTGAAGCGCATAACCCACCGCGATATCGAGATGGTCGATGCTGGCGACCATCGCGGCGGGATTCACGTCGCGCAGGATTTCCAGCATGTCGGCGGCCGGCAAATTGGCCTGGACAGGAACGCCGATCGCCTGGGCATAGACGCAGGCGAAATCAACCGCGGTCATCTCCGCGCCGGTGAAAGAGATGTAGCTGACGAACTCGCCCGGCGCGACGCGATGGTGCGGATGATGTCGCCACGCGCTGGCGATCGCTTCCGCCTGCCGGGCCAGCTCCCGATAGCTGATCGTCCTGTAGGCGGGCAGATAGTGGCGAACCTTCTCGCCGGTCTGCGGATCGGGGCGAACTTCGTAGGCGCGCACGCCGAGCGCCGGACGGTCGGCATAGCCTTCCAGCACGGTGGCGATGATCTGCTGATAGCTCAGCCCCGGCGCCTGCATGGCGGCGGTGACCGCCGGATCGGGCGCCGCTGCGGCGATCTGGGGATCGGTGCGCACCAACTCGGCCAACCGTTCGGCGGCTCGCGCGAAATCGGCCGCGTAATCGGGTTCCTGAACCATCCTCGCCTCCTCGTCGCGCTTTGGCGCTCTTCTGGTTGAGGGTATATGGTAACAGGGCGTACGATTACGGCACGCGGATTACACCGCGCGACCGCGCATTTCGTCCAAAAGACTTGACGAGGAGTTCCGGCGGCCCGGCCCGGCCGCCGGGAGGGTTCTCAGCGGTCGAGTTGACGGTCCGCAAGCACGGCCTTCGCGGCCTCTTCACCGGCGAGTCGGCCGAAAGTGAGCGCGTTGCCCACACCCATGCCGCCGCCTGAATAGCGAGAGCCCTGGATGCAGCCGACTGTTTCGCCCGCCGCATAAAGACCGGGGATCGCGCGGCCGTGGACGTCGCGCACGCGGCCCTGCACGTCGATATCGAGCCCGGCGCTCGTCTGGCCGATCACCGAGGCGCGGATTTCGATCGCGAAGAAGGGCGCTTCGTCGATCGGAAAATATTTGGGGGCGCTCTTGTCCCACTCGCTGTCCCGGCCCTCGCGCGCGTCCGCATTGTAGCGCCGCGCCGTCTCGGCCAACGCGAAGCGATCGACGCCGATCTTGTCGGCCAGGGCCTCCAGGCTGTCGGCGGTCTTGATCCGGCCGGTCGCCACATGTTGGCGGATCAGATCCTCGGTCCAGGTCTGAGAGAGCTCGCCGGTGTGGTAGGGATCGGAGAAGCGCCGGTCCTGGCAGCCTTCCACCATCGTCTTCTCGTCGAAAATTGCCCAGGCGTGTGCGCCCGGCTGCGCGTCGATGAGATAGCCCGACACGGCATAGGCCGCATTCTCCGGCATGAAGCGCCGCCCTCGCTCGTTCACCACCATCGTCCAGGGCGGCAGGAACGCCTCGACATTGTTGGGGATGAGCGCGGCGGAAGGGAGCATGAGCCCCGTATCGTGCCCGGTTATCTGGGCGCCGATCTGCTCGCCGAACTTGATGCCGTCGCCCAGGATGAAAGGGGCGTCATTGTGGACGGCGTAAACGATATCGCCATGCTTGGCGACCGAAGGGAAATATTTGGCGCGCATGCCGGGGCTGTTGCCGAAGCCGCCGGTCGTGACGATCACGGCGCGCGCGTACAGGTCCACCCCCGAAGCATGGACGCCGACAACGCGGTCGCCTTCCATGATCAGCCGCTCGACGCGCGTGTTGAGCGCAGTCTCGATGCCCTTGGCGCCCACCTCGTTGATCAGCAGTCGCCCGATCGTGTCGCCCGCGCCGACCGTGCAGTGGCCGCGCGGTACCGTATCCACGCCGGATTTCACCACCCACTCATATTCGGCGCCGAGGCTGACCAGCCACTCGACCGCCTGCGCGCTGCGCTCGGCGAAGAGGCGGACGATCTCGGGCCGCGTCTCCCAGCCATTGAGAGTCATCACATAGTCAAACATACCCTGCGGGCTGTCTTCGATGCCCTTGGCTTTCTGCACGCTGGTGCCCGCCGCATAGACGACGCCGCCCGACAGGCGCGTCGCGCCGCCCAATTTATCGTCCGCTTCCAGGATGATCACCGAGGCACCCGCCGCGTGCGCGAACAGCGCCGCCGTCATGCCCGCGCCGCCGCCGCCCACTATGATGATGTCGTAATCGATTTTCATGGAACGACTCTCCTGATTATGCTCGTTGCAGATCAAATGCTATGCTGGCGTACTATATGCAAGGCCCGCTATGAAGGCGGCGTCCGCCGCAAGATCTGTTCGGGTAAGGCCAGGTGTCGACTGATTGCTTATGAGCGGCGTTTCCTTGCGGCCCCTCTCCACGCCGCTCCATACGCGACGCGGGCGTCCGACAACTCGTTCCAGGCGATCTCTGACCTACGATCAACATCACCGGCCAGAAAATCTGCTTGAATTTCTGACGGATTGTTGCTTTGACCCGGCGGTTCTCGTGACTACAATCAAAAAATTCGCAGATTCTGCAAATCTTGGAAGGCCTTGGGGCGTAGCCAAGCGGTAAGGCACCGGTTTTGGTGCCGCCATTCGTAGGTTCGAATCCTGCCGCCCCAGCCAGTTTCTTCCGTAAGCTATTGGTTTAGCAGGATGGCCTCGCTCTCCCCGCCTCGGGCATCCGTCGGGGGTGTAACGACCACGCGCGACTTGCAAACGCCGGCTCTCCGGACCTACGACAGAGTTGAGGGGGAAAGCGGATGCAGGAAATATCCACCGCACAATCGTCGTCGCCGGCGACCGGCTCGATCCGGCGGCTTTTCGACGAGACGCGTAAGCGGCTGGTCGAAACCGGCACCCGCAATCGCCTCGTTCACGTCAACCGGGCGAATACGCGCGGCAACGTGCTCAACATCGTCAACGAGCGGTCCGACGACGTTCACGCGATCCTCTGCGCCGGCAAGACGATGCGCTTCCTCGCGCTTGGGGTCGACAAGACCGAAGCCGACGACATTGTTCTCGTCGATCAGGCGAGCGAGATCGGCGAAGACCGTTACACGGACAATCAGCTCGAGACGCGGCTTGGCCCCGACAGCCTGCAAAAGAAGCTGCTCAAGATCGCGCGCGAGGCGAAGACCGCCGAGGAAGAACAAGGCGTCAACATCCTCTATCTCGCCATCGGCTTTCTGACCTGGTTCGAGGACGTGAACTCGGATCGCGCGCGCGAGGCGCCGCTGGTGCTGTTGCCGGTGGAGCTGGTCCGCAATGCACGGACCTCAACCTACGATCTCAAGCTGCGCGATGAAGATCTGATCACCAATCTACCTTTGCAGCGCCGCCTGTCCGAAGACTTCGGCCTGAAGCTGCCCGATCTCGAATTCGAGGAGGGGTGGCGCCCGTCCGACTATTTCGTCGCAATCGAGGAGAGGATCGCCGATCGGCCGCGCTGGAAGGTCGATCGCGACGGGATGCAGCTCGGCTTCTTCTCCTTCTCGAAGCTGCTGATGTATCTTGATCTCGCGCTGGAGGCGTGGCCCGACGGCATGCTCGAACAGCATGAGCTTACACGCGGACTGCTTTACGAAGGTTTCGAGCCCGAAGAACCGCTGTTCGGCCCGGACGATCGTCTCGACGAGGTGCTGCCGCCCGAGAAGCTGTTCCACGTCGTCGATGCCGACGCTAGCCAGGCGCGCGTGATCGAGGAGGTGCGCAGCGGCCGCAATCTCGTGGTCCAGGGCCCACCGGGAACGGGCAAGAGCCAGACGATCACCAACATCATCGCCACCGCCGCGCGCGAGGGGCGCACGGTGTTGTTCGTGGCGGAAAAGATGGCGGCGCTGTCGGTCGTGCATGATCGTCTGGTCAAGCACGGATTGCGCGACATCTGCCTCGAGCTGCATTCGAAGACCGCCAACAAGAAGGCGGTCCACGCGGAGTTGGCGCGCACGCTCAACGCCGCCAAGGCGATCCCCGCCGTTCCCGATGGTCCGGTCGCGCTCACCGCAGCGCGCGATCGGCTCAACGACATTGCCGCCGCTTTGCACCGGCCGATCGGCGCCAGCGGCGAAACGCCATATTCCGTCCTCGGTCGTCAGGCGCGCTTCATCGGCATGTCGGCGCCGCCGCCAGCACTGGACGGCGATTTCCTCACGACCATGACACGGGAAGACGAAGCGGCGCTGAGCGCGCTTCTGGTCGATTATGGAGCGGCGCTCGATACGGCCGGGCCGCCCGATCGCCACCCATTTGCCGGCGTCGGCGCGCTCGACCTCCAGCCGGTCGATATCCAGCGCCTGAAAACCGATCTCGCCGCCGCCGGCCGTGCCGCGACGACGCTGCGCGATGCGCTCGATCTCGTGATGACAAGCCTAGCGCTGACCGGGACGCGATCGCTGGCGGCGGTGCCTGCGCTTCACGATGTGCTCGATCGGCTTGTTGGCCTGCCGGCGGGGAAAGCCGATCTCGCCCGTCAGATCTTTCCGGTGATGGATGCCGCCCGGCTCAGTGATGCGCTGGACGCCGCCCGGCAATGGCGTGAGCGGCACGATGCTGTTTCGGAGAATTTCATCGATGCGGCATTCGGTGCTGATCCGGCGTCGCTTCGCGGCCCACTCGCTGCCGGAACTACCTCGTTTTTTGCACGCTGGGGCTCCGCTTACCGCGCGGCTTCGCGTGAGCTCGCCGGCATGCTCAAGGGCACGCTGCCCAAGACGGCGCCGGACCGACTGATGCTGCTCGATCTGCTGCTCGAAGTTCGTGCGCTGCGCACGCGCTGGGGCGACGATGAAGCCTTTCTCGCTGCGGCGCTCGACGAAGCATGGCGCGGGGAGCGAACCGATTTCGCCGGCGCCGCGGCAGTCGCGGTATGGTGTAAGCGGGCTCGCGGGGCGTCGATCGACGCTGGGCCGGAAGCGCTGATCACGCTCGCCGCCGATCCGGCTCGCCTCGGCGCACTGTCGGCCGATCTGGCGCGCGCGGAACCAGAGGCACGGCGCGCGATTGAGGCGATCGCCCATCGGCTCGAAATGAACCGCACCGCGCCGACCCGGCTCGGCGACGGCGGCGATCTCGCCGAGACGGCGGCGCGTCTTGACGACATGGCCGCATCGATCGATCGCTACGGGGAATGGGCGCGGCTCTGCCGGCTTCGTCAGCGCCTCGACGACGCCGGCATCGGCGTGCTGGCCGCGCGTGTTGCGAACGGCGAAATCAGCGCCAGCGCGGCGGCCATCGAACTCAAGTTCGCGCGCGCCGAGCGGCTGTGGCGGGACGCGATCGCGGCCTCCCCGGCGCTCGCGGAAATCCGGTCACTCGATCGCTATGCTCTGGCCGAGCAATTCGCCGCACTCGAATGCCGTCGGCTGACCGAAAATGTCACGACCATACTCGCGCAGCACCTCGCGCAGCTCCCACAAGGCGCGCAGGGCGAAATGGGCGCCATCCGTAGCGAGATCGGCAAGAAAAAGCGTCACATTCCACTTCGCCAGCTTTTCCTGCGTGCCCCCAATGCGATCCAGCGGATCAAGCCGGTGCTGCTGATGAGCCCGATCTCGGTCGCGCAATTCCTCACCCCCGGCACAATTGATTTCGACCTGCTCGTCTTCGACGAAGCGAGCCAGGTGCGTCCCGAGGACGCGCTTGGTGCCATCGCCCGCGCCCGCCAGATTGTCGTCGTCGGCGACCAGAAGCAATTACCGCCGACGTCCTTCTTCGATCGGCTCGTCGCCGATGGGGAAGAGGCCGAAGAACTCGACGAGGGGGCCGAGGATCTGCTCGGCGGCGCCGCGTCGCTCGGTGAACTCGAAAGCATTTTGTCGCTTTGCGAGGCGCGTGGTCTCCCCTCGCGGATGCTGCAATGGCATTACCGCTCGCGCGATCCCTCGCTGATCCGCGTGTCGAACCGGGAATTCTATCGCGACGAACTGATACTGCCGCCGTCACCGCTGCAGGAAGATCCGGCTTACGGCCTCGTCTTCACCAAGGTCGACGGCGTCTATGATCGCGGCGGCAAGCGCGACAACCGCAAGGAGGGCGAGGCGATCATTGCGCGAGTCGCCGAGCACGCTCGTGCCACGCCGGCTCTGTCGCTCGGCATCGTCACCTTTTCATCGGCGCAGAAGAACACGATCACCGAATTGCTCGAGCTCGCCCGGCGTAGCGATACGGCGCTCGACAGCTTTCTGCGCGAAGGACAGGCCGAAGACGTTTTTATCAAGAACATCGAGAACGTCCAGGGCGACGAGCGCGACGTGATCCTGGTCAGCGTCGGCTATGGCCCGGCGACACCGGGCGGGCGGCTCGCCAGCATGAGTTTCGGCCCGATCAACGCCGACGGGGGTGAGCGGCGGCTCAACGTGCTGTTCACACGCGCGCGCATCCGCTGCGAAGTGTTCGCGTCGTTCGATCCCGGGGACATCGACGTCAGCCGAACCGCACGCGAGGGACCGCGCATTCTCAAGCGCTATCTCGACTATGCCAAATCCGGCACGCTCGATGACGCGGTCCTGACGGGCGAGCTGCCCGACACGCCGTTCGAGGAAGACGTCGCCGACGTAATCCGCTCGTTCGGCTTCCTCGCTGATCCGCAAGTCGGCTCCGCCGGTTTCCGGATCGACATCGGCGTGCGCCATCCCGACCATCCCGGCACCTATCTGCTTGCCGTTGAGTGCGACGGGGCGGCTTATCATTCGGCGCTGTGGGCACGGGAGCGCGACCGCCTGCGTCAGGACGTGCTTGAGCATCTCGGCTGGCGCTTTCTGCGGATCTGGAGCACCGACTGGTTCTATGATCGCCGCGCGCAGATCGAACGGCTTCGTCGTGCATTGGAGGAGGCGCACGAGGCCGCGGAAACCGGGATAAAGGTCGACGGGGCCAATCACGGCCGCCCCACGGTGGCTGTAACCGACGAGGATATACTCCCGACCTTCGTCATTCCGGAAACCGTGAACCGGATCATGCCGGCTTATCAGCGCGCGCATTTTCCCGTGTCGATCGGTGTCGAGCCGCACGAAGCGCCGCTATCGATCCTCGCTCCGCTGGTCTATCGGATCGTCGCCTTCGAGGGGCCGATCTGCGTCGACGAGATAGCGCGTCGCGTGGCGAGTTGCTTCGGCCGTGAGAAAGCGGGCAAACGCATCCTCGCCGCGACGAGAAAGGCTCTGGTCGCAGCGTGCCGGGCGTCATCCGATCTCCAGAGCAACCAGGCTAACGAATTCTGGTTCACCGCCGAGCAGGCCGCCAATCCGCCAGTGCGCGACCGATCGGGCGAATATGGCGCGACGATCAAGGCCGACGCGTTGTCGCTACTCGAAATCCGGGCCGCGCTGACGATCGCGCGACAGGATAATGCCGAGGGCAGCGATGAAGACCTGATCCGCAGCGCCGCAAGGCTTCTGGGATTCCGCCGCGTCGGCAGCGATCTGCACGCGACGCTTGCGGAAGGTTTATGAGCACACGGTCCATGATTCGATATAGTGCGATGCTCCGGATCGGCAAAGGATCGACAAGCGTTCCCTGGAGCGATTTTATCGGGGGCAAGGTGACAGGAGGGCCGAGATAGCCGGCTTACCTCGACCGAATTCACTGCGGATCAGCTAATATTCATGACTTTAGCGCCAAGCCGCCCCGCTTGTCGCAGTCATAACGGAATCGGGCTGCGTCGCTGTTCTTCAGAGGCCGCTGATCATCTGCCCGATGGGCAGCAAGGTCTCTCTGAGATGAGATTCAAGGTTTTTTGATGTGCGGAGGAATTGGCGCGCCCGGAACGATTCGAACGTCCGACCCTCAGATTCGTAGTCTGATGCTCTATCCAGCTGAGCTACGGGCGCGCTGTGGGGGCGCTCTTAGTGGGAGGAGCGGGGATGCGCAAGCCCTTGAGACGGCCTCGCCTGTCGCCGCGCTTTCCCGCCGCGCCCGGACGATCTAGAAGCGCGGCATGACGCATCCTCCCTCTGCCGCCGGTCCGCTTCTCGCGTTTGCCCTGCTGCTGGGGGGGTGCGGATCGAGCGCCGGCTATCCTTCGCTCGCGCCGCGTCCGATCGAGGGCATTTCCCTCGCCGAGCCTTCGTCGCCCGCCGCGTCTCCGGCCGAAGCCTCGCCCGAGGCGGTCGCGCGCTATGCTCCGATCATCGCCAAGGCGCGCGCCGGGGATGCGGACTTCCGTTCCGTGCTGGAGGCCGAGCGGAGGACCGCGCTCGCCGGCAAAGACGCGGAGGTGGGAAGCGAGAGCTGGATCGAGGCGCAGCAATCCTATTCCCGCATTGTCGCGGTGCGCGCGCCGGTGCTCGCCGCTCTCTCGCAGCTCGACGAGGCGCGGGACGATCCCGCCGTGCAAACCGACAGCGGCGCCGCTCTGGCGGTCAGCCAAGCCTATGACCAGGTGCAGGCGATCGACAAGGCGGAGCGCCAGGCGCTTCAGGCGATCGCGCCGCCGACGGGCTGACGCGCTGCCTTACCGCTAGCAATCCCACGCATCTCCGGCTTCGCAGGCGTCGCGATGTTGCCGCCAGCGGGCCATGCGGGCGTCATATTGCGCGCGCTGGTCGCGATAGCGCTGGACGGCGCGGTCATGCGCGTCGAGCTGGTCCTGATATTCCTGCCGGGATTGAGCGTAGGCATCGCTGCTGGAAGGCGGGGGCGGCGCTTCGTCGTCGTCATAATCCCCGTAATCGCCATAGCCGTTCCGGTCGGGCGGGGCGACGTCCGGTGTATTGTAGGGGAGCGGCGGCGCGGTCCGGTAATCGGGCGCGTTGTCGCTGTCGCTGTCGCTATAATCGTCGTAATAGCCCTGATCCTGATCGCCATAGCCCTGATCGTAGGGCGACGCATATCGGTCATAGGGTTGCGCATGCCCGTAATCATAGGGCGCGGACTGGCCGTAATAGCCGTTCCGGTCGTTCTGATCGTAAGGCGGCGCTCCCTGATAGGGCGGGGCGGAGGAATAATATTGCGCTTGCGCGGCCGCCGGCGCGAAGGCCGCGGTGGTGCCGAGCAGCGCGGCCAAGAGGGTGCGGGTCATCAGCGCGTCTCCTCAAACAGCCCCCGTCGGCGAAAACCTGCGCCTCCGCCGATTGCGGCTGCCTGAACGGCGCAAAGCGGCGCGCGTTCCGCCTGGGCGGTTGCGATAAATCTCTCGAAAGTCATCTCCTCCGTTCGTGCCGAGCGAAGTCGAGGCGCCGCTTCGAGCCTGGTCGCGACGACTCGATATGCTCGGCTTGGCCCCTCGACTGCGCTCGGGGCGAACGGAGACTTTTATCCCACCCGATTCTTCACCAGATCGTCCACCACAGCCGGATCGGCCAAGGTCGAGACGTCGCCCAGCGAGGAGGTGTCGTCTTCCGCGATCTTGCGCAGGATGCGGCGCATGATCTTGCCGGAGCGGGTCTTGGGCAGCGAGGGCGCGAACTGGATAGCGTCCGGCGTCGCGATCGGGCCGATCTCGTGGCGCACCCATTCGCGCAAGGTCCGGCGCAGCGCCTCATCCGCCACCACGCCCGCCTTGGGGGTGACATAGGCGTAGATGCCCTGGCCCTTCACGTCGTGCGGGAAGCCCACCACCGCCGCTTCGGCCACCGTCTCGTGCAGCACCAGCGCGCTTTCCACCTCGGCGGTGCCCATGCGGTGTCCGGAGACGTTGATGACGTCATCGACGCGGCCGGTGATCCACCAATAGCCGTCCTCATCACGGCGCGCTCCGTCGCCGGTACAATAGACGCCGGGGAACATGCGGAAATAGGTTTCGAAGAAGCGTTCGGGATCGCCCCACACGTCGCGCATCTGGCCGGGCCAGGAACGGGCGATGACGAGATTGCCCTCGGCCGGGCCGGAAAGCTCATGGCCCTCCCCGTCGAGCAGCTTCGGCTCCACCCCGAAGAAGGGCAGGGTGGCCGAACCCGGCTTGAGCGCCGTCGCGCCGGGCAGCGGGGTGATCATGTGCCCGCCCGTCTCGGTCTGCCACCAGGTGTCGACGATCGGGCAGCGGCCTTCGCCCACCACCTCATGATACCAGCGCCACGCCTCCGGGTTGATCGGCTCGCCCACCGTGCCGAGTAGGCGGAGCGACTTGCGGCTGGTCGAGCGGACATAATCGTCGCCCTCGCGCATCAGCGCGCGCAGCGCGGTCGGCGCGGTGTAGAGGATCGCGACCTGGTGGCGATCGACCACCTCCCAGATGCGGCTGGCGGTGGGCCAGTTAGGCACGCCTTCGTACATCAGCGTGGTCGCGCCGTTGGCGAGCGGGCCGTAGACGATATAGCTGTGCCCCGTCACCCAGCCGATATCGGCGGCGCACCAGTAGATCTCTCCGGGCCGGTAATCGAACACGAGCTCATGGCTCATCGCCGACCACAGCAGATAGCCGCCGGTGGTGTGGACCACCCCCTTGGGCTTGCCGGTGGAGCCCGAGGTGTAGAGGATGAACAGCGGGTCTTCCGCCGCCAACGGCTCGGGCGGGCAGTCCGCGGAAACCGTGGCGGCTTCCTCATGATACCAGACGTCGCGAGGGTCGCTCATCGCGACGTCCCCGCCGGTCGCGCGGATCACGATCACCCGCTTGAGGCCGGGGTAGGCGCGCGCCGCCTCGTCGACATTGGCCTTGAGCGGCACCCGCTTGCCGCCGCGCCGGCCCTCGTCGGCGGTGATGACGATGGGGCTGTCGCAATCATTGACGCGCCCGGCGAGCGCATCAGGGGAGAAGCCGCCGAACACCACCGAATGGATCGCGCCGATCCGCGCGCAGGCGAGCAGCGCGAAGGCGGCCTCGGGGATCATCGGCAGATAGATGGTGACGCGATCGCCTTTGCCGACGCCGTTGGCCTTGAGCACATTGGCGAAGCGGCAGACCTCGGCATGGACCTGGGCGTAGGTGAAGGCGCGCGGCTCCTCCTTCGGATCGTCCGGCTCCCACAGGATCGCGATGGTGTCGCCGCGCTCGGCGAGATGCCGGTCGAGGCAGTTGGCGGCGGCATTGAGCTTGCCGTCGGCGAACCAGCGGACCCGGAAATCCGCCTCCTCGAACGACCAGTCGCCCGCCGTCCGCGGCGCCTCGATCCAGTCGAGCCGCTTCGCCTGCTCCAGCCAGAAGCCGTCCGGATCGGAGAGCGAGCGGGCGTACATCGCATCGCGCTTCGCCTTGTCGACCAGCGCATCGCGCGCCCAGTCCGCCGGCACCTCATAAACCGCCTGCGCCATCGCTCTCTCTCCCAAGTTCGTCCACCGGCTTGTGCGACACGCTCCCCCGACGGCGCAAGCCCGGCCGGGCCTTTCACCTTGGCGCGGCCACCCGGATCGCGCGGCGGGCGACGCGCGCGGTGATCGGCGTTTCGGCAAGCACCTCGCCGTCGATGGAGATCGGGAGCGGCGGATCGGTTGCGACGCGGATCGCCTCGCCTTCGAACTCGCGGGTGGTGTAATGGCGCGCGCGCAGGTGGAGCGTGCTGGCGATCCAGTTGCCGACCAGCGTGCGGCGCGTCTCGCCGATCACCGCCTGCACCACGATCCGGCCCGAATCGAGCCGCGCCTCATCCACCAGCGCCACGCCGCCATGATAGGGGCCGTTGGCGATGCGGACCTCCACCGCCTCCAGCGTCTCCGCCTCCGCGCCTTCGCCGACGGTGAGCCGGAAGGGGTGAAAGACAGCGAGCTGTCGCGCCGCCCAGAGTAGATAGCCGGGCCGCCCCAGCCAGGCCTTCAGCCCGTGCGGCACCGTTTCGGCGATCTGCGGAGCGATGCCGATCGAGGCGCAGTTGGCGAAATAGTCCCCGTCGATCATGCCGAGATCGATGGTGCGTGCGCGGCCGCCGGCGATCACCTCGATCGCGCCGGGCAGATCGAGCGGCAGCCTGAGCGTGCGTGCGAAGCTGTTGGCGGTGCCCATCGGCAGCACCGCGAAGATCGCGTCGCTGCCCACCACTTCGTCCACCGTGCAGGAAATGGAGCCGTCGCCGCCGCCGACGATCACCATGGGCGCGCCGGCCTTCACCGCCTCGCGGACCCGGTCCGGCATCTCGGCGGGCCTGCGGACGGCATGGGCGAAGAGGAGCTCGATACCGGCCGCTTTCAGCAGGGCGCAGGCCTGCCGGAACAGGCGGCGGCCCTTGCGGGATCGGGCGTTGACGATCAGCGCGGCGGAGCGGGGGAGGGGCATCGTTTCACTCACGATCCGCTCAACGCGCCGGATTTCATTTCGGCTCCAGCATGGAACCCTCGCCTCGCGGGCTTCGTTCAGCGCCACCACCGCCTGTCGCGGCAAAGGAAGGGAGAAGGGGAATGAAGGGCATCCTGCTGTGGCTGATCGGCATCCCGATCCCGATCATCATCCTGCTCTATATCTTCGTCTTCCGCTGATCGGCTTTCCCGGGCGTGCGATCCGGCGCAGGGTGGCGGCATGACCAAAACCGCCGCCTTCCTGCGCCTGACCCCGGACGGAGAGGCGAAAGCCGTTACACGCCCGCTCGCGATCGAGACGCCGGTGGCGATCGAGATCGACGGGATCGGCTATGCGGTGATGATGGCGACGCCCGTCGATCTCGAGGATTTCGCGGTGGGGTTCTGCCTCTCCGAACGGTTGATCGACAAGCCTGGGCAGATGCTCGGCATCGATCGTCACGAGGCGCATCGGGGCGTTTTGGTGCGGCTGGCTCTGGCCGAGGAGGCGAGAGGCCGCGTGCTCGATCGGGTGCGGCATCGGGTTTCGGAAAGCGCGTGCGGGCTGTGCGGCATAGAGAATCTCGAACAGGCGCTGCCCCCCTTGCCGCGCGTCGAGCCGCCGGTGCGGCCGGCAGGCGCTGAAGCGATCTTCGCGGCGATCGGCGCCATCCGCGATCATCAGCCGCTGGCTCAAGAAACCGGCGCGGTCCATGCGGCCGCGCTGTGCGATGCGGACGGGGCGATTCGCCTCGCGCGCGAGGATGTCGGCCGCCACAACGCCTTCGACAAGCTGATCGGCGCAATGGCGCGCGCCGGACTCGGCTGGGAGGGCGGCTTCGCGCTCACCACCGCGCGATTGTCCTACGAACTGGTCGAGAAGGCGGCGCTGGCCCGGTGCCATACGCTCGTCGCGATCTCCGCGCCAACCAGCCTGGCCATTGAGCGGGCGACCGAAGCAGGCATCCGCGTGATCGCGCTCGCTCGGACCGACGCGGCGCTGGAAGCCGCGCCCGCCAGCGACTAGATAGCCGCCATGACCGCCGCCTATCCCGCGCTTCGCCTGCGTCGCACCCGCATCGCCCCCTGGTCCCGCCGTATGGTGGCGGAGACGGTCCTGACGCCCGCCGATCTGATCTGGCCGCTGTTCGTGACGGAAGGGCAGGGCACAGAGGAGCCGATCGTGACCCTGCCCGGCGTCTCGCGGTGGTCGCTGGACGGCATCGCCGCGCGGGCGCGCGAGGCGCGCGATATGGGCATCCCCTGCATCGCGCTCTTTCCCAACACGCCGCGTCATCTTCGCACGCCGGACGGGCGCGAAGCGCTCAATCCGGAGAATCTGATCTGCCGCGCGGTCAAGACGATCAAGGATGCCGCGCCGGACGTGGGGGTGCTCACCGATGTCGCGCTCGATCCCTATACCGAGCACGGGCATGACGGCCTGGTGGATGAGCAAGGCTACGTCCTCAACGACGAGACGATGGCGATCCTGGTCGAGCAGGCGCTGGTGCAGGCCGAAGCCGGCGCGGACATCATCGCGCCTTCGGACATGATGGACGGCCGCGTCGGCGCGATCCGCTCGGCGCTGGAGCGCGAAGGCCATCGCAATGTGCAGATCATGGCCTATGCCGCCAAATATGCCTCCGCCTTCTACGGGCCCTTCCGCGACGCGGTGGGCTCGCGCGGGCTGCTCAAGGGGGACAAACGCGGCTACCAGATGGACTACGCCAATGCCGAGGAGGCCTTGCGCGAGGTGGCGCTCGATCTCGCCGAGGGCGCGGACACGGTGATGGTGAAGCCGGGGCTGCCCTATCTCGACATCATCCGCCGCGTGAAGGAACGGTTCGAAGTTCCTGTTTTCGCTTATCAGGTCTCCGGCGAATATGCGATGATCGAGGCTGCGGCCGCCGCCGGCATGGGCGATCGCGACGCGCTGGTGCTGGAGACGCTAACCGCTTTCAGGCGCGCCGGCTGCTCGGGCGTGCTCACCTACCACGCCGCCCACGCCGCCCGGCTACTGGGCGCATGATCGGGACGGAGCGGCTGATTCTGCGCGAATGGCGGGGACGGGGACCGCGACGCCTTTCTCGCCATGTGCAACTCGCCCGCGGTCATGCGGTTTCTCGGCGGCCCCTCCACAGCGGAGCAGGTGGACGCCGGCATCGCCCGCATCCGCGCCTGCCAGGCCGAACATGGCCATTGCTTCTGGGCGATCGAGCGCAAGGCGGACGGCGCCTTCCTCGGCTTCTGCGGGCTCAAGGTGGCGAACGACGGCCCGATCGCGGGCGAGATCGAGATCGGCTGACGCTTGCGCGAGGACGTGTGGGGGCAGGGTTATGCCCGCGAGGCGGCGGAGGCGAGTCTCGCCTGGGGCTGGGCCAATCTCGATTGCGCGCGCATCGTGGCGATCACGGTTCCCGCCAACAAGCGAAGCTGGGGCCTGATGGAGCGTCTCGGTATGAGCCGTCGGCCGGAACTGGATTTCGGCCATACGCTGTTCCCGAAAGGCCATCCCCTCCACCGCCACATCACCTACGCGATCGGACGGCCTTAACCCTCTCCCGCAAGCGGGAGGAGGAGTTATTCCCCGATGAAATGCAGCGCCACTTCGCGGCGGTGGGGTTTGCGGCGGTGCTCGAACAGGTAGAGCCCCTGCCAGGTGCCCAGCCGCATCCGACCGTCCGCCACCGGCACCTGCAGGGAAACGGCCGTGAGCGCGGTGCGGAGGTGGGAGGGCATGTCGTCCGGCCCCTCGTCGTCATGCTCGTAGCGATCGGCATCCTCGGGCGCGATCGTTTCGAAATAATGTTCGAGGTCGCGCCGCACCGCCGGCGCGGCATTCTCCTGGATCAGCAGCGAGGCGGAGGTGTGGCGGCAGAACAGGGTCAGCAGGCCTTCGCGCGCGCCCTGCTCGCTGAGCCAGTCCGCGGCCTCGTCGGTGAACTCGACGAGGCCGCGTCCTTGCGTGGCGATGGTGAGCATGCCGGAGGCCTGCCGCATCCCGCTCAGGCCTTTCGGGCGTCCGCGATATGCGCGTCGATCACGCCCGAGAGGATGTCGAGCGGCACGCCGCCGGTCTTGACCACGGCGTCGTCATAGGCGGCGAGGTCGAATTTCGGTCCTAGCGCCTGCTTCGCCTTCTCGCGGAGCCGCACGATCTCGTTGTGGCCGGTCTTGTAGCCGCACGCCTGGCCGGGGGAGGCGCAGTAACGATCCGTCTCGCTGGTCATGGCGTCGCGGCCCTTGCCGGTTTCTCCGGAGAGGAAATCAACGCTCTGCTCGCGCGTCCAGTTCATCGCGTGCAGGCCGGTGTCGGCGACGAGACGGCAGGCGCGGAACTGCATCGCCTGGAGATAGCCGATCCGGCTCCACGGATCATTGTCGTAGAGCCCGCTCTCGTCGATGAGCTGCTCGGCGTAGAGCGCCCAGCCTTCGACGAAGGCGTTGAAGCCCATCATCGACTGGATGGTCGGGATCTCGTCATGATGCTCGGCGAGATAGCCGAGCTGCCAGGTGTGGCCGGGAATACCCTCGTGCGCGGTCAGGGTCGCGAGCTGGTAGCGCGGCCAGAGCGCGGTCGATTTGAGGTTGACGTAGTAGATCGCCGGGCGAGAGCCGTCGAGCGAGGCGGGCATCATGTAGCCGAGCGGCGCCCCGTCCTGAATATCCGGCGGCACCCGCTTGACGATCACGTCGGCCTTGAGATGGAGGTGGCTGAGCTTCGGCATCAGCGGCCGCACCATCGCGATCCGCTTGTTGAGATAAGCGATCAACTCGGCCCGGCCCTGATCGGTATCGGGATAGAGGAAGCGCGGATCCTTGTTCAGCGCCTGCACCCGCTCGCCGACCGTGCCCTTGGTCATGCCCTGGGCCTTCAGCAATTGGTCCATCCGCCCCTTCAACTCCTCGTTCTGGGCGAGGCCGATGCGATGGACTTCCTCCGGCGTCTGGGTGGTGGTGGTGCCGAGGCGGAGCGCCCAGCGGTAATAGGCCGCTCCGTCCGGCAGCCGCTCGACGCCCGCCGTCATCGGCGCGTTGGCGGTGGCGGCGGAGAAGGTCGCGATCTGGCGATCCACCGCCGGATAGACGGCGGTTTCCACCAGCTTCGCCGCGCGTCCGGCATAATCGCCGGGCAGGCCGAGCGCCTTGCTCTTCTCGGCCAGGTTGGTGACGAGCCGCTGCTGCGCCGCAGGCGTCTTTCGGAAGCCCTTGAGCTGGGTGAGCGTCGTTTCGGCGATGAATTTCGGCGGCATCACCCCGATCGCGGCGTCGGCGCGGATGCGTTCATTCTCCTGGTCGATCTGGCGCGCGAAGGCGGCGACGCGCGAGACATAGGCTTCCGCGTCCCCCGCGTTGGCGATCTTGTGCTGCGAGACGAGGAACTCGGGGATGCTGGTGACGGCGCCCGATTGCTGGGTGATGACATAGGGGCTGGTGCCGCCGAAGAAACCGGCGGCCGCGCCCCCGCCGTAGCGGAAGCGCGTACCGTCGATCCCGCGCTCGGTGGCGTAGCGCACGGTGTCGTAGCGGGTCTGCCAGACCGGCGGCAGGCTCGCGCGATCGAGCTTGAGTAGCCGATCGTGCATGGAGCGCACCTCGGCGTTGAACGCCTCGATCCCCGCCTGCGACGAATCGCCGAGCTTCGCCTTCAACCCCGCATGCGCACCGCTGTCGAGGCCCAGCGAGGTAGCCGTCTCGGGCGAGAGGACGAGGATCTCGTCCGCGAAGGTCTGGAGCAGCGGCCCGAGCGGCGTATCGAGCGCCGGGCGCGCGGCCTCGGCGAAGGCCATGCCGGGCAGCAAAACGACCGCGCCCCCGACGGCGGCGGACTGGAGCAGCGCGCGGCGGCTCGGTTCGAAGGTCATGGGATCATCCTCTCCGTTAAAACCATGTCCCACCGTTCGCCCTGAGGAGGCATTTCGACTTCGCTCAGCGGCTCCTCAGCACGAACGGATATGTTGATGCGAATATCTTCAAACCGCCTGCGCGGCGATCCAGCGGTCGCCGATCTGTTGCAGGATCTCGAGCGGCACGCGGCCATGCGCCAGCACCGCGTCATGATAAGCCTTGATATCGAAGCGGGCGCCCATCTTCGCCTTGGCCTTCTCGCGGATGCCGACGAACACCGAATGGCCGATCTTGTAGCTCGCCGCCTGGCCCGGCATCGCGCAATAGCGCTCCACCTCGCGGGTGGCGAAGCCGGGGGCCTCGCCGTCCTGCTCGACGAAATAGCGGATCGCCTGCTCGCGGCCCCATTTGAGGTGATGGATGCCGGTGTCGACCACACAGCGATTGGCGCGGAAGAGCTGGAACTTGAGGTAGCCGAGCCGCCCCAGCGGATCGTCGTCATACATGCCGATCTCGTCGGCGAGTTGTTCGGCGTACAGCGCCCAGCCCTCGCCATAGCCCGAGAAGCCGCCGGTCTTGCGGATCAGCGGCAGGCTGGTGTTGGAGAGCGCGAGCCCGCCTTCCATCTGATGCCCCGGCAGGCCTTCGTGGAAGACGGTGGTGGCGAGGCAGAATTTCGGCCACTCGGCGGTGTCGTGCAGGTTGAAATAGACGAGGCCGGGGCGCGATCCGTCCAGTGCCGGCCCCTGCGAATAGGCCGAAGGCGCGCCCGCCTCCAGCGCCGGCGGCACGCGCCGCACCTCGAAACGGTAGGGCGGCATCCGCGTGAACACCCCCGGCAGCTTGGCCCGGATCGCGGCGAGGCGGGCGTTGCAATAGGCGATCGCCTGCTCCTTGCCCGCATCGGTGTTCGGGTAAAGCTGGCGCGGATCCTTGTAGAGCGCGGCCATGCGCTCGCCCACCGTGCCTTTGGTGAAGCCCTGCGCCTTCAGCAGCCCGTCAAGCCGCGAGGAGATGGCCTTCGCCTGATCGAGCCCGAACTTGTGCACCTCGTCCGGGCTCATCGCCGAAGTGGTGGTCGCCCTAAGCGCCACCGCGTAATAAGCGGGGCCGTCCTTGAATTTCCAGATGCCGGCGTCGTGGGTGGCGTTCCTGCGCAGCTCGCGGGCGAGCGCGATCTGCCGGTCGAGCGCCGGCCCGATCTTGGCGTCGTAAATCTTCGCCGCGTCGCGGCCGTAGCCGTCGCCCAATCCCTTGGCCGCCGCGCGGCGCGCGATCGAGGTGACGACCAGCGCGTCGGCCGCCGGCGTGCGCGTCTTGGTGAGCTGATCGAGGGTGGTGTCGAGCAGGAAATCGGGCAGCACTACGCCCAGCCCCGCATCGTGGCGCATCCGCTCGGTCTGCGCATCGAGCTGATCGCCATATTGATCGAGGCGGGCGAGATAGGCGTCGGCGTCCGCCTTGCTCTCGATCTTGTGCTTGGTGTCGAGGAAGTTGGGGACGGACTGATAGGCCCCGGTGAGCTGGCTCACCACATAGGGCGAGGGGCTGAAGCCGGCGCCGCCGAAATCGAACGCCTCCACCGCCTCGGCCGATTTGCGGGTGTAGAGCACCGTGTCGTAATCGATCTGGTCGGACTCGGAGAGGCTGGCCCGGTTGATCTTCGCGAGATCGGCGAGATCGGCCTGGGTGGCGGCGCGATTGGCTGCGCGGCCTTTGTCGCTTTCGTCGGAGAGTCGGGAGCGGAGATCGGCGTTCGCGCCCTTGTCCAGCCCGAGATAAGTCGCGCCTTCCGGGCGCAGCCTCAGCCCGCGCTCGAAGATGGTGTGGAAGGTCGCGCGAAGCTGGGGCGAAGGCGTGGCATCCCCGGCCATCGCCTTCGCCGCGGCGGCGGTCCACCCGGGAAGCGCGGCCGCGCCCCCGAGCGCGGCGGACGAGAGCAGAAAAGCGCGACGATCGAGCATGACGGACTACCCCTTGATCCTCTCCCCTTGCCGCCAAGCTAGGCGGCGGGAGGGGCCGAGGGCAAGCGGCTTTCAAAGCGAACACAGGCGAGTGGCGATAGCCGATCCTGCGGCACCAAAGATGCTGCGATTGGTCGGGGAGACAGGATTCGAACCTGCGACCCTCTGCTCCCAAAGCAGATGCGCTACCAGGCTGCGCTACTCCCCGACGCGGCGCGCCTTAGCGGGACGGGTAGGCGGAGGCAATCTTTCGAACCCGAATAGAAAACGGGCGCCCTCCCTGTAGGGAAGACGCCCGTCGGAAGCCCTTGCGGGCTCGCCGGAATTATTCGCCGGACGAGTTGGAATCGATCGCGTCGGCCTTGTTGCTCGCCATGCCTTTCACGGCATCGGCGGCGTTGTGCGCGTTCGAGGCCGCGTTGTCGAGCGCGGACGCGGCGGAGGCATTCTGCATGTTATCGGCGGTGGCCGACAGCATGTCGCCCTGGTTGTCCAGCATGGCGGCGGCGTTGTCGCCGGCATTCTCGACATTCTCGGCCTGCGGCGTCTTGTGGCAAGCGGCCACGCTCATGAGGCCGGCGGCGGCGAGAACGAAAACAAGCTTCTTCATTCGGGCAGCTCCCTGACTGTCTTTGCGCGGGACCGGCCCGAGCCGTCCGCGGCGGACCGGCATAACGCTCTCACAAATGGGGTCAATGCGAAAAATCGCCGACAGGCTTCGGCTCGGCGCAACGCTTCGGCGTCGCACAATGATCCGCGCAACCTTTGCCCGAGTCGCGCATTGAGCGTTCGGAAACACGCATTGGCCGGTGCTCCTGCATGCAATCGGAGCGGCTAAGTCGCGAAGATTGTTTGGGGTGTAGCGCATGGCGGAATGGCTGGGCAGCAGGGTTCGCAAGATCGCCCTGATCGGAAATAGTCCGCCCCGTCTATGCGGCATCGCAACATTCACGCAGCATCTGCGCGACGGCCTGCTCGCCGCCTTCCCGAACCTCGATATCGACATCTATGCGATGAACGATCGCGGCTCGACCTACGAATATCCCGAAGGCGTGGTCTGCGCGATCGGGCAGGACGAGCTCGCCGATTACGCGGGCGCGGCGCACCGCATCAACCAGAGCCGCGCCGATGTTGTTTGCGTGCAGCATGAATACGGCATCTTCGGCGGGGCCGCCGGCGCGCATCTGCTGCGGCTGCTCGATCGGGTCGACGCGCCGGTGGTGGCGACGCTCCACACCGTGCTCGAAAACCCCACGCCCGAGCAGCGCGCGGTGATCGAGGCGTTGGTTCGGCGCGCCTCCAAGCTGGTGGTCATGGCCGAGAAGGGGCGCGAGATCCTCCGCGCCGTTCACGACGTGCCCGAGGATCGCATCGCCGTCGTGCCCCATGGCGCGCCCGATCGCCCCTTGCGCGATGGCGAGGAGGAGAAGGCGCGCTTCGGTCTTCAGGGCCGCCGCGTGCTGCTCACTTTCGGCCTGCTCTCGCCCAATAAGGGCATCGAGACGATGATCCGTGCGCTGCCCGCGATTGTCGCCCGGCATCCGGATATCCTCTATGTCGTGCTGGGCGCGACCCATCCGCATCTCGTCGCGCAGGAAGGCGAGGCCTATCGCGAGGGGTTGAAGGCGCTCGCCGCCGAACTCGGGGTCGCCGATCATGTCCGTTTCGAGAACGGCTTCGTCGAGCAATCCTTGTTGCTCGATTGGCTGGCGGCCGGCGATATCTACGTTACCCCTTACCTCAACGAGGCGCAGATCACCTCGGGCACGCTCTCCTACGCGGTGGCGCTGGGCAAGCCGGTGGTCTCGACCCCTTATTGGCACGCCGCCGAGTTGCTGGCGGGCGGCACCGGCGTGCTCGTCCCGTTCGGCGAGAGCGACGAGTTTGCGGGCGCGATCACCACGCTGCTCGGGCAACCGCAGGCGCTCGACGCGATGCGGCGCAAGGCGTGGCGCGCCGGCCGCGCGATGATCTGGCCGGAGATCGCGCGCGCCTATGTCGCCATCTTCGACGAGGCGATCCGGGCGCGACCTGCCCGCTTCGTCCGCCTCGCGCGCCCGCCCGAGATCGCGTCGCCCCGGCTCGACGCGGTCGAGCGGCTGACGGACGATTGCGGGATCATCCAGCACGGCATCTATTCGGTGCCCGATCGTAACCACGGCTATTGCGTGGACGATAACTGCCGCGCGTTGATGCTGATGCATCGGATCACGGGCGCGGAGGCGACGCGCGCCGACCAGCTCGCCATCCGCTACGCCGCCTTCGTCCAGCATGCCTGGAATGGCGAGCTTGGCCGTTTCCGCAACTTCATGGGCTATGACCGTGAATGGCTGGAACGCGAGGGATCGGAGGACAGTTTCGGCCGCTCGCTCTGGTCGCTCGGCCTCACCGCCGCGACGGCGCGTGCGCACGCGATGCGGCGCTGGGCGGCGCATCTGTTCGATCAGGTCGCGCCGCATGCGCGTTCGCTGCACAGCCCGCGCGCCTGGGCCTTCTCGATCCTCGCCGCCGATGCGATACTGGACGTACATCCCGGGCATCCGCTCGCGCTTTCGGTGCTGCGCGAGCTGGGTCAACGGCTTCACGTCCGTTTGCGTGCAGCGCGGCGGGCCGACTGGCTCTGGTTCGAAAGTGTGCTCGCCTATGACAATGCCCGTCTGCCCGAGGCCCTGATCCGGGTCGGTCGCCGATTCGACGATCGGGCGATGCGTGAGGAGGGGCTGGAGACGCTCGCCTGGCTCGATCGCCTCCAGACCAATGGGCAAGGCCAGTTCCGCGCCGTCGGCACCGATAGCTTCGGCCGGGCCTATTCGCCGCCGCTGCCTTTCGATCAGCAGCCGCTCGAAGCCTGGGCAACGATCGATGCCGCCTTGCTGGCCGCGACCGTTACCGGCGACTCGGCTTGGGAAGCGAGCGCGCGCCGGGCTTATGCCTGGTATCTGGGGGCCAACGACCTCGGCCTGCCGCTCGGCTCGGCGGCCGACGGCGGCTGCTTTGACGGGCTGATGAGCGACCGCGTCAATCTGAACCAGGGCGCGGAATCGGTGCTCGCTTTCCAATTTGCCTGTTGCGCGATGCGTGAAATGGCTGAAAAGGCTGCCCCGGTTGAACCGAACACAGTAACAGCCGACGCCGTCGCCATCTGACAGGCGATGGAATCGGCCGGGGGGTGCCGATTTGCTTGATCTGATGATGCACTGGCCGCTCCGGCTCCAGGCGGACGCCTCGCGAGTCGTGGTGCGGCCGTTCCAGATTCCGATCGACAGCAAGGCCAAGGGGCATTCGAACCGCCCGCACCGGATCGTCGATGGCGTGCTGGCGATGGACGATGGCGTCGCGCAGCACGAGCTCGACAATGTGCTCAAGGATTTCGAGGCGCGGCACTGGCAGACGCGCGGCGTCTTCAAGACCCGGTATCACCAGATCAGCGACGCGTTGAGCCTCGACGATGATGTCATCACCGAGGTGAAGCAGCAGCTCATCGGCGCCTTCTTTTGCCACGAATACAGCTATGCGGCCGCCGCGATCATGAACCCCAGCGTGGTGCGCCACCCCGACCAGAGCGGGCTGTCGCCCGGCTCCTCGCGGATCGTCATGTCGATGCGCACGGTGGGCGAAGGGCATATCAGCTCGATCGCCTTCCGCGAGGGCATCCTCTCACCCGGCACCCGCTTCGAGCTCGCACCCGAGCCGCCGTTTGCCACCGCCGCCGACAGCGCCACCGAGCAGGCCGACGGCGCGATCGAGGTCCACCGGCACAAGGATTCGACGCTGTCCGGCACCGTCATCTTCCCGATGACGGACGCCCAGTCCAAGGGGCTGGAGGATATGCGCATGGTCGAGTTCATGCACGAGGACGGCTCGCGCGAATGGCTCGGCACCTACACCGCCTTCAATGGCGAGGCGATCCGTTCCGAGCTGCTGCGCACGCGCGACTTCCGCGCCTTCGAGCTTTGCCCGATGAGCGGCCCCGCGGCGCGCAACAAGGGCATGGCGCTGTTCCCGCGCAAGGTGGACGGCCGCTATGTGATGGTGAGCCGGCAGGACGGCGAGAATCTCTTCCTGGTCCGCTCCGACAAGCTCACCCACTGGGGCGAGGGCGAGCTGCTGATGGTGCCCAAATATCCCTGGGAGATGGTGCAGATCGGCAATTGCGGATCGCCGATCGAGCTGGACGAGGGCTGGCTGCTCCTCACCCACGGCGTCGGCGCGATGCGCAAATATTCGATCGGCGCGGTGCTGCTGGACAAGGAACGCCCGGACAAGCTGCTCGCCCGCGTCGCCGAACCGCTGCTCACCGCCGCCGCGGAGGACCGCGAGGGCTATGTGCCCAACGTCGTCTACACCTGCGGCGCGATCAAGCACGGGGACTTGCTGTTCATGCCCTATGGTGTGGCGGACAGCTCGGTCGGTTTCGGCTTCATCCGCATCCAGGATCTCCTCGCCGCGATGGTGTGAAGCGGATGCGTGTCAGTGATTCCAGCGAAGACCATCTACGTTAAACTCGAATTGTGGTCTTCCTGCTTGATAAACCTCGATTTCTATAACCGCCTTTTTTGCTTTTTTCATCCTTGTGATTAAGCTCTTTGCGCCTTCGACGAAGATTGTGTCACTGCTGCCATCGGCTGCGCCATTGAAGTTGACCCTTTTGGGGGAGCCATTGTCGAAGCGCACTGTTCCGTAGCATCCCTCATATGAGGGGCACATGAGCTGCCCTGATTCCAAGGTCAGTATAACGTCTGTTCCATATGCCGGAGATTTTCTGACCGTCATTCGGAGATTGCTATCTCCATATGGAAATCCCTGGCTGATAGAATTGGTGCTGGTGGTTGATGCATAGTATGACGTGCCCCCGCGGACCTTATCCTCATTGGATGTATATTCCCAATTTCCAGAGGGTGCGGAATCAGTGGAAGGTGTGCCGGCAACTGCATCTGCACTTTTTGCCGCATCATTCGCCGCCACATTGATATCTGCCATTGCATCAGCAGCGGCGGCGTTGAGATCAGCGCTGACATCACCCGTCAATTTGGTCGAATCCGGTGATGATGGCGAGAAGATTGCAATAGCAACCAGAAGAGACAAAAATCCGAGTCCGAGTTTGCCCCAAAGTGGAATGGCTTTCCTAGCGGAGCTGTTCTCTACTCGTGGAGTCTCTCCTCTGGTATCCGCCAGCGCAACGGCTTTTCTCAAAGCGGCTCCGGACTGGGTTGCTCCGCAATGACGGCAGAACTTGGAACTCTCCTCGATTGAAAAACCACATTCTCGGCATAGCATGGCAGTTCCCCCAATTTCCCAATGCCTCCCGTAAGTGACTGATCGGAAGGTTGTCCAGACTTGGGCGTTCCTATTTTCGGAGGACGCTAAACCGGCTCGGCGAACCGCGATAAGCTTGCACCTTTGCATTCCCGCCTCGCGTCGCTAGATAAGCGCGCGAAATCCCGAACATCATCGAACCCGCGGAGCGAGCATCCTCATGGCCGTCCAGTATAGTTTCGTCATGAAGGGCCTGACGAAGACCTTTCCCGGCGCCCCCAAGCCGGTCCTCAACAACATCAATCTCCAGTTCCTGCCCGGCACCAAGATCGCGATCATCGGCGTCAACGGCACCGGCAAGTCGACCTTGATGAAGATCATGGGCGGCATCGACAAGGAGTTCCAGGGCGAGGCCTGGGCCGCCGAGGGCATTACCGTCGGCTATCTGCCGCAGGAGCCGCAGCTCGATCCCAACAAGACGGTGATGGAGAATGTGAAAGACGGCGTGCGCGGCGTCGCCGACATGATCGATCGCTTCAACGCTATCTCCGCCGAGATGGGCGATCCGCAAGAGGATACCGATTTCGATGCGCTGATGGAGGAGATGGGCCAGCTTCAGGAGAAGATCGACGCGGTCGACGGCTGGACGCTCGACAACCAGCTCGAAATCGCGATGGAGGCGCTGCGCTGCCCGCCCGGCGACTGGTCGGTCGAGAATCTGTCGGGCGGCGAGAAGCGCCGCGTCGCGCTCACCCGGCTGCTGCTGGAGAAGCCCGACATCCTGCTGCTCGACGAGCCGACCAACCATCTCGACGCCGAAAGCGTGGCGTGGCTGGAGCAGCATCTGATCGATTATCCGGGCAACGTCATCCTCGTCACCCACGACCGCTACTTCCTCGACAATGTGGTGAGCTGGGTGCTCGAATTGGATCGCGGCCGCTATTACACCTACAACACCAACTATTCGGGCTTCCTCGAGGCCAAGGCCAAGCGCATGGCGCAGGAGGAGCGCGAGGAGGCGGGCCGCCAGAAAGCGATCCAGGAGGAGCTGGAGTGGATCCGGCAATCCCCCAAGGCGCGCCAGACCAAGAGCAAGGCCCGCATCCGCGCCTTCGACGAGCTGGTGGAGAAGCAGGCCGAGCGCGGCCCCGGCAAGGCGCAGATCCTGATCCAGGTGCCCGAGCGGCTCGGCGGCAACGTCATCGAGGTCCAGAACCTAGCCAAGGGCTTCGACGGCAAGCAGCTCTTCTCGGATCTCTCCTTCACCCTGCCGCCCGGCGGCATCGTCGGCGTGATCGGGCCGAACGGCGCGGGCAAGTCGACGCTGTTCAAGCTCATCACCGGGCAGGAGCAGCCGGACTCGGGCGAGATCAAGATCGGCGATACCGTGCGCCTCGGCTATGTCGATCAGTCGCGTGACGCCTTGAACCCCAACCACAATGTCTGGGAGGAGGTGTCGGGCGGCAACGAGCGCTTCTATTTCGGCAAGCATGAGGTGGCGACGCGCGCCTATGTCGGCGCGTTCAACTTCAAGGGATCGGACCAGCAGAAGAAGGTCGGCCAGCTTTCGGGCGGCGAGCGCAACCGCGTCCATATGGCAAAGATGCTGGCCAAGGGCGGCAACGTGCTGCTCTTGGACGAGCCGACCAACGACCTCGACGTCGAGACGTTGCGCGCGCTCGAGGATGCGCTGGAAAGCTTCGCGGGCTGCGCCGTGGTCATCAGCCACGATCGCTTCTTCCTCGATCGTCTCGCTACTCACATCCTCGCCTTCGAAGGCGACGGCCATGTCGAGTGGTTCGAGGGCAATTTCGAAAGCTACGAGGAAGATAAGCGCCGCCGCCTCGGCGACGAAGCCGACCGGCCGGGCAGGGGGGCCTACAAGAAGCTCACCCGCTGAGCAAAATCCAACTCGCCATGGGGGACGACAGTGACGATCGACCGGCGCGACTTCCTGACGCTCGCGGCTACGGCGACGGTTGCCGCCTCGACGCCGGCTTTCGCGCAGGCCGGCGGCGATCCGATCGGGAACTGGATCATCGTCAATGCGCTGGGCGGTCTCGGCGATCCCAATCGGCCGTCGGGTGGCCTCGTTCCCAATCTCAGCCCCCGCGTGCTGAGCGAGGCGCACGCCTCGGGGCTCACCATGGTCAACATCACGCTCGGCTACGTTTCCGGGCCGGACGATCCCTTCGAGGCGAGCGTGCGTGATATCGCCGCCACCGACCGGCTGATCCGCGATCATGCGCGTGACGTGACCAGGATCCTGACGGTCGCGGACATCCATCGGGCCAAGGCAGAGGGCAAGATCGGCCTGCTCTACGGTTTCCAGAACGGCGCGATGATGGGCAAGGATGCCGCTCGCGTCGATATCTTCGCCGATCTCGGCGTTCGCGTCTTTCAGCTTACCTACAATCCCGCCAATCAGATCGGCGACGGCTCGATGGCACCCGGCAATCATGGGCTCACCCCGTTCGGACGCGAAGTGATCGCGCGGCTGAACGATCGACGGGTGATGGTCGATCTCTCGCACAGCGGCGAACAGACCTGCCTCGAGGCCGCGCGCTTCTCCCGCGCGCCCATCTCGATCAACCACACCGGATGCCGCGCGTTGGTCGGCCTGCCGCGCAACAAGACCGATGCGGAGTTGCGGCTGGTCGCGGAGCGCGGCGGCTTCGTCGGCATTTATTTCATGCCGTTCCTCAATGCGTCGGGCCACGCCCATGCTGAGGATGTGGTGGCGCATATCGATCATGCGGTGAATATCTGTGGCGAGGATCATGTCGGCATCGGCACCGATGGCGACGTCACCCAGATCGATGATCTCCAGGCCTATCAGGCGCAACTCGCCAGAGAGATCGCCCGTCGTCGCGCCGCCGGGATCAGCGCAACCGGCGAACGGCCCGACACCTATCCCTTCGTCGCCGACCTGCGCGGACCCGATCAGTTCCGGAAGCTCGTCAGGTTGCTGGAGGCGAGGGGCTATCCGTCGCGCCGGGTGGAGAAGATCATGGGGCAGAATTTCCTGCGCTATGCCCAGGACATATGGGGCGCCTGAGCCGATAATGTGATCGACGCGCGGGAGGCGCGCGGGCTCGATCAGGCTACCTGCATCGGCCTGCCGCCCCGGCCCGGGGCGTTTTCCGGATGAAGGCTGCGGAAATCCGCCGCCCAGCCGCCGCGAGACCGAGCGCTCCCGGCAAGGGAATTCGTCTCCTTGTGCGATGGTCAGTTTCCGATCCGCGCCTGCTGCGCCGGCGTGTAGCGTGCGCCCTGCACCGGCACGCGATCCAGCGCCTCGCCGATCGTGTGAAGATCCTGCTGGTCCAGTTCGACAGCCGCGGCGCCGACATTCTCCTCCAGGCGCTGGAGCTTGGTCGTGCCGGGGATCGGCGCGATCCAGGGTTTCTGAGCGAGCAGCCAGGCGAGCGCGATCTGCGCCCTCGTGACGCCCCGGGCCTCGGCCAATCGACCGATCGTCTCGACCAGCGTCTGATTGGCGCGCCGGTTCTCCTCGGAGAAGCGGGGGACGTTGTTGCGGAAATCCTTCTCGCCGAACTGCGTGTTCTGGTCGATCGCACCGGTCAGGAAACCTCTGCCGAGCGGGCTGAACGGCACGAAGCCGATGCCGAGCTCCTCACAGACCGGCAGAATAAGCTGCTCCGGCTCGCGCCACCACATCGAATATTCACTTTGCAGCACCGCGACAGGCTGTACGGCGTGCGCTCGCCGGATCGACTGCTCGCCTGCTTCCGACATGCCGAAGTGCAGCACCTTGCCGGCCCGGATCAGTTCCTGCACCGCTCCGGCGACTTCCTCCATCGGCACCTTCGGATCGACACGGTGCTGATAGAACAGGTCGATGCGATCGGTACGCAGGCGCTTGAGCGCTTCGTCCGCTACCTGGCGGATGCGCTCGGGTCGGCTGTCGACGGATTTGGTCGGGTTGCCATCCTCGAAACCGAATTTGGTGGCGATCACCACCTGGTCGCGAATGGGCTCGAGCGCCTGGCCGACCAACTCCTCGTTCGTGAACGGCCCGTAAGCCTCGGCAGTATCGAAGAAGGTCACGCCTCGGTCGAATGCGGCACGGATCAGCTTGATTCCGTCCGTCGTGCCGGTCGCCGTGCCGTAGCCGTAGCTCAGGCCCATGCAGCCGAGCCCGATGGCCGACACTTCGAGACCGCTGCGCCCAAGAATACGCTTCTGCATAGCTCAACTCCTTCGGATACGGCCAAAGCCGGCTGAGTGGACAAGGAGCTTTCGGCCCTTGCCGATGATCAGAATGGCGAGGCCCGAGAGAGCGGCGCTGCCGATAAAGGTCGCCCTGATTCCGGAATGATCCAGCAGGGTTCCGCCGAAGGCGCCGCCCAGCAGGATGGCTCCCTGGATCGCCGCGACGATTAAACTGCCCGCCGTTTCGGCTTCATCGCCGACATTTTGGGACAGCCACGACATCCATCCGATCGACATCGCGGTGTTCATGGCGCCCCAAATCGCCAGCAGCAACATGGTTGCGACGAGGAGATGCCCCAACCCGAGACCGAGCGTCACCAGTCCCATGATCACGGGCACCGACTGGATGATCCGGACCGCATGCGCTTCCGCCAGCCTACCGCCCGCCCATGTTCCGATGAATCCGGCGCAGCCCAGCACCAGGAACAGGAGCGACAAGGTCCGCACATCCACTCCGGTGATCGTTTCGAGGAAAGGACGAAGATAAGTGAACATCGCGAAGGCGCCGGCGAAGGTGAAGATCGCCGCGATCAATCCACGAACGAAATAGGCGCGCTGAAGAAGGTTCAGCAATGACCGCACCGACCTGCGCTCATGCGCCGGAAGCGACGGCAGCACGATCATCTGCCACAGAAGATCGAGCGCGACGATGGGCACGAGCGCCCAGAAAACCCCGCGCCAGCCGATGATCGCGCCGAGATGGCTGCCGATCGGGGCGGCGAAAGCGGCGGCGATAGCTTGGCCGGCATACATCACCGCGAGCGCCCTGGAGACTTGCTCCCTGGGAACAAGCCGCATGATCACGGCGGTCGCGAGCGACCAGAAACCGCCGATGCAGATGCCGAGCAGTGCCCGCGCGGCCATCAGCACCGTGAAATTGGGCGCGAACGCGACGAGCACCAGCGAGGCCAGCATCAGCGCCGTCATCGCCACCAGCACGAGTTTCCGGTCGAGCCGGCCGGCGACGGTGGTGATGGCGAGGCTGGCGGCCACTGCGAAAAAGCCGCTAATCGCGATCGCCTGGCCGGTCTGGCCCTCGCTGGCGCCGAGGTCGTGAGCGATCGGCGTCAGCAGGCTTACCGGCATGAACTCCGACGCGATCAGCATCGCGACGCACAGCGACATCGCGAGCACCGCGCTCCATTCGCCGGCCGCCGAGGTGCGGCCGGCGTCGATCGCCGTCGATTGCGTCATGATTTCAATCCTTGGGCGGGCCGGGCAGATAGTCCGCGTCGGTCACGGGCTCGAGCCACTCGACATTCCTGCCATCGAGCGCCTCCTGCACCGCGATGTGCGTCATCGCGGTGGTCGGCGTCGCGCCATGCCAATGCTTGTGGCCGGGCGGGCACCAGATGACATCGCCGGCGCGGATTTCGACGATTTCCTCGCCGTCGCATTGCGTCCAGCCGCAGCCGGCGGTGACGATCAGCGTCTGGCCCAACGGATGCGTGTGCCAGTTCGAGCGCGCGCCGGGCTCGAAGGTCACCGCCGCGCACGAATGGCGCGCGGGCGCCGGCGGGGCATTAAGCGGGTCGATACGCACCGTGCCGGTGAAATACTGCGCCGGCCCGGCTTGCGAGGGCTGCGATCCTGCGCGTTTCAGGTCCATGGGAGGGCTCCTTCGATCAGATGTTCTTCAGGGCATCGCGCGCGACGGTGATCGCGGTCATCGCGCTCGGCCAGCCGGCGTAGAAGGCGGTATGGGTGATTGCCGCGATGATCTCGTCCTTGGTGAGCCCGTTCTCGAGCCCTTTCCTGAGGTGGAACCCGAGTTCGTTGTGCCGATAGAGCGCGACGAGGCTGGTGATCGTGACGAGGCTGCGGTCGCGCGGGGAAAGCGCCGGGTCTTCCCAGACGTCGCCGAACAGGACCTTGTCGGTGATCTCCGCGAGCTTGGGCGCGATGTCGCCGAAGCTGTTGCGGGCATTGGTCGGTTCGTCGGTCATAGAGGCCTCCTCAGGCGTCGAGCGTCGCGTTGTCGATGACGAAGCGGTATTTGACGTCGCTGCGTTGCATGCGGTCATAGGCTTCATCGATCTGCTGGATCGGGATCATCTCGATTTCGGAGACGACATCGTGGCGCGCGCAGAAATCGAGCATCTCCTGCGTCTCGGCGATGCCGCCGATCAGCGAGCCGGCGATCGCGCGGCGCTTGAAGATGAGGTTACCGACGCTGGGCGAGGGGTGCGGATGCTCGGGCACGCCGACCAGCACCATCGTTCCGTCGCGCTTGAGCAGGCCGGTGAAGGCGTCGAGATCGTGGCTCGCCGCGACGGTGTTGAGGATCATGTCGAAGCTGTTGGCGTGCGCGTCCATCTCCTCGATATTGCGCGAGTTGATCACCTCATCGGCGCCGAGCGCCCTGGCATCCTCGCGCTTGCTCTCCGAGGTGGTGAAGGCGACGACGTGCGCGCCCATCGCATGCGCGAGCTTGATTCCCATATGGCCGAGCCCGCCGATGCCGACGATCCCGACCTTCTTGCCCGGCCCAACCTGCCAGTGGCGCAGCGGCGACCAGGTGGTGATGCCCGCGCAGAGCAGCGGCGCGACGGCGGCGAGCTGCTCCTCGGGGTGCCGGATCTTGAGGACGAACTTCTCATCCACGACGATGCTCTGGGAATAGCCGCCGAGCGTGTGGCCGGGAGCATCGGGGCTCAAAGCGTTGTAGGTTCCGGTGAAGCCGTTTTCGCAATATTGCTCCAGCCCCTCGTGACATGACGGGCAGGCTTGGCAACTGTCGACCATGCAGCCGACGCCGACCGTTTCGCCGACCGCGAACCGGTCGACCTCGCTGCCGACCGCGCGAACATGGCCGACAATCTCGTGGCCGGGTACGCAGGGATAGAGCGTGCCTTCCCATTCGCCGCGGACCTGATGGAGGTCTGAATGGCATACGCCGCAATAGGCGATATCGATGACGACATCGTGCGGGCCGGGCTCGCGACGGGTGATGGCGAGCGGTTCGAGCGGGCGATCGCCGGCGGTCGCGCCATAGGCTTTGGTGGTCATTGCGCTGATCCTCGAAATGGGAACCCGGCTGGGGCCGGGACTTGTCCAAGATAGGCGCTGTCAGCCTGGCCGATTAGGCCCGCCATGATCCATACGGCGATGAGCATCGCTCAACATTGCGTGGATCAGATCCCTAACGGTCGCATCTCCCGGATCAGATCGACGAGCAGTCGAAGCCCCGCCGGCACCTGGCGACGGCTGGGATAATAGAGATGGTAACCCGGCCCGGTGGTTGACCAATCCTCAAGCACCAGGGCGAGCGCGCCGCTCGCCAGATGGGGCGCGAAGATCGGTTCGGCCCCATAGATCAGCCCCGTTCCGGCGATCGCCATCGCGAGCATCGCGCGCGTCTCGTCGGCGGTGATCCGGCTCGGGACGGCCATCGAGAACTCGCCCTCGGGCCCCTCGAACTCCCAGCGATAAATGCGATCGTCGCCGAGGCGGATGCCGATGCAGCGATGATGTGCAAGCTCGTCCGGCATGGCGGGCGTGCCGAATCGCTCGAGATAGGAAGGCGCGGCCGCCACCACCCAGCGCAGATCGGCCGACAGGCGCCGCGCGATCATATCCTCGGGCACGGTGCCGCCATGACGAATGCCCGCGTCGAAGCCGGAACCGATCACATCGACCAGACGATTGCTGGCGACGATATCGACCTGCACCTCGGGATAGCGATCGGCGAACACCGGCATGACAGGGCCGAGCAGCAGCGCCGCCGCATCCGCGACGACGTTGAGGCGGATACGCCCCGCCGGGGCGTCGCGGAACTGGTTGAGGCTCTCCACCGCCTGCGCGATTTCGCCGAACGGCCGATCGATCGCGTCGCGCAGTTCCTCGCCCGCCGCCGTCAAGGTCACGCTGCGGTTGGTGCGGTTGAGCAGGCGCACGCCGAGCCGCGCTTCCAGGCCTTTGAGCGCATGGCTCAACGCCGAAGCGCTCACTCCGAACTCCAATCCCGCCCGTCGGAAGCTGCGATGCCGCGCGATCGCCAGGAAATAGGCGAAATCGGCGAGATCGGCACGGTTGAGGGACATGCGGCGACTGTGGGATGGGAATGGAAGGAAGGCAATCGACTGTTGGAGGAAGCTTTCTTGCTGTTGCCTCAGGTCTTGGGAAGCCGGGACCCCCTTTTCCGCGCTTCTTTACCAGCTCTTGTCGGGACAGGATGCTGACACAGGGCTGGAATGATAATAGCCTAGCCGGATGCTCCCTCTCGCGCTTGCCTTGGCAGCCGCCGCATCCGTCCCGCCCTGCGATCTCGGGCACCTCGCACGCTGCCCGGATACGAATGCGCTCGTCTGGTCGAAAGGCTGGGATAAGGCCGTTCGGGATTTCCTCGGGCCGCTCGGATCGAAGCGCGTCGATTATCTCGACAGGGGAGGCACGCTTTCCAGTGCCGTCGCGGCGGTGCTCGGCGGCCCTCCGGACGAACGGGCGCGAGCGGGCGAATATTATCGTTTTTCCGCTTGCCGCGCACATAGCTGCCCCGAGAAAGGGGCGGTGCTGCTGACCCCGAATGGGCGAATTCAAGCGATTGCGGTGCTCCACAGCGACTGCGCGAAAATGCCGACGCCCGATCATTGCTTTCTGCATGACCATCTGGTGGTGATCGTGCGCGATCTGAAAATTACGAGAAAGGCCGTCGGCTATCTTACTGATTGGGCGAAGAAGGCGGAAGCGGCGGATCACGCCGCCTATCATCAGCCTGCTTCCAGGCTGGACGGAGTTGAGGTGCTGCATGTCGGCGGGCGGGGTGGGATTCGAACCCACGGTGAGCTTGCGCCCACGGCGGTTTTCAAGACCGCTGCCTTAAACCACTCGGCCACCCGCCCTTTTCCGGGCGCGTCCGCTTAGCGCCGCATCGCTTCGCCGTGCAAGCGGCGCGACGAGACGGGTTAACGTGAGCCGTTCGCTGTGTCAGAAAGGGCGCGTCGGGGAGGGGCGTGTGCGTTTCAAGGGCAAGATCATCTGCATCGCGGCGGCGCTGGGCTGCGGCGCGCTGGCGCCTTCGAGCGCGTTCGTCGCCGGATCGGGTGCGGCGCTGGCGCAGGACACGGGGAACCTCTCCCAGAGCGGGTTCGAGGCCTATCTCGATCAGGTCCGCGCCCGCGCGCTGGCCCAAGGCGTGAGTCGGCGGACAATCGATTCGGCCTTTGCGGGGCTCACTTACAACCCGCGCGTGGTCGAGCTCGATCAGTCCCAGCCCGGCGGTACCTCCACCCATGCGCCTTCGGCCATTCCCGATTTCGCGCCCTATCGCGCCAAGCATGTCTCGGCGAGCCTGATCCAGCGCGGCCGCTCGGCCTATGCGCGCGAACGCGGCAACCTGATGCGGATCGAGGAGGAGACGGGCGTTCCCGAATCGATCATGGTGGCGATCTGGGGGCAGGAAACCAATTACGGCGGCTATACCGGCGATTTCGATCTGGTCCGCTCGCTCGCCACGCTCGCCTATGAGGGGCGTCGCCGGCCGCTGTTCGAACATGAGCTGATCGCCACGCTCAAGCTGATGGACAAGGGCATTCCGCGCTCGCAGCTCGTCGGGAGCTGGGCGGGGGCGACCGGTTATCCGCAGTTCCTGCCCTCGGTCTATCTCCGCCTCGCGCGCGACGGGAATGGGGACGGCAAGGCCGATATCTGGCGCAGCCCGGCCGACGCGCTGGCCTCGATCGCCAATTATCTGGTCAACGCCGGCTGGAAGGCCGGCGAGCCCTGGGGCGTGCCGGTGCGCGCGCCGTCGAGCCTGAACCGTGAGGCGATCGCCACCGAACTGGTCTCGCCCCGCTGCGCGCGGGTGCATGCGCGCCACAGCCGCTGGCTGACGATGCGCGAATGGCGGGCGCTGGGCGTCCAGCAGCTCGATTCGCAGCCGGTGAGCGACGATGCGCTGGCCACCCTGATCGAACCCGACGGGCCGAACGCCACCGCCTATCTGACGTTCGGCAACTACAACGCGATCCTCGATTACAACTGCTCGAACTTCTACGCGCTGTCGGTCGGCCTGCTGGCGGATGCGGTCAAGGGTTGAGCGCTGGCTGGCGCTGGCGCCGGCGCTCGCGCTGGCGGCGTGCGCGAGCGGGGTCCACCGCTTCGTGCCCGACGTGCCGGTGAAGCTCGGCCGGCCCTATACGGTGCGCGGGCAGACCTATGTGCCGACCGACGATCCCTTTTACGACCAGATCGGCGAGGCGAGCTGGTACGGTAATCGCGAGCAGGGCAACCGCACCGCGAACGGCGAGATCTTCTTCCGCCAGCGGCCGAGCGCCGCCAACAAGACGCTGCCGATGCCGAGCTATGTCGAGGTGACGCGGCTCGACACCGGGCAGCGCATCCTGGTGCGCGTCAACGATCGCGGACCCTTCGCGCGCGACCGCATCATCGACCTGTCCGAAGAGGCGGCGACCGAGCTCGGCATCCGCCGCGCCGGGCATGCGATGGTGCGAGTGCGGCGGGTGACGCCGACCCGCAAGCAGCGCGAGCGGCTCCAGCGCGGCTATCCGGTGCTGCTCTCCCGTGTCGAGCCGACCGCCACGCCGCTGCGCACCGGGCCGACCGCGCCGACCCGGCCGGTCTATTCCCCGCCGCCGGTCCCCTCGGCCGAGCCGCCCTATCGCGCCGCGCCCGTTCTGCCGACGCCGCGGCCTTTCTATACGCCTCCGCCGCAGCCTGCTTACACTCCGCCGCCGCGCCCCGCCTACACGCCGCCGCCCGCGATCGAGCGCGATATCCTGATCGCCAGCCCCAACGACCCTGACGCCGCCGACGCGCTTGCCTCGGCGCTGGCCGACGAAGGCGCGCATGTGGTGGCGACGGGAACGGGCTATCGCGTCGTCACCGGCCCCTATCCCGACGAGGCTTCGCGCATCGCGGCGCTGGCGCGGTTGCGCGCGCGCGGTTATCAGGGGGCCGCCGTCCTCGACGCGCCCGTTTCACAAGAGCCGATCGGAAGCCGATACCCATGAAGCCTGCCCAGTTCGCCGTCGCCTCCTTCGCCATCGCGGCGCTCTCCAGCGCCTCCTTCGCCGCCGCGCCGCCCTTCGACACGACTGCGCCGATCGCCTTCATGCAGGACATGAACTCGGGCGCGATCCTCTATTCGAAGAACCCGGATTACCGGATGCCGCCGGCGTCGCTCGCCAAGATGATGACGGTCTATGTGGCGTTCGGCCTCATCAAGAGCGGGCAGCTCAAGCTCGATCAGAAATTCACCATGACGCCCGACACCTGGCGCAAGTGGCACAGCCAGGGATCGACCATGTTCATCGCCGCCGGCCAGGAGGTGTCCGTTTCCGATCTGCTTTCCGGCATCATCACGCTTTCGGGCAACGACGCCTGCGTGGTGCTGGCGGAAGGCATCGCCGGCACCGAGCCCGCCTTCGTCAATCTGATGAACCAGCAGGCCAAGCGGCTGGGCATGACCAACTCGCATTTCGGCACCGCCAACGGCTGGCCGGACAATGGCGTCACCTATGTGACGGCGCGCGACCTCGCCACGCTGGCCGAGGCGACGATCCGGGATTTCCCGAATCTCTATAAGGAGTTCTACTCCAAGCCGAGCTTCACCTGGGGCAAGACCATGTCCGGCGAGGCGATCAGCCAGGAAAATCGCGACCCGCTGCTGGGCAGGGTGCCGGGCGCGGACGGCCTCAAGACCGGCCATACCGAGGCGGCGGGCTACGGCTTCACCGGATCGGCCGAGCAGAACGGGCGGCGGCTGGTGATGGTGCTGGCCGGCATGAAGAGCTGGAACGAGCGGGTGAACCAGTCGATCGCCTTCATGAACTGGGGCTTCCACGCCTGGAAGCTCAAGCCGCTGTTCGCCAAGGGCAAGCGGGTGGGCTATGCGCAGGTGCAGGGCGGATCCTCCTCGAAGGTCGGGCTGGTCGCGCCGCGCGATCTCGCCGCGACGGTGCCGCTGAGCGTCGGCGGCATCCTCGGCCAGAATGCGGACACCAAGGCGCCGCCGATGAAGATCGTCTATGACGGCCCGATCCGCGCGCCGATCAGCGCGGGCGAGCATATCGCCGATCTCGTCGTCACCACCGACGCCACCAAGCCGCAGGTCATGCCGCTGGTCGCAGAGACGGATATCGGCAAGGCGGGCTTCTTCGGCCGCATCTGGGCGGGCATCAAGTCGCTCTTCTCCTGGCTGTGAGGGGGGAGGGTCCGCTTCTTGCTCCGTTCGTCCTGAGCGCAGTCGAAGGACGCGAGCCGGGCGACGGCCTTGCGGCACGTGCTTCGACTTCGCTCAGCACGAACGGAGGATAAGGTGGCGCGCGGCCGTTTCATCAGCCTGGAAGGCGGGGAGGGAGCGGGCAAATCCACCCAGCTCCGCGCGCTGGCGGACGCGCTTCGCGCGCGCGGCCTTGACGTCATCCCGACGCGCGAGCCCGGCGGCAGCCCCGGCGCGGAGGCCATCCGCAGGCTGCTGCTCGAAGGCGAGGCGGACCGCTGGACGCCAGGGGCGGAGGCGCTGCTGTTCGCCGCCGCGCGCGCCGATCATGTCGAGCGCACCATCCGGCCGGCGGTGGCGCGCGGCGCGTGGGTGATCTCGGACCGCTTCCTCGACAGCTCGCTCGCTTATCAGGGCGGGGCGGGGGGCGTTTCGATCGCAAAGCTGCGGCTGCTGCATGAGGTGGGATCGGGCGGGCTGCTGCCGGACCGGACCCTGCTGCTCACCCTGCCGCCCAGGGAAGCGGCGCGGCGGGCGAGCGCGCGGGACCGGCAGGGCGCGGACCGGATCGGCGGCCGCGACGCCGCCTATCATGCGCGGGTGGCGGAGGCGTTCGCGGCGCTGGCGCAGACGGAGCCGGAGCGGTTCCGCCTTGTCGACGCGCTGGGCGAGCCGGAGGCGGTGACGCAGCGATTGCTCGCAGCGCTGGAGGGATTGTGAGGGGGCGGGCTTGATGCTTTTCGGCCACTCCGCCCAAATCGCCGCGTTCCGCGAGGCTTTCGCATCCGGGCGGATGCATCATGCCTGGCTGCTCGCCGGGCCGCAGGGGGTGGGGAAGGGGAGCTTCGCCCGCGCCGCGGCGCTGCGCCTGCTCGCCGACGCGGCGGGGCCGCCGGTGGACGCGCCCGGATTCGAGGTGCCGTCCGACCATCGCATCGCCCGGCTGTGGCAGGCGGGCAGCCATCCGGACGTGATGATCCTCGAACGGCTGTGGCGGGAGAAGACCAAGGATTTTGCGCGCAACATCTCGGTCGATCAGGTGCGCGGCCTTGCCCGCCTATTCGCCACCGCGCCGAGTTTCTCGCCCTGGCGGGTGGTGATCGTCGACGCGGCCGAGAATATGGAACGCGCCGCCGCCAACGCGCTGCTCAAGTCACTGGAAGAACCGCCGGCCCATTCCCTGTTCCTGCTGGTGAGCCATGCCCCGGCGCGGCTGTTGCCGACGATCCGCTCCCGTTGCCGGGTGCTGCGCTTCTCCGCGCTGGACGAGGCCGACATGCGGGCGGCGCTGCGGCAGGCGCTGCCCGAGGCGAGCGAAAGCGAGATCGCCGATTTGGTCGCGGCGGGGGAGGGCTCGCCGGGGCGCGCGGCGCGCTATGCCGGGCTCGACGTCGCCGGGCTCGACCGCGCCATGGAGGCGATCCTCCGCTCGGGCGATCCCGACAATGCCGAGCGTTCGGCGCTGGCCCGCAGCCTCGCGCTCAAGGCCGCGCAGCCGCGCTACGAGTTGCTGCTCGAACGGCTTCCCACCCGCATCGCCGCCGTGGCGAAGATGCGGCGCGGAGAGGCGCTTGCCGAGGCGGTGGCGCTGTGGGAGAAGGCGCGCGCCCTGGCCGGGAACGCGGTGCGTCTCTCGCTCGATCCCCAGGCGACGGTGTTCGAGCTTGCCGGGTTGCTCGCGTCGCTCAACAGAAGCGCCAATCAAGCCCGCCGATGAGCAAGCCTTTCTACATCACCACCGCGATCAGCTACCCCAACGGCCGCCCGCATGTCGGCCACGCCTATGAGGCGATCGCCACCGACGCGATCGCGCGCTGGAAGCGGTTCCAGGGCCACGACGTGCGCTTCCTCACCGGCACCGATGAGCACGGCCTGAAGATGGCGCAGACGGCGCGCGACCGGGGCATTGCGCCGCGCGCGCTGGCGGATGAGATGTCAAGCATGTTCAAGGCGATGGATGACGCCCTGAACATTTCCTACGATCGCTTTATCCGCACCACGGACGCCGATCATTACGCCGCCTCCGCCGCCATATGGGAGGCGATGAAGGCGAACGGCGACATTTATCTCGGCCGCTACGAGGGCTGGTATTCGGTGCGCGACGAAGCCTTTTACGGCGAGGAGGAGCTGAGCGAGGGGGAAGGGGGCGCGAAACTGTCGCCTCAGGGCACGCCGGTGGAATGGACCGTGGAGGAGAGCTGGTTCTTCCGCCTCTCCGCCTATCAGGACCGGCTGCTCGCCCATTATGAGGCCCACCCGGATTTCATCCGGCCGGAGGGGCGGCGCAACGAGGTCATGTCCTTCGTCAAGGGCGGCCTTTCCGACCTTTCCATCTCGCGCACCAGCTTCGATTGGGGCGTGCCGGCGCCGGGATCGCCGGGGCACGTCATGTATGTGTGGGTGGACGCGCTCACCAATTACCTGACCGGCGCGGGCTATCCGGGCGATATGTCAACATGGTGGCCGGCGGACCTGCATGTCATCGGCAAGGATATCGTGCGCTTCCACGCCGTCTATTGGCCGGCCTTCCTGATGTCGGCCGGGCTGCCGCTGCCCAGGGCGGTGTTCGGGCACGGCTTCGTGCTCAACCGCGGCGAGAAGATGTCCAAATCGACCGGCAATATCGTCGATCCGCTGGAGATGGCGGAGCGCTACGGGGTGGATGCGCTGCGCTATTTCCTGTTGCGCGAGGTGAGCTTCGGACAGGACGGCAGCTACAGCCACGAAGCCATTGTCACGCGGGTGAATGCGGACCTCGCCAACGGGCTCGGCAACCTCGCCCAGCGCTGCCTCTCCATGATCGCCAAGCAGTGCGGCGGCGCGTTGCCGGAGCCGGGCGGCGCGGCCGATCCGGGCGCGACGGCGGGGCTGCTCGACCGCATGACCGCGGCGATGGACGAGCTGGCTCTGAACCGCGCGCTCGAGATCGCGTGGGAAGGAGTGGGCGAGGCCAACCGCTGGTTCGCCGATCGTGCACCTTGGGCGCTGCGCAAGACCGATCCGCAAGCGGCCGACGCGGTGCTCTACTGGACAGCCGAGACGGTGCGGCGGCTCGCGATCCTGGTGCGCTGGGCGATCCCGGCGAGCGCCGACAAGCTGCTCGACCAACTCGGCGTAGCGGCCGAGGCGCGGGATTTCGCGGCGCTGAATGCACCGCTCACGCCGGGAACGGCGCTGCCTGCCCCGCAGGGTGTGTTCCCGAGGTTGGAGATGGAACCGGCCTGACCGGGTGCGGTCTGTCAGCCGATCCCCAGATCGGCCGGCCCGAAGGCGTGGGGGAGGAGCTCGGAGAGGCGGTAGCGCCGGACCATAGCCCCATCCGCCGAGGCGCAGAAGATCGGCAGGTCGCGCCCGCCCATCTGCGCCGCCTCGTTCAGCACCTGCCGGCAACGGCCGCAGGGGTGGACGACCGCCTCGCCTTCGATCCCGCCCGGGCTGATCGCGCCGCCCGTCACCGCCACCGCCACCACGTCGCGCAGTCGCCCGGCGCTGTTGGCGGAGGCGAGCGCCGCCGTCTCGGCGCAGAGCGAGAGGCCGTAGCTCGCATTCTCGAAATTGGCCCCGGTGACGATCGCCCCATCCGCAAGCAGCAGCGCCGCGCCGACCCCGAAACGGGAATAAGGCGCGTGCGCATTGCCAGCCGCCGCCTTCGCCGCGTCCAGCAGCACCGCGACGCCGACATCCTCCACCGAAACCTCGGCCATTTCCCTATCCTCTGATGTGCAGCACGCAGATCAGCGTGAACAGCCGCCGCGCCGTATCGAAATCGAGCTCGATCTTGCCCTCCAGCCGCTCGCGCAGCCGCTCCGCCGCTTCATTGTGGACGCCGCGGCGCGCCATGTCGATCGTCTCGATCTGCTGCGGCGTCTGCTGGCGGACGGCCTGGTAATAGCTGTCGCAGATCGCGAAATAGTCCCGGATCGCGCGGCGGAAGCGCATCATGCCGAGCATGATCGTTTCGATCGGCGAACCGTCCTCCCGCGCGATGCCGATCGCCAGCCGCCCGTCCTCGACGCGCAGCGCCACCCGATAGGGGCCGGCATAGCCGTCCGGCGCGGGGCGCAGCGGCTTGAAATGATTCTCGTTGAGCAGATCGAGCAGGGCGACCTTGCGCTCCTGCTCGATATCGGCGTTGCGCCAGAGGATCGTGCGCTCGTCGAGCGTGATGTCGATGATGCGCGGGTCACTCATTTCCCAACCGCTTAGTGGCTTGGCGGCGGGTTGGCGAGAGGGCGCGGCTTATCCACAAAGCGCTCCACCATCTCGTCGGGTGCGTGGCTTGAGGCGCGGCCTGTAAAGGCGGACAAGGGCGCATGGCCGAACCTGTCCGAATCGTTCCTCCCGGCGCAGCCGCGCCCGAGCCGCAGGCGCTCCCCGCCAATATCGAGGCGGAGGCGGCGCTGTTGGGCGCGCTGATGATCGACAACCGATTATGCGAGGACGTGCAGCTCAAGCTGCGGCCCGAACATTTCTTCGAACCCGTCCACGGCCGCGTCTATGAGCAGATCCTGCGGCTGGTCGATCGCAACATGATCGCCAACCCGGTCACGCTGCGCCCGCTGTTCGAGGCGGACGAGGCGATGAAGGAACTGGGCGGCCCCGGTTATCTCGCCCAGCTCACCGGCTCCGGCGCGGCGTTGATCGGCGCGCGCGATTTCGCCACGCAGATTTACGATCTGGCGCTGCTCCGCGCGCTGGTGGAGGTCGGTCGCGGCATGGTCGAGAGCGCGATGGATACCTCCGATGAGGTCGATCCCAAGACGCAGATCGAGCAGGCCGAAGTCGAGCTTTATCGGGTGGCCGAGGAAGGCGGCGAGCAGGGCTCGGTCAAGAGCTTCGGCCAGGCGACCAAGCTCGCGGTCGAGATGGCGGCGCGCGCGCTCAATTCGGGCGGGCATGTCTCGGGGATCACCACCGGGCTCGACAGCCTCAACGCCAAGATGGGCGGCCTCCATCGCTCCGACCTCATCATCCTCGCTGGTCGGCCGGGCATGGGCAAGACCTCGCTCGCCACCAACATCGCCTTCAACGCCGCGCTTCGGAAGGTACGCGACAAGGAGGACGGGATTCCGGAAGAGAAATCGCTGGGTGCGGGGGTCGCCTTCTTCAGCCTCGAAATGTCGGCCGACCAGCTCGCCACCCGCATTCTCGCCGAGCAATCGGGGATCAGCTCCGAAAATCTGCGCATGGGCAAGATTTCGCAGCATGATTTCCGCAACCTCGCCCGCGCCGCCGCCGATTTGGAAACGCTGCCGCTCTATATCGACGACACCCCCGGCCTTACCATCGCGGCGCTGCGCACGCGGGCGCGCAGGCTCAAGCGTCAGCGCGGCATCGATCTGGTCATCGTCGATTATCTCCAGCTCCTCTCCGGCTCGGGCCGGTCGAGCGAGGCGAACCGCGTGCAGGAAATCTCGGAGATCAGCCGGGGCCTGAAGCAGCTCGCCAAGGAATTGCAGGTGCCGGTGGTGGCGCTCTCCCAGCTCAGCCGTCAGGTGGAAGCGCGCGAGAACAAGCGGCCGATCCTCTCGGACCTGCGCGAATCCGGCTCGATCGAGCAGGACGCCGATATCGTGCTGTTCGTCTATCGCGAGGAATATTACGTCAATTTCCAGAAGCCGACCGAGCCCGGCCACGACGCCGGGGACATGGACCCGGAGGTGATCGCCTTTAACGAATGGATGCGGGCGATGGAGAAGGTCCACGGCATCGCCGAGGTGGTGGTCGCCAAGCAGCGCCACGGCTCGACCGGCACGGTGCCCCTGAAGTTCGATGCGCGGATCACCCGCTTCAGCGATCTCGCCGATGCGGGAAACTATCGGGGCGGCGATCGGGAATGATCGCGCTCGCCGCCGCGGCTCCGGCCGATCCGCAGGCCGGAACGCTGGCCGAAGCCGCGCAGGCGTTCGATGATGCGCAGTTCCACCATGATAGCGCCGCGCTCGAACGCTTCCTCGCGCCAGATTTCCTGTTCGTGACCGGCAAGGGGCAGGCGACCGGCCGCGCCGCCTTCATCGCAGGCGCGACCACGCCCGGCGAGGTGCTGGAACCCTTCGTCATCACGCATCACCGGATCGAGCCGCTCGGCCGCGACGGCGGCGTGGTGAGCGGCGAAGGGATCGAGCGCGGCGCGCAGGACGGCAAGCCCTTCGTCTCGCATTTCCGCTACGCCGACGTTTTCGCGCGCCGCGGCGGCAAGTGGGTGGTCGTCTATACGCAGGTTACGAGTCTGCCCAAGCCTTAATCAGAAGCTCGGCTGGTTGGGCCCTTCCGCGGGGATATGGATGCCGCACTCCACCTTCTCCCAGCCCCGCCAGCGGCCGGCGCGCGGGTCTTCGCCGGGGCGGACGACGCTGGTGCAGGGCGAGCAGCCGATCGATAGATAGCCTTTCACCTCCAGCGGATGACGCGGCAGATCGTGCGCCGCGAAATAGCGATCGAGATCGGCCTTGGCCCAGCCGGCGAGCGGATTGATCTTGAGTCTGCCGATCGCGTCGGCGGCGTCGAGCTCGAAGGGAGGAAGGCCCGCGCGGGTGGCGGCCTGGAAGCCCTTGCGGCCGGTGATGCTGGCGTCGAAGCCGTCGAGCGCGCGCGCCAGCGGCTCCACCTTGCGGATCTCGCAGCAGCCGTCGGGATCGTAGGACCAGCGCAAGCCGGTCGCGTCGCGTTCGGCGAGCCGCGCTTCGTCGGGACGGACCACGCGCAGATCGGTGAGCCCGAGCCGGGCGATCAGATCGTCCCGATAGGCGAGCGTCTCGGGGAAATGCTTGAGCGTTTCGAGGAAGATCACCGGCGTCGCGGGATCGATGCCGGCGACGAGGTGAAGCAGCACCGCCGATTCCGCCCCGAAGGACGAAACCATAGCCGCCCGGCCCGCCGCGCCCTCGGTCAGCACGGCGCGCAGCACCGCCTCCGGCCCCGCCTCGGCGAAGCGGGTGTTGAGCCGGATCGCGTCCGCCGCGGTGAAGCGGGGAGCGGTGTCGATCATGTCGCGGGGGCGCGGGCTAAAGCCCATGCCGGAGCGCCCAGACCGGAACCGCCGCGTCGGCGGCGTGCTGGTAGACATAGGCGAAGCGGTTGAGCGCGCGTTCGACGGCTTGCTCGTCGAGCGGCTGGTCCGGCGCGAAGGCGTCGAAGCCACAGCGGCGCATGAACAACATCTGGTCGACCAGCACGTCGCCGGCCGCGCGCAGCTCGCCGGTGTAGCCCGCCTCGCGCAGGATGCGCGCGGAGGAATAGCCGCGCCCGTCGCGGAAGCGCGGGAAATCCACCTCGATCAGCGCCAGCCGATCGAGATAGGGGATGAGCGCCCGCGCATCCTCGCCCGCCTCGAGCCGGACGGCGCTGGCGTCCGGCTGATCGAGAAAGGCGTCGAGCGTGACGGCGGGCTCCTCGTGCGGCTGATCGTCGCGGAAGCGGAGGGAGTCGGTCATCAAAGCCCTCCTTTGATATCGTCACTCCAGCGAAGGCTGGGGTCTCGTGAGGCAGGATACGCCGCCTGAGATGCCAGCTTTCGCTGGCATGACGGAATTGGGCCAAGGTCGCGCTCACCCATAGATCGCCTCCTTGAACGGCTCCATCCCGACGCGGCGGTAGGTATCGAGGAACCTCTCGCCGGGATCGCGTAGCGCGCGGTAGGTCTCGATCGCTTTCTCGACCGCCTCGACCACGCCATCCTCGTCGAACCCCGGCCCGGTGATCTTGGCGGTCGTCGTATCCTCCGCGCCCGAGCCGCCGAGCAGGAGCTGGTAGTTCTCCACGCCCTTCCGATCGACGCCGAGGATTCCGATATGCCCGGCATGGTGGTGCCCGCAGGCGTTGATGCAGCCCGAGATCTTGATCTTGAGCTCGCCCA
>Ga0164242_10000371_pt1 | contig 55222 bp, 88 predicted proteins | sample OricomgcompostMG_FD_108783 | JGI IMG/M metagenome (GOLD analysis project Ga0164242, IMG submission 108783) | Miracle-Growth compost microbial communities from Emeryville, California, USA - Original compost - Miracle growth compost (MG) ...
CCGCCGTGAACACGGCCTCGACGGCCATTGGGGCGGTTCAGGCTGCGTCTGAGGGCACGATAGGCGGCTTCGTCGCGGGGGCGGTAACGGCTGGGAACATGCTCGGCGTCCCGGTTCAGCAAGGCGGGGCTGCTCTTGGCGCATTGGCCGGGGCAGCTTCTGCGCTGGCCAACAGCAGTGTGGCGGCCGGATTCATGGGCCGCACGGCAAAAAATCTCTCGAATGCGAGCGCGTGACATGTATAAAAAGCAGCGCCTTAAAATCGTCACGAAGCCACACGATGGCATTATCTCGGCCAGCGATGTGCAAATCTTCGATGGCGCAGGCAGAAATTTAACAGAATCCCTGTTCATTACCAAGGTCGATATTTCTATTCGACCGGGCCGTCTTGTTACCGCCACGCTCACGCTTCACAATGTCGATCTTGATATTGCCGAAGTGGAAACGCTGTAATGCAGCAGGTAACGGTCAATGGCGGCAACTGCTATCAGCTTGCGGCGCAGTATCTCGGCGATGCCTCGCAGTTTCTGCGGGTCATGATCCAAAACGGCCTGACTGATCCATTCATTTCCGGACCCAAGCCAGTCACGCTGACTATTCCTGATGTGGATGCCTCGCAGACCGGTGGTGTGCCGCCGCAATGAGTGGATCGTTTGGTCCGCCCATCGGAATTGTCCAGCAGCCGCGCCTGCGCATAACCGCCAACGGACAAATCGTGCCGTCTCCCATAGAGGCGCACATCATGCAGACCAACACGTGGACCGCCGCCACGTGGTCAGCCAGCATTGCGCTTCAGGATACGGACGCGATGAACGCTGAATGGTGGGGGTCGCAGGACGATGTCCGGATCGAAATCGACTTCTCGCTCGATAATGGCCAGTCGTTTCCGGGTCACCCGCAATTCGAGGGGATTGTCGACGAGATCGAACTCGATACGGATGCCAATATCGTGCATCTCGGTGGTCGGGACTTCACCGCGCTCCTGATCGACAACAAAAGCCCGCAGGCGTATCAGAACCAGACCAGCAGCGAGATCGCCGCGAAGCTGGCTGGCTCGGTGGGCCTTAAGGTCACGGATAGCAGCGGCGCTTCGACGATCACGGCCACCACCACACCCGTGGGCGAATACTACGCCTCCAACTCCGTGCGCATGACCAGCGGCTATTTCGCGCGCAGCATCACGCAATGGGACCTCCTGGTGTTTCTGGCGCAGCAGGAGGGATTTGACGTTTTCGTGCAGGGCCAGACGCTGTATTTTCAGCCTCCGGCTTCGGCCAGCACCCCAGCGTTTCAGGTCTATCACCAGCGCAGCGGCGGCACTGTGCAATCGAATGTCATTGGGCTCCGGGGGCGCCGCTCACTCACTCTGGCCAAAGACGTGACGGTGACGGTGAAGTCCTGGAACTCGTATCAGCGCCGCGCCTATACCGTGAATGCGAGCAAAGCAGGGTCGAAAAGCAGCGCTGTCCAGAATTACGTGTTCTATCAGCCGAACCTCTCCATCGCTCAGGCCCAGGCCCTGGCCAACCAGAAGCTGGCGGAGATCACGCGGCACGAGCGCGTCATTGAATTCAGTTGCGCACCGGAACTCAATCTGACGCCCCACGGTGTCATTCAGCTCAGCGGCACGGGCACGGCATTTGATCAGCTCTACTACCCTGACGAGATCACGCGCAGTTTCTCCTTCCAGGGTGCCAGCATGAGCGTTACGGCCCGCAATCACAGTCCCGTCGAGCAGGTCGCGCTTCAGACCGGTGCCAACGGACCGGCCGGAGGGCTGCAATTCTGATGCTGGGGGATGCTATCCGGCGCCATGCCGCCGCCCTTGATGCACAGGCCGGAGCGCCGCGATACGGGATTGTGGAGAGCTACAATCCCAACGATTACACCGCCACGGTCAGGTTGCAGCCGGACGATATTTTGACCGGTTGGCTACCCATCCGCACCGCGACGGGCGGAAATGGCTGGGGCATCGTCTGCGGTCTCGTGCCTGGCCAGCAGGTGACGCTGGAGCCGCACGATAACGACCCGGGCAACTATGTGATTACGGGGTTCGTGTTCTCTTTGCAGGGCGACCCTCCACACGCGCCGCCCGCCGTACCTTCCGGGGAAATCTGGATCGTCCATGAGACGGGCAGCTTCGTAAAACTGCTCACGGACGGCACCATCGCATCCAAGGGCACGTGGAACCACGACGGGGATATCAACGCGACCGGCGAAGTAACGCGAGGCTCGGGGACTTCCGATTCCGTGACGCTGGGCAAGCACACGCACAATCAGCCGCCGGATAGCGGCGGGAATACCCAGCAGCCGACCGATGCGCCAACCGCGGGGACATAATGGCCGATCTGTATCATAATTTTGGCGGCGATCTCGTTCTCGGCGCGACGGGCGATTTGCTTGCAACGCAGGACCAGACCACCGAGACGACGCAACGCCTCTTGCGGCGCCTGTTAACACCACAGGGGGATTATATCTGGGAATTGCCCTTTGGAGCCGGGCTGCCGCAGCAGGTCGGCCTGCCGACGGCTGAGACCGCGATCCGCAATGCGATTCGGGCGCAGATATTCCAGGATAGCGGCGTCGCCAAGATACCGGAGCCGGTGATCACCTTCACGCGCGATACCACCGGGCTGGCGGTCGCCAATATCTCGTACACCGATGCCGTAACCGGTCAGACGCAGCAGATCCTCCTGCCGCTGGGGTAATCATAGTGCTGAATTTTCAAAATCTGACCACGCTGGTCCAGAACATGGCGGCGGCGGCTCAATCCGCCGCGACCACAGCGCTGGATTTTACCCTTGGCTCGGTGCTGCGCGCGTTGCTGCAAGCGGTGGCGTCGGTCCAATTGTGGCTGCAATACCTGATTCTGGCCGTTCTGCAGCAGGCATTCTTGACCAGCGCCACCGGCGCGCAGGTCGATAATTGGCTGGCTCAATTCCCGCTATTCGGGGGGCGTCTCGGCGCAACCTATGCCACTGGCAGCGTCACATTCTCGCGATATACGTCCGTTGCCTCGGCCTTGATTCCGCCCGGATCGTTGGTGCGCACGGCGGACGGGACGCAGACTTTTACGATCGTAGCCGATACAACCAACCCGCTATGGAGCGCAGCTCAAAGCGGCTACCTGCTGCCCGCCGGAACCGCGAGCGCTACGGTACCGGTCCAGGCAGTCGTGGCAGGCGCCGGCGCGAACGTCGCCGCCAACACGATCACGCAGATCGTCGGCTCGTTGCCCGGCATCGATACGGTGAATAATGCCGCAGCCTTCACGAATGGTGAAAACCAGGAGAGCGACGACGCGGTCAAAGCTCGGTTCAAGGTCTGGCAGTCCAATATCGCCACAGGCACATACGGAGCCGTCCAGGCTGCGGCCGAAGGCGTTCAGGCCAACCTTTCCCTGAGCATTGCAATGAACCAGGATACTACCGGCGCCTACACCCCGGGGACTTTTGTCGTCACTGTCGATGATGGCTCAGGAGATACGCCCAGCAGCACGATTGATGCCGTCGCAAACGCAGTGAATAATGTGCGTCCCGTAGGCTCTACGGCTTTCGTGGTGGCCGCGACCGCAATTCTGGCCAATGTCTCGATGGTGATCAGCGTCGGGGCTGGATATTCGAAGAGCGCGGCGCAAGCGGCGGTTCAAGCCGCAATCTCATCCTATATCGGAGCGCTTGCGGTGGGGGTGCCGATGCCCTACAGCATTCTCGCCAAGCTGGCCTTTGATGCCTATTCGGGGATTACAAACGTCACTGCCATCACGCTGAACGGCAGCACTTCAGATTTGGCACCGAGCAATACGCAAGTTGTTCGATCTGGCAGCATTGCGATCAACTGATGCTCGGCGATCAGAGCGATATGGTGGGCCGCATGAAGGCGGTGCTGCCGCAGGGCTGGTTCAGCGGCAATACGCCGGTTCTGGACGCGGTTCTTGCCGCCTTCGGCAATGGCTTCGCATGGGTCTATTCGCTGATCCAAGAGGCGCTCAGTGCCGTTCTAATCAACACGGCGACGAGCGTATGGCTTGATCTGCATGCACAGGACTGGACGGGCTTTGACATCCAGCGTCGCACGCAAGAATTGGATGCATCGTTCCTGCAACGGCTTCAAAGCGCCATCTTCCCGCCCGGGTGCAACAGGCAGGGCGTGATTGCCCGCGTCACCGCCGTCACGGGCTCGGCGCCAGCGATCTTTGAGCCGCAGCAACCCAGCGATTGCGGGGCTTATGGGTACGGCGGCCTCGGCTATAATACTGTCGGCGGTTACGGCTCGATGAAGCTGCCCTTTCAGGCATTTCTGACGGCCTACCGCCCTCTGGATGTCGGCGTTCCGTTGCTCGCCGGATACAACGGCGATCAGCTCGCTCCCGTCTACGCGCCCGGCGGATATGGCTCTGGGCTCGTTGGCTATACGAGTGCCGGTCAAGCATTCGATGGCCCCAGCGACGATGACATTTATGCCGCTGTTGCCGCGGCGGAACCTGCTGGCTCCATTGTTTGGACGCGCATTTCCGCACCTGCTTCCTGAAATCTGATCAAGGAGATCATTTTGGATCGCAAGTTCGTTTATCCCGGCTCCATCCCGGAAGATTCCGACATCCTTCAGCCGCAAGTCGATACCATGATCTCGCTGGGTTGGCTTCTGGCAGCCGCATTTGGTACGAACACGGGGGTTGCGGGATTGCCCTGCGCGCCTACGGTTCCGGCTTCCATGGTCGTGAATGTCGGCCCCGGCGCGATCTGGGCGCAAGAAACCATCGACGCGAATGCGTTCGGCTCGCTGCCGGCCGATTCCTCGCCCTTGATGAAAATGGGGATCAACGCGGAATCCGCCGGCACGAATTTCACGCTGTCGGCCCCAACAACATCCGGGAACTCTGTCAATTATCTGATCGAGGCGTCCTTTCAGGAGGCGGACGGAACGCCGCTTGTTCTGCCGTATGTCAACCCGGCCAATCCAGCGTCTCCCTATGCGGGGCCGAACAATACGGGCGTTTCCCAGAACACCGTTCGGACGCAGCGTGTGCAGCTCCAGCTTAAGGCAGGCGCTCAAGCGCCAACGGGTACGCAGGTCACGCCGAGCGTCGATAGCGGATGGATCGGGCTTTACGTCATCACCGTGAACAATGGTCAGACGACAATAAACAGCGGCGCGATTTCGGTTTATCCGGGCGCGCCGTTTGTGAACGCAGCCTCAGGCATTTCCTCAGGGCGCTTGCTGAATGTCCAGACTTTCTCGGCCTCGGGCACGTATACGCCCACCGTGGGGACGAATAAGATCATCGTGGAACTTGTCGGCGGTGGCGGGGGCGGCGCGGGAGCGCCCGCGACATCCTCCTCCACGCAAGGGATCGGCTCCGGCGGCGGGAGCGGAGGATATGCCAAGTGCGAAATCGCGCTATCCAGCATTACAACGCCGGTCCCCGTTACGGTTGGTATAGGCGGCACGGGCGGCATCGCTGGCGCTGGCAGCGCTGGTGCAATATCCAGCTTTGGCACCTACGTCGTTTGTGCCGGTGGCCAGGCGGGCATTGGCGCGACGGGTTCGTGGCCAGTTGTCCAAACGCCGGGCGCCGGCGGCAATGTGACCGCGACTGCGGGGACCGTCATTACGTCAAGCAAAGGCGCTCCCGGCCAGGTCGCGATTAACGTCCAGGCCAATCAGTTGACCCCTGGATATGGCGGCAGCAGTCCCTTGGGTATGGGCGGCACTGGTTCGTTCAACGCCGCTGGTGGCAATGGCGGTCCGGGCGCGGGCGGCGGCGGCGTCGCCATTGGCGTGTCGCTTGGTGCCGAGAATGGCGGCAACGGCGGCAACGGCCTCTGTATCGTCTACGAATATTCGTGATTTTCAGGCGCCCCAGAGGCGCCCTTTTTATTCGAGGGCTTGAATGTCCGATCTCGTAAATCCAGTTCCCGTACCCATTGCTACGTTCGCGGAACAAGTCGCGAATAAAGTTAATATCCTGAACCAGAATCAGGCCGCGACGGGACGCCTTGGCCTCGTTATGCCTGGCGCGGCAATCAGTATTGGCAGCGATGGCACCATTAATCCGCTGTTTGGTACAACCGCTGGAACCGTAGCGGATGGTGGCGTCCTGGCCGCAGAAACGACCGCGCGCTCCACCGGGGACGCAACAAACGCGGCGGCGATCAGTGGTGAGCAAACTCGAGCGCTGGCCGCTGAAGCGTCGATTTCTGGCGCGGCGCAAACGGCCCAAACTTCCGCCAACCAAGCGCTGGCCAAAACGGTTGCCGCAACATCCACCGTTATCGGCCTCGTCAAGCCGGACAACTCGTCTGTCGTGGTTTCCTCTGACGGCACGGTAAGCGCCAAGTTTGGAACGGTCACAGGATCGGTGGCGGACGGCGGTGTCCTAGCCGCCGTACAAACTACAGCCAATGCTGCAATTCCACTGTCTCAAATCGGGATTGCCAGCGGCGTCACGCCCCTTGATTCCTCCGGCTACGTCCCGCTCGCTCATATTAATCCGGCCCTCCTTGGCGCGCAGCATTACATTGGCGTCTGGAACGCCGAGACAAATTCACCGGCGATTGCCAGCGGCACGTCGCCTGGCGGGACGAATCCAGTCGGCAGCTATTACGTGGTCGATGTCGCCGGCTCGACTGAGATCGATGGCGTTTCCACATGGAACATCGGCGACTGGATCGTATGGGACGGCACGAAGTGGGATAAGCTGGATGGCCAGGCCAATCCCGTTTCGGCATTCAATGGGCGCCAGGGTGCGATTAACCTACTCAATACGGACGTGGCCGGGGTGGGCGGCCTGCTTGGCGCAAACAACTTATCCGACATCGGGAGTGCCCCAACTGCTCGCGCCAATCTTGGCCTCGGCACCGCCGCCACCCTCACCGCCGGCGGCGCAAACGGCGCAGCGGTGCTGGATGCGAGCGGGAATGCTTCGGCGTTCGCTTCGCTCTCTACCGGGACCACGACCGCGCGGAGTTTGGCGGCGCGTGGAGCTGATAGCACTAATGTCAAAGACTGGGGCGCCATTTTAAATGGTTCCGCTTCTGATAGCACAGCATTCCAAAGTGCTTATAATGCAGTTGCCAATAGCGGGGTTATTGATATCCCAACGGGGAATTTGAATGCTACCATAACAAGCTCATCATCTAAATCTGTGTTGTGGCGGGCGTTAGGAACTTTAGATAATGGAACAAGTTCTCCCGGAACTAATCCAGTCACAACATTTGGAGACGGGGATGTCCTAGAAACATTTCTAGGCGGACGCAAGCATTTTTCAAAAACAACAGTAAACTCGACAAACTTCTTCGCTACTGTAGATATTAGTACAACTATAAATAATGCAACTATAACAGCTAATGGAACGCCGTCTGCCCTAAACTTGGCCGGAACAAATAACACCAATATAAATGGGTCGTTTCAAGCTGGCGTGTGGACTTTAAAAGCGCAGTGCAATGTGAATGGCTCTGCGAGTGATAATTATGCTATTGCTGGGACTACTGTTCTTTCTCCTTCTTCCACTGGATGGGGTGGTTGCCAATATTTGCAACTTTTCGATAATGCCGGAGTTACGGGACATTTAAATGTCGTCGAGTACGACATGAATACGATGAACTCCGATCCGATTGGATCAGGAGGGCCATCAACCGGCTTAAGGTCAGTTGTTTCTTTTAATCTCGCGACGACTCCCCAAGTCAGTGGAGCGCCAACTGCCCAGGCCGCGCGAGGTATTACTGTGGGCACGCCAGATGGCTCAGGGGCTTCTATTGGGGCGGTTTTTTTCTCAAATGCTTCGATTTATTATGCCGGTCTAGATGTTTCTCAAGCGACATTCCAAAATAGTAGTGTCGCCGCCGTGAGAATGGCGGCTGGAATGCCTATAGATTTAAGCGGCACTCCTACCAATCTAAATCAGAACACAATCTTATTTAATTCCTCAACAGCATCGTTTGAATACTGGCATGCAGGATCAGCTGTTTTCGGGATTTCTACAGCTGGAAAAATAACGGCATCCGGCGGATTGCAGTTAGGTGGCGCGATTATTGATGTCAGCACAACTCTTTTCACACCTACTGCCGGATCTACGATCAATTTATCAAACAACGCCGCTACCGTTATAATCAGTCCATCTGGAACGTTGGCATCTTTGACTGTATCTGCTGGCGGGGCTGCTACAACAGCTTCAGACGCAAGCGTGAGACAACTGATTATCTTCACGCAAGCTATTACGTCTCTCACTTGGACACATCAAGGAGCCGCTGGATTCAGCGGTGCGCCACTGCCTGCGTCTGTCACCGCAGGGCAGGCGGTACTTTTGGTTTATGAACAATCCGGCAACACGTGGTATCACACCATCGGCATATAGGTAATCAAAATGAAACTCTCCGAAATCGTAAATCTTGCTCAGGGCCTGCGGGTATTTTCCAATGAACGCCCAAAAGGGTCCGTGAGTTACGCTGCAGCCGTCAACATGAAACGCACGTCGCCATTTGTGCAATCTTTTGACGAAGCCCGAAAGGAAATTCTCGAACGCCATTGCGAGAGGAACGAGAATGGATCGTTAAAAATTGAAAACGGTCAATATATCCTGACTGACCCGGAAGCTGCCTTCGCGGAAGTAGCCGAACTCGGAAATCGCGAAGAGGAAATCTCACTCTCCAAGATCAAGCCGGATCAGATTTTCGATATGAATATCTCTCCGGAGGTTGTTGCGGCGATTATGCCCATGATCGAGGAAGGATAAGAGACATGCCATTGACAGAAAAAGGCAAAAAGATCGAGGCCGCTCTAGAGCAAGAGTATGGCAAGAAAAAAGGAAAAGAAGTTCTCTACGCTGGTAAGAATGCTGGTACATTCACCGGTATTGATTCGCAGCCTATCGACGCCGCCGCTTATATGAAATCCGTTCGTGAAGGAAAATCAGGAAAATAACCATGGCAGACACAGCATCATTTCCAAACTACCAGGACCAGGCCGCAGGTGCTATTCCTGTTTATCTGACCCAGGGCGGCGTTCCGGTTGGTCCGAACTCGCCGTATATTCTGACGCCTTTGGGGTATCAGCAGCTTTCAGTTGGCTCGACTGCGGCGCCTCTCACGGTCCCGGCTGGCGCGAAGTTTGTTTATATTACTGTTGAATCGGATAATGTCCGTTATCGGGATGACGGAACTGCCCCGACCGCAACGGTGGGCATGAGCCTGCAAACGGGAACCCAGAATTTCTTGTATGCTGGAAATATCTCGGCGCTTCAATTTATATCAACCACAGGAACGGCAACGCTCGATGTTTCGTATTACAAGTAAAGTATTCGCCTTATCGTTGCTGGCTTCGGCGGCTTATGCGCAACAGCCTGTTGCGAATTATTGGCAAACCGGCATGGTAAACAATCAGCCGGTTTGGACGCCTATATCAGGCGCCAATCCTCTTCCAGTGCAGATTACGGGAGGGGGCGGAGGGGGCGCGGGCAGCGTCCTTACCGCAGGTGGCCCAGGCGGCGCAGGATCGCAGCCCGGTGGCGGCGGCGGTGGTGGTGGCACCGGGTCAACGGCAGGCGGTTCAGGCGGTGCCGGTGGCGCGGGCGCGCTCGCTATCTTTGCATGTTGATCAATCTAAAAGGATTCCGTGGTGGACGGCACAACTGATGCGCAGAATTGGCTGCAATGGGCTCTCGGGGGCATGATTACCGGTTCCCTTGCCGCTCTTGGATATGTAAACCGCCGTATTTCCACCGTGGAAAAAAAAGCGGTTGAGGATGACGACAAAATTTGGGCCGCGCACGAAACGGAGCGCGCGAAGAACAGCGAGTTTCGCGAGCAGTTTACCGGCAAAGTCGCAGCGCTGCCAACCAAGGATGACCTGAACCAGATGGAGGGCCGGATCATGAACGCGATTAGGGGGCGCTCATGATCGCCGCATATCGCAGGTTTAACGAGTGGTTGGCCCTAAAGATCGTCAGCATCGTGGGCACCATGGAATGCAGCTACGCCTTTGCGGCTTTGGCTCTCGTCAGCCTGCCTGAAGCTATTCGCGGCGGCGTAGCGACGCTCGTGGCCTGGGTTGCCCAGACGTTCATCCAGCTCGTCCTGCTTTCCATCATCATGGTCGGTCAGGACTTGCAGCAACGGCGCCTGGATGAGCTCCACGACAAGCACGACCTGCTGCACGAAAAGCACGCCGCCGCCCTTGAGCTACACGAACAGCACGCCGCCGATCTCGCGGCAATTCACGCGAAAATTGAAGGAGTACAATAATGGCTTCCATTACCGCTCGCCTGCAAAAGTGGTTTTCCCAGCCGCAGGATATCGTAGGCCTCGCCACCTGGGCCGGTACGTTTGGTTCGCAGGCCGTCCAGTACGCCTTGCACCACAACACGTCTCTGCCGCTTTTGATTGGTGGTGGCGTGGCCGGGCTGATCGCCATCACGGTTCCGAACGGTGCCGCCGTGGGCGCTGATGCGGCAAAGCTGATCGTGGACGGTGCCAACGCCATTACGGCAAAGGATATCGCCGCAGCCCCCGCGATCCTGGCTGACGCCCAAAAGCTGGCCGAGGACGCGACCAAACCCGCGCCGAGCGCTTAGATATGATCGCCGCCGCATATCGCCGCGTGGTTTCGGCAATCTCTGCCCGCGCCATGCAGCTTGGCCTAGTCGAGGACGAGACATTTAATGTCCTCACCGGCGGCAATGCCGACCAGACGTTTAGCTTGCGCAATGCCGACGAGGCCAAAGCGGGCGTACCGGTGGCGTGCTGGATTTGCTGGAACCTATCATGGATGGTTCAGCGCGATCACTGCGCCCTGACGCTGCAGGACGGTGCGATCCCCTGGCCCAACGCCATCCGGGCGTTTTTCTGGATCAGCCTCGTGCTGTCCACCCCTTTTGATATCTGGCGCTGGCCATTGATTGCCACGCCGATCGTCGCCGCCGTGCTGGCGGTAGACTTGCTCGCCTATCATTTTTTCAAAGGAAAATCGTGATGAACCGCCGCTCTCTTCTTCGCGCTTCGGCGCTTGTCGTACCTGCCGCGCTTGTGGCTGGCTGCACCACTTCCACCGTCAACGGCGTGACCACCGTCACGCTCAATGTCGCCCAAGTCACCAACTGGGGCACGGCATTTCTGAACTGCGCCAAATTCGTCGCTGGTTTTTCCGGACTGCCCGCTGCCACTGTGACGCTGATTGATGGGGTCATTTCCACCACCGAGGCGGACCTGACCACGTTTGAAACCACCACCTCGGGCGTGGTTGAACTCAAGTTTGATAGCACCTCTGTGCCGGCCGCCGTGTCGAGCCTGCTGGCTGATGGCAAGACGCTGGTGGCTGACCTGTCCGCCATCGCGATGGACAAAACCGCGTCTTATTTCAGCGCCGCCACCAATTACCTCAACGCGGCCGAGACGATTCTGACCCTGTTCGAGGCGGCACTGGGCTCTGTTTCCGCGAAAGTTTCGCTGGCTGTTGGCGCAACGCCGATGACCGAGGCCCAGGCGCTGGCAACGTTTGGCGTGAAATAATGGCAAAGCTAGGTTGCATCATCCGGCCTGAGGTTGCAGACGCGCACGCCGCCCTCGTGGGCGATGCGCTTCTGCGCCTGCCAGCGTGGACCGGCGGCCCTGTGCCGCTTTATGTCGGGAATAATATAAAGGTTGGCACCTGCGCCATAGTGGCCGCCATAAACCGGGTGCTTGAAGAGCATTGGCGAAAAACAGGCGAAATCCTGGTTGTGCCTGAGGACCTGGACCTTGTGATCTATGCTGCGGTCACGGGGTACGACGCAAGCCAGACCGACGCGAATGGGTACAATCCTACAGATCAGGGAACGGACCCGGAGGCTTTGTTTGCGTGGTGGGAACAGAACGCCATCCTCGGATACAAGCTCAAAAGCGCGACCGCCATCAACCCGGCCAACATCAACGGCTTGAAAAATGCTGTGGTTGGGGGCGGGGCGTATATCTGCTTCTGGCTGGCCGACAATCAAATCGGTGCCGCCGAATGGCACCCCGAAACCCCAAACAAGGCTAACGGGCATGCGGTGTTTTTCCCCGGCTACATCGCGTCCCTCATGAAGGGGATTTCCTGGGGCCTGGATGAAGCAGCCGACGACGCGATGATCGAAGCGCAGGGCGGCGCGGCATGGGCGCTCCAGCTCGTAGCAGCCTAATGCGCGCTACCCTGCTCCTGCTGCTTCTCTCGGGTTGCTCTGGCGTATCGCACGTCTGCGATACCCAGGGCACCTGCCTGGAAACATGGCGCAGCGTGACGGCGGTCTCATCGGTCACAGTGTCGCAGCTTCGCGGGCCGGATGGGAAGCCTGTGGGTGGCGATAAAGTCTCCGCGACAGGCGGCGGTGTTGTTTCTTATTTTGATCCTTTCGCTTCGGACGTCGAAACAACGGCAACCGAAGCGAAGGCTGTAGGGGTTTGGTAATGTATCCTTGGCTCAATGATCCGCAGCAGGTCGTGGCGCGCACTGTATGGGGCGAAAATCGCGGGGGCGGTTATATCGGCATGCAATCCGTTGCGAACGTGATTATGAACCGCGCCAAGCGCGGCGGTTGGTGGGGCGCGACACCGATGGCCGTGTGCCTGCATCCCTGGCAGTTCTCCACGTGGAATCCCATGATTGTGCACCAGACGCCGGACAGCAACTATCTGGCGACGGTATCCGTGACCGACGAAAACATCCTTTTCGAGTACGCGCTGCAAATTGCACAGTTGGCGATTGCGGGGGCGCTTCCTGATCTGACCGAGGGCGCGGACAGCTATTACGCGTTGAGCCTGGATGCGGCGCCTGCATGGGCGAAAAACGCCGTCCACACGATGGATATAGCCGGGCAGAGCTTTTACAAAACTGTGATGTGATTGGAGCATCTCATGAAAAAACTACTCCTCTTCCTGGCGATCCTGTTTTCACCACTCGCGGCTCACGCGACGTGCAGCGGGATCGTCACCAACCATAACAACTCTTTTCCGGAATTGTAGGGCTACAACCCGACCATTTACAGCGGCGCGCCTGGGTATTCCCCGGTTACGATTGACGGAAGCTGTAATCTCAACGTCAATGTTGCCAGCGGCACGGTTACCGTTTCACCGTCCCTCGCCGCAACAAGCACGGCCGCCTCAGGAACCACCAGCGCAACGCCGGGCACATGGACGGTTGCAATTGCGGCATCGTCTACGCGCCTGGGCTGCACGGTCCAAAATCAGGGCACCGTGACTCTGTATATTGCCAGCGGATCTACAACGCCTTCAGCAGGGTTCGCGCTTGCGCCGGGGCAGTCTTATAACTGCATCGACCAGCAGGCCGTTTATGTTGAGAGCGCCACGGCGTCTCAGACTTATTTTGGAAAGGCATGGTAATGCGCAAAATCATTTTATGTGCTGCGTCTGCGCTATTCCCGGTATTTGCGCATGCGCAGGCTCTGAGCAACAACGGGGCAATCGGCCCGGCTCCGCAAACCCCTGCATATATCCAGGTATTTACTAGTTCCGGTACGGGCACGCTTCCCGCTTATTGCACTGCGCTCGATCTCACGATTGTAGGTGGAGGCCAGAGCGGAGCGCCAGGCGGAACGATTGCCAGTGGGCAAAGTGGTTCTGGCGGTGGGGGCGGCGGTTCCGGGACTGGCGGCGGCGGTGCAGGCGGTGCCGGTGGTAACGGTTACGCGGTGGTGGAGTGCAACTGATGCGCAAAATATTTCTGTTTTTCTTTCTACTCCCAGCGGCGGCTTGGGCCGATCCCGGGAAATATGCGGTCGAATGTACGTCTGCATGTGTGGCTCAGGATCAGTCCACCCAACCGGCCGGCACGATCATTAATGTGATCGAGGCGTCCGCCGGGTTCGTGCCCACGGATTTTGCGGGCAATACCGATGACGTTGAGATTGTCCCGTATGCCGGGCAGACAATCTACAATCCGCCAACTCAGTGACCGCCGAAATCATCCACCTCTCTGACCGCCGCGCCATCCGGCACCGCGAAACCTGGGCGCTCGTGTGGGTCTGGGTCCCGTGGTGTTGGGTGCCGGTTTTGGTTTGGGTGCGGGCGTGACGGCCGTCCAGCCAATCACGTGGCACATGGTGGCGCTACAGCCCGGGACGTGCCTGTGGGTGCTTCTGGGTCTGGCGTTTGTGGTGCTGGTGCTGCTGGTGGATGAGCCGGAGCGTTAAAACAATTGAGGTCGCTTATTTCTTGATCGGGTTTTGATTGCTCAAAAATGAGATTGGTTGCAGGGAGATGTGGGGGGGGGTAGCCGTATCGAACGGCCTCTTGGTCATTCTCGGCCATCTTCTCATCCAGAGGTGGTTTACCGCGCGGGAATCGAACCCGCCCTATGATGTAAGTTTGCCCCAAGCGCATTCCACGCTTCCCCCAAATTGGTTGCAGGGGGCGGATTTGAACCGCCGACCTTCAGGTTATGAGCCTGACGAGCTACCGGACTGCTCCACCCTACGCCAATTGCGAGGCCGGTCGCTACTCCGGCTATTTGACTGCGTGTCTTTTCTGGTGGCAGCCCCCATGCGGTAAGCCCAAAGCCAGACAGCATTCCACGCCGCTCGCTCCTTCTTATACCCGCCGGGCGCGGCGTCGGCAAGAACGAAAGGTGATTCTGTGCCGCGATTCTGCGCCCCAAAATGTACCCCGGCTTACCTCATGTTCTCCTTCTGTCCGCGCTTGATGCGTTTATTTTTATCCTAAAAATACAAGGGAAACCTTGGGGAAATTGGCAAATCTGGTTTTTCGCCTTCGGTTTACAAAACCGCTGCACTACCACTGTGCTAACCCGGCATTAACACCTTGATCTATATGGCTTTTTTAATATCCGCAAGAGCCTCTGATTTCCCCGCCTGTGCCCCCGATTGAGCCCCGGCGTGTTCTTCGGCCTCTAGATACCCCAGATAGATTTCAGTCGTCCGCACCGAGGTGTGACCCAGGTGCTTGGAGAGGGTGTATATATCGCCTCCGGCCCGAAGCCAACGTATGGCAAACAAATGCCTGAGATCATGGACCCGAAACCGCCGGAAGGGCTTTTTCTCTTTCTTGGCCTTGGCCGCGATCCTACGGCACAGACCGCCAAAGGCGCTGGAAAAATTCTTGTACGATTCCTTGTGGTTGGTAGGGAAAAGCTCCCCCTTTTCCGGGGCGCAAGCCAGAATCGGCTCCGCATCGCCGCCGGGCGTCTTCCATTTCAGGGTACGCGGCTTGCTGGTTTTTGTCCGCGTTAGGGTAATGATCTGCCGGGTACGGTCCAGATCCTCCGCCTCCAGTTTAACGGCCTCTTGCGCCCGCATGCCGGTAGCGACCAACAGACGCAGGGTCTGGGCCATCGCGTGCGTGGCTTCTTCCAGCACCATATCAAAAGCCTCTTGGGTCGGAGGCGTTATCGGGTCGCGCCGCTCCCGCAGCACGGCGCTTCGGTCATAGGTTCTGGCCGGATTGGCGGCAATCCAGCCCCAAGCCTGGCAAGCGGCGAGGAGGCGGGAAAGGGCGGTCAGGTCGCGGCGGATCGTGGCGTTGCTGACCTTTCCGGCTCGGCTGCTGACGAATTCGGCTACCTTGGCCCCGTCGATCTGCTCAATCTTGAGGCTTCCCATGATTACCTCGAGGTTCTGGATGCTGCTTTTATAGCGCCGCGCCACGGCGGGCTTTACCGCCTGCGGAAGCACTTCTGCGGTCCATTTTACCACAGCCTCATACCAGGAATGGCCGTCAATAGGGCCAAAACCCTGGCGTTCTAACTTAAGGCGCCATGCCTTGAGGCGCTTTTTGGCTTCCCTCTTATCGCCAGTTCGTAGGCTTCTCTTATACTCTCGTCCGGCAAGACGGATACGTCCCCAGAGTACCTTGCCGCGCGGGTAGATATATCCGTCTTCTGACACGCCTGAGCCTCCTTAGCGCGCACCCAAGCACGAATTTTCACCGGATCAAAGGACCATTTTCGCCGGCCAATCCGGGCCGCGCTGGGAATTTCGCCGCGGGCTGCCATTTCCTGGATCGTCCGCAGGGCCAGGCCCGTGATCCGACAGACCTCTTCTGTGCCGATACGCTCGCTCATCCCGCCCTCCTCGCCCTGCTATCCCACTTGATTAACCAATGCGGCACGCCTGCCGCGATCTCCTCGCGGCCAGCAGCGGCGCTCATTGGCTCGACGGCGATGCGCCAGGTCGCCACACCCAGGGCCGCGAGGCCCTTGGCCCGGCGTACCGACAGCACGCGATAGGCGCGGCGGGTGCGTGGGCCGTTGCCCATGATGATGTGCCCCGGAGATGGTGCGCCGCGGGCTGGAGGACAGCGGTAGCGGATGGTTGGGGCGCGGGTCATCCGAACAGATCCCCCACGGCCGACTTGGTCCGAGCGCGTTCCGCAATCCCGGCCCGGCGCTTTGCCGCGTCGTACATATTATGACACCGCTGACAAAGCGCCTTGAGGTTGGATGGATCGCAGTTCTCAGGCATGTGATCCAGGTGCGCGACCGTGAGAACGATCTTCACGATGCGCAGGTTTTTACTTTCGCCGTCGCGGCTGCACCACGACCATTCACCTGGCTTTGGCCAATCGAGCCCCAGACCATTTGTGCCCTTCGGTTGCGCTTTGCACCAACGTCCGTCTATGTCCCTGCCGCCAAGTTCATAGTTTGGCACGCCGCAGTCCTCGCAGCGATTTTCCGCGCGCGCTCGTATTGAGCGTGAGATCTCCGGCCAATCTTTTGGATAGCGATTTTTGTTTTCGGCGCGGATCGGCATCATCCCGCCTCCTTCTGCGTGAGGGCGGCGCGGGTTTCGGTAAGGAAATAGTCAGCCATTTCCCCGCAAGCCTGTTTTGGTCCTAGACCCATCAGCGCATTATGCAGCCGGTCAAATCCGTTCTCTGCCACTGTCAACGCTTCCCGCAACCGCTCATTCTCACCCTCAAGCTTTAGAATATGTACATTGCGTGCATCTGAATTTCTTTGCGCAGCGGCTATGTATGAATTAGTGGAACGCCGGTTCTTTTCCAAATCATTCCGCAACCGCTCGACCTCAGCCCGCAGCGCGGCGAGTTCGTCCGGCGCATCGGTCTTTGATTGCCACTTAATTACCTGACGAAGCCACGCAATGCTTTCCCGCATGCGCCGCGTTACGCGATCCAATTGCAGGTTAGCGTGATCTTCAAAATACCGTGCAATTTCATGGCCAATGGGGCGACCGTTAATCAGAAATGTTTCATACGTCTCCCCAAAGGAGATCTTCTCGTTCTCGGTTAAAGGCTCCACTTGTAGTGTCGCATCGGCGGGGAGAAGGGCGCGGATGGCACGAGTAGTTTCTTCTTGATTTAAATAGATTTCGTCATCTGCAATAATGTACGCGCATTCCGCTAAGCGCCCTACCGCCTCCTCCACCCCCGCGCGAAAGCCGGTGGCGCGGGCCTGGGCGATTATGGTGTCTATGTTCGATGGGGTGGTCATGGCGTAATCCTCACAGTTATGCCCAGCGGACTTGCGCACAGAATTTGTGTAGCCTTCTTTCCTGCTGCGAACAGCACGGCTCCATCGCCAGGACTGTTGCCAATGCTTCCATCCGGTCTCACGAATTTTGTTTTGCCTTTCGGGAACAGCATGACATCGGCTTTCGGCGCCCATTCATGGAACCAGCCAGCGGAAGTGCGAGCAAACACTAGCGCAATACCATTCCCGTGATCGAAGAACCGGCGAAGCCAGGGCACAACGCCATTGCGCTTGCCAAAAGGTGGGTTCATCCACACGAAACCATCCCATGGGGCGGTGAGACCATCCATACTTGCGGTAAGAAAGCGATCACATGGTACAGAGAGAAACGCGCGTCCTTCATCTGGCTGGCAAGGATCAAGATCAAATCGGCAATTTAAGCCATCGAAGATTTCGGATGGCGTGAACCACTCATCGCTTTCGCCAACACTCTTCCTGTGCTGCTTAACCATCACTCCACCTCTCCCTCAACTTCCTGAATTCGCGGCGGCACGATGTAGGCGGTCATTGTTTTTCGTTGTGATGTGTAATCAGCAACCTCCATCCTGTAGACAGAGTCAATCATGTCTTCCACGCTCGCGCCCGACCATCCATTCGCGCACCAATTTCCTCTTTCATCAATTAGAATCGGAAGCTCAATCTTCACGGCACCTTCGGGCGGCGAGGGTTTGGCTGGCGCCATCAGCGTGTTCCATTTAGTGCCGTCTGGGTCGTGTAGCGGCCCTATAGTTTTGCATTCCTCATTATTACATGAAACATACCATGCTTTGTGTAAGCTGCTATATTTGAATTCAGCCTCACTCCCGCAGCAGCGGCATTTCGCGATGGTGGTCATGCGGCCACCTGCAAATCCAAGAGGTGGAAATAAAGCCGCGCGCAGGCCCGAACATCAACAAGCGCATTGTGTGCGCCTTCCAGCTTCTCACCGAAGAAGTGTTCAATGCACTCTTCAAGCTTCGGCTGCTTCGGTCCCCGGAACCCAGCGGCAAGCATTCGATCCGTTGGCGGCAGGTTCACGATGGGTTGCGAGGCTTTCATCGTGCAGAAGTTCTTTCCGGATTCGCTGGCCTCGATCTCTTCCCGCGTCATGGCCAGATGGCGCAGCATAGCGATACGCATAATTCGGCGGTCAAATCCGGAATTGTGCGCGACCTCAACCGTCGCCTGTGCGCGCAGATCAAGAAAGAGATCGGCGACGACGCGCTCGTCAACTCCGCACGATTCCGCAATCTCGTTCGTGATCCCATGGATCGCCGCAACTTCATCCGGGATAGTCCAGCCGTCCGGCTTCACGATCAGATCAATGCTGGCCCGCTCGATGCACGTTACCGGGTCAACCAGGATTGCGGCGAACTGCACGATGTGAGGTTGATGAGGTGCGTCGCTGGGAGATTTGAAATCGACAAGGCCCGTGGTCTCTGTGTCATATACTAAAATCATGACGGGATACTTTCGATCTTCTGGGTTTGAGGAATAAATGCGGGCTCGAACGATTTCATGAACCACGCGCGCATTTGAGAAATCTGGCGCTTCCAATCTACAGGAAGATTATGTTCGCGACGCTCCAATTCGGGCACCATTGCGCGCAAAGCGTCAGCTAGATATTCCGATGTATAGCGCGGGCCAAAATGGTAAAGACGAACCTCTCCCACGCGCGCTTCGTCTGGCATGAAATTGTTCCAGATCATGCGCACCGTATAAAAGAGGTGTCGATCAACCATGTCCTTCACCGCTATCTCCGGCTCGGCACGCGGTTTCCACTGAAAAGTATTGGCAACTTCTTTGGTGTCTAAAGTGACAAGAGCCATGTTTATGCATCCAGCATGATGTGAACGAAACCGCTACGCTCGGCGCAGCAGGCACGCTCTGATGAGCCGCTAAGGTCGGGGTCGCCTTCGCGGCGGATCCGCCAGCCGTGTGTCGTGCCGCAAGGATATTGCGCCTCCGCAAAGCTGACGGCTTGCTCATCACTCCATTCAGCGGGCACGCACACCTGCATGTCGAGGAAGCCATATTTTGTGACTTGAGCGTTCATGCCGCGTTCTCGATTTCGTCACGAATGATCTCGCGGATTTTGTCTTCCAGCGTCGGCTCAGGTGCGGGCGACGGCGCATCCTCTGGCACGATCTTGCCGCCGATAAGAGACAGTTCATCGCAGCACTTCCGGCACCATATCTTGTCCTTTGACCGGTCAAGCCACGAATTCAAGAAAGTATTGCGGAAGCGTGTATCGACATTCTCAACCACGACACCGACGTGCCACATCTGGTTGCTGCTTGGATTCTCGGCGCCGCAGCGGTCGCATTTGTAAATCGTGATGACGGCCATCAGAAGTGTCCCTCCTCTTCATCGAAGGGTGCCGGGTTAGAGGGCTCCGGAGCGGGAAGGGCGGCGATGGGTACGATACTCAGGATCGACGCCGGAAGCTGCCACGTGCTTTTCGGCGCTTTGCGCCAGGCGACCTCCGGACTGCATGGGGTAATGCGGTAGATCGAGCCACCGCCCTGCAAAATGGCAGGCAATATGGATCCGTTGAAAAGCGGTTCGATCTGCATCATCTTGGTGCCGAAGCATTCAATTTCAGAGATGCGGCCAACGAGTGTCGTGTGGCCAAGCAACTCGACAATGGCATAGTTGCCTTCGGGCAGTTCATCAGCGGTCATTTATGCAGCCTCCTTCACGCCGTGCTCAGCCCGGCCAGCCTCAATCCACACGCTTTCACCAATCCCGGCCTTGGCCAGATCAGGCATGTCCTCGCGCTTCAGGAGCGTCATCCCGATCACCGCCTGGATGCCCTGGGCCCGAACCGCTGCGAACAGCCCGTTGCGCCCGGCCTTATCGAGAATGTCAGCCCCGTCGATCACTACGGTCTCGGCGACCTCACGCTGCGCCACCGCGAGCTGCAGCGTGACGCGGGCCCGGTACTGCTCTCCGGCGCTGCACAGGCTCACCGGCCTGCCGCCGTAGGTGACGGCCATATCGGCATCGACATGCACCGGCTTCCACCCGGCGGAGCGGCACACCGCCACCAATTCGCCGTTGAACTCGCCCAGGGCCTCGGCCAGCTTGGTCTGGCGCAGCCCGGTCTTGTCCAGCAGATCGACGATGATGGCGGCGTGCCCGATCTTGGCGGCCAGGGCGCTGGCATCGATCACGCGGCGCCGCATGTCGGCAACGGCCTGGGACCGAGCCAGTTCAGCGCGGGCGGCGTCAATGGCAGCGGTGTTGTCCGAGGCCTCGCCCCCGGCAGCTTCCAGCCGGGCCTTGGCGTACTGCGCGGCGCTCAACTTGGCCTCGGCGGCATCCAGATAGCGCTGCGCCAGAGCCGCGGCTTCCTTGGCCTTGCGTGCGGCTTCGGCGGCAAGGTCCCAGTGCTGGGCGGCTTCCAGCAGGTCGTTATGGTCATCCTTGCCAGCCGCCACCAACGCGCCATCCCTGAGCCGGACTGCAGCGGAACAGCATGGGCACGCCAGCGGCTCCGCGCCGGGCTGCGGGCGGGCGCCTAGGGCTTCCAGCGCCTTTGCGGCCTCAAGCTCCCGGTCCAGCTGCGCATCACGGTCTGCCCGCGCTTCGGTTACGGCATCGCGCCGCTTGCCGATCTCATCCGCCTCGGCCTGCCAGGCATCAATCTGCGCCTGGGTCGCGCCCTGGTCGCGCTGCGCTTCCTGCAGGGCGTTCTCGGCCCGAGCGATAGCGTCGGCGCAATCCTCGGCGGTCAGCACCTCCATGCCAGGCTTCCAGTCTTTGGGACGCCAGCCTTCGGCCTTAGCTTTCCCGTAGCGCTCGCCGGTCGTCTGTTCCCAGCGGCCTTTGATCTTGGCACCGCCCTCCTTGAAATAGGCGTGCGCGGCGTCCCAGCCCTTGGGCAGTTGCTTCACCGCCTCGTCGATCACGTCCGCTGGGAGGGCTTGCTCCACCAGCGCGGCACGTAGATCGTCCGCCGTGGGCGTGGCGCCGATCAGGTTAATCAGCGTCTCGGCGCGCTCGGCAGGCTTGATGGCGGCGAGATCGATCAACCCGGCCGCGACCGGGGAGATATCCTTCCAGATGCCGGTGGTGGAGCGCTCGGCGGCTGGCCACGTCACGGATGCGGTGCCGACGCCGGTTTCAAGCTCGACCGCAGCCAGGTCGGCCCCGTCGCGCACCAGCAGGCCTGCGGCCTTTTTGGTCAGCCCCTCGGGCAGCAGCGCGCCAGATGCAGCGGCGGCGACGGCCATGCAGGCAGAAGATTTGCCCGCCCCGTTGGACCCGGCCAGGAGCAGCAGAGGGGCGGCGCTGGCGCGCAGGTCCGCGAGGCCCCTGAAATTTGAAACGGAAATCTTCATGAGAACAGCTCCTGCGGGCCGTTGGCGACGTAGGCCGGGACTTCATCGGCCGGCTGCGCTTCGGTGGGGATGGTGACGCCTGGCGCTTTGTCCTGTTCGATGGCAGTCGGCTCGGCCTGGATTTCTTCGGCTTCATCCTCGGCACCAATGGTAAATTCGCCCTCGATGACTGCGCCCAGGCCTTGCGTCTCGTTCCGGTCCGCCCGCTCATCCAGCGCCGCGGCGTTGGCAAGTTCAATGCTCATCGGCAGGTATTTGCACAGACGCCGGATGACGGTCTTGCGCCCCATCTCTTCGTAATTGGTGGCCCAAGGGGTGTTGGGTCGCTCGCCCTGCTTGGCGTAGCGCATGGCGGTGCGGTATCCCTGGGAACCGTCGCGGATCTGGTTCACCTCGCTGGCCGCCATGAATTCAAGCTGCGTGCCGCCATCCTTGAGCTTAGCCACGGCGTAAAATCCGACGATCTTGCCGCGCTCGCCGTCCAGTTTCGGCTTGTGCATAATACTCTCGTCAGTCCCGAACGATACCTCGAACGGATCATTCTCAAAAACCGGATGAGAGCTAATGCTCACGATCTCGCCGGAGCGGCGCGCAAGGTCGATCAGGCCCTTATATCCGACGACGATCTGAACCTCCGTAATGCCCTTCTTCTTGTTCTCGAAGGGGATCAGGTAGATATGGCCCTGCGGTGTGTTCGGCTCCAGGCCGAGCTGGGCGCACGTCACCACGGCACCGAACAGCGATGATAGCGTGCATTGCATCAGCTTCGGCGTGGTACGCAGGGCACGCAATGCAATCTTCATCATTCGATCCGGCGTCATATGCTGCGGTAGGACTGCCTTGATGGCGTCCTTGTTGGCCTCAAAGAAATCAGAGACCAGGGTGCCGCCAGCGTCTTTGGCGACTAAAGCGCCAGCCTTTTTAATCTCAGCCAGTTTGCCCGGCTCTACCAGCTTGGGGCGTTGTGTGGTGGTCGAGCTCATTCGTCGATTTCCTTCTTATGTTCAGTGCAGAATTGCGTGCCATGCGCCGGGCACCATTTCGCCGAGCAAAGCATGCTGCTTGGGTTGCTTGCGAAAGCCCAGGCATCACCGGGCAAGATGCCGGTTGTCTCATCGCCCTCACGGAATACCTTAAGATCGCCGTGGATATGCCGCAGCACGTTGACAGCGGCATTCTCGGCCTGGGCCAGCGCATAAGGCGTCGTTACCGGCTCCGGCTGCGGCTTGCTTACCGGAACGCGCTGGATGAATTTTACCGCCGCCTCGTTCACCGGCAGACCGTGGCTTTTCGAGAGCAGGCTGTAAGCGCCGATCTGCGGGGCGTGCATGGACTGGCGCTTACCTGTCTTCAAATCTAGCAACCGCCCAGGCTCGCGGGCCAGAACGTCGCTCTGTCCGGTCAGCACGAGCCCGAATCCCGTGTCGGCTTCCATGCGCTCTTCCACGATCACCGGCTCAGTCTCCGGCACCACGGCGCGCTGGAAGGTATCGACCATGCGCACAATCTGCATTTCGGCCGCGTTGCCGGTGGGCGTTTCGCGGTCAAACATCATGCCTTCCTCGGCAATCGTCCGGTATTCCTCCACCGCGCAATCCGTGGCGGCGCTCAGCGGGGCCGGGCTGCCGCGCTCCATCTTTTCACGCAGCGTCATGGCCGCCGCTGCATGCACGGCCGTACCGATGGTCGCGCCGATATTGCGGGCGGTCTCGCGCAAGTCGTACCCGGCAGCGAGGATTTCAGCCTTGAACAGCTTGGCGGCGGCGCGGCGCGGGCAGTCGGAGTAAGAAGATAATGCAGACGCTCGAATTTTCGTTTCAATCATAACAATACCTCGCGACGGGATCCTTTTTTCAAGTTATCAACGGCCCACATCGGCCTTAAATTACTCAAAGCCCAGCAGGCTCGTAATTCAGGATCATCGAATCCCTTAATATTAAAAGAGGACACGGGACGAATGTGATCTATGTGGATCATCCCCTCTCTAAATTTCCTCCACGTCATTCCTTTTTTGAATTGACGCTCAATGTGCTTCTCAAGGTCATTGGGGGTGTAACCAAGAATGTGAAAAATCCGACGCCTATTTTTCCCATCACGAAGCAGGGAATTAATGGCGCGAGAGACCCTATTATGGATCGTACCCCCTACAGTAGCCCGACGCTTGGCGGTTTGTTTTCTCGCCTGTTCTCGGCGCTTTTCACGGTTCGTTTTTGCCCACGCCTTATATTTTTCAGTCATGCGATAAAGACGTTGAGCTTCTCGTTTGCGCTCCTTAATATCTGAACGTGCGCTGTAAGCCTTTTCATAGGCTTTTCGCTTTTCTAAATTTTCAGGCTTTTGGCGCCAAGCTTTAGATGCGGCCCTTTGTTTTTCTTGCACAACCTCTATAGGCGCGCCCTTGGGCCCCTTTCCCTTCCTATTCGCAGAGAGCTTTGCGCGCTGTTCGGGTGTCCAGTTTTGGTTGCGCTTTTTGGCCTGCTCGGAGAGTTGCTTCCTACGCTCTGGCTTATTAGCGGACGCAACCCGAGATGCGTGTTGCATTTCTTTGTAAGCGGGATCAGACCAAAGGATTTTCATCCTCTCCGACCTAGACAAAGCGCTGGCTCGGACAAACGCAGGATCGCTCACCGCACCACCTCCGCCGCCGCAATTGCAAGCCGCTCATTGTGACGCCGGGCGGCGCTGTGAGTCTTGGCGATCTCCGCCGGCAGCTTATGCGTGTAGCCCTCCAGGTACAGCCAGTCGCCCACGCTGGTCAGCGTCTCCGGCAACGGGTGCGTGTAGCCCCGCAGGTCCAGCCCGCCGCCCACGCTGGTCAGCGTCTCCGGCAACGGGTGCGTGTAGCCCCGCAGGTCCAGCCCGCCGCCCACGCTGGTCAGCGTCTCCGGCAACGGGTGCGTGTAGCCCCGCAGGTCCAGCCAGCCGCCCACGCTGGTCAGCGTCTCCGGCAGCGGGTGCGTGTAGCCCTCCAGGTACAGCCAGCCGCCCACGCTGGTCAGCGTCTCCGGCAGCGGGTGCGTGTAGCCCTCCAGGTACAGCCAGTCGCCCACGCTGGTCAGCGTCTCCGGCAACGGGTGCGTGTAGCCCCGCAGGTCCAGCCAGCCGCCCACGCTGGTCAGCGTCTCCGGCAACGGGTGCGTGTAGCCCCGCAGGTCCAGCCCGCCGCCCACGCTGGTCAGCGTCTCCGGCAGCTTAATCTGATGAGATATGAGGTTACTCAACAGCCAGTCAGCGTCATCGTTTCTGTCGCGCCGCGCGCAGGCTTGCAGAGTCTCCTTAATGGTTGCGGAATCCGACTTAAACTCGGAAAGAAAAAACCGAAGGCCGGATTTGCACGCTTGCCACTCGCTAAGAAGCTTGCTGGTGATAAGAAATTCAGAGGAAGCGGGTGTATCCACAGATAAAACATCCATGATGAAACTCCAAAAAAATGATTTGCGGGAAATCAGAACTGGCCGTAGCGCGCGGGCGTAACGACGGCCCTGCGATTACTGCGCGGCGTGCGCCAGATATTCACCCAGGCCCGCATGACGCCGACTGGCACGGCGTACGCAGCGGAAACAATCAGCACGTACCAGACAAAGCAAAGGACCGGATGTGCGTTCAGGTAGTTGAAAAAGGGTTCCATCCCAAAATCTCCAGGCCACAGCACAGCAGGGCCAGATACGTGAAAAGAAAACATGCGTCGTTCAGGACGCGCACAGCCGGTTCGCCTCAAGCTGGCGCCTCATGTCCCATAGAGTGCAAAAATGCTCGCGCCATTCCGTAATCTCCCGGCGCCAAGCAGCGCGGCGAACACGAAGCGGATAGCGCTTGAGGTGCGCCATGATCTCGCGGCGCAGATCGGCCCACGTCTCCGGGTCATTGGCGTGCAATTGGATGCGGTGATCCAGCGCGATCAGTTCCTCGTAGCGCTCATCGGCATAACTGTTCACCAGCGCGGCGATTTCGGTTTCCCAGAGCGCGGGCATTATGCGGGCTCCCCATACTGGCAAATCTCACGTGACGGCTTCGCGGTAGGGTCCAAAATCAGCGCCCGCAGTTCGTCGCGGACCCGTTCCCATGCAGCCCGGCGCCGATAAGTTCTAGCCCGGTCATCCGCCGCTTCCTCGTCGTCCAGGATCGGAAACCGCCTGCGGTAGGCGTCATATTCTGGCAGCGCCATGGGGGCTTCTGACAGATGGTATTCGAGCAGTTCCCACAGCGTGTTGCGGGCGCGGTCGATGTTTCCGAGCCGGGCTTGCCTGCCGGCGTCAATGATATCTTCTTCATAGCGCGTGATCTGGCGAGGTTCTTGCGGCGCCTCGCCGAAATATACGCGCTCTGCGTAGGTTGAGTGTCCCATCACACGCCCTCCGGCCGGGCCAGCGTCTGCATCGCAAAAGCCTGGATGCGGCGACCATGGCCCCAGAACACCGCTTCGGCGTCACCGTCCTCGGCGCAGATCGTCACGCGATCCTGCTGGGCGATAAGTTCCGCAGCGTCGGCGAAAAAACCTGGATCCAGCGTCTCAGCCAGGGATCCGTTTTGCCGGTAATGCCAATGCGTGAAGCCGCTGGCGTACATCAGTACGGACAGATTGCGGTGTAAAAACGGCCCTTGTGGCCAGGCCTGCGTCAGGGCAGGACGAGAGATATTGGCGGGCTTGTTCATGGTTTAGCCCTCCGCAGCGGCAGGCTGTTCACCCGCCGCTGCGTTGGCTACTGTTTCGGTGTCCAAACCAGAAACAGGAGTTGTGTTATGAGCGATGCTACCCGCGAAGCGGTCATCTATCAGGTTGTGAAGGATATCGCATTGGCCGAGGGAAAGCACTTCGGCCCCACAAACGCTAATGTCACCAGAGAATATCTCTTGCGACTCATCGTTGAGGTTGCTTCTGCTTTTAATGAGAGGATCAGGAAGGACCGCCCCCTCCAACACGAATAATTCAAAAGTGCGTGCACTGGACGTGATTTCCGGTGCACGCGACGGCAAAGAATACATCGAGTGTAGCGCTGTCGCCTGCTCTACCGCCCAAATGCGAACGGCTTGCTCAACGGTAAGGTCTCGGTGGTTCATGGCGTCCTTTCATGAGGCGGGGCCTCGGGTGTGAGAGGATAATGGGGTAAATATCCCGCTTCGTCAACACAAAAAGAGGGAAATAAACCGCATTTTATTTCCACCCCACCCGCGCTCGCGTTATTCGTGCCCCTGCCGGTGGGCGGCGGACACGAAAAAACCCCGCCGAAGCGGGGTTGAGAGGCGCTATGCTGAAAGACCTACAGCATCGCTTGAAATGGTGGAGCGCCCGAGACTGGGGGCTAAGAGATATACTGAGGCCTAGAAGGCGACGGTGAGGGCGCGAGTGCGGCTTTAAAACCAGCGAAGCCTATGGACCATTACCGGGTCGCCGATCTGCGCCTCATCCAGCCGCCGCTTCCCGTTCAGCCAGGTTGCGGGGTGGGGCTGGAAGCGTTCCCGGAGAGGGCAAAAGCTATCGGTGACCGTTCCCATTATGGACACGCGCCTGTTTTACCAAAATCCACCACCAATGTGCCGCTAGTATATCGGAGATCGTAGTATCTATTCCGTTTAAGTAGATCGAATTTACAAATTATCCCTGGATCCTTAGGGCCGGATCCGCTGGGCAGCGTTACGTCATGGTGGTCCATGACGAGGAAGGGGTTGTCTGACCAGCTTTCAAAATACGGAAAAACAAGCTGTCCAACCAGAGGCAGCGCGATTTCCGCGCTTTGGGCCGCTTTATCAATAGGAATAAATGAAACGAAATAGTAATTTTTGATCGGATGATCTTGGGAAACGCTGAAAATGTCATCAGCAAGGTTGTTGGCAATATCATTCTCATACAGAGCTTGGCTTCTGGCAGCCGCGGCATAAATTGCTGTGATCTGGATGGTATAAAAGAGACTAATCGCTCCCAAAATGACGACAATGCGCCCGGACAATTTGACGCCTCCACGAAAAATAAAGGCGCCGTAAAGAGCCGGGATAAACCCCAAGGAGAGCAGCACTCTGACCATAAAAACAGGAGATTTCAGAACGCAAAGCGGGGCGATTGCTAGTGCTGGGATCGCCAAAAGAAGAAGAATAGCCCCAATCACTCTAGCGGTACCCGTGCCAGATGTAATGATCGCCACCATTGCGCTAAGGCCGAGCACAATCCCCGTGAATTTCATAGCCCAAAACAGGCCGCCTCCGGTGCCTTGCGAAATGACGTCCAGAAACCGATCAAAGTTGCTGGCCGTGACCAATGCCCAGTTCCCAGAGAAGTTTAGAGCGCTATGTGCGGCTGCATATTCGTCGGGGCTTGCGATGGCGTGTTTGATAAGCAAAAACGCCAAGGCGCCAAATGCAATTTGCCCCACCCGAACGACAAGTCTTTGTATGATATTTTGTGCAGAATCGCTTGACATTAGCCCAAAAACGATTTCTGCGGCGCAAAGCATAAAAAATATTGAGATAGAAGCCTGATAAGTAAGCAAGGAGGCGGCCACAGCGACAGCGCCTCCAGCGAGCGATATGCCGAACGCTCCCGTCAAAAAGGGCGCCGCGGCCAAACCGACTGAAAGGCACATAAAAACGGAATCAAAGTGATAAGATAGATTTTGGAGAAGAAACGGGTTCCCGCTAATAAAGAGAGCGCAAACCGTTCCAAGCCAAGGCGCGCCCGGCAGGTATTGACGACTGAACGCAATTTCTGTGGCGCTAAGAGCTATTGCGCCAAGTATCTGCGGCACAGGGAAAGAATCGGCGATATGCCTACCGCCAGAAAGAATAAAAAATATCAAAGACGCGAGAGGGCGGCTATCTGCTGCCCATGCAGCATAGCCATCAATCGCACGGCGCATATCATCAATATAATATCTGCCGGCGCTCACGACCAGAAAAGCTAAGCATAGATTAAATATTACAATGACCCATTCTGACTTGGAGAGAGATAGCCAATTCGGCATCTCGCTACCGCTAGAAACCGCTGTAATTTGGGTCACATTCATTTCCGCACACCATTCGTCTCGTTGTAGGAAAGAAATTACGTAGCGGTAATTGCAATGTCGAGGGAGGCAAGGAAGATATTACCTTCGCAGGTTGGATTTTTCATCGAACATGAACCAGCAACCTATTGATTGGTCAAAATAATGTAACAATAACAGGCCGTTTAATAGGCTTAAATTCCTAGTTGACTCGCAAAGCTGAATTGTTGTTTGCTCCGGAAAGGAGAACAATAGGAGAACAAAGAAATGACGAAAGAGGCGTCTTCATGCCCTCCGGTTGCGCTTATTGTCGAGAGCCATGCCCTTTACGGCGCCGAGTGCCAAGCTTCGCTTCTCCGGAGTATCGAGGCTACGCCAAAAAGCCAAAAGGGACAATTCGTCGACGTCTTCCACGAACTCACCGATCTTTGGCGCGACGTTGTTGTCCCCAGTAGGGGGCCAGTCTGTGCCGCGAGCAATCTCCGTCTCGTCTGGGTTAATGGCGTCGATAAGCCAACCTGCCGGGACCCTTAGCTCTAAGGCTATTTTTTTTAGAGTAAGAGCGCCTGGCTCCGGTACTTTTTTGCCTTTCAACACGCCTATTTTCCCAATGTAGCCGCGGTCTACTCCGGCAGCGCGACTAATGGCATTGGCTGATCGCCCGTCTTTTACAATAGCCGCCATAATTCGTTTTTTGAGAAGTTCATACATCATGAGGGATTTTACCCTCACACGACTTGCCGCGCATTGGGGAAGATATCCCGCTTTTTAGCTTGACGAATGGGGGATAAATACCCCATACATTCCGCATGCAAGTGCGTGAACAGATCATTGAGCGTGTGCGCTCCTTCCTTTCTCAATCCGGCATGTCCGCGCGGCGCTTTGGCGTTGAAGCAGTCGGCGATAGCAAGTTTGTTTCCAGGCTTCATGGGGGGGCCGGAATTACATTGACGACGCTAGAGAAGGCGGAGGCGTTTATCGCCGCCCATCCTTCATGCCCCGCTCCCCCCAACGACTTCATCGGGGAGGGCGGGAAATGACCCTCCCCCTATTCGCAGAGATCAAGCGCCGCCACCCCACTATATCAAACGGGGAAGCCAGGCGTTTGGTCCGAGCCTCCCTTGTGAGAGTAAACGGCCACACGGCCCGTGATGAGGCGCAGCCCGTTAATTGCGATGATCAGATTGAGATGCCTGCTCAATCGCTTCCGCCAGCGAGCGAAGCTCCACATTCAGCCGATGGGACGCTTCTTCCATGACGCTTTCCCGTTCCTCTGTAGGTAAGAATGCCGCCAGCACCGCAAATCCAGCGCGCAAGGCATCTAAGCGCGCCCTGGCCGAATTTCATTGCGGAGAGCTGAGCGCGAAGGCTTTCTTAAGCCGACCGCTCAACGCCTCTCCTAAGCTTATGGTTTGGGTCGTGCGGCAGCAAAGCCAAGATCAAATGCGTTTTGGTAATGGGGGCTACCTTCAATGCTGCTACGAAGCAGCCCTTCCAAATAGCCTAAAAGGTATGGGGCAAGGTCTTTCACCTGAATGGCTGGAGGGCTTTGTAGCTGGAGTTCAAGCGTCAGAGCAGCATTCTCAACAAATTCCTGACTCTGAATTTCAAAAGCGGCTCGATACCCGCAAGGAGCAATTCTGGGCTCGCTTGGTATCGAGAGTTCTGAGGCAGGCACATTTTCTAGGCGCGTCACTACAATCCCGATTTTCGACATGGAATTCCCTTTCCAGTGGTTGTGTCGCAACTCCATTGGATACCCGGAAGGAGGCGGTTCAGCAATGAAGCCCTCCTTCCGGCTCTTCCTTAGCTGCCCGCATTGCCAGCGCACCCTTCGCGGCCCGCGTTGCTCCGGGTGCTTGGAGGTGGGCCGTGGCCATTGATCCCCGGATCCTCTGCAGCGTGCCCGGCCAGACGCCGGACGAAACCGCTACCCATTCCCGGCGCGACGAACCCGGCACCGCAGCGCGGGATTTTTTCGTGAGCGTGGCCGTGTTCTTGGCGGTCATGTGGCCTGTCCTGGCAATCCTGTTTGTCCTGTTTGTGGTGATTCCTTTTTTGGTGCATCCCCTATGAGCCGCTGGCTTTTCCCAATCCTCTGCATCATGGCTCTTGGCTTTGCCGCCATTTGCGGCTGGCATGTGCCCAGGCTGGTGATGCTATGACTCCCGTGCGGTATGGTCCCGGCCGCATCGGCTCCCGTTCTGACGGGCCTCTTTCCACCGTTGTTAAACTTGGCACGGGCCTCTGTGCCCGCGTCCCTTTCCTTCGCGCTCCCCAGCGCATCCGGTCTTGTCCAGATGCCGCGTCTTGCTCCCCAGCTCGTGCGGCCCGTGATGTCAAAGTGTTGGCTCCTTTCGTGTTTGCCTCAACGTCTGACCCAATCAATGGAGCCAGACGATGCGAAACAAAATGGAAAAACCTTACCGAAAGTTTCAGCATATGAGTGAAGCCCTCTCATATCGAGACGCCGCTTGCGGATATTTTCGCGATAAATGGTCGCCTCTACGAAACGCGCCGAAGCTGCTGGCGCGTGTCGCGGATGCAACCCCGCGCGCCGTCACGAATTGGCTAGCCGGCGAAGCCGCTCCGAACGGGGATACACTCATTACTTTGATGGCGCGTGATCCTGACTTCAAAAACCTTATCCTTAAGCTTGTGGAGGACCGCGCATGCGGTGGACATTCTTTGCCGAATTCGGCTGGTGCGGCTTCGGAGCCAACCGAGGATTGATTCCGGAAGCGCGCCTTGGTTTCGTGCGTATCGCCTATGTAGGCGCTGGTATCGGTAGCCTTGTCGACGCCATTAAGGCTGGCGTGATTCAGCGGAGGTCAGCGTGATCGCCTGGCTAAAATCCCGCACCACCCTCATCGCCCAGCGCGACGAAGCGGTTTACCTGGCCCGCGATGCCGCCGCGAAATACGCAGCCGCGCAGGCCGAAATTGCCGACCTGAAATCGAGCCTGGAACATGCCCGGACCGAACTGCACCGTTCCGTCTGCAATGAGAGCGCGGCGTGCATCGAGGCCGTGAAGGCGGCGCAGCAGCTTACCAATGCGCGGCGTGAGATCGGCCGACTTGAGCAGAAACTTGCCCGTACCAGCGCCGCGCAGCCGCGTGATCGTAGTGGGCGGTTTGTGTCGACGGTTATGCCATAATGAACCAGACAGCTTCGCGCCTTGTTGGTGCAAACCAAAGCCAAAATCGAGAAAAAGACGATTTTTATGCCACAACACCTAATGCGGCACAGTCTTTATTTGATGTGGAACGGTTTGACGGGGGTATATGGGAGCCTGCTTGCGGCGATGGTGCAATTTGCAAAGTAGCAGAGGCGAACGGCTACGATGTGATAGCTTCCGATTTGGTTGATCGTGGTTACGGTGATGCCCGGCGCGATTTCTTGATGGAATATTCCCCGCGCGCTCCAAACATCGTTACTAATCCTCCTTTTAAACTGGCAACACAGTTTGTGCTGCATTCACTAAAGCTAGCGGCCGCCTTCCCGGGAAATCCAGAGGGGCGAAAAATCGCGATGCTTCTTAAGGTGCCATATCTCGAAGGTGTAGAGCGCGCATCTGTTTTTGATAATGCTGGCTTTGCTCGACTGCATGTGTTTCGCCGCCGCGTATCCTTTTTGCGCGGTGGGACAGAGGCTCTTACGATGAACGGGAAGGGCGGCATGATCGCGTATGGATGGTTTGTTTGGGAGATTGGGTATGCGGGTGCTCCTACCATTCATTGGCTTGATGGAGAGCCTTGCAAATGAACCAGATCCGTACGGCAGCACCGAACCCCGGCGCGGTACGGCCCGGAGCGGTGGACGATCTCTCCCGTGTCCCCGGTAGCCGCTCCGGGATTAATTCAGAGTGCGAAACGCTTGAGGCGCCGGCAATCAACAAGTTTGATGTCCTCGCCGCGCTCAATATCGAGTGCCGCAAGCCAGGCGGACAATCCGCTTTTGCTCGTCGAGCCGGGGTTTCAGAGGCATACATTAGCCAAGTGGTTAATGGGCAGAAAAGCCCGAGTCCTAGCATCCTGCGTGCCCTCGGCTTTCGCAAAACAATCGTGGAAATTTATGAGAGGATCGTATGAGCGAGCAAGTAAAGACCGACGAGACCGCGCCATTGCCGGATTCATGGTGCAATTTTGATGCGCGGCTGGTTCCGTTTTTGGCTGCTGCTGGGCAGGATGTTCTTGGCAGAGCGCGAGGCATCTCAATCTCTCCACATCCATTGGGGGGAGTGTCGCTCGCGGCTACGTCCGGACCAATTCTGTGCGCCGCGCACGACCCATCTGGAAAAGTCAATGATGAGGGGATGAGTTTAGTCATTCCGCAGCTTGCCGTAGATGCGTGCAGGCCGCCGCGTCCAATGACATTTCCGGATCAAGGCGACGTTTTCGAGGTGCCGGCACCAGATTACTGCTGGCCGGATCGAATCCTTTCTACCGGCGCCTCTCTGTTGGTTTGGCCAAAAGAACAACCTGTTGATCCGGGGCGCTGCGAGGAAGATGGGTTGCCACTCTGGTCGGGCATTATCGAAACGGGACGAGTTTATCGTGAGGATGATTGCCGGCGGGAAAAGCCGTTTGATTGGTCGCGCATGATAAAATCCGTTGACCCAGATACTGCATCTCGTCCGGTTTATATTGGCACAGAAGTGATGGCCAAAGTTGCACAGGCAATGCGCGCTTCCGGCGTGGATTTTTGGCGCCAATTGCAAATCAATGACGAAACGACGCTTTTTCTTCCTGCCAAAGAGCGCTTTGAAAGCGATAGTCCAAGTCTGGCAATTTACGTCGCGCACGGTCGCGCTGCAGCCCTTACTCCCGTAATCGATACGCCCGACTGGCTTTCTGTTTTGGGCAAGAGGGAGTGCGTCGAAAATGTCTGAAGCTAGCAACGTCGCAGGCGAGCGCCTGCTGTCCATCATCACGCGCGTGGAGCGGCTTGAGGAAGAGCGGAAAGCGCTTGCCCAGGACATCAAGGACATTTTCCAGGAATGTAAGAGCGCAGGCTTTGAAGTTTCTGTTGTGAAGCAGCTCATCCGCATCCGGAAGATGGAGCCGGCAGAGGTGGCGGAAGCCGCGCAGATCCTGGATACCTATATGCATGCGATTGGGATGGCGGTTGATTGATGCGCCACGCCGAGGACAAACTGCACGCCGAGATCGTGCGTGCGCTTGAAGTGATCCTGCCGCCATCCGTGGTTTGGTGGAGCAGCGAAAGCCGTGGCGTAGGAGTTCGAGAAGGTGCGCGCCGGAAAGCACGTGGTGTCAAGGCTGGCGTGCCTGACATGCAGTTCCATTTTGATAGCCGCTCGCACTTTATCGAGATCAAGACCACGCAGGGCCGGATGAATGAGGCGCAGATAGCTATGGCGGCCTGGCTGAGAGGTGCCGGGCATCAGTACGATGTGTGCCGGTCCCTGGATGATGTGATTGACTGCTTGCGCCGGGCTGGATGTCCGATGCGGATTGCGAGGATAGCAGCATAATGGAATCGCAGGTGCCCGCTTCTCCAACAGCCGGTCAGCGTCCGGCTGCAACGCCCATCCTGTCTAACGCGTACGCCCTGCAATCCATACCAGCGGACGCGCATGGCCAAACCGAACCGGGCAAAAACGTACTCGGCAAGGATGGGAAACGTAAAATTTTTCGTGACGCCCCGACACAGCGCGGCGTCCTAGCAGTCGCGCTCGCCTGCCTGGAGGGCGGCGAACCGTTTCCGAGCAGGGGCGAGATTGCCCTGGCCCTGCAGACCACGCCCAGTGCGATAGGCAATGCCGTGCATTCGCTGAAAAAGCGTGGCGCTTTGGTGCTCAAAGGGGCGCGGGTTTGGGAGGTGCGGCAATGAGACGACCACACCCACGCCGCCCCGCATCATGGAAAGAGCGCGAGCAGCAGGAAGAGATGCGGCAGCAGAAAATCCGCGCCTCGCTCGTCGCCAATTTCCCGCAAAACCGCCTGTGCGACGCGTGCCAGGCGCGTGACCCTTGGATTGATATTTGCCCGCAGTGCCGGGCCAACGCGGAGGCGTATGCTGATGGCCGACATTCTTGAGTTGTCATCTTTCCGAGGTGCTTTAAGCGCCGTGAGCGCAACGCGCTATGACGCTTTTTGCGCCGCACGCCGGGATTTTATTGCCGCTGCGATTGCGTGGATCAAAACCGATGACGCCGATCCTGAGATCGTGGCGCTTGAAATCGATGGGGCGCTTAATGCCATCCGTGCGCTTCCGGCTTGCCTTGGAAAGGGTGACGTAAATGCCTGATGTCATTCCGATGTTCATGGAATCTGAACACGACGATTTGACGCGTGTTGATATCGAGCAATCTCTCCTGGGAGAGATGATTTTTTGGCCGGCAGTTTTGGAGCGCCTGCCCGGCACATTGTCAGACGCGCATTTTACGCATCCATGGCACCAAGAGATTTTTCGGGCCATAAAGGCAATCGCCGCGACCGGGACAGTTGACCTGATCGCGTTGACGCAGGCGCTGCGCGGAGGCCCTGTCACGAATGTGTATCTCGCCGACCTGACAAAAGCCGCACTGGCGCCAGCGTCCGCCCCGGCTCACGCAAGCGCGGTGATTGATCTGTGGCGGCGCCGCGAAATGGTCAGGATATCTAATGACATGGCAGCCAAGGCTCGCGCCGGATCGGAATATTCTGATCCCACGAGCGCGGCTCTAATAGCCATGTCTGAGCTTGACGCACTTTCGCTGGCCGCCGCGCAGCAACAGACGATGTTTGGCCTGGCTGAGGCTGCCGATGAGGCACTGGCCCGTGCGCGAGACGCTGCGGCTGGCAAGGTGACGGGAGTGACGACTGGATACCGTAGCCTGGATGCGGCGATGGGAAATCTTGAGCCTGGATGCCTGTATATCCTCGCTGGACGCCCCGGCATGGGCAAAACTGCGCTGGCGCTTGGTATGGCGCTAAACATGTCCAAAGCGGGCGCGCGGGTGTTCTACGACAGCCTCGAAATGCAATCCGCACAGCTTGGGCGCCGAGCCATGGCTCTGGTGTCAGGAGTGCCTCATTTCGTCATCAAGCGCGGCATTTACTCAGAGCGGGAATTCCAGGCAATTAGCCGGGCCAGAGCCTCATTTTCCGGACTGCATCTAGAGATCGACCAACAGGCCGGAATCAATATGGCAATGGTTGCGCTTAAGGCGCGCACGGCCAAGCGGAAGATGGGTGGTCTGGACGCGATCTTCGTGGACCATATGCATATCGTAGCACCTGAATCCAGCGACGAGCGCAACGGTGCTACCTGGGCCGTTAAGAAGGTTTCCAACGCCCTCAAGAAGCTCGCGGTGGACATGGATGTGCCGGTCGTCGCCTTGGCCCAGCTTAATCGCGGGCTTGAGGGAAAAGAGGACAAACGTCCCGGCATGTCGGATCTGCGGCAATCCGGCGACATTGAACAGGACGCGGACGGCATCATGTTCGTCTATCGCGGGGAATATTACCTAAAAAGCGAGCCCGAGAGGACGCCGCTGCAATCCGCGTCGGCGCACCAAAAAGCGCTTGACGACTGGCACGAGGCGAAAAGCAGGCTTGCCGGGAAGGCTGAAATCATCATTGCGAAACTGCGCGAAGGCGAGCCGGGCTCGGTGCACATGACCTTCGACGGAGCGCGTACTGCATTTGGAGACGCTGAATAATGGCAAAACCAGAAGAAGAAAAACGTCGTCCTTGGATGAAGTTTTACCCCGCCGACTGGCAAGCCGATGAAGGGCTTGGCCAGTGCAGCCTCGCCGCTCGCGGATTATGGATTGAGCTAATCGCTATGATGCACAAATCGTCTCCATTCGGCCATTTGCTGATTGCCGGAAAAGTTCCGACCCCAGCTCAAGTCGCGGTGCAAGTAAAGTCAGACGTTAAAACCGTAACAAAGGCTCTTGGGGAGCTTGAGCAATGGGGAGTTTTTAGCCGCACGGAAGAGGGCGTGATTTTTTCTCGCCGCATGATCGCCGACGAGAAAAAGGAACAAACGGATAGGGCGAACGGAAAAGGGGGAGGTAATCCTAACCTGACAAAAAAACAACAAATGGGGGTTAACCCCCCAGATAACGGGGAGGTTGGAAATAAAGATAACCCCCCAGATAACGGGGTGGATAAAGCCCAGAAGCTAGAGGCTAGAAGCCAGAGTAAAGTAGTAGCACTTGGCACTGACGGAGAAACGCGCGACCCGGCAGGCTTGCCGCCGAGTGATCCATTCCCCCGCTACCAAAACCCCCCGGGCAATCCGCCCATGCCGCCCCGTGGCTCGCCGCCCGAGGCCTGGCTGCATCTCGGACCGCCCGAACTCGACGACCGGACCGGCATCACGCACGCCGTCGTCGGCGACAGCTACATCGACCTCGCGGCCGACGCGGTGTGCCAAGCCGCAAAAATCCGGGAGGAACGCTGGCGCGGAGACTGGCGCCCGTTGATCGAATGGCTGCGCGATGGGATTAATTTCCACCAGACGATCCTGCCGGCAGTCCAATCCGTCGCCAGCAGGCCGGGCTACAAACCGCCTGGAAGCCTGAGGTATTTCGACAACGCCGTGCGCCAGTTGCACGCCGAGATGGCGGCATGAGCGCCCTCGCTGCCCGTGCACGCGGCTTGCCGTTGCGGCCCGATCTTGCTCGGGCGTTGGCTGAGCATGAGGCTGGGCAGTGATGGCGAGCCGGATTGTGCGGATGCTGGGAAAATCCGGGGCGCCTGATGCCGTCGCGCGCGCGTCTGGTGTCGTTCGACCAGACGAAACTGCACCGGCTCGTACGGGCTTTAAATCGCCGGGAAACGGCATGTGGGCAAAACCACGAAAAACGTGCCCCCCGCGCGCGTCGATCATCGAAACAATTGGAGGCTTGGATGGACTGGACGGATAAAAGCATTGCCCGGCTTAGGGCGCTATGGGACGAGGGATTGTCCTCGGCGGAAATTGGGCGGCGCCTGAACTGCTCCAAGAACGCCGTTGTGGGCAAGGCGCATCGCCTGGGCCTTCCGGGCCGGGATTCGCCAATCCGGGCGGCGGCCGGCAAGCCGTCGGCTCCCAAACCAGCCGTCAATGAGCGCAGGAAGGCCTTGAGCAGCATCTCCGGCGTCAGGGCGGTCCCTGTTGCGCCGAAGCCCGTACGGCGCTCCGCGCCCTCCGATGGCGGTTGCCGGTTTATCCCTGGCGATCCTCGCGGCAACCGCAACCCGTATTGCTGCGCGCCGTGCCAGCCGGGGAGCGTCTACTGCCCCGAGCATCATGCGCAGTGCTACCAGCAGCCGGGGCGGATGGATGTGCCGGATGAGGCATGCACCAGAACGGCCTATCGGGCAATCATGCCGCACATGCTGTTGGACCAGTAACCCAAGGACTCCCCATGGCCAAACGCAAACAAAAAGCCGCCCCGCCCATCCAAGACGTCGGAACGCCGGAGCGCCTGGCAAAAGCAGCGAAGCACCACCTGACCGGCTCTCAGGCAAGCATGGACGCGCCGGGCCAGATCGACGCCACGCTGCTGCGGATTGTCCGCAACGCCGCGGGCCGCGCGCTGCGAGCCGAGGTCATCACGGCGGCGCACCGGATGTGGACAACGGGCAGCGCGGAGATGATCGCGTGCGAGACGTACATCGAGCTTTCCGCCGTCGCGGAGGGGGCGCGGCGCAACGACAATGCGTCGGGGCTGGTGTCGGGCGGCGTCCCGGCGTGGCAACGCATCCCCACCAGCGATGCCCGCCTGGACGCGCGCCGCAGGCTTGACCAGCTATGCAACCGGGCGAACGTGGCCGTTTTGGAGGCGCGCGACGCCGGCAAAAAGCTGCCGCTTGTCAGTGTCGATGCGTCGGTGGTCCTCAATGCGGTGCTTGTGGCCGGGCTGAACCTGCGTGACGCGGCAATGAGCCTCCGCATCGCCAGGGACGGATTCACCGAACTCTTTCGCGTCATGGTGGAGGGTATGGCTTGAGCCGGGCTAAATTTTTTTGCCCGCTCGCATTTTTCCTGTTTACTACCCCTGGGGCGATAAATTACAAGTTTCGTCAAGATGTGGTTTTTGCGTCTGTTGACGCACCATGCCCCTCCTTAAAATCCGGGAACGATATGGCGGATCACCCAAAGCCAGGGCAGATTGTCGCGTATGCGCGGCGCTGCGGTGTTGTGTATGCGGTTGATAAAACCGGGCTGCTGGTTGTTGTCCCCATCGTTTCCGGCAGATTGCAGCCGCATCGCAGCGACGTCCGTATTAACCCCATGGTTATGCTACCGGTTCGAGATGCGGTGGCGCGTACGGCCCGCGCTGCAAAGATCGACGTGAAGTACGCGAGGGTTATGGATGGCGATCTGGCCGCGATCCTGCCGAGCATTCGAACTGCGTTGCTGGCTGAGGTAAAGGCGCAGAGGTACGAGGATGCTGGCTCCGGCTTGAGGCCGTGGCATCGTGAGGCGGCGCACGAGCGGAGTGCTGCCAATGCCTAAGCCCCGGACTTGGACGAGGGCGCAGGATGACGTCATCCGCAACATGCGGGCGGCGGGCGCCACGTGGCGGGAAATTGCGCATCGCTTGGATATGTCTCGCAATACGGTGATTGAGCGAGGCCGCCGCATCCAGGCAACGCTTTGCCGCACCCCGAGTACGCCGGGGCCTGTTGCGCCTATGCAGATTGACGACGCGAACCGCTCCGCCCTCCCGGCCGGTCACGCGCTGACATGGGGCTTGATTTCCGCCGCGCCGTATCCTGGCTGATGGAGTAACGACGCGTGGGAACCAAAGCTGGCGGTGTTGGGCAGGGTCCCGCAAAGGGCGCCGGAAACCAAAACCCGGCCCATAAGCTGGATACATCCAGCGAGGCGCAGAGCAAGCGCGCACAGGCCGGTTGGATCAAGCGCAAGATGCGGGCCTATGTCGAGGCCAATCCAGACGCCGCGGTCACGGAGCGAACCCCAAGCCGCGTTGAAATCGCCGAGCTGGCGCGAGCCAAGATGCCGCTGGCGGTTGATAAGCTTGAATTGATCTTGCACACATCGCGGTCCGACATGGCCGCCGTGCAGGCGTTTAGCGCGCTTAAGGATGTGGCTTACGGCAAAGATCCGCAATCCCTTAGCGTTGCCATGAATTTTGAGAGCATGAGCGAGGATGAGCTTAGGGCCGCACTCCTTGCCGAGATCGGCGAAACTGACGCCGAAAGCGGCGGCGCTGCTGGCGGAACTCCGCAAGCGTAGGCTGCTGGGATCGTTAACCGATTGGTGCACGCATTGCCTGGCCCCGATTGGACAAAAACCGCAGGCGCATCACCGGCTGCTGATCGAAAAGCTTGAGGCAGTCGAGCGTGGTGACATCACGCGCTTGATGGTGATGATGCCGCCCGGAGCTGCGAAATCGACGTACGCCTCGGTGCTGTTCCCGCCTTGGTTTTTGGCCAGAAAGCGCGGACGGACGGCAATCCTGGCAAGCCATACCGCCGATTTGGCTGAGGCGAACAGCGGCAAAGTCATTCGGACCATTGGCGAGTTCGGCGGCGCGATTGGGCTTGAGGCGCTTAGCCAGGGCGTTAAATACTGGCGCACGAATAACGCCGGGGAAGTCAAGTCTGCTGGTGTGGGCGGTCCCATTACGGGGCGCCGGGCGGACCTAGCTCTGGTCGACGATCCGGTGAAATCCGCCGAGGACGCCGAAAGCGTGGCCTACCGCGATAAGGCGTGGAACTGGTTCCAGGCTGATTTGTCGACCCGGCTAAAAGCCGGAAAGCACGGCGAGCCAACCGCGCGCATCGTGCTGATCATGACCCGCTGGCACGAAGATGACCTTGCGGGGCGCCTGCTTCAGAGCCAGCCGGATCGCTGGCATACCGTGAAGCTGGAAGCGCAGAACACGCGGGCCGACGACCCGCTTGGCCGTGAGATCGGCGAGTACTTGTGGTCTGGCGATCCGGATTACGATTATGGCGCGCTGCTGGCCGAGGCGAAGGCGGATTATGAGCGCAACGGCGCTATGCGGGTGTGGCAGGCGCTGTACCAGCAAGACCCGCGCCCTGGAGAAGGGGCGTTATTCAGGGCGGCCATGATTACTCATTCGCCGCCGATGCCGGGGCAATCGGTACGCGCTTGGGATTTGGCCGCCACGAAGGCGCTTGGAAGCCGCGATCCAGATTGGACGGTGGGGGCGAAGTTAACAAAGACGCCGGAAGGTAAGTTTATCATCGAGGATGTGGTGCGGTTGCGCGGCTCGCCGGATGAGGTTGAGGCGCTGATTGTCGCCACTGCATCTCGCGATGAGGCGCGCGTACAAATTAGGTTGCCGCAAGACCCAGGGCAGGCCGGCAAGGCGCAGGCGCTTTATCTAACCAGAAAGCTTGCTGGTTATCGTGTCCATTCGGCGCCGGTCACAGGCGACAAATCCACGCGTGCGGCGCCGTTTGCTTCGCAGGTCAACATCGGAAATGTTTCGATGGTAAAGGCTCAGTGGAATAATTCGCTGATTGATGAACTAAACAGCTTCCCGAACGGCGCGCATGACGATCAGGTCGATGCTCTTGCAGACGCATTTGCGGGCCTGATCGCGCCGGTCGAAATGAAGCCGGCTCGCACAGCCAATATCCCATTTATTGGTCGATAGGACATTGAAATGGCAAAGAATTGGATCAAGGGCGCGATCAAGCGCCCCGGCGCCTTCACGGCACAAGCCGACCGCGCGGGCAAGACGGTGCATCAGTTTGCCGTGGAGCATCAGCACGATACGGGCGTGACAGGTCAACGCGCGCGCCTCGCGCTGACGCTGGAGGGCATGCACCACTCCAAGCATGAGCAAGCAGTCGTGCGTAAGGCAAAGCGCGAATCTGGCGAATAACAGCCCGTGCTTGACACTCTGGCAAAAAAGATCGGTCGCGATACGGCGTTTCCGGAAAGGGTTGCGCGCCTAAATTTGTTCGATCAGGTGTTGCGTGGCCGGATCTACGATTGCCTGAAACACTCCTTCCACGAAGAGCGCACCGGAACCGACGAGTACATCCCGCTCCGCGAGCGGAAACCGTCCGTACGGTATAATCTCTGCAAGATTGTCGTTGAAGACATGACCGCGATGGTGTTCGGGGAGGGAAGATTTCCGACCGTCACCAGCGAAAACGACGATGTCGTTCAGGCGCTCACTGACTTAATCAAGCAATGCGCGTTGCCTCAGGTGATGCACGAGGCGGCTTGGCAAGGCTCTATCGGCTCCGTCGCCATCCTGTTCAAGGTTTTGAATGAGCGTCCCTTTTTCGACGTGATGCCGACGCGCTTCCTGACGCCGGAGTGGAAGCCTGAGGCTCCCGACGAGCTGCTGCGCGTCACTGAGCGCTACAAGGTCAGCGGCGCCGATCTTCTGGCCCGCGGCTATACGGTCGATGAAGGCGATCTTCGCGCTCAATTCTGGTTCCAGCGTGTCTGGGACGCGAGTGCTGAATCTTGGTTCCAACCGATAAAGTCCGGAAGCGGTCAAAAGTTAACCTTCCAGCTAGACGAAGCGCGCACGGTTCAGCACGAACTTGGCTTCGTGCCTATCGTCTGGATCAAGAACCTTCCTGGCGGCGACGAGATCGATGGCGCTTGCACCTTCGAGGGCGCGATAGAGGCGCAGATCGAGATTGAGTATCAGCTCTCGCAGGCCGGCCGGGGCCTGAAATACAGCTCCGATCCGCTGCTGATGATTCGTGAGCCCGCCGGAACGGATGGTGGAAACATGATCCGTTCCGCGGGTAATGCGCTGATCGTATCCGGTGGCGACAGGGATAGCGCTCCCGGCGATGCCAAACTGCTCGAAATCACCGGCAGTGCGGCGGATGCGGTGATCGGGTATGTACGCGCACTCAGGGAGCTTGCCCTCGAAGTCTGCCACGGCAACCGTAGCAACGCCGACAAGATCAGCGCGGCTCAGTCCGGGCGCGCCCTGGAGATGCTGCACCAGCCGCTACTTCAGCAGGCCGATGTTCTTCGGACATCGTACGGCGACAATGGATTGCTGGCGCTGATGCGGATGGTCTGCAAGGCATCTCACCGTGTCGGGCTGAAACTGCGCGGCCAGACGCTAAAAAATCTCAGCGACGAGGGTCTGGGACTGCGTTGGCCGCCATGGTTCACCGCTACGGAGGGCGATCTTAGTTCGCAAGCCAAAACGTTGCGCAGTCTGAAAGAGGGCGGCCTTATGTCGCGCGAGACGGCGGTGCAGATTGCCGCCCCGGCGTATGACATTGATGACGCCGGCGCCGAATTAGCACGAATTGAGGCCGATGAGGCCAACAGCGATACGCGCTTGGCTGCCCAGCGCGCCCAGGTCAAGGCGAGCGAAACCGTCGAGACCTAGCCCGTGCCGGCCGGTTGCCGGAGCCCGCGTGATGCGGAAATCTGAGAAGGTGGCGTGATGCCGAAAACCGTTGAAGAACTCGAAGCCGAGGTTGCCGAACTGCGCGCTGCGCATGAAGGCGCCAAAACGAGAATTTCCGAGCTTAATAACGAGGCGAAGGGCCATAGGCTCAACGCAGACAACGCGCGCCGCGAAGCGACGGAAGCGTCGGACCGCCTGAAGTCGTTGCAGGCCGATCTCGAAAAGGCGCGTGGAATGGGTGCTGAGGCTGAAGCCAAAGCGCTCGAAAAGGTGAAGGAGGCCGAGGCGAAGGCAGCAGAAGCCGAGCGGCTGGCCAACGAAAAAGCGCAGCAGGCCCTTACGGCGGCGCAGCAGCGCAGCGTGAACGCCGATCTTCGCATCGCCGCGAAGGAAATGGGCGCGAACGATATCGCGGACGTCCTGGCGCTTCTGCCGCGCGACAAGCTGAAGATCAGCGATGATGGCGACGTCGAGAACGCAGCCGAAATCATGGCCGAATTCAAGAAGTCCAAACCACATCTATTCGGCTCGCCTTCCACAACAAGCAACACTAATCCGCCACCGAAGCCAAAAACCGAAGCCAAGACGGCCACGGATATGAGCCCGGAGGAATGGAAGGCTGCGCGCGCCAAAATTCGGCACGGCGAGCGTGTCTAACCGCGAAGGTCTCGCGGATACCTGAGTAAGGCCGCGAGGCCGTCGCCAACTCGCCCTTAGGCAAGGCGCGCCGCCAGCACGTCGCTGGTTTCGATAGCCGCGCAGGAAATGCGCTCATCCCTTAGATGGAGCTACCTTATTATGGGAATCAATAACCTCCCCGCCGCTTTGCAGTCGATCATCCAGCAGAACTTTCTGGAACGCGAATGGCAGGATGCCTTGCGCGCCAAGATGGGCTTTCGCCAGATCGCGGATCGCGAGCCGTTTGCCGCCGGCATCGGTGAGACCATCACCAAGACGCGTCCCGGCCTGATCGGTCCGAAAACCACCCCGCTCGCGCCAGCCGCGAACAGCGATATCACCAGCGGAATCACGCCCGATAATTACTCGGTCGAGCAGTTCACGCTGGCGATCAATCAGTACGCGGATTCCATCCCGCTGAATATCGTGACCTCCAAGGTCGCGATTCAGAACCAGTTTCTCCTGAACGCCAAGCAGCTTGCTTATGGTGCCGCGCTGACCCTGGATTCCTTGGCACGCAATATCCTGTTTGCCGCTTATCTGGGCGGCAACACGCGCGTGCGCACTACACTCGGTGCCGCGGGCGCGACCATCAGCGTCGACGACATCACCGGCTTCCAGAGTACCTTCAATTCCGAAGGGCAGGTCGTACCGGTCTCGTCCAGCAATCCGATCAACGTGACTGTCGGCGCAGACGTCTATTCCCTGACCGGCTCGGCTGCGGACGGCACCAATGTCTCCACTGCGCCGAACGGTATTTCCGGCACCCTGACTTTCGCGTCCAGCGTGACGGTAGCCGATGGCACTGCCGGTAACAGCGTCGTAAGCGTGGTTGCGCCCACCATTCTGCGCCCCAGCGAGACCGTGAACGATCCGCTCAGCGCTGGCGTGAGCAACACCAGCTTGATCACCAAGAACCTCTACAATGGCGGCAAGCTGACCCTGCAGTTCCTTGTGGACGCGTTGGGCGTGCTGGAAAGCAATGCGGTGCCCAAGGCAGAGAACGGCTATTACATGTGCTATGCGGACCCGCTCCACTTCACCGGCATCTACCAGGACCCGGCGTTCCAGCAGTTCTTCCGCGGGCGCCCGGATACCGACGAGTTCCGGCAGGGCGTAATTTCCGACGCGCTGGGTGTGATGGTGGTCAAGACCAACATTAACCCCGTGCAGGGATCTCTCGGCAATGGCCCGATCAGGCGCTCCATCGTCTGCGGCCAAGGCGCTCTGATCGAGGGCGAGTATACCTCGCAGGGTTATGCCGGCGACTTGGCGGGCGGCGACGAGGATATGATCGAGGTGATCGACGGCATCGCCCACGTCACCCGCGAGCCTCTGGATGCGCTGAAGCAGGTTGTCACGCAGTCCTACGCCTATATCGGCGGTTTCTGTGCGCCGACCGATATGACGGCCAATCCGACCACCATCCCGACCGCCAGCAACGCCAACTACAAGCGCGCGGTCGTTCTGGAGTCGCTGTAATCGGTCTTGGCCAGAAAGGATAAATCCATGGCTCAATATGGCCGTCCCTCCGCTGCGCAGATTGCGAAAGAAGCGGAACGCAAACAGAAGGAAGCCGAGGCGGCGCTGATTACCGCTTCGGCGCCTCCCGAGGCCGCGCCGATTGGTCAGCGCAAGCTCGCCGGTTACAAGCTGGCGCGCACATTCAGCGATACCTCGCGCCGCCCACACGTCATCTATCGCAAGGATGAGATATTGACGGACCGCCGCGAGGTCGAGCGCCTGGCGAAACTCGGTGCTGAACTCGATCCCGTCGAGGAAGCTGAGGAAGCCGATGCGGAGGATGCGGAGGGTTAATCCCCTTCGCAATCCCTCATGTCGGGGTTTGTTCCGTACACGTTCACCGATGCGCAGTTGGTCGATATCCGGCGGTATTGCGGGTATCCCGCCTATGGCGATGGGAGCGTCGTCTTTCCGTACCCCTGGATCATGCGGCAATACTTGGCGCTGGAATACCGCCTCCAGCACATGAGTCAGAGCGAAGGTACTGTGGTGGTCACCACTTACCTCGCCAACCTCAACACGCTTGAAAATGCCGTCCCCGCCTCGGGCGCCAACCTTGATACGGACCAGGCATCGGTTTGGACGCATAACAAGAATGAGGTGCGCGACAGGCTCCGGCTTTTCGATGGCTGGCGCCGTAGGCTCTGCCAGTTCATAGGCGTTCCGCCCGGGCCTGAATTCTCTGGCAGCGACGGCTCCAGCATTAGGCTTGTTGTGTAATCAAGGAGGCGGACAATGAAACGTCCCACGCACGTCAATGGCAAGCGCATTACGCAGGCGCAGCGCAACCGCGCTGATATGGAGATGGACCGGAAGCTTGGCATCAAGCAGGGATCGAAGCTCGATCTCGCCATCAATAAACTGACGGGGGCGAAAATTCCTCCCAAGAGTACCAAGGGCCGCTAAGTGGTCGATTTCGCGCTCATCCAGAGCAAGATCGACTTCGGTTATGCGAAAGCCGGATCGGTTCTGGGGCCACCATATCAGCAATACCGGCCATCTGGCGCGGACAATCCCACGGGGGGCACGCCGATTGGCGCACTGAACGCGTGGCTGACCACGGATGCCGCGCTTCAAGGCCTGAAACCTGTCGCCTACGCGAAACCGTTCTGGTTCGCAGCCGTTGAGCGCTCCGGTTTGCAGCTCGGCGACTATCTTGCCGGCGATCTCGGCACCTTCTACGTCAATTCGGTGATCTATCCGGCCCCGGTGGGATTGATACAGTGCAACCGGATCATTTCGGTCGACAGGATGCAGCAGGGCGTTGCGCCGGGGCTGTCTCCCACCTACGGCGGCGATGTGACGGCAGACGCTACGACGCTCATCACTGGCTGGCCTTGCGCCATGTTTGCTCAGGGTTATCGCGGCGCGCCCAACGTCATGCAGTTTCCGAACGATGCCAAGCTCGGCACGATGATGACGCTCGTTCCTGGGAGCGCGCCCATAAATTTCCAAGCCAACGACTACATTACGGACGATCTGGGCAACCGCTATTCGGTCTCGAATGCCGAACTCACCACGCTGGGCTGGCGTTTGACGGCAGACCTTTGGAAGCAGGGATCATGAGCAATACGGCCGAGATACTGAAGCCGTTTGGCGAATATCTGGCGCTCGGCGCGGATGAAGGTGTCATTGAGGTGGTCGAGGATTTATTGGCGAAGGCGCGTGCCGGGGAAATTGTCGCCGTCGCGGTGGCGGCAATTGCGCCGAATGGATTTTGCTTGACCAGGGCCAATCGTGGCACTCGCGGAATGGGGGAACTCGTTGGGGGCGTGGCGGCGCTTCAGCAAGAAATCATTGAGCAGTGGCGGTCTGAGTAATGGCTGACGTCGCAGACGTCGAGCAAGCCATCGCGTCCATGCTGGCTGGCGCGCTCTACCCGAATGGCACGTCGCAGCCGAGCATCGTGGGCGCCACGGTAACGCTCCAGCGCGGCTGGCCGAACGAAGCGCAGGTGCAGAAAGCGGTTGGCGTTCAATCGGTTCTGATCTCGGTTCACGGCAACAAGGGTATGGCGCGAGATTCGACGCGCTATTTCCGGGACTGGATCGGGCAAGCCGGGACACCGACCATCACCGCAACGGTTTCGGGCTTTACGGTCATCTTCGGCGGCACGGTTTCCGCCGGCCATGCCATTGCCGTGCAGAGCGCTGGGGTGTGGTTCAAGTATCTTGTTGTGGGGAACGATACCGCGACCACCATCGCGGCGGCGTTCGCGGCTCAAATTCCGGGCGCCTCATCGTCTGGGCCTATTTTAACGCTTCCGGCCGGCGGCCGAACTCCGCAGGCGCGCGTTGTGCTCGGTGGCAATGTCAGCGCGAATGTTTCGCGCCAGACCATGGTTTTCCAGATATGCTGCTGGGCGCCGACGCCTGCTTTGCGCGATGCCGTGTTTTCACAGCTTCCTCCCATCGTCGCCTATCTGGGATCACGACTGCCGCTTCCGGACGGCACGTTCGCGACATGGATGGGGCAGCGCGAAACCGGTCCGGATGATTTGCCGGGCCGCGCCGAGGAATGGCGCCGCGATGTGATGGCGTCATACGAATTTGGCGTCAATTACACGCAAGCAGCTCAAGCGCTCCTGCTCCTTGAGATCGCTGTCAGCGCCAACGAAGCCACGCTCTTCAACTCCGGCGATACGGTTTACCCGGGCGACGTTCTCACGGACGGCAACGGCAACCCGCTTCTGGACGAAACCAACGGCCTGCTCGGCCAAGTGTAGCAACCCGCAGCGCTGAGAAGCGCGACATCTCATAGATGGAGTTTACCAATGGCGATCAGTCCGCAGGGATTGCTCAATAGCACCGCGCTTGTCGTGCCGGGTCTGTATGTTCAGATCGTCCCGCCGCAGAACTTCACGCTCAACGGCGTTCCGTCCGGCACTCTCGGGCTGGTAGGCACCGCGTCTTATGGTCCCGTCGGGGTGGCGACGGAGATCGGGACGCTTCAGGAATATGTCCAGGCCTTCGGGCCGATCATGAACCGCGCCCACGATCTGGGGAGTTATGTCGCAATCGCGGTCCAGCAGGGTGCCGCGTCCTTTGAAATTGTCCGTGTGACGGACGGCACCGATACCGCGGCGGCGGGTCATTTCGGCGCCACGACCACCGATATTACCTTTACCGCCAAGTCCACCGGCACCCTGGGCAACCAGACGACAGTCGCAATTTCCGCGTCTCCAGGCGCGGCAAGCGCTTGGAACTGCGTGATCTCGAATGCCGCCCTCGGGATTTCCGAGAAATTCAGCAATATCACCGGTTCCGGGGCGGCTTTCTGGGCCGCATTGGCTGCCGTGGTCAATAACGGCCAGACGATTGCTCGCGGACCTTCTCAGCTTGTCTCGGCAACTGCCGGAGCTGGCACGGATGCGGCGAGCGCCGAGAGCGTGACGCTGAGCGGTGGTACGGATGGCGTCACCACCATCAATTCCACAGCGCTGCTCGGCGTCGATACGGTGCCGCGCAAGGGCATGTACGCGCTGCGCGGCCAAGGCGCGTCGGTTGGGGTGCTGTGCGATCTCAGCGACCCCACCTCCTGGACCGACCTCGTCTCGTTCGGCTTGTCCGAGGGCATCTATATGGTGGACGCTTTCACCGCGGCCGCCGGGCTGCCTGCCTCGGGCATCGCCACGGCCGCGACCACCATGCAATCCTCCGGCGCGCTCTCTTACGCGCTCAAAGTCATGTTCGGCGACTGGTGCTATTGGCAGGATACCACCAACAACGTCATGCGCCTGGTGTCACCGGCCGCCTTCATCGCTGGCGCCCTGGCCGCGACATCGCCGCAGAACGCCATCCTCAACAAGCAGCTTTACGGTATCGCCGGGACGCAGCAGCTCGGCCAGATCGGCACGTCGCAATCCCAGGGCTACGCGCAGGCCGACCTTCAGGCGCTCTTCCTGGCTGGGATCGATGTCATCTCCAACCCGTCTCCCGGCGGGGCATATTTCTCGGCGCTGGGCGGTATCAGCACCTTCTACGCCAGCGACGAAAGCAACGGCGTGGACGAATACACGCGGATGACGAACTACCTGGCCGCGACGCTGAACGCAGGCATGGGCAAGTTCATCGGCTACGGCAATCTCATCAGCCAGACGCTGTTCAACCAGATCACCGCGACGCTGACGCAGTTCCTGAACGGCCTATTGCAGCAGGGCCTACTGGTGATGACTTACGACGCCAACGGCAATCCCGCGCTGCCTTATACGGTGGTGTGCGGGCCTTCCAACAACCCGCCATCCCGCACGGCCGGCGGCTATGTGCAGGCGGACGTGAGCGTCCGGTACGGCGCCACCAACCGCAAGTTCATCATCAACCTCCAGGGCGGCCAAACCGTCCAGGTGACCACTTCCTGACACGTTAGCCGAACCGGCCCTTAGGCAAGGCCCTTAGCCCGCCGTGATGGCGGGCGTCCCTTTGCAGGAGCCTCCCATATGCCCAACTTTACCGTTGGCCGTGACGCCAGCGCGGTGCTGATTGCGCCGAACGGCAGCACGATCACGCTGCCCGCGCTGACTCAGATTTCCGAGAAGCCGCAATACAAGCAGGTCACGTCCGAGCCGTTGGATTTGCCACCGGAGCGGCGTTATCTGCCCGCCGGGCACGAGATGACACTGTCGTTCGACCGCGTTGACGGCGCGGTGGACAACTACTTCAGCCAGATCGAGGCGGGATGGTGGGCAAACGGTACGTCCGATGGCGGCACGGCCCCGACGGGCGCCATGTTCGTCTACGTGACCAATCCGGACGGCTCGCAGTCCACCCATAATTATCAAGGGCTGTCGTTCGGGCTGACCGATGGAGGGACGTTCACTGTCGATCAGGTGGTGAAGATGGAAATCTCCGGGTTCGCAGGTAAGAAGGTGACGAGCTGATATCAGTCAGCGATAAGATCTGACTGCACCCTTGGGGGCGATACCTTTAGCGCGCGACAAGCCGTCTGGACCTTCGACGGGATGTCATTGAACACATATCCACGCTCAAGAAGGCGGCGTGTGTAGTAGCCGTTGTAGAGGAAGGCCCACACAAACATAGCCACCCAAGCGCCTATGCCCATGGTGAAAATGCCGATAATAATCATTACCGCAAAAGAGCCAATGAAGGTAATAAAGTCCTGCCGAAAAAGTGCCGGAAACGCTCCGAAAAAGAAGGTGGTCCAAGAGTATCCGTAAAGCCCCTTTTTGATGAAGCCCGTATCCTTGTGCTTTAGCATCACAACTTGTGCCATTTAAGCCTCCCCCTGCTGATGTCGAAATGTTACATTCCGTTAAGCCGGGAGTCGAGGGGCTATTCAGCCGCCAGAGCGCGTTCCACCGCTTCGGGTGCCTTTTCAATCACCGTGAGCAGGATGCGGGCGGTTAAGTCTGGTTTACGCCGCCCCTGCTCCCAACCCTCCAGGGTTCGAGCTGGCACGTGAAACCGGCGCTCAAACTCTTTGACGGATGAGGCAGCCCCCTTGCGGATCGCCTTAACTCTGACGGCGGGCATGGGATCTATTTCCCGAACGGGGAGCGCGATCTCGCCGCGCTTCCATGCCGCGACTTCTTTCATGGCTTCGATAAGATCGGAGCCGAATTCGGTATCTTTGGTCATTTCATCACCTCGTCTATAAGCATCAGGAGTTCTTTCTTCTGCCGTTCCGATAAGTCCTCCTGCTCGGCTTTTCCGTAGGCGGTAAGCAGGAACACCAATTCGTCAATGACCAGAATAAAGTAGATCGCCCGACCGCCCCCTCTTTTGCCTTTGCCGCCCATGGCGAAGCGAATTTTGCGAATGCCGCGCAGCCCTGGAATGACATCTCCAGCCAACGGATTGGCGGAAATGCTCGCTTCCAGAGCGTCAATATCAGCCTTCGTCGCATTCAGCTTCTTGAGGGAGCGTTCAAAAAGAGCGGTGCGGACGATCTTCATACGGGGAATATACGTCATCGGCGTATGAACGTCAATGACGTATTTGCGTCGAATTAAATGCTGCACCCTAAGATACTTATGGGCACTTCTTTTGTCAGGGAATAAAATATGACCGAAACCCCAACTCAGCAATTGCTTGCCAGTCAGCCCGAGGCGGTGAAGCTGGAGGGCGATATCACCGTTCGCGTCCTCTCTCCCATTGAACAATTTCGCTTCAAGAAGGTGGTCGGTAAGTACGTCGATAACCCAGGCTACATGCTGGATGCGATGATGGCGGCCTCGGTCCGTGAGGTTGGAGGCGAGCCGATGCCGTTTCCGCAAAATGAACAGGGTATCGAACTCATTCTCGGCAAGTTGGGCTGGAAGGGCTGGCAATCCGTTCAGGATCATTATGTAGCCCTCGGGACGGAAACTGCCGACGAGGTCGAAACCGCAAAAAACTCGTAAGGGACGGTAGGCTTCGCCAGCGTTTATATCTGGTGAAGAATAACGTCCCCTTCGACGTTGCGATGGCCCTTTCGGAAGCTGAGGCGTTCGCCTTTCAAGTGATGATTGGTGAAATGGACGGCAATAAATTCGATTGGAATAGGCTTAATTGGCACGATGAATCTAATGACTCTCAGTGATTTCGCGCTGGAATTAGGACGCCTTACGACTCGCGTACATGAGGAATCGCACCATGCGCTTGAGAGGGCGGCCAAGGTGGTCGAGAAAGAAGCCAAGGCGTCCATCGGCGAATATCAGACAAAGGCAGGCCAGTTTGTCGCTTGGGCACCTCTTGCAGATAGCACGGTAGCGGACAAAGAGCGCTTGGGATACGCGCCCCCGGATAACCCGGAACTGCGTACCGGCACCATGCGGGAAAGCATTGAGCATACCGTCAAAATGGAAAGCTTCGACGGGGTGGCTTATATTGGGTCCGACAGCAAAATAATGGAATGGCAAGAGCTCGGAACGTCGAAAATGCCCCCGCGCTCCATTCTCGGGGGTGCCGCAGTTCGCAAGGCCGACGATGTGGCGAAGCTAGTGGGCGGTTCCGTCTACGGCGCCTTGGTTGGAGGCGGTGTTTATGGCGGGAGGCTTCCAATTCCCGGTCTCGACGTCGAATAGATAAGCTACAACGGGGGCGGCAAAGACGCCGACGACAATCGCACCAACCAGTACCCAGATCAGCAAGACCAACTTAACGCTATCTGTAACCGCCTCCTTCTTGTTGCGGGACGCGTGCCACGGCTGATGCTTCCGGTTCATTTTCCGGAGCTGCCGTTCACGTCGGACGCGGAAAGAGGCGCCATCGTCCTCGAAATCCCCTGCCGGGTCTAGCGACCCATCTTCTCTAATCGTTTTTCGGTAGGAACGCATGGCTGACGTTTACCGCATTGGCATCTCGATTGCCATGAGAAACGGCGTGTCTAGTGCCCTCAAGGTCATCCAGAAGGATGTCCTCGGGCTGGGAACGGCCGTCGATTTCACGCAAGGGAAGCTAAATAAACTGAAACTTGCCGTGGGCGGAGCTGCTCTGGCGTTCGCGGGCAAGCAGGTTTTGAGTGCATATGCCGGGCTTGCCAACGCCGGCGGGAAGGTTCTCAACCAACAAGCACAGATTTTGTCGTTGACGGGCAGCCAGCGCGATGTCGTGATGGCGACGAAAGAGGCGTATAAAGATATCGCCATTTCCAACACGACAATTGCGGGGAATCTGTCAGCCTTCCAGGCTCTGCGCGCCGTTCTGAGCAACAGCAAGGAAGCTATTGCCGCCATGGCACCCTTTTTGAATGCGGCCGTGGTATTCAAGGGCTTCGGGGGCACCCAGGCCGGTCTCGCATATGCAGTGAAAGCTCTTGATATTCAGGGGGCATTTGTTGGTGCAAACGGGCAGCTTGATCCCACGCGGGTAAAAAGCGCCCTACACGATTACAATACCGTCTTCGGGCTTTCCCATGGGCTTCTGACCCCTCAGCAACTCTTGCAGTTTACCAAAATGGCGGGTCCGGCGGCAGCAATGATGAGCACGAGCGCCTATCTTCGTGACAATTACGAGTTGATGCTGGGCCTTGGGCCAACCGGTGGTCGCGGTGAGGCGTATGCCATCAAGGATCTGCTCGGGGGTGGGACATCGAAGGCTTTGGCTGAACAACTCGCGCATCTTGGCTTGGTCCGGCGCGGCGGCATCGAGGATGAGTTTGGCCATTATGTCATAAAGCGTGGCGCATTGAGCGGGAATGCCCAACTGACGGGGCAGGGCATTATCCCTTGGTTCTACGGAACAGTCGTTCCACTCCTGAAAGCGCATCATTACGCGCTTAATGCCGCTGGATTGGCGCAAGCCTTGGGCAGTCTCCCGCAGACAACGCTGCGGGCGTTCACTTACCTGCTCACAAACCGCGCTCAGATTGAGGCGGGCATGCACAAGTACGATGTGGCTACTCAGCAGAATTATTTGGCCACGATGTTGGCCAGCAATTTTGCTCTTGCGAAAGGCAACGTAACGAGCGCTTTCACTGCCCTTTGGCAGGCGTTAGGAACGCCAGCGGCCAAAATGGCCATTCCTATTTTGAATGAACTTGCGGGAGGTATTCGCAGGTTTACGCAGTGGATTGGGGCGCATCCTGGTTATGCAGTGGCCATTGACAAGACGCTTCTGGCCCTCGGCGTCGGATTGACGGCGCTAGGCTCCGCGCTGGTTATTGGTGCCGTTATTGCGGCCGTGGGGACGGGTGGTACGTTGGCTGCCCTGGGGGTGGGAATTGCCGCTGTTGCCACGGTTTTGGCCGCTACCAATTGGGGCGCAATATCAAAAGCGTTTGGCAATGCGGTGAGTGGCTTTGAGCATGGTATTCAGCGCATCCTGTATGACATCACGCATCCCGGGCAGCTAATAAAAGACGTTTCTGGATTAGGTTCCGGAGCGCCTGCGGTTCCATCGCACCCGCCAGGAAATGGACATTGGCAGATAGCTGGTCGTACCAGGATATGGGTGCCTGCCGGAAGCCACGCGCCAACAGGCCCTGGTCTTATACAAGGCACCGAAGATATATGGCATTCCCTGGCGAATTGGGTGGATCAAGGAGCGCCCGTAACCGTCACCAACCCTGGCGATATCGGCTTCAACATGCACAAAACCATGGTGCGTAGCCTCGCCGCGCCACAGACTGGCCCGAGTGGGTTCAACGGCCGCGCGGTGCCATATGGCACGCCCGCAGTCTCGACGGTACCATAATGAGCGGCATTCTTTCGGGCATCTCTTCGGCCGGCTCGGCTCTCGCCAGCTTCGCCGGTCAGGGCGGCATCCTCGGTGCCATCGCACAAGCGGGGCAACTGTTTGGCGGCTACGGCACGCCGGTTACGCTTGGGCCGGTCACTCTGCAAAACATGCAGATTCCCGAGCGCGTCGCCGTGGGCGGTCGGCAGGCCACCAACGTCATCAAGTTGCCGGGCGGTCAACGCGTCATCCAGACCATGGGCCGCGACGATGCGGACATGACCTGGACCGGCTATTTCGAGGGGCCTGGCGCCGAGGGATTGGCGCAGCAGATGGACAGCCTGCGGCAGGCAGGGCAGCCCATCCAGTTCGCTTTCGGGACGTACAGCTTCACGGTTGTGGTCTCCGAGTTCCTGGCGAATTACGAGCGGTCGAACTGGATACCGTACAGCGTCACGGTCACGCCACTTCAGGACAACGCCGCCAGTCTGACGGGGCAAACGCCCTCTCTGCTCGATAGCCTGAATAGCGACATCAACAGCGCTGCGGGCTTCGATCTGACGGGCGACGTGGCATCGCTGGCCTCCGATGCACAAAGCGCCATTTCTTTTGCTCAGCCGCTGGTCAATGCAGCCGGCGCGCTGGGGCTGAAAACGAGCGCGTGGACTTCGGCGCTCTCCGCCGTGAACACGGCCTCGACGGCCATTGGGGCGGTTCAGGCTGCGTCTGAGGGCACGATAGGCGGCTTCGTCGCGGGGGCGGTAACGGCTGGGAACATGCTCGGCGTCCCGGTTCAGCAAG